>ERZ827512.255-NODE-255-length-79953-cov-5.731846_pt1 | contig 79953 bp, 70 predicted proteins | sample MGYA00519916_ERZ827512 | MGnify/ENA primary metagenome ERZ827512 (study PRJEB31778, sample SAMEA3449335) | human gut metagenome | biome: human gut; feature: human-associated habitat; material: faeces | place: United Kingdom | collected 2010/2012 ... | reverse complement strand
CCAGGTCAGCCTTTCCGTAAGAGCGCTTATGGAGAAGGATGAGGGGGAGTATTGAGACAAGACCGTGCTGAACAGTACAGTCAGCACAGCACCTTTTCATAATAAAAAATCCGCAGAAGCATTCTGCGGATTTTTGTGTAACCGGTGAAAAAACTGCGTTGACGGAAATCGGGTTTGTCTGTTCATATGCGCGTGCGCGGGAAATTTTCAGGAGCCGGACGTGAACGCCATGAAAATACGTGTCGTGTTGCACAAAGACTCTGTCGCGGCATGAAACTGCTTGTGCCGCTGCACAAAAAACGTGAATCCGGGAAAAATGCTATTGACAGATCGCACGCTTTGTGATAAAATCACAGCATACATACCGATTTAAGCAATGGAGCTTGCGGCATAGCCGCAGGCTCCTTTCTGCTTTCCGGAGAGCCGGACATACCGTCAACCGTTATCTGCCAGCCGGTCATATGACGGAGTTCCGGATAAAAAAGACTGCAGCCCGAAAGGATGCTATAATCATGCTGAACATCAGAACCGAAAGAACAAAGAATCCGAAAACAAAGCCCGAGGCGGGCAAAAAGCTCCCGTTCGGCAAAATATTTACCGACCATATGTTCATGATGAACTACACTGAAGGGAAGGGCTGGTACGATGCCCGTATAGTGCCTTACGGAAAGATCAGTCTCGAGCCATCTGCAATGGTGTTTCATTACGGTCAGGAAATGTTCGAGGGGCTGAAGGCTTACCGCGGAGACGGCGGGGAAGCATACCTGTTCCGTCCCGACATGAACGCAAAGCGCGCCAACAACAGCAACCGCCGCCTCTGCATTCCGGAGATACCGGAGGAGGACTTTGTTGAGGCTGTCCGCGCCGTTGTCGACATCGACCGCGACTGGATCCCCTCCGATCCGGGAACATCGCTCTATATCCGCCCGTTCGTCATTGCGACCGACGAGTTCCTCGGCGTTGCGCCGTCGAAAAACTACCTGTTTATAATCATCCTCTCACCCAGCGGGGCATATTACGAGAGCGGACTGGCTCCCGTCGGAATCTGGATAGAGGACGAGTACGTAAGAGCCGTGAGAGGCGGCATGGGCTTTGCCAAAACCGGAGGAAACTATGCCTGCAGCCTCGCCGCGCAGGAAAAAGCGCACGAGGACGGCTATTCCCAGGTTCTCTGGCTCGACGGTGTTGAGAGGAAGTACATCGAAGAGGTCGGCGCAATGAATATTTTCTTCAAAATTGACGGAAAGATCGTCACCCCGATGCTTAACGGCAGTATTCTCCCCGGCATTACCCGCGATTCTGTGCTGACATGGTGCAGAAGCGAGGGCATCCCGTGCGAGGAGCGCAGGATCTCGGTCGATGAGCTGATCGAAGCCCAGAAGGGCGGAAAGCTTGAGGAGGTTTTCGGCTCCGGCACCGCGGCTGTCATTTCCCCGGTCGGAAAGCTCCGCTACAAGAAAGAGGTGTTCACCATTGCCGGCGGGGGTATCGGAGAGTACAGCCAAAAGCTCTATGACTTCATCACCGGCGTCCAGACCGGAAGAATACCCGACAGATTCGGCTGGAGAGTGAAGGTCTGACGAAAATCAAAAACAGAACCGGCATACAACGTCCGGTTCTGTTTTTTGACTGTTTCTGTTGACAAAAGAGTCGGGCTTGTATTATAATATCAGTTATATAATATCAGTTATATAATGCTGTGAGCCGTATGGAATTTTCCCGTAACCCTCCGTGACGGCTCTGTGGAAGGAGACATTGACTTTATGAATGACCGTTCCGGAAATATCGTTGTTTACGTTCACGGAAAGGGCGGTTCGGCAGAGGAAGTCGGGCATTACAGGCATCTGTTCCCGTGCAGCACGGTCGTCGGATTCGATTACCACGCCGCGAACCCGTGGGAGGCAAAAGAAGAATTCCCCCGCTTTTTCTCCGGGCTGAGGGAAAAATGCGGCGGTATTACGCTTATCGCGAACAGCATCGGAGCGTTCTTTTCTATGTCGTCGCTTGACAAAACGCTTGTTGACCGGGCTTTGTTTATCTCGCCGATAGTTGACATGGAAAGGCTTATCTGCGACATGATGTTGTGGGCGGGCGTGACCGAAACGGAGCTTTCTGAAAAATCGCAGATCCCGACGGATTTCGGCGAAACGCTGTCGTGGGAATATCTGTCGTATGTGCGGTCACATCCAGTTTCATGGAGCGTTCCGACACGCATTTTGTATGGGGAGCGCGATAACCTGACCTCTGTCCGGACGGTGTCGGAGTTTGCCGAAAAAACGGGTGTATCCCTGACCGTTATGCCGGGAGGGGAACACTGGTTCCATACAGATGAGCAGATGAGATTTCTTGATGCGTGGGTCACGGAAGAATGAACTGCGCAGTTTTTATCAGGGTGAGGAGCAGAAGATGAGCAAATATGACGCTCTGTGGAGGTATATACAGTCTGACGGAAGCGAACGGCTGGTGCTGACATTTGATGAGATCGGAGAAATCGCGGGCATGCCGATCGACCACTCGTTTCTGAAATACAAAAAAGAACTGTACGGGTACGGATATGAGGTCGGAAAGATCTCGATGAAGGCGCAGGAAGTGGTTTTTGTGAGAACAGAGCGCCGCTGACAGAAAAAACTCAGTATTGTACCGACATATGATCGCAAAAAACCGAATTACCCTGCTGCATTCCGGATTTCCGGTATGCAGCAGGGTAATTTTTAATTTGCCGTGAGCTTAAGCCGCGGCTTTTTTGCCTTTAATGTGCATCGTGAACAGAACGATGTTTCCGAGCATGGATGCTGCGGCGACACAGAGACCGACCGCTGAGACGGTTCTCAGGGTCGAAAGATCATCCTGTTTTGTGGTGGTTGCAAAGACTACAAGTACTTCGTTGGAATCAATACTGCTTTGCCCGGTGAGTGCATTTTTGGCTACCACGACGTATGAGGCGCTGGGACTGCTTGTGGATGACACCTCAAACATTGCAAACCCGGTCTCGTCACAGTATAAGTATGTCATTTCCGCTTGTCGAGGGTTACACCGGGTCAATTTTTTATGATGATATCCTGTGCTGCCAGAATCAGCGACGGGACCGCCGGCTTTGAAAGCTTAAATCAGATTATTTCCGCAGAGCCTTTATCCGCCCAGGGGGCATTTGTTAAGAGACCATTTCACTTGCTAATATACCTATCAGTTATATCACTGCCACAGACAAAAGTCAAGTGGCTTAAAAAATATATTCCCCTGAAACGTAAAATGTGACAACAGTGTTAAATGTTTACCGGCAGTTTTACCGGTAATTTATGATGGCGCTGTGCTGAATATGATAGAGCCGGAAAAAATGAATATCCGGCGCAAATCTGCAGATACTTTTACCTGAGATAAAGCGAACCGGAGGACAAAAAATGAAAAAGAAAAAAACGCCCTATGCGGACTATGCCGGGAAGAGGGCGGGAAAATCAAAGCTTCTGCCGGACTGCCTTCGCGCCTTTGCGGTCGGGGGGCTTATCTGTGCCTTTGCGCAGTGTCTGACAGGGCTTTACGGTTATATCGGGGTCGGAGAAGAGGACGTAAAGGTGCTTGTGATTATGACGCTGATATTTCTGACGGCAATGCTGACGGGGATGGGGATATTCGACAATATCGCAAGGTTTGCCGGCGCCGGAACTCTTGTGCCGATAACCGGATTTGCAAATGCGGTGGTCTCGCCGGCGCTTGACGGAAAGAACGAGGGACTTGTCCTCGGGCTTGGAACAAAGCTGCTTTCGGTGGCGGGACCGGTGATACTCTACGGAACGTCGGCGTCTGTCGTGTGGGGGATAATTTACTGGGTCATTGGGCTGTTCTGAACATTCCTGTTGATACCGGCAATCTCTTTGCTGCGTGCAAACGATTTGAGAGCTGCGCGGATACCAAGGACGATGACAACGGCAAGGAGCGCAGAGACGGCGAATGCAAGTCCGGAGCGCAATGCGGTGTCACCGTTCAGTCCGTGCAGTGATATCAGTCTGATACCGAAGAAAGCTGAAAAGACCGCAGCGGCGAGCAGTATGGCAAGAGAAAGTATTACCGCGGGGAGAGAGTTTTTCAGCCAGTGTGATCTGAGGCTTTCTGCGCGGAATACAGTTTTTCCTCCTGTACAGGGGATATCGCCTTTAATGTCCGGCGGCAGAAAAACAGCAGTCGGCTTGCGGAGAACCGGGGGAATATAGCGGAGCGTCACCGTTTCACCGGTATTCTGAACCTCAAATTCTCTTTCAGTGACAAACGGGTCGCAGTCGGAGTATGCCGTGAACTCACCTAACGCATAGCTCCCGGAATAAGCATCGGTAAAAATGGCGATTATCCGGAAGGGAACCGAAAGCACCGCCGTCACGCCGATATGAAGCGCACGGAGGATGCGGTTTTTTATCCTGAAATTCAGATAATCGCGTTTTTCTGCCGTTGCGACCGTGAATCTGCCGTCTTCACACGGAAGGCTGACGGCGTCATTGCCGCGGCAGTATACGGTTTTGTCTCCGGATGTGATGCGGAAGAATCTTTCCGGGCATTCTTCCGGTCTGATTACCTTAATTTCCATAGAATTACCTCATATGAACGGAGTTTTGAAATGAACAATATCATCCGCCCGAAAATCTGTCCGTCGATCATCGGTCATGCCGCCGCGGTCGGGAAAAAGGAACACGAGGGTCCTCTCGGCAATCTTTTCGACTATCACGATGCAAGCGACCGTTTCGGTCAGAAAACGTGGGAGCTGTCTGAGGGAGAGATGCAGCACATTGCCCTCAACCTTGCGCTTTCGAAATCGAAAATGCCGGCTGATTCTCTCGGCGCGCTGTTTGCCGGCGACCTTATTAACCAATGCACCAGCTCAAGCTACGGACTGCTTGACATAAACGTACCGTTTTTCGGGCTTTACGGCGCGTGTTCAACCTCGGCGGAGGGGCTGATTCTTGCAACGCTCTGGCTCAATTCGACGGAAAACGGGAGCGCGGCTGTCGTTACCTCGTCCCACAACTGCTCTGCCGAAAGACAGTTCCGCTTTCCGGTCGAATACGGCGGGATAAGGACGCCGACCTCGCAGTGGACGGTGACGGGGGCTGCGGCATTCATTCTCGGAGAGGGGCACGGTGCGTATATAACCGAGCTTCTGCCGGGAATAAGCGTTGACCGCGGCATAACTGATCCGAACAACATGGGCGCGGCAATGGCTCCCGCGGCTGCCGATACCCTGACAAGATATTTCAGGGGTTCCGGAATGAAGCCGGACGATTTCGACGCGATATTCACCGGCGACCTCGGCTTTGAGGGACACTCGATCGTGAACGAGATGATGTGCGCCGCCGGGATAAACATTTCCGACAACTACCGCGACTGCGGGCTGATCATATATGACAGGGAAGGGCAGGATATGCACGCCGGCGGCTCCGGCTGCGGCTGTTCGGCGTCGGTGCTGTCGGCTTATATCCTCCCGAAGCTCGAGAGCGGGGAGTATCACGACGTTCTTTTCGTCGCGACCGGCGCTCTCATGAGCCCCATGCTCGTGCTTCAGGGGCAGAGCATTCCGGGAATCGCGCATCTTGTAAGGATAACAAAGGAGCGGAACCTATGATCGGCTTTTTTCCGAAACTGCTTTATGCCTTCCTTGTCGGCGGCTTCCTCTGTGCCGTGGCTCAGATCCTTATCGACAGGACAAAGCTGACTCCGGCGAGAATACTTGTCTCATATGTCGTCTCCGGGGTCATTCTTACCGCGGTCGGCATATATGCTCCTCTTGTGGAGTTTGCCGGAAACGGGGCAACAACTCCGCTGACGGGGTTCGGGTATTCGCTTGCAAAGGGCGTCGAAAAGGCGGTTGACGAGCGCGGGCTTATCGGTGCCATGACCGGAGGAATAACCGGAACCGCCGGAGGCATCACCGCCGCGATGTTTTTCGGGCTTATTGCCGCACTGATCTTCCGGGGCAAGCCGAAATGACAGGCGGTCAGATACCGAGCACGTATTTTAAAACTCCGTCCGGAGAATCGGCGACAAAAGCACCCGTGCCGCACAGCTTTTCCCGCGCTTCGTGACCGCCGGACAGGAGTATGCACTCCGCGCCGATTATATCCGCGCTCTCAGCATCGTGTGTTGTGTCACCGACAAAGACGGCACACTCTTCCGAGTGTTCCTCTTTCCACCTTACGGCGAGGGACAGCTTGCTTTTTGCATATATGTCATCAAGCCCGCAGACCTCGTCGAACAGCTCCTTCACCCCGAGCAGTCCGAGCTGATAGTCAAGCATCGACGATTCCGTCATCGACAGCACCGCCTGCTTAAGCCCGGCACTGCGGAAAGCCGAAATAACGTCCCTTATCCCTTCGCGGACAGGGGCGTTTTTCACTTTTTCAAGATAGATCTCCACCCATTCGTTCGCAAGGACGGAGAATGGGATCTTTTCGAAATCAAATCCCAGCCGGCGGTAATAGTCGATTATCGGAAAGCCGAAAAGCGACAGATATTTCTCTCTCGTCCTCATCTGAGGCAGACCGTGGCGGGAAAGGAGCTCGTCCGCCGATTCAATGCCGGTGTCAACGTCATCGAGTATCGTGCCGTTGAAGTCCCAGATAACGCGGTCGAAGCGCATTATATCTCTCTCCTGCCGTCGATGGCGCGGAGAAGCGTCATTTCGTCGGCATAATCAAGGTCGCCTCCGACCGGTATTCCGTACGCAAGGCGGCTGACCTTTATCCCGAGAGGGCGGAGCAGCTTTGAGATATACATTGCCGTCGTTTCGCCGTCAACCGTCGGATTTGTGGCGACAATGACCTCTTTTACATTCCCGTCCGTTATTCTTTCTGTCAGGGAGGACAGGTTTATATCGTCCGGTCCGCGCCCGTCTATCGGAGAAATGGTTCCGCCGAGGACGTGGTACAGCCCGTTGTAGTCCCGCACGCGTTCCATAGCCATAAGAGCGCGGGTGTCCTCCACGACGCATATGACCGACGGGTCTCTTCTCGGGTCTGCGCATACGGGGCAGAGGTCAGCCTCGCTGATATTTCCGCACACGGTGCATTTTTTTATCCTCGACCTTGCCGAAACGATTGCCGCGGCAAAGCTGTCAGCCTCGTCAGGCGTCATTCCGAGGATGCCGAAAGCCATTCTCACCGCGGATTTTTTTCCGACACCGGGGAGCTTTCTGAACTGTTCTATGATTATTTCAAGCGGTTCGATGTATTCTGCCATAATTCTGCCTTAAAACAAAGCCCCGTATCCGTTCGACGGGCGGGGCAGAGATATTTCCGGATATTTCAGAAAAGTCCGGGGATCGAAACGTTGCCGGTTACCCTCTGCATTTCCTGGGTATTGACGTCCTCTACCTTGCGGATCGCTTCGTTCACCGCGGCAACAAGCACGTCGCTTAGAGTCTCGATATCGTCGGGGTCAACTATCTCGGGCTTGATGGAGATCGAGAGTATCTCCTTTTTGCCGTTGATCTTCACCGATACGGCACCGCCGCCGGCATTCACGTCGTATTCGCGGGCGTCAAGGTCCTCCTGAAGCTCGGTCATCTGCTCCTGCATTTTCTGTACCTGTTTCATCATGTCCTGCATATTGGAGGGACCGCCGCCCATTCCCTGGGGTAATCTTGCTTTCATTTCGTTATCTTCCTTTGTGTTGTATTATTTATTGTTCCGGCGGTTTCACAGCCCCTCAAAGGGATCGTCGCCGCTGTTTTCTTCTTTTGATACCGTGACGGAAATATCGCTTCCGGTGATTCCGGGGATGTCTCCCGCCGCGCTTATCGCCTTGGCTATAAGGTCACGGTTTCCCGGCGAATTTATCAGCGATTCGGAAAAGCTGTCGCCGACATTTATCGTGACCCTTCTGCCGGATATGACCGCCTTGGCGCGCCGCAGCTGGAATGACAGCCCGATGTCGGAGCGCTCGACCGACTTCACGACCTCGTTCCAGAAATCGATGGGAGTACCGCTGCCGTGTGTTTTTTCCGGTGTCGGCTCCGGGATTTTTTCTGCCGCGGCGGAGTCGCTTTCCGGCTTGTCCTCTGCCGGTTCTCCTGCTGCTTCAACTGACGGGGACGGAGATGCGAACACTCCCTGCGCTATCTTCTCCTCAAGCGCCGCTATGCGGGACAGAAGCGCATCGGGAGTTTCCGAAAGCCGGTCGTCGGTCATTCTGACAAGCGTCATTTCAGCGCATACACGCTTGAGATTGCTGCTTCTCTGCATCGTGATGTATGCGTCCTCAAGCAGGCGGATGTGATAGAGAAGCCTTTCTCTTGTGAACGCCGCCGAGTTTTTCTTTACGTCGTTTATCTCGTCCTCTGTAAGGTCAAGATAACGTATCGAGTCCGGTGCTGTCCTCATGACAAGCATATCGCGGTAATATGAGATAAGCTCCTGCCAGAACACAAGCAGATCGACCGCCGACGACGAAAAGTCGCCGATGATCCCGAATATTGCCGGATTGTTCTTTTTTATCACCGCCGCAACCGTCTGCGAAACGTTTTCCCGTCCGCTGACTCCCGCCGCGCTGTTTACAAGCGCGATATCGACGGTTTTCCCGCTTCCGGCGCACAGCTCAAGAAGCGATATCGCGTCGCGCATTCCGCCGAGGGAGAGCCTGCCTATCAGCTTTGCGGCTTCGTGCGTGAGGGATATATCCTCTTTCCCGGCGATGAACTCCAGCCTTCCGGCGATGTCGTCGGTGGATATCCGGCGGAAATCGAACCGCTGACACCTTGACGTGATGGTTGCCGGCAGCTTCTGAAGCTCTGTTGTGGCAAGGATGAATACCACGTGCTCCGGCGGCTCCTCAAGAGTCTTAAGCAGTGCGTTGAAGGCACTTGCCGAGAGCATATGCACCTCGTCGATGATGTAGACCTTTTTTTTCAGAAGCGCGGGGGTGTATATGACCTCCTCGCGGATGTCCCTGATGTATTCTACGCCGTTATTGCTTGCGGCGTCCATTTCAATGATGTCGGTCGCGTTTCCGGCAGCCACGGCAAGGCAAGCCTCGCATTTCCCGCAGGGATTTCCGTCAACCGGGGAGAGGCAGTTTATCGCCTTCGCCAGTATCTTTGCGCAGGTGGTCTTTCCCGTCCCGCGCGAGCCGCAGAAAAGGTATGCGTGTGTGGTCTTTCCGTGCGCGACCTCGTACCGCAGAACGCCTGTTATATGATCCTGTCCGACGACCGACGAAAAATCCGCAGGACGCCATTTTCTGTACAGAGCCGTGTGCAGAAGACTCACCTCACCCTCAAAAAAAGACGCGGCAAGCAACAAGAACAGCCGGATGGGCTTGTGTTGATAAGCAGGCGCCTCCCGCGCTCGGACCGCAACTGCTTAATGCTGCTCGGTTCCCCGCCTGACATGGTTCGCAGCCGTCCGCCGCGGAAGACCTGCTTATCAGCATAAGCCCACAGGCACGCCGGTTTCCCGGATGATGCCGATTTTGTCTTGTTATGACCGCATCTTTAAGATACATTGCTATTATATCAGAAATCAGCCGCTTTTTCAAGGGGTTTTATGAATTTAATAAAAAATTAACGATAAGTGCGGAGGGACAAAGCGGGAAATCGGTTTCACGCAGTGCCCCTCTGCCTGCACGGGGAGGCTTATATTAAGCATTTTTTCTTTCATGTACCGATTCCCTTTTGTTTAATCTACCGTGAATAAATGGTGTTCAAGATTAAGAAAGGCCTCCCGGAAACCGGGAGGCATATTGAGACAGATTGTTTGGGATTATCTCTTTGAGTTATAATGTAGGTGTTTTGTGCAGTTTTGTATCGTTTGAAAAAGTGCGATATTGTAATGCGTTGTTTTTATTATCGTGTTATATCTTGGCGTAAATTTGGGTATATTTTTATAACTTCGGACATCAAAAGGACATCAAGAATTACTTGGTACTGAAACTCAATTCTTCAGTTGTTACTATTGTTTGATACGTATCAGAATTATAAGCTCTGAATTTGAGAGCAAAGTTTTCAATTTCGGTAATATCGTTTTCTTCAAGATCAGTACTTAAAATGGTTATCTCGTCTATTGCATATTTGCCTGAATAAACAGTGCTAACAAAAAACGGTGTAACCATATACCCATTAATCGACATATCTTCGCAAGAAATCGTTATATTTTCTTCTCTGTTATTGACTATATACAAAACAATCGCTTTGCCTAACAATTTATATTCATCAACATATTTTCCAACTATTTTAATATTGTTATCGTTGTATAATGTATATCCTGCATTTTCAACCGTCGTATCCATTGTGTCATAGTCAGATGTTTTTATGGTTATACAATCGGTTTCATAAATTCTTTCGTATGTTGTAGGATCATAGACATAAAAATACAACTCTACTTGACCAATGTTATCAATTCCTGACGCCTTCAAATCAGATGATGACAAATATATGGTATCGTTTGCCTTCTTACCAGATGCAACAGTACAAGAAAACAAATCAGTTATCATACAATTGTTTACAATCGCCTGTTCTACTCCGATAGAATAATCTTTCTCGGAATTGTTTTCAATGTGTACCTTTATTCCCGCACCCCAAATAGTGTTATCCACGATTTCCTTTGCCGTAACTACAAGTCCATAATATTCGAAAAGAATTTTTTCTTCAATTGAAGGAACAGCTTCTTCGACATCAGTATCACTATCCGTGTTGCTTTCTTGGCTTGAATCATTCCCATCGGTTGTTTCATTATTTCCATCCGAAATGACATCCTTAATATCGCCGCTTGTATCACCTTCAATGTCTTTGATGTCGGTCGTATCACAAGCAACAACGGACAATGCCATTACGGCAAGAAGTAAAAGTGCTAAAAGTGTTTTTAGTTTGTTTTTCATTTTCTTTTCCTCCTAAAAATGAATAATAAAATAAAAAGTGCGGCTACCGAAGTAACCGCACAAAAACACAAACTCCGATAGTCGCCAAACTAACTTTACGTGAAAAAAGAGTGTAACACACTTTTATTTGTCGTAAGAGGAATTTGCATTTTATCAAATTCATCAACAAATAACAGTATGCCTAAGAAAGAGTCTAACTATCCATATAAATAAAGATAGTACACCCGTCTTTCACACATATTAAGTTAGTTTGGCAACCAGTAGTATAGCACAGTTTTGGAAAAAAAGCAATAGAAAAACAAAAAAACTCTCGAAAAATCGAGAGTTTTTTGCATATAAGATAACAGATTATCTCTTCGAGAACTGGGGAGCACGGCGTGCGGCTTTGAGGCCGTACTTCTTTCTTTCCTTCATACGGGGGTCACGGGTGAGGAGTCCTGCCTTCTTGAGGGCGGGACGGTAGGTTGCGTCTGCCTGAAGCAGAGCCTTTGCAACGCCGTGACGGATGGCGCCTGCCTGTCCGGAGAATCCTCCGCCGTTTACGCGGCAGACGATGTCGAACTTACCGAGAGTGTCGGTAACGGTGAAGGGCTGGTTAACGATGAGCTTGAGAGTTTCGAGACCGAAATACTCGTCAATATCCTGACCGTTGATGTTGATAACGCCGGTACCGGGAACGATGCGGACACGAGCAACGGACTTTTTTCTTCTTCCTGTTCCGTAGAAATACGGCTTAGAGCTTGTATACATGGCTTTCTGCATCCTTTCCTTGATCAATCGTTGCAAGCAACGGGCTTCTGAGCCTCGTGCTTATGCTCGGCACCTGCGTAGATTTTGAGTCTTGTCATGGACTTTCTTCCGATGGTGTTGTCGGGAAGCATACGGCGGACGGCAAGCTCCATTGCCTTTTCGGGCTTTGTAGCCATAAGGGTCTTGTACTGGACAGCCTTCAGACCGCCGATATAGCCGGAATGACGGTAGTAGTACTTCTGCTCGAGCTTTCTGCCGGTAAGGACAGCCTTGTCGGCGTTGATGATGATAACGAACTCACCGCAGTCAACATGAGGGGTGAATTCGGGACGGTGCTTTCCTCTGAGAATGGTGGCGGCGGCAACGGCGGTCTTTCCGAGCGGTTTGCCGGCGGCGTCGATGACGTACCATCTGCGGTCAAGCGTCTCTTTTTTTGCCATAAAAGTAGACATGAGATTTCCTCCGATAAAGTTACATTTTTTCAGCCTCACAATTATAGCACAGTGCTTCGGTTCTGTCAAGCCTTTTTTCAAAAAAAGTCCGAAATTCTCAAAATAACTTTCAAATGCTCTTCAAAACGCCGCTTTTCAGGCTTTTTTCTCGCGTTTTCGCCGCCGCGGAACACGAAAAACACTGTCACAGGATGTTTTCCGGAATATACTTATTAAAGAAGGCTCCGCGTATAAGGCGGGGAAAAGACAAACGGCGGCGTTCCGGCGTCCGAAAAGCGAAAGGAAAAGGAAAAATGGCAAACTGTCTTATCACATTCAGGTCGGCGACCTATTCAATGAAGGCGCGGCTTGCGCTTTCCCGTGCGGGAATTGCGGCAAGGGAGGTAAAACCCGATGCGGAGTACACCGGCAGAGGGTGTACCCACGGTTTACGGATCGACTGCCGCATGAGGAGAAATGCGGAAGCGATTCTCCGGGACGGCGGAATACCGTATTCGGCGGTGGTCGGGTCATGATATACCTTGACAATGCCGCAACGACCTTTCCGAAGCCGGGTGAGGTATACCGGGCGCTCGACATCTGCGCGAGGAGGCACGGCGGGAATCCGGGAAGAGGGTCGCACCGGCTCTCTTCGGCGGCGGCTGTTGAGATATTCTCCTGCAGGGAGGTAGTGGCGGAGCTGTTTCACGGCAGTCCGGAGAACGTCGTCCTGACGCTGAATGCCACGTATGCGCTGAATTTGGCCATAAATGCGCTCTTCCGCTCCGGTGGGGAGATCGTCATTTCGGGAATCGAGCACAACGCGGTTCTGCGTCCGGTTGCGGCGACCGGTGCGGAATACCGCATTTTCGATCCTTCCGGCGGGGATGATGCGGCGGTTTCGTCGTTTCTGTCGTGCCTGACCCCGCGGACATCGCTGTGCGTGTGCAATCACGTCTCAAACCTCTGCGGGCTGACGCTTCCGGTCGGGAGGATAGGGAAGATCTGCCGTGAGCGGGGGATAAAATTCATAATCGATGCCTCTCAGAGCGCCGGTATGCGGGAGCTTGACATCGGTAAGTGTCATGCCGACGCGGTCTGCGCTCCGGGGCACAAGGGGCTTTACGGAATACAGGGGAGCGGTTTCGTTCTCTTTTCCGATGACCGCGGCGGTGCGGCGGAGAACCTGAAGGGGTTTGTTTACGGCGGGAACGGAGTCAATTCGCTTGAAACCTTCATGCCGGACTTTCTGCCGGAGAGATTTGAGGCGGGAACGCTTCCGACACCGGCTGCGGCGTCGCTTTCGGCGGGGATACGCTGGGTGACCTCGCGCGGCATCCGTGCTGTCGGGGAATATGAGGAATATCTCGGCGAGCGGCTGAAAAACGGGCTTCTCAACATCAGCGGGGTGACGGTTTACGGTGCCGGATACCGGGGAGGCACGGTGCTTTTCAATATCGGCGGCATTTCATCGGAACGCGTCGGCGAAATGCTTGATGCGGAGGGGATATGCGTGCGGTGCGGGTATCATTGCTGTCCGCTGGGTCACAGGCTTCTCGGAACCGGTAAGGGCGGGGCGGTAAGGGCATCTTTTTCCGCGCTTAACACCGTGCGCGACGCGGATTCTCTTCTGCGCGCGGTGAAGAATATTGCGGCTGAAAAGCATATTATTATTCACCCATAGGATGCACTGCAAGTTATTGACTATTTGTTAGGGAATAATATGAAAATAATTGCCCTAAACACACAATATTTTTAGCACATTCCGAAAAAATATGTTGATTATTTTTTCGGAATGTGCTATAATAGCCCTTGAGATTTCATTTTCCGACAGATTCCGTCGGAAAGGGAACGTATTTTTATTCAGAAAGGGCAAGACATGAAAAAGAAGATCATCTCGGTTCTTACTGTACTTGCAATCATTATCGGCACGGTGCCGCTCGGCATCATGCCCGTCTTTGCTGCCTCATCCGGCACGGCTGTCGCATCGACGCCTGCCGTAAGAAGCAGCGTGACAAAAAGCGGGACCTTTACCCTGACATCCGCCGCGCGGCTGTTCATCGTATCGGATGCCGACCCGACAGGAAGCGACCTCGGCACTTATGTGCAGACCGCCTCCTCGGTACTCGCCGCAAAGAATATCCCGACATCCTCTCCGCTCACGATCGTGTACGGAAGGGAGAGCGCGGCGCAGGCAGGGGATATCGTCATAAGGACGGATTCCTCCGCAACCGGACACAGGGGCGGATATGTCCTTGACATTTCCGCAGGCGGGATAAGCATCACCGCAGACGATGCGGAGGGCGTGCTTTATGCTCTCACGACGCTTGCGCAGACCTGCACCTCCGGAACCGTGCTGAAATGCACAACGGTTACCGACTGGCCGGATGTTGCGGAGCGCTCGGTCTACCTTGACTGCGGACGTATTTATTTCGCTCCCGCGACGCTCAAGGCACTTATCCGCACCATGGCATGGAACAGGATGAACGTGCTTTATCTTGACTTCTCAAACAACAATGCCACAAGATTCCTCCTCGACGATATGGACGTCACAGTCGGCGGGATGACATATGACATCACGACCGCCGCTCCCTCCGACGGGTATCTCACCCAGTCGGATATGGACGATATAATAGATGAAGCAAACCGTTACGGAGTGCAGATCATCCCGACCTTCAACAGCCCCGGGCACATCGGCGGAATAAGGTCGGTAAACACTTCGTTCTTCAGGAGCGCAAGCGCCTCCGACTATGACTCCGCAACCGGAAAGGTCGCGCTCAACATCCTTGATCAGACGGCGTATGCCTTCGGACAGGCTGTCGTTAAGCTGTATGTCGATTACTTTGCCTCAAAGGGCTGCCGCAGCTTCAATATCGCCGCGGACGAGGTCACGGACGCGATCTCCGGGCTGAATTCTTCAAACAGCACCTTTGTAAGCTATGTGAACGACCTCAACACCTACATAAAGTCAAAGGGTATGACCACCCGTATGTTCAACGACGGGTACAAGAGCATATCCTCCGGCATTTCCCGCGATATCGTCATTCTTTACTGGACGACCGAATCGGTCAACGCACAGACTCTTATCGATGCGGGTCATCCGGTGGTAAATCTCAACTGCCACGCAGGGCTGTACTATGCGTACTGCAGCGGAATAAACAGCGCCTATGTCTGGAATCAGGACGTTGACAAGATATATGCCGGCTGGAATCCCGGTGTTACCTCCTGCAAGGTTTATCACTGGAGCTCATCCTCTTACGCATACACCCCTCAGGAATGGGTGAACGACTATAAGAATGAAGAAAAGCTCCTCGGAGCGGCATTTGCCATCTGGACTGACTTTGCCTTCAACCGCGGTAAGAACGGCACGACCATCTTCGCGGAAAACTACAAAAACATGATGCAGAAGATATACACGGTTGCCGAGCGCAGCTGGAGCACCTCCTGCACCGACAGCTATTCGACCTGGAGCGGAAAGCTGAAAGCCGCACCCGGCGGTCTTACAATGTCAGGTTCTGTTGACGGAACTGTGCTTCCTGCGGCAAAGAAGATAACGCAGGCGGTCGGATACGGATACGAGATCGGCGCATTTGCGGTCACGGCGACAAGACGCACCATGACCGGAATAACCCTTTCGTGGACCGAGCCTTCTGCGGAAAAGGCAGTCACCTACACCGTTAAGAAAACCGTTTCGGGAAAAATGACCGTTCTTGCCGAAAATACAACGTCTCTTTCTCTTGACGACAACGACGCGCGCAGCGACGCTGTCTATACCGTCATTGCGTCCATGACCGAAAACGGAGTTGACCTTGCACAGCCGGTCAGTGTTTCCGTCACATCGGCAGGCGGCGGACTTCCCGTGTTCGTTCAGGGAAGCGTTGCCGCTGTCAGCGTCGGCGGGGATATCAGCTATGTCCTCGATACCGACGGGATCGAAGAGGGAACCTACGTTATGGTCATCTACAACACCAATAACGAAAGCTCCTCCAACTATTACGCGGTTTCTTCCAATGTGAAGAATTCCGCACCCTACGGTCTTGTCACGACAAAGGTCACGCAGTATGTCGATACCTCCGCAAAGACGGTCGATATCTCATCGCTTGCTTCCGACAGCTATCTCTGGAACATCACCGTTTCCGGCGGGAAATATTATATCACCGCCGCGAACGGAAACGGAACCCTCAGCATAAACGGTCAGAACAACGTCAGCCTCTCCGGTTCCAATACCGCGCTGACGCTTAAGACAGGCTCCCGCACCGGAGCGTATTATGTCAATTATTCCGGTACAAACGGCTATCGTCTTGATATGTACTCCGACAGAAGCGGCTACACCCCGTCGAACGGCCAGTGTCTGCTCTCCGCATGGGACACATCGGGAAGCCAGAACCACAACAACGTTTACTTCTACCGTCAGACCGGCTCTGCGTCCGACCTGTATAAGGCTGACAATTCGTCACTGCTTGAGCTTATCGCTTTTGCGGAGGGCATTGACAGCTCGCTTTACTCAAACTGGGAAGCTCTTTCGGTAGATTCTCTCATAGCGGCGGCAAGGGCTGCCTCTTCGGTTTCGGAATATTCCGTGATCGCTGACGCAGAGGCTGAACAGAAGGCAATAAACGATGCCGGACAGGCTCTTTACGATGCGCTTATGAAGCTCGGAACCGAGATGATATATTACGGCACCGTGACCGTTAAGTATGTTGACGACGCAGGACTTGTCCTGAGATCGGAAACCTTAATGAGAGGTGAAGAGGGAACAGCTTATACAATCGTTCCGGAAACCATTTCCGGCTACCTCACCCCGTCCTCTGTCAGCGGAGTTTACGGAAGGAATACGAACGAGGAGATTACCCTCGTTTACACCCTCAGCACCGACAAGACGGCTCTGAAAAACGAGCTTGACAATGCCGTTGAACAGGGCGACTACACCGACGAAAGCTATTCGGCATACACTGCGGCACTTGAGGCGGCAAGGGAGGTCTACAACAACTCCCGCGCACTTCAGAGCGAGGTTGACAGTGCGCTTGCGGCGGTGGTGAATGCAAAGGCGAATCTGAAATCGGCGCTTGTGGTCGTTTCGCCGAAATCAATTGCTGCAAGCTCTAACCGTGAGTTCTATCAGAGCTACACCGGCTCGCTTGCGCTTGACGGAAGCTCCTCCACATATGCGTGGATCGCAAGCGCTCAGCGCACCGGCGACTGGTTCAGAGTTGCATTTGATGATGTATACACCGTTTCCGATGTGACGGTAACCTCCTCCTACGGGAACGACCATATACGCTCGGCTGACATTCAGGTCTCGGTCAACGGAAGCGACTGGACAACTGTCGGCACATACTCCGGAAGCGGAACAAAGACGGTTTCTTTCGGCAGATTCGTCGATGCAAGGTATGTAAGACTCTGTCTGACCTCCTCCTCCGACTACTGGTGGGTGGTCAACGAGATCTCCTTCACCTTCGGACCGGAGAGCGAATATGCGGGACAGCTTCCCGAAATGCCGGTATTCCGCCTTGACAGTGACGGAACCATCAATTCCGGAAGCGAATACGTGATAAAGTCATCCGACTCGGATTATGCGCTTGCGGTCTCCGGCGGAACGCTTACATCGGTAACGGTTTCTCCCGATGACAACGCGGTTTCGACAGATAACGACTATGCGGTCTGGGTTATCACGAAATCAGGCAGTGGCTATACGATAAGAAACAAGGGGAGCGGGCAGTATCTGAGGATAACCGCGTCAGGCAACTGGTTCTGGTCATCGGAAGCCACGCTGTCGCTCTCGCAGTCGGCATCGGTTTTCTATGCCGAGGGAAGCGGTACTTATTCATTCTACGTGTATTCCGGCAGAAGGTACTACTATCTCGGTCTGAACGGCACGGTTCCGACCGCAACCTCCGGCGGATATCAGATATCGACAGGATTCCTGCTCTATATTGCCGATAACTGACGGCAGACATTAAAAATCCCCTTCTTTTCCGGCGTGCGGAAGAGAAGGGGGTTGTTTTTGGTGCATAAGGTGTGGTATAATGAAAATGCGGCGGGAGGGTGCGGTTTTTTCGCAGAGTTCCATACTCAGAATCTGCGCCTGAATAAACCGGGGAAAAACGGAAATAAGTATACCGACGAAAGTACCGAAAAATCAGCGGTTCGCAGAGTTCCATACTCACCCGGAACCGTGTATTTCACTGTGCGGAAGACCGTTTCCGGGGGCGGCGGAAAGTGCCGGAAAACCGCTGCGGCACAGGAGGCCTCACATCCTGATGAAATCATTCATTCCGGTCACGGCGCGCGGGCTGACTGCTCTTTCTGACGGCGATAAAACTCTTTCAGAAGCCCAGCTTCGGCAGCTTGTTCATGTTTTCGCGCTTCAGCTCCATCGAAGAATGGACATATCTTTCAAGCGTTATCTGCGGGCTTGCGTGGCCGAGTACCTCCGAAAGGCTTTTTATCTCAAACCCCGCCTCTATGCATCTTGTGGCAAAGCTGTGCCGAAGCGAATGAAAATGCACGCCGTCAAGCCCGCACGCCGCAGTGTAATTCCTCAGCCGGTACTGAAGCGTGCGCGGTTCCATGAATTTTCCCGACGTTCCGGTCAGAATATACGCGTCGGGGTCTGCAACGGCAAAACGGCGGCAGAGAGCAAGCGCGGAATCTCCGAGCGGAATCATGCGGAAGGACGAAAAGCTCTTCGGGTCGGTGATGACGATTTTTGTTCCGCCGTCACTCTTCAGCCGCTGCATGGTCCCGGAAACGCGGATTATCCCGTCGTCAAGGAAGATGTCTCCCCATCTCAGCGCGCATATCTCGCCGATCCGCATCCCGGTAAGCAGGGCGAGCAGGGTTCCGAATCTGGCAAGATCGGTATCGGTCAGAAGATATTCGGTAAATCTCTCCTGTTCCTCCCGTGACAGCACCCGCATTTCGTGTCTCTCCTCCCTCGGATAGGCTATCTCAAGGTTCCGCAGAGAGGGAAAGCGCTTTGCTCCGTACGTCAGTACCGCGTGAAGAAGCGTGAGAATGTCCCTTACCGTTTTGACCGACAGTCCGTCGGCGATCAGCGAACGCGAAAAGCCGTCCACCGCAAGTGGGTTCAGCGACCGGATATATGCGTTTCCGAGTCCGGGCTTTATACGGTTTTCTATCACTGTTCTGTATTTGACGAAGGTCGATTGCTTTACCCGGTTTTCGCGGAGCATAAGCCACTCGTCGCAGAGGCATGAAAGGCGCGTTTTTGCCGGATTTCCGGTGTCTGTACCGTTTATGACTGCCGCCTTCATCAGATTTGACTTTTCCTTTGCCCCGGCGTAGGTTGCGGCGTAGCAATAGCCGTATATGGCTTTTCCGTCGGGCTGATAGCCCTTGATGTAACGCGCCTCCCATCTGCCCTCCTTCCTCTTGTAGATGTTTTCTCCTTTTTTGCTCATGTTTTTCTCCTTATTATTGTATGTGTCTTTATTTTCTGCGCAAGTTTGCGCCGGTGACGGAGATCCTGACGGCTTTAAGCCGCGTCCTGACTCTGCCGGGGGATATTTTACCGCAAACAGGCGGAATTTTTTTCGGAACCGTGAAAAAAACTTTGATTTTTTTAAAAAGCCTATTGCAATTCCGATTACGGTGTGATATAATCATACTCGTAGAGTATGGAACTCTGCGAACCAAAAAACGGCACAAACGGAAGATGAAAGGAGCAGTTAAGCCTGATTTCACTCCGTTCTTATTGTTGTCCGGTAAAATATACCGGTCACTTACGGAATGCCGTGTATATTATACATCATTTATACTAAGGAGAGAATCCCGATAATGCTGTCGACGAAAGAACATGAACAGAAAACCGCAGCCCTTATGGACGGAGCCGTCCGTTCGGTTGCGCTTTACGGACTTGAAAACGCCTCTACGAAAACCATCAGTGCCTGCTGCGGAATAAACGAAGCCTATATTTACCGTTATTTTGAAAGCAAGGAAGATCTGCTGGCAAAAACGTTCGAGCGTGAGGACAAGCTGTTTCTTGACATGATTCTTGACAATTTCCCGGTTCTCAGCTACGAAAGCATCGATTACGAGGTGCGCTGCCGCCTGCTCTTCATGCGCTGCTGGAAATATGTAACCGGCAGGCCGTCCGAGCTGAAGTTCTATATGAGATATTATCACTCTCTCATGTACAACACGTACTCGTTTGTAAATCACACAAAGCAGTACTCGATACTCGTTGATAAGCTGAGAAGCGCGTTCCCGGCAGAGGGAGGCGGCGTGGAGCTTATCATGCGCCACATTCTTGACACTTTGCTCACTACCGCGCTTATGTATGTCAGCAATCCCGAGGGCATTGACTCCGACGAGGTTGCCGAGATAAATTTCAAAATGATATTCAGTGTCGTCAGGGAGTTTATCGACAAGAACAAGCTCGCCGCAGCCGCAACGGGTAAACAGTCCGGAGTATGAAAAAAAGCGGTATCAGAAAGGCTCTGAATGCGGTCACAACGGTTCTTGTTGTGATGGTCGTTCTCATTGCGGTCGCGCTTGTCGGCGTAAGGATCGTCGGTATCAGAACCTATGCGGTTATTTCCGGTTCGATGGAGCCTGTCTATCCCACCGGTTCACTGCTTTATGTAAAGCCGGTGAAGACAGAGGAGCTGAAGGTCGGCGACACGATAACCTTCATGCTTGACGAAAAGACAGTTGCCACACACAGGATAATCGAGGTCATTCCCGACGAAGAAGAGCCGGGGGTGATAAGATTCAGAACAAAGGGAGATGCGAACGAAACTCCCGACGGCGCCCCGGTTCACTGCCGGAACGTGATAGGAAAGCCGCTGTTTGCGATACCGTATCTCGGATATTTCGCGAACTTCGTTCAGAACCCGCCGGGGCTTTATCTTGCGATAGGAGCCGCCGCGATACTTGTCATCATGGTTTTTCTGCCCGATCTCATAAAGGATGAGCCTAAAAAGATTTCCGGAGACGGAAACGGCGGGGACGGAAAAGATGACGGGAAGAACAGCGGGGAAGAATAAAAACAAATAACGCTCTTGGTTTTCCGCACCGGTTTAAGGCAGCGGATTTATGAAGGACGTATTTGCGGGGGCTGATTTTAGTGTGTACTTACTACAAGAAGCCTCAAGCCAATACTGGTGTCGTAGCGGGCAATGCTTGTTTTTTGACATTGTCGGTACTAAGACGCATATAAGGGTCGATTCCTTTTCTGCAAAGTTCGCTTTGTTGAATCATATAGGAAAATCTATCGGAAAGGAGGAATAACGATGAAAAAAGCACTTTTTATTATGTTATCTGCTGCACTTATAGTCTGCGCTACAGTGGCAGGAACGCTTGCGTGGCTGACTGACACGACGGATCCTGTGGTGAATACCTTCACCGTCGGGGATATCAATATCACTCTCACTGAAAGTGGAAATCTTGACCTGAAAATGGTTCCGGGTCGGACGATCACCAAAGACCCGAAGGTAACTGTTAAGGCAGGTTCCGAGGCTTGCTGGCTGTTTGTGAAGGTTGAGAAGTCCGGTAACTTCGATAGCTTCATGACATTTGAAATGGCTGGCGGCTGGATTGCTCTTAGCGGGCATGCGGGGGTTTACTATCGCAATGTAGATGCTACGAATGCAGATACAGGCTTTGATGTTCTTAAGGACAATAAGGTGACGGTTCGTGATACCGTAACCAAGACTGATCTTAAGGGCGCAAAGACCAATGCTCCCACCCTCACCTTTACCGCGTATGCGGTGCAGAAGGACGGTATCAATGATGCCACCACTGCATGGGGAAAAGTCACCCCCTGATTCTCCATTACGAAAAAATTAATATCCATAAAGGAGAAGTATCATGAAAAGAAAAATAGTAACCGTTTGCCTTGCGGCTGTCCTTGTTATCATTGCTGTCGCAGGCGCTTCGCTGGCGTATCTGAAGGATACCAAGACCGTAACAAACACTTTCACGATCGGTAACGTGCAGATTAAGCTGCTTGAGTCAAAATTCCATCGTGAAGGCAATGATAATTCCGGAGATAAATCTATCCCGGATCCCACGCAGACCGCAAGCGGAATGAAGTATGTCACCGATGGTCACAAGGCTTTCACTGATGCCGAAATCAAAGCAGACGCTGAGAAATACATGGACGAGTATCTGGCTGTAAAGGGCGAGAATATGGTTCCCGGACGTCGTGTTGCTAAGTGCGTCTATGTGCAGAACACCGGTAAGAACGATGCATACATCCGCATCCGTGTGCTGGTTCCTTCCAAGGCCAACAATGACTTTGTTGCCGTGAAGGACGGTGGTATAATCACCAATCAGTGGTGCAGCACCTCCATGATAAACGGCGAGTTCATCGATGGCAAGGGCGGAGGCTGGAACAATGCCCCTTACATTGATAAAGCGAAAGTTACCAAGGACGGCGTTCTCTATGACGTTTACACATTCGTCCGCAAAGAAGCTTTGGCAGCCGAAGCTATGACAGAGTGGAACGTCTGGAACTTTATTGGCATAGACAAGACTGCTGACGCCAACGATATAGCAAAGGCAGTGGATAGCGGAGCAATAAAGGTGGCAGAAGACGGCACAATGTCAATAAACGTTCTTGTTGAAGCTGATGCCATTCAGGCAGATGGCTTTGCCGATGTAACTGCGGCATTTGCGGCGTTTGATGCACGATAATCTCTGAAAGGAAAAATTATCATGACAAAGAAGAAATTTTTGGCTGTTGCACTTGTTGCAATCCTGGCCATAACGGCTGCTGTGGGCTCATCGCTTGCGTATTTGAGAGACAGCAAGAAGGTTGAAAACACCTTTACATGGGGAAAGGTCAGAATCAGCCTTATCGAGCAGCAGAGAGGCGAGAACGGTCTTGAGCCTTTTGTTCAGAACAAGAAGCTCCTCCCGATCGTCGGCTCCGCTCAGGGCGAAAAGGACGAATACGGTATGCCTGTCGCAAGGAACTATGTTGACAAGATGATCACCATTCAGAACACCGGCGACGACGACGCATACATCCGCGCTTACTTTGCAATTCCGTCCGCTCTTGATGACGGTTATGAGACCTTCAATGCCGGCATGAACGTGCTTCACTTCAACTTCGGCAACAAGGTCACAGACGGCGTTATCTCCACCACCGAGGGTGTTGAGTGGAAATGGACTCACGACGGCAAGTGGAACTATTTTGAGACCGAAATAGACGGCGTCAAGTACAACGTGTACTATGCCGACTATTATAAGGCAATCGGAGCCGACGAAACCACCGTGCAGTTCGTTCAGGGTGTATACCTTGACAAGTCCTTCGAGATGAGAGAAAATGAGGACGGAAAATATTCCGGATATGCCTTCGATAAGCCGATCGAGGGCTGGGACTGGGAGAACGAGACCGTATCCTGCCCCGTCTTTGCGGTAGCTGTTCAGGCTGACGGCTTTGATTCCCCGGCTGAAGCTTTCAATGCCGCGCTCGGTGCAAACTACAACCCGTGGGGCGGAGATGCCTATAACTGGCAGTAATAATCCGATATTCTGAACTGAAAGGACAATCAGCATGTCAAAAAAGAAGATAATAACCCTTGCGCTCGTTGCTATCGTTGCGATAACCGCAATTGCAAGTGCATCTCTCGCTTACTTTACCGACACAAAGACTGCCGACAACACCTTCACAATGGGAAATGTAAAGATTACCCTTGACGAGGCACCTGTTGACGAGTTCGGACAGGCAGCTGACGGCGAACGCGTTACCGGCAACCGGTACGGGCCTTCCGCCGTATATCCGGGCGCAGTCCTTCACAAGGACCCGACGGTACATAATGTCGGCGATTATCCTGCCTACATCCGCGCAACCGTCAACGTCAGCAACTGGATGAACCTTGTCGGCGCTTACTATCCGGACTTCAAAGAGACGTTCCCGAACGAGGGCTACAAAGCGGCTCTCAACCTCCTTGTCGGCGAGCTCGGCGAGGGTTGGTCTGTTGTTGGCGTTGTTGCAGGCGACACGTTCACGATCGGTCAGTTCGATGCCAAGTTCATCCTCAAGTATGAGGGCGAGCTTGCTCCCGGAGCTGACACCACAGCAATGTTCAACCAGGTTACCATTCCGGCAGGAATCGACAACGTAAATGCTGACAGCTTTGACAGGGTCACCGTTGTCGCTCAGGCAATTCAGGCAAACGGCTTTGACAGCTGGGAAGCAGCTTTCGCGGCATTTGATGCTTAATTTCCGCTGAATTTCAGCAAACCGGCACCCCCGGATTCCGGGGGCTGCCGTATCGGAGCACCGGAGAGTTTTTTCGATGCTCCGATACGGCATCGTAAATTCTGTTCAAACATATAAGGAGACGGTCATGAAAGGAAAAAACTACAAGCGCAAAGCAGCGGTAATCTCCGCAATAGCAATAACCGCGGCACTTGCCGCATACGGCACGGCAGCGTACTTTACTGCGGAGGACACCGCAACGAACGTAATAACCGCCGGGAACGTGAAGATTCAGCTTGTCGAGCGCATGAAGTCAGGCGATGAACTTGTTCCGTTCACGGATGCTGTCGGCGTTATGCCCGGCGCACGCGTTTCGAAGATAGCGCAGGTCGAAAACACCGGTTCTCAGCCCGCGTGGATAAGAGTTTCGGTCGAGAAGGCTGTCGAGCTTGCGCAGGGCGTGGAGGGCGAGATCGACCTGTCGCTCGTCACACTTGACATAAATACCGAATACTGGACGGAGCGCGACGGTTTTTATTACTACAATACCGCGCTTGAGCCGGGCAAAACGACCGAGCCGCTCTTTACCGAGGTCGCCTTCGACGAGTCGATGAGCAACCTCTATCAGGACAGCCGCGCCGTCATAACCGTCAACGCCTACGCAACACAGACGGCGAACAACGGCACGTCCGCCGCCGATGCCAAGGGCTGGCCGGAAGTTTAAGGAGAAGGGGGTAGCCTAATGTTTTACGCAAAACACAGATCCCGCCGCAAAAAAATGAAATTCGTCAAGGGCATTGCCATGCTCCTTTGCCTTGTTACCATATTCACGTCGGTGTGGGTGGGGAACCTTGGGATCGGGGCGGAGGATGGCGATCGCTCTGAGACCGTAAAAATCACCGTTAACTACGTTTATAAGTCAAATAATGCTATGGTGGCTCAGCCGTATACTGCTCAGATCGAAAAGGGCGCGTCCTTCAAAAAGACCCTTGAAGTGCCGAAGCTGTTCAATTATTCGATCCCGAACGATGAGGCTATAGGGCTCGACACAGACAGTATCGTTCTTACGAAGGACGAGGCGACCGGGAAATATTCGCTGGCATTCGATCTTCAGTCGGTCAACGAAAACGTCGAGGTCACGCTTTATTATGTCGCGGGAACGGCAAAGTACACGGTGTATCATTACTATCAGAATCTTGAGAATGACGAGTATACACTTGACCCGAAAATTGTCGAGCTGACCGGAGATATCGACGCGTACACACAGGCGGTTGCGGACAACAAGCCCGGCTATCACTGCAAGGGGGTTCCGCAGACGACCATTGCGGCGGACGGAACAACGAAGGTCGAGATTTTTTATGACCGCGATTATTACACCGTGACCTTTGATGTAAACGGCGGTATTGACGGTCCTGAGCCGATTTTCGCAAAGTTCGGAACGACTTTTGAAGCAGATTCAATTCAAAAGCCGACCCGCGAGGGATATACATTCCTCGGATGGAGTCCGGTGCTTTCAGACACTGTTACTATCGAAAAAAATATAACCTACGTTGCACAGTGGCAGGCCGAAAAGGGACAGGCTGATTATACCATTGTTCTTTGGGGACAGAATGCCAATGACGATGAGTATTCTTACCTCAGTTCTCATGAGGCTTGGGGAAATGTGGGGAATCAGGTTACTTGGAACGATAACCCGTTGATTAATCATGTTCATACGGATGAATGTGGATCGAACTATTGCAAGCTGGAGGAGCATACACACAGCGATGCCTGTGGATATGCTTGTTCACACGCTCCCGGTCATGTACTGCGTCCGGATTGCTTTGGGCTTGCGGTTGATTTGGCGGCAGTTGATCCGAACAACGGTTATGGTGACAATGATGCAAGGACACATTTTGAAGATTTGTGTACTGAAAAGAGCGCATGTAGACGCGCAAATCTAAAACAACATTTAAAAAACGGTTCAGTGTGTCAATATAAAGACGGAAATCGAAACAGCTGGCTCGATGAGATTACTTATGAGTATTACTACTTCTTCTATCTGAACGGACAGTACTATGAGATAACCAAGGCGCAGTATGATAGCATGAAGTCAAACAGAGGAAAATCTGTAGATCATGGACGAGACACATACTATGTCTATGAGGGAAAGATTACAGCCTGCACTCACTCACACGCAGACCCGTGCTATTCCTGCGGCAAAATAGAGCATACACATTCTGAACATTGCTGCGGCATTACCGATACGGCAGAAAAGCATATGCAGGAGCTTCATCCCGGCAGCAACCTGTGGGAATACGATCACAGCGATACCGTTACCGTCTCTGCTGACGGCATGACAGTACTGAACGTGTACTTCACAAGAAAGGTTTTTAAACTTCAATTCCGTGAGAGCAACTCCAATGACAACGATTTTGGCACGATAGAAGCCCGGTGGGGTAAGAATATCAAAGCCGAATACGAAGAAATTGTTAAAATAGCAGGCAGCAGCTTCTGGAGTGAAAATAAATATGCAGAAGGTCCTTGGACAAATTACATCGGTGTGATGCCGCAGAGGGATATCACCTATTACCGTCACGAACCCAGCGGTTCCGGCACAAGCACGATGACGTATTACGGCGAAGACCTTAACGGCGACTATCAGATGATTTTCACTATCAACTTTAAGGGAACGAATTATACCGTAACTGATGAAGACCGTTATCAGTTTGAAGGCTATACATTTGACCACGGCACAGCAAACGGCGATAACTGCAATGGGGCAAAGTTCTACTATAAACGCAATTCTTATGCGCTTGAATTTTACTCCGCAAACACAAACATACCGGACAAGACAGTGAACCCGAAGTTTCAGGAGACATTGGGGAGATACTACTATCGTCCTGTTGAAAAGCCCACCACGGTCGAACCCGATGCGGTTTTCGTCGGTTGGTATCTCAACCCGGAATGCACCGGCGAAGAGTATGACATTTCTGCTCATACAATGCCTGCAAATAACATAGCGCTCTATGCCAAGTGGGTTAATGGTCTGTACACCGTCAGAACCTATACTGACGACACGCTGGTGACACCCTACACCTACGAAGGTTATTCCGGTGCGCAGGGAAATATTGAAAAATACACCCTTGCAACAGCACCGACTGATCCGAAAAAGGATGGTTGTGTATTTGTCGGGTGGTTCTATAAGGACGGAGAAGCAGAAAAACCGTTCTCATTCACAATGCCGATAACGAGGGATTATGATCTGTATCCCAAGTTCGACGATCAGGTGTCGATAGAGTACACGGTACATTACTACATAGACGGTACGACCGATAAGGTTGCAGACGACAAAGTCAATACCGTAAAAATCGGAACAACTGTAACGGAAAAGGCAAAGATGGGCACGGAGCTGAACCTTTTGTCGGAAGTAATGCAAAAAAAGTACTACCCGGCAAAAACCAGCACCAGTGAAGTCATCAAGGTAGTGGGGCAGGAGATCATCTTCTACTACACAGAGGCAGCTTCTGTTAAGTACACGGTATACTATCAGGATGCAAACGGCAATAACCTGAAAGACCCGGTAACCAAAAACACCGAGTATTCTACCGTTACTGAGCCGTATTTGCCGATAGACGGTTACGCGCCGCATCAGTTCAGTATTACCAAGGATATGTCTACTGTTCCGGAACAGAACAAGATCGTATTCATCTATTATCCGACTCTCACCACCCTCAACATCCGCAAAACCGGGTTTGACGCGGCAGACGCCGGAACAACATTCATCTTCCGCATCAAAGGAACCGACGAGAATACGAAGAATATCGACCTGATGGTAACTATTCACGGTTATGTATCGGGCGGTGATGTCCCGAACGTCACCGTTGCCGACCTCCCGGTGGGCAGCTACACTGTGACGGAGGAAAGCGACTGGTCGTGGAGATATCAGCCGAAGAACGGTGAGCAGACTCAGACTATCACGCTCGACCCGGATGGGGCAAAGAACGTTCTGACTTTTGAGAACGAGAGAAAAGACGGTCAGTGGCTCAGCGGCGACGCGTACAACACGAATCTCTACAAGCCTGACAGCAACTGAGAAAGGAGGCACGAACATTGAATTCCGAAAACAACACCCGCAAAAGGGTTCCGAAGCCTGTTAGAAGAAGGCAGAAAGCCAAGAGGGTCGGTTCAGGCTTCGTCCTCCTGATCCTCGCGGCGGTTCTCGCAATCGGCGGGACGCTGGCTTACATCATTGCAAATACTGTATCTGTCGAGAACAAGTTCACCCCCGGTGAGGTCAGGTGTGAGGTTCTTGAGGATTTTGACAAAATCACTAAGTCCAATGTAAGAATCAAAAACACCGGCAACACCGCCGCGTACATCCGCGCCACATATGTTGTGACGTGGCAGAAAGACGACGGTACGGTAAACGGAAAGATGCCGGTTGTGGGTACAGACTACACGATAGAATTTGCCGAAAACAGCGGTTGGAAGCTGATAGGAGACTACTGGTACTATACATCACCGGTCGCGGCCGGCGGCGAAACCGGGGTTCTGATAGCTTCCTGCAAATTGGCAGAAGGTACAGCGGTGCCAACAGGCTATCATCTTTCGGTTGAGATCATTGCCTCCGCGATTCAGTCCGAGCCGGCATCGGTTGTGGCTGAAAAATGGCACGTTGCTGTTGACAATGGCAAAATCACAGGTGCGGCGGCATCCGCTGACACCACGAAAGGAGCGTGAGGAGCATGAAAAAGACACTCAGATCGGCTCTTGTGCTGTTCCTTGCGGTTATCCTGCTTGCCGCCTCCGCGCTGACCGTCTTTGCCGACGGCACGGTGACCTACGACGGAGACGCTAAGAAGTTTATCTTCAAGCCGGGCAGCCGCCATTCTCCGACCGACCTTTTCGACGGGTTCAAGGACGTTATGCCCGGGGACACGCTGAAGCAGAAGGTCGTTATCAACAACAAAATCTCAAACAAGGTCAAGATCAAGCTGTATATGCGCTCTCTCGGCGCGGAGCGGGGCTCTGAGGAGTTCCTCTCGCAGATGACACTCACGGTGAATCAGGTCGGTGCTTCCGAGCTTTTCAGGGCTCCGGCGGATCAGACTGCGCAGCTGACGGACTGGGTGTACCTCGGAACGGTCTTTTCAGGCGGAAAGATCGAGCTTGAGCTGACCCTTGACGTTCCGGTGACGCTTGACAACGGTTTTCAGGACGCGGTCGGATATCTTGACTGGCAGTTCAGAATCGAGGAGCTTCCGGTGGAACCCGACGACCCAAAGCCCCCGCAGACCGGGGACAACATTAAGACCGTGCTCATCATCGCGGGCGCGGCGGTTGTCGTGCTTGTCGTATTCTTTGTGATCTTTGCAAAGAGGCGCAGACACGACGACGAGGAATGATTTTTTCCGGCAGTACCGAACAGGTGCTGCCGGATTTTTATTGACAGAGAGACGGCGGAATGATATAATAAAACAAAGGGGGCGGTGAAATGCAGACAGACGACTATTACGTCAGGAATTATAACCGGAACAACGACGTGTGTGTATGGAAGCAGAAGAACGTCGGTTATTACGAAAGCTCCGAGCTGTCGCTTTTCGAGATCGGCGTTGAAAAATGCACGCCCGGTTTTGACTGGGGACCCGACAGAAAGGGATTTCACACGCTCCACTATGTTTTTTCCGGCAAGGGTTCGCTGATGGTGAACGACCGGTATTTTGAAATTTCCGCGGGGCAGGTGTTCTATATTGCGCCGAACGATTTTGCATATTATAAAGCCGACGCGGAGATGCCGTGGAAGTATATCTGGATACGTTATTTCGGGACGAAAGCGTCGATAATCATGAATTTCACGAGTCTGCCGGACAGGTTTGTGATGAATGATACGGCTGACGGATTTGTCAACTGCTCGCTCAATGCCATTCTCAAGGCGGTCATGAAGGACAGCAGTGTGAATATGTACTCCCTGACCGGGCTTTTATACTGTTTCCTCGGCGGGCTTGTCGACAGGTTTCCGAAGAAGGACACGCAGATCGACAGCTCGGCTCTCGGATATCTTGATGCGCTTATTGATTATATTCATCTGAACTACGCAAAGCCGAATTTCATAACCGGCATGGCGCACGACAGAAATCTGTCAAGATCGTATATCTACAAGCTGTTCCGGCAGTATCTTGATGTTTCCCCGTCGGAGTACCTCGACGGATTCAGAATCGGGCGCGCCTGTTCGTACCTTAAGGAAACCAACGCAGCGATAAGCGATATTGCGCATTCTGTCGGTTACAGCGAAACTGCGAGCTTTTTCCGGGCATTCAAACGGAAAACCGGCATGACACCGCACGAATACTGGGTCAAAAACGCGATCTGACACAATCTCACAAACACAAACGGGTCTCCGCACAGTACTGCGGAGGCTTTTTTTCGTTCCGTCAGGAAACATACGGACAGTAAATTGAAACATTCAATCATTTAATTTTCACAGCTGTTGTGATAGAATAATACCGAAATCAAAGAAAGGATTTTTGATAATGAAAAGAAAAATTCAGCGAATTGCGGCACTTCTTGTGACTGCTGCGGCGCTTGCCGGCTTTGCATCGTGCAAAAGCGATAAAAAACCGGATGACGGGACAAAAGATGTGCCGGTTGGCAGCGATTATCCGGAGTATCTGACCGGAAAGACCTACGGCGGCGATACTGTCCGTTTTCTCGTGGCAAGCGAGTGTCTGTATGATTTCACTCTCAGCGAAGATGACGAGGGTGACGACGCAATATCTGCGGCGGCACTGAAGAGAAATCAGCTTGTGTCGGAATATCACAACGTCAGGCTCGAATTCATCGACGGCGGCGGGATCAACGAGTTCAACCCGAAGATGCTCGACGTCGTGCAGGCGGGGGACCCGACATATGACATATTCTGTCCGCCGTACTGGTGGAATACCGGCAACGAGGGGGTTGCAGCCAATCTCTCGGAGATAAGCGTGTTCGACTTCTCACAGCCGTGGTGGTACAGATATATCAATGACGAGCTTGCGTCGATAACCGACCAGTCGGATTACCGGCTTCTCGGCGCGCTTGCCGCAAACGTGACGGAATTCATCCACCCGTCCCAGTGCAGTATATGGTCTTGGACCGACTGCGCGGAGGGAGTTTGGGATTTTGTCCTTGCGATGACAAACTCAATGATCGGCAGAATGCATATCTGCGGTGATTTCGCGTCGCTCTCCGATGAAAAGAGGAGCCTGCTGAAAGAAGCCTGCGCATTCTATAAGAGCTACCGGCATATCTTCTCCTCCTGCCGTAAATATCACCACACGCTTCCTGAGGCTTATACCCACGGCGGCGCGAAACTGAGGTGTACCGAGCTGAGGGCAGAGAACAACGCCGAAGCAGTTGTCGTTGCACAGCGCGTTGGCTCTGATACAGACAGCGTAAACGTGAAATTCCCCGGACTTCTGCCGGGCGAATACACCATAACGACCTATCCGTCATCGGAACCGGTGACCGCCGCTTCCGCGATGCTTGCGTCGGAAGGGATCGACATAAAGCTGCCGTCAGAGATCTGCGGCAGAGCGGTTTATCTGAGAAAAAACGATAACTGAATATCAAAAGATCCGTTCCGGGTGTTCCGGGGCGGATTTTTTGTTTGCGGGAAATCAAAAAGTTTTTATCTTTTTGTTAAGATGGTATTGACAACAATATAGAAATATGTTATAATAGTCTCACAGTAAAGTCAACGTTGACACTATATTGAGAACAAAACAGGAATAGATTTTACCCGGAGAAAGAGAAAAACACCTCCGGATGAAATAAAAGGCAAAGCCAAATTCAGAAAGGAGCTTTTCTCCCGGAAGAATGGGAGAAAACAAAAAAGTCATGAAAAAAGTATTATCCATGATCCTTGCGGTGCTTACCGTATCGGTACTGCTGGCAGCTGCGGTTTCCGCTGCTTACTACAAGACCATTCCGGGCAACCTTGTCAAGGGCGGCGACTTCAACAGCGCTGAAGTTACCAAGTACTTCTGGATCGACCCGAATGATGCACCTTACCGCGGAGCTACCTGCGTGTGGCAGGAGAACGGCGGTGTCGGTAACTCCGGATGTATCAGAATGAACGGAACAGACAGCGTTTCCTCTTCTCCCGCAATCTGCTCGAGAAACCTTGTTGACGGTGTTGTTGACGGAAACACCGTTGAGTCGAAGATGTTCCCGCAGATCACCGAAGGCAAAAAGTATGTTGCCATTATCGATGTTTACAGACCCGAAGGTGTTAATGCTACTGTTCAGTGGGACGCGGAGAACGGATGCGGTCTTGGATATCAGCGTGCTGCTAAGAATGGCGAGTGGGAAAGAATCGTCAGCATCTGGACTGCCAATATCAGCGGAAACTGCTATCTCCGCGTTGTCAATGAGATCGGAGACGGCGGTGTCGGTCTCAAGCCTGATCAGTACGTCCTTCTCGACAACTTCTACTTTGCAGAGTACAAAGAGGGTGTGAACTACACCGAAATGGTCAATGAGGGAACTCCCGATACCGGCGACAATGCAGTTGTTATCTCCGCTGTTGTTGCAGCTGCTGCTCTTGCAGGCGTCTGCGTAGTAGCAGGAAAGAAGAAGAGCAGATAATTCTGCGGCAAAAACATCTTTCTTATAACGTCGGTTTATCCGGCAGACATTAAAGCTACGGGATAAGGCGGAAAGCGCTCACTTGCCGCCCCGCCATAACCTGACATAAACGTAAAAGGGCTTGTTTCAATAATGCAGCCGGACAAGTCCTTTTACAAACCTTTCATTAAGGAGAAAAACATGAAAAAAGCACTCATATTCCTTCTTGTTCTCCTCACCGTCCTGCCCTGCGCCATCGCGTGCAAGACCGGCGGAGATTCAGAGAACACAAAGGGAACAGGGGACAATACAACCGACGGAAGTCAGGCGACCTCAACGCCCGCGGGAACAGAGGATCCCTTTGACGACAAGGTTCCGGAGGATCTGAGATTCGACGGAAGAACCTTCACAATGACAGGACCGATCCCCTCGGGATATGTCGTTTTCTATCAGGAAGAGGATTCCGATGACCCGGTCGATTCTGCGATTTACAAGCGCAATATGATCCTTGAGGATCGCTTCGGCATCAAGATCGTCGGTATCGAGCTTGGTCATACCGACAGCCACGCCGATGCATTCTCGTCTTACGTCAGCAGCGGCGATGACATTATCGATGTCATGGGCATCGGCTTCTATCAGTCGGGTCTTGCCATGATCATCAACGACTATGTCCTTCCGTGGAACGATGTCAAGTACATAAACGTTGACCGCGACTGGTGGAACAAGTCGGCTACCGAGACGCTTTCGATACTCGGCAATTACTACTACCTCACCGGTGATATAAACGTCGGCGCGCTACGCTGCACAATGCCGATATTCTTCAACAAGACGGAGGCAGAGGAGTACAAGGACGTTGTCGGCGATCTGTATCAGACCGTCCGCGACGGCAAATGGACATATGAGCTGTTCCTTAACTACATCAAGGCATACAGCCACGACAACGGCGACGACGTTCAGGACGAAAACGACTATTACGGACTTGTGCAGAATGGATACACGCTTATGTCGCACCTCTATTATGCCGACGTTGTTACCGCAGTGGTCAACGACAACGGCGCGGAGCTTATGCTGACCGACGACAAGATTGTCGGAATCGTTGACAGGGCGCGTGAGCTTCTCAACAACAAGTACTATTCATACGTAAGAGACGGCGATCAGGAGATATCCGACATATTCTTTTCCGACCGTGCGCTGTTTATGAACACCGACCTTTCGTCCGCCGGAAAATGGAGAGACAAGAACACCGATTTCGGAATTCTTCCCCTTCCGAAGTACGACGAGGCTCAGGAGAACTACACGACCTACACCGACCAGTGGGGTCTGATGCTCGCTCTGCCCTGCACGGCTCAAGATCCCGACCGCACGGGTGCAGTGCTTGAGGCTATGGCTGCGCTCTCAAAGAAGCACGTTACACCGGCTTACTATGACGTCATGCTTCTCGGAAAGCTGAAGCGCGACGACGAAAGCGAAGAGATGCTTGACATCCTTTACAAGAACGTTGTTTACGATCCCGGCACGATATATGCCGGCGACCTCAATCTGCTTCCGATGAATGCCTGCGTCAGACGCGACGCAAGCCTTACCACATGGTATGCGCAGATGTCCGAGGCACTTCTCAACAACATAACCATACTTTACGACCACGTCCGTCAGTCAAAGGGCTGATACGGATTTTTTGGGGCTGCTGAATAACATAGTGTTTTTAGCAGCCCCATCGGGCTTTATATTACCAGGACGGAAATACAATAAAAATATGAAAAATATCTTGAAAACACTGCTTCCCGTGCTTTTTGCCGCGGTTATTATCGCCGGCTGTTCACGGGAAAGCGGCGGCAAGGAGGAATCAAGCGACAGTATGAGCACGATCGTAACCGACACAGGAACTACGGGGATCCCCGCGGATGCGGAAAAGGGACTCTCGCTTACCTCCGGAGATGCCGCACTCTCATTTTGCGTAAAAGACGACAGCATAGTCATAAACTCCTTCGGGACGGATAAATATCAGCTTGCCGCAGATGCCGCCTGCACGCTTCCGGCACAGTACCGGCTGAACGACGGCGATTTTCTTACGGAATTCAGCTGGAAATTCGATGCGGCATATGAATATACCGGCGACAGGGAAGAGGCGGGGTACAGGCTCGTCTTTACCGATGAGAATGCCGGAATGAAATGCGATATTATAATAACGGCGCGCACCGGGCTGGCGGGACCGTTTGAATTTTACGGATATCTTTACTGCACCGGTGAAAAGACAGTGCTTGTTCAGCCCGACAGCTATTTTGCCGCAACGATTAAAAAAGAAGGTAATCCGACGGCATGGACCTTCGGCAAAGAGGGCTGGCTTGCAGAGGGCGTGAAGAAATATTCCGGAGAGTATTATTCCGGAACCGGCATCCGCAAGAAGGAGATAAAGAACAACACGATCAAAGCCTCCTGCAAGGTCAGCTCCGACTATCCGAATCCCGGTTCGCTTCCGATGATGTACATTGACGGCGGGGATTACGGACTTATATTCGCGCAGGAGTGGTCAAGCGGACTGCTGACCGCAAAGGGTAAGGACGATACCCTGACCCTCGGCGCGGCACTTGACCCGAACGGAGAGCTTTCTACATATCTCAATCCGGGCGACAGTATGCTTCTGCCGCCGGTATATATCGGGGTATATGAGGGCGACGTTGAGGTCGGGTCGAACCTTTTCAAGCACTGGTTCCTCCGCTACAAGGCGCCGGAGTGTATGACCGAAAATCAGAACGAGCCGCTGACGCAGTATGACTACTGCCTTGAGACAGACATTGAAAATGCCGTGAAATACTGCGGCTTTGAGAGCCTTAAGCTCGATTACGGCTGGTGGGCAGGCGGCAGACCGGCAGAGGTCATGGCGACTCCCGGCTTCTGGATGCGCGAGGGGCTTCTCAAGGAAGGCACGCACTTCCTTACGGAAATGAAGTTTCTGAACATGAAAGCTCTCTGCGATGCGGCAAAGGCGCAGGGCGGAACAGTCACCGTTTACTATATGCCGCGCGACACGATGCTGAATCAGGCGGGGATCCCGACATCTCTTGGCAAGAACGGGCATCCGGAGTGGTTCTCGAACGTGAAGATAAACGGACTGAATGCCTCCGCCGATTTCGGAAATACCGAGTGTGTGGCGTTTTTTCAGAAGTATATGGGAGATTTCTTCACAAAGAACGGCATCACGACCTGGAGAAGCGATTTTGAGCCTATCTGCCACACCTCCGACAAGGCGAACCGCCACAAAGCGGGCGGAAACGATGTTCAGTACTGGTGCACCGTCGGCTTCGGAGAGCTTGTCGATTATCTGTACGAAAACGTTCCCGGTTTCCGCTATGAGTCCTGCTCTTCCGGCGGAATGATGAAGGATCTCTTCACCGCGACCCGTGCGACGGTCATCAACTGCGACGATTCCTCTGACTACAATTCGCTTCATGCCAGCTTCTATGACAGCTCGTATGTCTTCCATCCCGCACAGCTCCAGCTGCCCTGCGGAATCCAGTCATATACGGTCGGCGGTCAGTACTACACCGGGACGGGTGATTTTCTGTACGGTCTGCGCTGCTCTCTTACCGGCGGCGTCATGATCGGAAAGTGGAACGAGGTGTTCTCCGACAGCGATAAGGAGATGCTCAACAAATACGTTGAGGGCATTTACAAAGAAAAACTCCGTCCTCTCATCCGCGAGGGCGACCTCTATCACATCCTCCCGCGCCCCGACGGGGAAAACTGGGACGGTCTTGAGTACGTCGATGCCGATACCGACAGGGAGATCAAGGGCGTTGTGATGCTCTGGAAGCCTACGAACAAAGAGGGCGAGACAAAGACGGTGAAGCTCCGCGGGCTTATGGCTGACGTTTCCTATCAGCTCACATTTGAAGACCGCCCGGAGCAGAACCGCGTGATGACCGGCGCAGAGCTTATGGAGACGGGGCTTACGGTTACCATTTCCGGCGATGTGGGGTCAGAAATGATCTGGCTGACTGAGGCGGAGGGGAAATAAAACCGACCGGATAAATACGCCCCGCACATGGTGCAGATATGCCCAGTTTTTGAGATCAAAAATAAAATTAAAATCGGGTGTAAAAACTCATTTTGAGTTTAAACACCCGATTTTAATTGTTGAAACGTCGTCCGGTTACTGTTCCCCGGCAAGCTTGCGGTAGCAGTCGGCGGACTTTTCGATCTGTTCGTTGATGTAAGAACCGTATTTGTTATATACGTTGACAACCATGTTGCTTCTCGATTTTACCATGCTTGAGAAAGCGCCGAAAACGGTGTCCCAGCAGAGAGACGATACAAGCGGGTCGTAGACCGTGTGACCGAAAATGTACTGAACCATTCGTTTCGACCCTTCATCGCGCATGAATCGCTCGCTGAGAGCAACGTTGAGGTATTCAGGTATTACAATTTCGCCGGATTTTGCGGTCAGAGCCTCAAGGATCCCACCGACATATCCGGTTTCGGTTACAGTGCTGGGAACTCCTACATAGGTGACACGCGGACAGTAGGAATGGTAGAATTCCTGGCCTTCTTTGTATTTCGGCATAGGGAGAACAGCGAAATCACTTTCCATACCTCTTGAATTGCGGATGTGCGCAGTGACCTGTATTATCATCAAAGCATTGTCGTTTCTGAAAGCATCCTCCGAGAATTTCCCGTCATATACGGGGCAGAGGAACGTCCGTTTTTGCTTTGTATATCTGACAAGTGTGTCAAGGGTGTCAACGAATGACTTGGAATTGAAATTGATATGCAGGAAATCATCCTCATCCTTGACCGAGAAGCGTTCTCCCGCAGATATCATCATTCCGATGTATGACCAGTCCATTGCGATAATGCCGAAACGGTCTCCGTCGTTCAGCTGAGAGTCCCCGTTGTCTCCGCCTTCGCCGACCTTTTTTGCGGATGCGAACATCTTTTCCCACGTCCAGCCTCCTGCAGCAACAAGGTCATACATTTCATCAGGTGTTTCCAGCTTGTGGTCTGCGGCAACAGTCTTGTTGTACATCACGACTGCGGTTCCCTCATCGTCGCATATCGTAAGATCCGATGCGGCATAGTAGAGAAGACCGTTCATCGAGTAGCCTTCGATCGAGCCCTTTGTCCACCACGGTTTTGTGAGGTCAACATGATCCAGTCTGTTTAGATTGTACAGCAGGCCGTCGTTTGCCATAGTATAGACAAGGTTTCCGATCACGTTGACAAGGGAGTAATCGTCGGTACCTGACATGAATGAGTCGTTGACCTTTGAGATTATGACTCCGGACGCATCGGTCAGCTCGGAGAGTTTTGCAGCGTAGGTTTCCTCGACGTATCTGTTTCTCTTGTACATCGCCTCGCTCAGGCTGTCAAGGTCGTCGGAGTATTCTATGAAAATGTCGTTAAGTATGCCGGCTATTTCATTCTGATTGGAATTGAGTATAACGAAATCATATCCGTTGCAACTGAAGTCATCCGGAAGCCCCGGATCATAGGCATTAGCCGTGTCGGTAGATTTGCTGCTGCTGTTCTGGCTTTTGTCTGGCTTTTCGGCTTTATCGGCACATCCTGCGGCAACTGCCAAGACGGAAAGTATTGCAAGGATCAGTGAAATCAGTTTCTTTTTCATCGTGGTTCAGTGCTTCTTTGAAGCGAAAGCAACAGCAGCGGCAGCAGCAGTCACTACGATCACTGCGCAGATTGCCGCATCTCCGGTCGAAGGATTGTTTTCGCTGTCAACCCTGAGATATTCGGCGGTCTTTATCCACATGGGAGTCTGATCACCGGCAATGTCTTCAAGACAGTCAAGAGCAAAGAGGATAACGTCGCCCTTTTTGACCTCGATTTCGATCTCAAAGTCGGTAACCTCCATGTTGGGGGTCTGTTCCTTCAGCTTAGCCTCGGCTTTGTATTCGTTTTTGTAAACTTCAAGCTTTGTTGTGGTCTGACCGTAGTAGACGTACATGATCTTCACTTTTCCGCTTGCGGGAGCAGTGAAGCAGACAGCGGGATCGGCATTGTTCGCGGGATGCAGGCTGTCGTTTCCTGCAAAGCAGTATGCGTAGTCAGCGCCTGCCTGATACATCTTCATTCCCTGGTTCCAAAGATTGTCGTTTCCGGCGTAGACCATGTCGCCGATTTTTCCCGTTTCCTTGACAATGTACTTGTAGCTGAAAGGTGTGATATCCTTTGTACCCCAGTCAGTCATATCTTTGTCAAAGCTATAGACGGGGAGGTCAGCCGCAAATGCAGAGACGGCGAGTGTCAGGACAAGCGCAAGTGTCCCAAGAAGAGTGAACAGTTTTTTCATTTTAAAAACTCCTTTTTTATATTACGGGAGCAGTTCCCGATATTATTTCTTTCTTTTTTTGCGACCAGAATCAAGACCGCCGCCGCAACCGCTGTTACTGCCGCTGCAATGATCACTATAATGGCGACACTGCCGACAGACCTAGGGGTGTCGGATGCTTCGCCGGTTACCGCTCCCGATGCCACGGCAGTTTCATCAGAAGAACCTGTGGCGGGTGCGGAGGATGCAGGCGGTTCGTCGGCAGAAGAACTTGTGGCGGGCGCGGAGGATACAGGCGGTTCGTCGACGGAAGAACTGCTGTCCGACAGTTCGTCATCAGTATCGTTTCCGTTGTCGTCTATATTTTCGTCGTTAACTGCTGTGTATACAACTCGCGGGTTAAAATCGCACGCATCGTTGGCGATTGAATCCATGCAGTCGACGAACCAATATATCATGTCGCCGGCGTTCACGTCAACCGTCAGTTCATATTCAGCGGTGGCGGGATCCTCGCCGCCCACCTGACGAAAGAGAAGATTGTCGTCGCTGACGCTGTTCTTATATATGAACAGCTCAGAAGAATCGGGAAGCACAGATCCGACCCGGAAATAGGTCATTATCTTTAAAGTTCCGGTGTACGGCGCCGTAAATGCACAACCGGTGCTGCCCATTAAAGACGGGTGAATCGTGGGTGTGCCGAATGTGTAGTTCAGGATCATGTATTCGTATCCCTCGCACTCGCCTTCGGCTGTTGGACCGGTGTACATATCAAGGGATGGATTCCACGGGCTTTCGCCGATGGGAAGGTACACCATGTTTTTGACTGTGTTGTCTGCCTTGTCGTAATAGACAAAGGTGAAGCCGTTGATCTCGTCGTCCCCGAATAGTATCTGGTCGATCGAATAGGTCGTTTCAAGGATCTCGGATACCGATACCGCAGAAGCGGTCAACGATGCTGACGCTGCCGAAATAATCAGCAGTGCGGCTAGCAAAGCCGCATACAGTGGTCTGTTTTTTTCATACTGTTTTTGCCCTTTCCTGAGTGAATTCGTAGTCTCGATGGATGACTACGGTTTCATTATAACACATGCGAAGCCGAAATGCAATAGCAAAATTAAAAAAAGTCCGAAAAAAACATCTGATTAGGTTAAAATATCTAACGCCAGGATAAAAAGCGGATGCTATTACAGCATAAAATAAAAACCGGCAGTCTGTTATTCGAAAAAAATCGCTGTGTCTCTATTGACATACAAGCTTATGTGTGTTACAATATGGCTACGATAACATATCGTTTTTATCAATATTTCCGAGTGATTGCGGAACAGTGAGATCACCGGAGTCACACAAGGAAAGGAAGGAACTGAATGATGAAAAGAGGATGGTATAAAAGAATGAAAAGATGTTTTCTTATGTCTGCTATTACGACAGCACTGATTCTGACCGGTTGTTCCGGCGGAGACACAGGTAAACACGTCAGCGGAACTGCCGATGACAACATGACATATGTCCCCGGAGGTGATGATACCCATACTCCCGGCGGCGATGATGCAAGGGGCGACGGAGTATCTGTCGGTATTGTGGGAAAACTTGATGTTAAAACCGAAAATAACACTGTTTCTGTCGGAACCGGAGATGTCTCGTTCAGCCTTTTGGCAGGAACCTCATTCGGTATCCGCAACGGAACGGGCGCAGTCTTGCTTTCAAAATCCGGCACCACAGCTGTATCTGATGCCGGAGACGAAAAAAACGTCATAACAACCAATTGGAGCAGTAACGGGGCTGCGCTGCTGACAGGGCTTACAGTCAGCAAGACTTCCATAGGTATAAGCCAGAAAGCCAAAGCGTCGGCAGGCGGTATTTCCGGCGTGCAGTTCTCTCTCAGGGTGCCGGATAAATACAATATCATTGTTCCGTATCAGAACGGAATAAGGCTGACGAAAAAGAATCCGGGTACTCCGTACGGGACAAAATGGAGCTATGGCGGTTTGTCGGCGATCCAGATGCAGATGTTCATTATCGAGGGAGAGAATGGCGGAGCGGTAATCTATGCCGATGATGCATTCACTCAGTTCAAGGAACTTGATGTCAGGCATTCTTCCGGAAACTTTACTGTGCTTGTCACAACTGTCCCGCAGGCACCGTTCACTGAATATAAGGAGTTCGGAGCGGTTGAATGGAAGATAATACCTTACGTCGGAAACTGGTCAAGCGGGGCGGCAATCTACCGTGACTTTGCAAGGGAAAAGTTTGAACTCGACAAATCCGGCAGCAGCCGCCCGGAATGGGTAAAGGACATCGGGCTTGTCGTCCTTACCGATATGCACAGCAAAGCGGAGCTTGACGCACTTGCAAAAAAGGTCGATCCGAAGGGAGTGCTTCTTCAGGTGCCGGACTGGAGAGTCGAGAGGTACGATATCAACTGGCCTGACTATACGCCTCAGCCCGGCGTCAGGGAGATGATCGAATACGCCCACTCGCTCGGATTCAGAGTACAGCTTCATTGCAATATGAACGGTTGTCAGACAGAGCTTCCGGCATACCGTAAGGTAAAGCGGTATCACATGAAGGACGCTTTCACCGGAAAGGAAATAAGCGAAGATTTCACCGACGTCAACGGAACACACTATCATTTTGCGCAGATCAATCCGGCGTCCTCTGAATGGAGAAGCTATGTGATTGCAAAAATAGTCGCCGCAGTCAAGGAGACCGGAGCCGATGCGGTACATCTTGATCAGTCGCTGCTCTCGTACAACGACGGAAACGGATATGTAGACGGCCTTACCTCACTTCAGGGAAACGTGTTGTATCAGAAGGAGCTGGCTGAAGCGCTTCCGGAAGGCGTCGCGATAGGAGGGGAGGGCATAACCGATTTCAATGCGGTTTATTCCACGTTTCTTCAGTCACATGTCTACGGTCTTGACAGTACGAAGAAAAGCTGGTCGCATTCCGAAGCCGCACAGATAGTGCCGATTACTTCTTCCGTTTTTACAGACACGGTGACATATCAGTGGCCGGGGCTTCCGGTTGTGGCAGCGGGAGAATATTATCTTGCGTGGTATCTGCGGGGGACTGCAATCGGTCATATACCCACGCTGATGCGTGAATCACCGCAGTCGATTCTGTCCGATGACGACATTATGAAAGCGGTGCTCAGCGAGGCACGGTGGTTTACGGAAAAAAAGCCTGAAAGGGTCTACGGCGGATGGGATGCCGACACCATTATGCGCTGGAGACTGAAGGACGGCACATTTGCGCAGGCAAGGCGGGACAAATACGGATATGTGCTCCTTGCAGATGAAAACGATTCGGGGAGTGTGCTTACCCGTATCCTGTCCGGAACAGTCAGTGCGGATGTGAGCGGCAGCATACAGGGTTGGAACGCATATAATGATAAATCAATAATTTGTCTTGATCCCGACAGATATTACCTTGTATCAGGAAACAGCAGAGAAGAGAAGAATACGGTCATAACTTCAGCGAGCGACGGGGCGTATCTGACGGATTTTGTCGAGAGTACCGATGCGCTCAGAATCAAATTTGCTTATCGGTCTCGGAAAACCGGTAATGTCACGTTCACGGTCAGAAGCAAGGCAGGTATTTCGTATGTATACAGCAAAAGCGGCAAAGCAGAGCTTTCCGAAGAAAACAATGGCATATATAAAGTGACAGCTCCGGTTGGGGAATATGTCAATCTGATTTTTTCCGGCTTGTCACCAATCAGGCTTCCGAAATCACTGTACGGTGAACCGTCAGAGGCATATATCATCGGGAATGACGGAAGAATTCGCCACGATGACTCGCTGACAAGATCAACAGGCAGTTTCGGTGGAAAACTCAGAAAAAAAGTCACAGTTTCCGTCCCTGCATTATCGATGAATTCGCTTGACTATATCGTGGCTCTCCCGGATAGTGACGGGCTGACGTTGTCAGCTCTTGTCGGAACGCAGGATGCGCTTTATTCAGGGCTTCCGGTCTCGGTTTCGGTTGACGGTGAGACGGTATGGATGGGTGCACTGTCAGCTGACGGAAAAACCGCCGATGTCTCGGTCTCCCTTTCGAATTACAGAGGAAAGACCGTGGTGATCACTCTTTGTGTTGACGGCAGACAGCTTGACGGAATAACACACAGCGTGTCATGGTGCGACCCGGTTATCACAGATAAATAAAAATAAAACAAAAAAGCGCTTCCCAACGGGTTGTTCCGTAACGGGGAGCGCTTTATTTATGGCAGTTTAATACCGTCAGGATGGCGCAGTCAGCCTTTTAACTGAGTTTCTGACAACAAGATGCGGCTTTATCATCCTGACAACAGGTGCATGTGTCTCCGGATCATCCTTGCTGTTTATCATTTCAAGGAGGAAATCCGATATGTTTTCTCCGATCTCATCCATAGGGTGCGCAACTGCGTCGATGTGCATGAAATCAAGCCATTCGTTGTCGTCGTAGGAAATAAAACTGATATCGTCAGGTATTTTCAGATTCAGACATTGGCATGCCTTGAGCGCAGAGAGAGTGAACATACTGCTTGATGAAATGACGGCTGTAGGACGAAGGTCGCTGGCGGCATAGGCGATAAGGCTGGCAGTGTCCGCATCAGTGTCGAGATAGAGAACACACCCGGGTACGCATTCCGCCCCTGCTTCTTCCATCGCGCGGCGGTATCCTGCGATTTTTAGGGACGATTCGCGGTTGACCTCACTTTCTATTATCAAAATGCGGCTGTGCCCCATGTTCAGCAGATACTTTGTTGCCATATATGTGCCGAACTCGTCGTCTATGAAAAATGTATCAAGATAGTCGTAAAGGTTGCGCGTAAACTGAAGCACCTTGATGTCGAATCCTGCCATTGCTTTAACAAGATCCTCGTTCTTGCGCGATACCGGAATAAAGATAAGCCCGTCAACTCTTGAAGAAATGAACGATTCAAGGTATTTCCGCTCCTTGTCCGGCTTTTCGTCGCTGAATGTCAGCATCAGGCGGTAGCCGTTATCGGTCATGTGGCTCTCGACTGACTGGGTTATTTTTGTATAGAATTTGTTGTTGTAGTTGGACAGCAGAAGTCCGATTATCTTGCTCTGCTTCTTTTTGAGGGACTTGGCAGAGTAATTCGGGAAATAGCCGAGCTTTTCAGCTGCTTCAAGAACCTTTTTTCTTGTTTCGGGGTGAATATAGCAGTCGTCTCTGAAAGCACGTGATACCGTTGTCTGTGATACCTTTGCAAGTTTGGCAACATCGTGACTTGTTATCATCTGAAGTAATCCCTTCGGTATTGTTTGAACTTGTACTATGATTTAAGGAATCGCTGATTAATTCGGCAGCGCATCTCCGGCGCATCTTTTCCCGTCTGCTTCCGGTCGAAAAATCCGCCGTACGTCAAGTACTGCCGGTATTTTTCGCCGTTGCATACGAAAAAATCTGCACCGGATCTGCACCGCCTCATTTAATCATCGCTTCCTTAATTATAACACGATCTGATCCGTATTTCAAGCGGCACAAGGATTTTTTTGTTATAATCCCGGCTGATATGCCGCATCTGCAGTCAGTCTATTGAGAACACCGACAGATTTCCGAATCCGGCAGTCCCGCGTTCTGTGTAATATCCGATCTTCCCTCTGGAGTGACCGGGACAGAACAACTGAAGGCAACGGACACCATTCACAAAAACATAGAATATGTCTCCGCAGGCGATGATTTTCATGTCATATTTCCGTTTGCATTCGACGGAAATTTTTTTCTTTTCGATGACCGGAAACTCGCGCGTCGCAGTGAACCACACCTCGCCTCTGAGTGTATCAAGAAGGACAACGTATGCCCCGGCGCGGCAATCTTTGCCCTCTGCGCGAAGGACAATCCCCGCCGCTTCGCACTCAGGGGTGACCGTGGCTTCGATTATGCAGTCGGTGCAGTCGGTATCATACAGTCGTATGCTCCAGTCGTCCGGGCAGTATCCCGTGACACTTCCGCCGTCGGAATTCCAGCTTCCGGGAGTGCCCCATCTGCCGTCATTCTCCAAAAGCGCGCTGCTGTCCGACGAGAATATCAACCCGGTTTTCATGTTCTCAAGCTGTTCGCACCACATGGGAGAAAGATGGTCTCCTGTCCGCACAAGCTCTGCAGGAAGACCTATCGAGCCAAAATGACTGCCGCAGACATCCTCGCCCTGCGTGTGGAATACATATCTTTTTCCGTTCAGTTGGAGCGTTTTTGAACAGAAGCCCTGCCAGTTGACCGAGCCGAGGATCTCGTGCCCGAAAACCTCTGTGAAAGGCCCCTCCGGTGAATCGGCGCAAGCCTGTATTGTGGCAAGAGACCAGTCCGGCTGCCCGGTGCAGTATCTTTGTCCGTACATATTTCCGGTCAGACACAGCATCCACCATTTCCCGTCAAGAAAGAACACGTCCGGCACCTCGACACAGCCATATCTGTCGGGAATGAAGCACGGCTTTCTCTGCTCCCAATGAACAAGATCGTGTGAATATGCAAGTGCTATGACCGATGAAGCTGCACAGCTGTCACTATGCACTCTCGCCGCAAAATAGCCGTAATAACCGTCCCCGTCAGGATCTTTGACAACACAGAGATCACGGCAGTCGATCAGCTTTTCGCCGTGACCGATAAGCCTGATCTGATTTTCATAAGAGGCATACAGCTCCGGATTACAGCGGATGACCGGACTCTCCGGGTGACGCACATAGTTTATTCCGTCGTCAGAAACCGCAAGCCCGATCGAAGAGTCATTGATGTCGCCGATGCGGTGATTTGCGGTATAGTACATATAGCGCCGACCGTCCTTCAGAAACGTGCAGCCCGTCCAGAGATCACCGTCGTCATAACTGCCTGCCTTACCGGGATACAGCACCGACGGTCGGTGCTCCCAGTGAACAAGATCCTTACTTACCGCATGACCAAGTGCGCCGGTCTCGCCATTTCTTTCAGGATGACCGGGGCGTGCCTGCTGGAGAAACGTACAGTGTATCTCTCCGTTATGTTCGTAATACCATGTATCCCAGACATAAATCCCATCGGGGTGAAAACAGTTCATATGATTATCCTTTCGATACCGGCAAGAAGACTGCCGCTATTTGTCTGATGTTTGTTTCGGAATATTGTGAAAACGTATTCACAATATATATTATGCCATAGAATCTGCGTTTTGTCAAGCCAAACCTACGCTTTTTATGTAAAATGTTTTGACTGTATTCTTAAAATTGCATCGAAAACATTCACGAATGTGCTTGACAGAATGCGTGCGATATGATAAAATGACTATGTAAACATATTTTGAGAGGTGATTTTCATGTCTGAGTGTTTACTGACGTTCGACTGCCCGCAGGACTACACAGTGTTTCAGCAGGTCGACGGTTTCTGCGATATCACTGTCAGTGGTTCTGCCGATACTGCGATCAGCGGAGATATCATGCTTGCGATCGTCAGGGAATACAATGGTACATATGTCAGACGATGGGAAAAGGCGGCAGTTTCCGGAGCCGGATTCAGTCACACGTTTAAGAAAATACCGGCAGGCGGACTTTATTCTGTCCTGTCAGCAGTCTGCAGCAACGGAATGCCGAGTGATTCCGGTCTTTGCGGCGCGGCGGTACTTCATATCGGAGTCGGTGACGTGTTTGTGATTGCCGGTCAATCCAACTCGGCAGGTTTTTCAAAAACTCCAGGGTGCAGAGAGCCTGCTGCGGGAATACATATGTTCAGAAACCGATGTCGCTGGGATATTGCTTCTGACCCTATGAACGAAAAGACTGACACCGCACATCCCGAAAACGCCGAGCTTTTCCTTCCCGGTCAGTCTCCGTGGCTGGCTTTTGCCTTGGCTCTGAAGCGTGAACTTGGATACCCTATCGGTCTGATACAGACATCTGTAGGAGGATCGCCTCTTTCAGCGTGGAATCCGGAGGAAAACGGCATTCTTTTCAGGAATATGATCAGAACCGTCTCGATGTGCGGCGGCAGAGTGAAGGGTGTTCTGTGGTATCAGGGGGAAACGGACGCCGGAGGAGAAACAGAAACAGCCGGATATCTTGAACGTTTTGCCGGTTTTGTTTCTGCGGTGAGGCGTGAAATGAATGACCCCTTACTGCCTTTTTTCACCGTTCAGCTTAACAAGTTTCTTTCCTGTACTGACCCGGATACCGATCGCCGTTTTGCGGAGATCAGGGAGGCTCAGAGAAAAGCCGGAAAGATTCCCGGAGTTACCGTGATTCCGTCTCTCGACCTTACTCTGTCAGACGAAATTCACAACAACTCTGCCTCAAATAATGCGCTGGGAGAAAGAATAGCGTTTACCGCACTCGGAAAAATATACGGAGCGGATTATATCTCATCGGTTCCCGATATTTCTGACGCATACGTTTCGCCTGACGGCTATGCAGTACTTGTTTTTGACGGTGTATCAATGTATCTCGTCGGACGCGGGATCCCGACGGAAAGATCGGAGTTTGTCTTTTTTGATGAAAAAGGAGAAATCCCGATCGAATCCTGCGGATTTGCTGGAGACAGAATATTTTTCCGGCTGTCGCGCAGCCCGTCCGGCAACGTTTCCGTAAGCTGCGCGCCGCATGCATACAGCGGATACGGCGTGCCGTTTGACAGGGGGACCGGGATACCTGTGCCGGGATTCGTAAACTTCCCGTGCAGACTCTCCGATGTCCGTGAATTCAGAAATAATTGACCACAGAATGAAAGGAATCTTCCTGACAGGGGAAGAAAAACATTGAAAATGATCAGAATAGCCAACGGAATATATAAAATGACTTTCGGCACACCGGAGAAATTCACTCCGGTGAGTGTACTGGGAACAGATCCCGACAACCGGGGTCTCTCCGTTCTTCCGGACAACAAACCCCCGTTCTGCGAGGACGATATAGTTTTCAGCCGCAGAAAGGGTGCCATTACTCTTGAAATACCGCTTGACCCCTCCGAGGATGTATACGGACTCGGACTCATGCTCAAATCCTTCCGTCAGACCGGATTGAAAAAGAAGCTGCGCAGCAATTCCGATCCCACAGCCGATACCGGAGATACTCATGCACCGGTCCCGTTCTATGCAACGACAAAAGGATACGGTGTGCTCATCGATACCGCAAGATACCTGACATTTTATTGCGGCAATGTCAAGAAAAAACGCCCCGGAGCCGAAAAGCAGGTCTCTGCAGGAACCGATCGCGGTCACTGGTGGATAAAATCCGGAACCGGAAATATGTTTGTCGATATCCCGTCTGCCGATGGGGTTGACATATATGTCTTCTCCGGTGATTCAATAAAAGACGCAGTCGCAAGGTACAACCTGTTTTCCGGCGGCGGAGTCTTTCCTCCGATATGGGGACTTGGCGTGCTCTACCGCGCCTATATGCCGGGCGATGCCGAGCATATACTGGGGCTTGCAAAGGAACTGCGCGATGAGAAGATCCCTTGCGACATCTTCGGACTTGAACCGGGATGGCACACGCACGCATATTCCTGCACATATGACTGGAACCGCGAAAAATTCCCCGATCCCGAAGGGATGCTGAAAAAGCTGCACGGAATGGGATATCACGTGAATCTTTGGGAGCACGCATATGTTCATCCGACCTCTCCGATCTATAACGACATGAAAGACTGCTCAGGTGACTGTTTTGTCTGGGACGGGTTGGTACCGGATTTTGCTACAGACAAGGCGAAAAAGGTGTTTTCCGACCGGCACAAAATGCTGAAGGAACAAGGAATCTCCGGCTTCAAACTCGATGAGGCAGACAACTCTGACTTTACTGCCAACTGGGGTTTCCCCGACTTTGCCGCTTTTCCCTCCGGAATGGATGGCGAGCAGATGCACACTCTGATCGGGGCACTCTATCAGAAAACCATGCTCAGACCATATGAAGACAGCGGTGAAAGGACGTTCGGTCAGTGCAGGCAGTCAACAGCGCTTGCGTCATCATTTCCGTATGTCCTGTACAGCGATCTGTATGACCACACCGATTTCGTCAGAGGCATGGCAAGTGCTGCGTTTTCCGGAATCATGTGGACTCCGGAGGTGCGCTTTGCCGAAAGCACCGAGGAGCTTCTTCGCAGGATTGAGGCTGCGGTGGTTTCTCCGCAGACGGTTCTCAACTGCTATCAGGTCCCGTCTCCGCCATGGAAGCAGTGGGACTATGAGAAGAATGTGAGAGGTGTATTTCTCCCTGATGCAGACATAGTTACGGACGCGGTACGTAAAATTCTGCGGTTCCGTATGTCTCTGATACCTTATCTCTACACGGCATTTTACCGTTATTACAGCGAGGGTGTCCCGGTTGTCCGACCGCTGGTAATGGACTATCCCGGCATACCGGAGCTGAAAGACGTTTACGATTCATATATGATAGGTGACGGTTTGCTTGCTGCCCCTGTCATATTCGGGCAGGGAAACAGGAAGACCGTGTATCTGCCCGACGGTGTGTGGTACAATTTCAATACAGGAGAGCGCATTTGTGGAGGAAGATATATATCGGAGGATATACCGCTTGATGTGATCCCGCTGTTCGTGAAAGAGGGGACTCTGCTTCCGCTTGCAGAGCCGCTTGAGCATATTCCGGAGAATGCGGTGTTTGACGTCACGCTGAAAGCGTACGGTGAAGGCGAATGCTCATGCACCCTCATATGCGATGACGGCCATACCAACGCATACAGAGCAGGGGACATCTCAGAAGTCACGCTGACCGTACGCGGAGAGAATGTCACCTCAGACCGCGATCATCCCGGATACCGTATCTGTGCCGTCGAAAGAATAAAATAATCAGCAATTAACAAAACCGTCTGCCGAACAAAAAACGGCAGACGGTTTTGTTATTGAATCATATGCAGGAGATTTTCACTCTCCATAAGTCTCATCCAGCTTTTTCAGCTCCCTGAAGGTATCGATCTCCACGATATCGTCGAACGAGCATTCCCGCACAGCTATCCTGTATTCGTCGGGGAAGTATTCAAGCGCGACCTGATCCCAATAGCGCTCTTTACCGCCCGGAGACTGATAGACGCGCTCGATATGCCCGGCGAGCTTTGCGCCGTCCTCTGCACTCCAGTAGGATATGCCGAACATATGGTGGCAGTTGCGTCCGCCGACCGAAAGACCGGTGATTATGCCGTTTCTGGTCGCGAAGCACCAGTCGTCGGTCATATCGACCGGAACTCCGAGATAGTTCGTGCGGAACTGATACTTTGAAATAAGCGACGGGTTGTAGAGAAGCAGATCCGCCTCGCAGATATATGCATTCTGAAGCAGATACCGCGCGCACATGACCGACGAGATGTTGTTCGCCTCGTTGTATGCGGGATTCTCTATGAACCTGATTCCGGGATACTTATACAGAAGCTGGTCGAACTGCTCCGACAGATAGCCTCTCACAATATATATTTCCTGTATTCCGGCGGCGACTACGGCGTCGAGCAGACTGTCGATTATTCTTTTTCCCTTTACCCGCACAAGCGGCTTCGGTGTGTTCAGGGTGATCGGCACCAGCCTTGAGCCGAACCCGGCGGCGATGAATACCGCGCGCCTGACACGGTAGGGCTCAAGTGCCTCAAGACCCTTTTCGGTGATATTGCCGTTTGATATCATTCCGGCTTCCGTGAGCTGAGCCACTGTCTTGTTGACGGCTCCGAGAGACATTCCTGAGACTCCTGCAAGAGCCCTCTGCGTCATGGCACCGTTTTTTTCAAGACCGGTAAGTATATCGAACTGCTTGTTTGACAGCATGGTTATGCATCCTTTCGTTTGCGTCCGTGATTTTTGATGATAAGCACCGCGCCCTTCATGAGAAGGTTGGCGGAGAGAATGAGAAGTGAGACGAATGCCGACGCTTCAAGCAGCATCTGCGCCTCGAACTGCGGGATCATAAGCGAGACCGGTTTTGTCTTTATGTTCGCAAGGAACGCAACGGCTGATATCGTCATCATTGAATTGACGAAAAAGTACGAAAACATCTCGGCAAGGGTTGCCTTTGTCTGCGGAAGTATCACGTCGCGTATAAGCCGGAACCTTCCGATCCCGAGAGATGAGGCAACAGCTTCAAGATTCGGATTCAGCTTTCCGATACTGTTGTATATCATGAGATACGGAGAGGAGAAGAAGTGGACGGTGTTTGCCAGCACAAGGATCGCATACGTGCCGTAGATAAAGCTGCCTTTGAAGAACAGAACATATGACAGACCGAGGACAACACCGGGGACAGCAAGCGACAGCACCGACATAAGGTGCAGGAATTTTCCGCCGCGTATCTTTCCGCGTGCAGTGAAGCAGGCGCATATGAAGGCGACAGCCGTCCCGATGACCGCAGTCAGAAACGCGGTCAGAACAGAGTTGAGCAGATACCCTCCCGCACCCTTTCTCAGCGCGTTTTCAATATTGCGGAGGGTAAAGCCCATATCAGAGGGATATCTTTCGGCGAAGGTTATCGCGATGAAGGACACGATCGGATAGACGACGCAGACCGATATCACCGTAAGTATAATAAAAGCGGCAATGTCGCGTCCCTTCCTTCTGCCCGGCTCGAACCGATGCCTCACATTCCCGCTTTTCCTGTCGTTTTTACAGAACAGGTCAATGAGAAACGCAGCGGCGGCGGGAATCAGCAGGATCAGCCCGAAAAAGCTGCCCTTTACAAAGTCCTGCCGACCGATGACCTCCTCGTACATAAGCACGGGAAGCGTCTTGTACATCCCGCCGATCATGAGCGGAACGCCGTAGTCGGTCACGATCATGGTGAAAACGGCAAATATCACGCTTATCATCGGCTTTTTCAGATAGGGAAGGGTGATCGACACAAAGCGCCGGAATTTCGGTATGCCGAGGACCTCGGCTGCCTCATACGGAGAGGAATCTTCATATTTCAGAATGTCGGAGATCATGATGTAAGCCACCGGAAAGGCATACATGACTGAGCCTGCAACTATTCCGGCAAAGCCGTATATTCCTCTTGACAGCCCGAAAAGCCTTGTCAGTATCCCGTTCGAGCCGAAAAGGATTATAAGCCCCATTCCGTGCGATATCGACGGGATGAGCATCGGAAGCAGTATAAGTACGCCGAACAGCCCTTTCAGCTTTACACCGGTTCTTGTCACGCACCACGCGGCGGCACCTCCGACGGCTATCGAGATGACCGTTGCCGCAGAGGAGACAAGAAGCGAGTTCAGCGCGGCGGTCAGGATTCCCCTGTCGGAAACCAGCGCCGTAAAGTCGGCTTTTCCGAGGTTCACAAGCATCGCCGCAAGCGGACAGATGACAGAGACGGCAAAGAAGCAGACAAGCAGGATGACCGTCCCTCTGCCGAATACGTTTCTCTTAAGTGACGAATTTACAGTCAAACCGCACCTCCGTCATCGCATGAATTTCGAGAGGGAATTGATTTTTGCCCTCAGGTTGTCTATGACAAAGCTCTTCACATAACCGTCCGCAGGGCTGTCGAGAAGCTCATCAGGGGTGCCGACCTGATGGATCTCCGCCTCTCCCATGACCATTATCCGGTCGGACATTGAAAATGCCTCCTCCTGGTCGTGGGTTATGTATATCATCGTGGTTCCGAAACGGTACTGAATCTCTTTCAGCTCCTCACGCATTGTCAGACGGGTCGCCACATCAAGCGCGCTCATCGGCTCGTCGAACAGAATAATGTCCGGGCTGAGCGCAAGGGTTCTTGCAATTGCCACCCTCTGCTGCTGTCCTCCGGAAAGCTCGGAGGGGTACTTGTTTTTGTGTTCGGTAAGTCCGACCTGTGAGATCAGCTCGTTCGTGCGTTCCTTCGCAATGTCCTTAAGCTCCGGGCGGAAACGCATTGCGTAGCTTATATTTCCCGAAACCGTCATGTTCTCGAAAAGGGCATAATTCTGGAATACGATCCCCATTTTTCTTTTGTCGGGCGGGGCGTTTGTTATGTCGTTTCCCTCAAGCAGGATCTTTCCGCTGTCAGCGGGAAGAAGTCCTATCAGAATGCGCAGAAGTGTGGTCTTTCCGCATCCCGACGGTCCGAGTATCGACAGGAATTCTCCTTTTTCGACGCTGAAGCCGACACAGTTCAGCGCGGCGTGTCCGCCGAACCTTTTTGTCAGCCCTTCAACCTTTAATATTTCCATTTTGACGGTCATTTTTCCTTTACTGTGATATAGTTGATCGCGGCAGATTTTCCGCGCGGTGTTATCCGGATCTGCGGTATTTTTTTACCGATCGTGCGGATTGTGTTCATATAAGTTTGATTATACCCGAATAAATGAACCGGAGTCAAGTACAAATTGTAAACGATTCCGCGAAAACGCCGCACAGCTTCTTTTTTCGGCTTATTTCGTTCGGATTTGTAAAAAATAATGAACGATCCGACGGTGTTTTGTTATAAAGCCGGCAATCAGATCCGCAAAATGAACGTAATAAAGCGATTTGAGAGGGCACCGTGTTCATAATACTGCTTAGACTGTCCGGTTCTGAATGATCCCGAACCGGAAGTAATTTTTGCCGTTTCTCTTTACATTTACGGACATACGTGGTATAATACATGAAGATATTGTCGAAGAACCGGGCGTTCCGTTTGAATATAAAATCGGCTGAATGCCTTTTTTTGCGGAACAAATCCGGAAAACCAACGTCAAAACCCCTTGCCGTGTACAAAACGGCATGAAAGGAAAACAAAAATTGAATTCTATCGAAACCGAAACCAAAGACGTGACTTTTTCGCCTCCGGCAGAGGAGCCGAAAAAGCCGAAAAAGAAAAAAACGGCGGGATTCGGGGAAAAGCTCTCCGATCTGTGGCGGGACAAAAGGAAGTTCACTTCACGGCTGATAACCGCTGCCGCCGCATCAGCTGCGTTTGTATTCACCTTCCTTGTATTCGGACCCCTTGAGATTTACATATCAAACATGGCTTTCTTTGCCTTCTCGGGCAAATATCTCTTTGCTCCCGCTGCCGTCGCGGGGATCGTCATTGCGGCGGCGATGACCGGGATACTGGTCCTGCTCCGCGGGAAGATATACAACTATGCGGTGTCGCTTGTCATATCGCTGACCCTTGCCGGGTATATTCAGGGCAACTTTCTGAATATCGATCACGGCACGCTTGACGGAAGCGAGGTCGTGTGGCAGAATTTCAAGGTTCCCGCAATGCTCGGAGTTCTGTTCTGGGCGGTGATGATAGTCATTCCGCTTGCGGTTCAGTATTTCAGCCGCAGGGTGTGGAAATATGCCGTGCGCGTTGCGGCACTGATCCTTGTCGGCGCGCAGAGCGTTGCTCTTGTTTCTCTTGTCGCAAAAACCAAATTCACGAACGTTTCCGACGACGGATTCCTGTCAAAGGATAAAATCTACGAGGTGGCTCCGGAAAAGAACGTGGTATTCTTCATGCTTGACCGTTTCGATAAGAAATGGGCGGATATGCAGCTGAAGAACGATCCGAAAATCGAAAAACAGCTTTCCGGATTTACGTATTACGAAAACCTGACCGGAAGCTACTCCCGCACCTGCCCGTCGGTAACATACCTGCTTACCGGCGTGAAATGCGACTATGAGATACCCATGAGCGACTATTTCAGAAAGGCATGGGCAAAGGGCTGCTTCCTCCCGCAGATAAAGAACGCGGGGTATGAGACAAAGATCTATTCCGACATACCGTATATCATGGAGAAATCCGAGTACGGAAAGAACGCGATCGACAATATCGGCTATCCGACGCATTCGGCAAACCGGATGAAGATACTTTCGGCAATGTACGGGCTTTCGGCATACAGATACCTGCCGGAGATGATGAAGCCGTATTATCACATCTACACCGGCGATATCTCATACGGATTCATCTACGGCGGAAGCAAGGTGAAGAACAATGTCTATTCCATCGACGATATCGCCTTCCGCAAGGGGCTTGTCGATAACGGTCTTACCGTTGACGAAAACAGTAAGGGCGCATTCATGTTCTATCACCTTCAGGGTGCGCACGACCCGTTCCGCATGGATGAGAACGGCAACCTGATGACCGGACAGGAGTACAGCGAAAAGGGACGCCACAGGCAGATAAAGGGCAACCTCAACACGATATTCAAATACATAGAGCGGCTGAAGGACCTCGGTGTCTACAAGGACACAACAATAATAATTTCAGCCGACCACGGCGAGACCGGTTATTATGAAAAGCTCAACCGCGAGCGCGTGCTTGCCTGCTTCATAAAGCCCGCGGGCGAGGACGGAAGCACGCCGATGAAGCGTTCCCGGAAGCAGATCACTCAGGACAACCTCCGCGCAAGCATATCGTCGTATTTCGGTATCGAGCTTATCGAAAACGGAAGGCACACAAGAACCGTCGAGGAGATTGGAGAGGACGAAAATGTCACCCGTTACTTCTGGATGAACGGCACCGACGGCGGGGCAAAGCGCGACTACAATCTTGTTACCTACGAAATAACCGGCGATGCGAACGACTTTTCAAACTGGAAGATCGTTTCGAAAGAACGGATAAAATATCCATACTACGATGCCGGAAAGAGCGGGAAATAAACCGGCTTCAGGTCTGTCATGACTGACTTTGCAGCGACTGATATCTTAATGAAAAAATCAAAACGGAGATTAAAATGAAAAACACAGCAAAAAAACTTCTTGCCTTCGCGGCATTCTTCATCCTTGCGACGGTGATGTTCATTCAGAACGCATTTGCCTACATTGACCCGTCGGCAATGACGTTCATTATTCAGATAATTGCCGGAGTTGCTATCGCCGCCGGCGCCGCATTCGGCTTTTACTGGAGAAAATTCAGGCGTGCCGTAACAAGGAAAAAACGCAGCGACGACTATGACGAAGACGATGACGACGATGAGGACGGGGACGACGAGTAATCCCGATCCGGCGAACGAAAAAAAGCGCGCACTGCTCTGGCTTGTCATCCCGCTTTCCGCGGTGGCACTTGCGACTGCGGTCAATTTCCTTCTCATTGTGAATGCCGTTGTCCCGTCAGCCTCTATGGAGCCGACGGTGCCGGAGGGCGCGCTTGTTGTCGGCTCGCGGCTTGCATATCTGAACCGCTCCCCAAAAGCGGGGGATATCATCATATTCACGCATAAAGAATTTCCCGGAAAGCTGCTCATCAAGCGCGTTGCGGCAACCGAAGGACAGAGGTTCGCGGTGACGGACGGAGCGGTATATATCGACGGAAAGCCCATTGGAGACGCTCCCGGAGATGATTTTCCGGAGGTTATCGTTCCTGCCGGGATGCTTGTTGTGCTCGGAGACAATCGGGCGCACTCAAAGGACTCGCGGTACTGGGACGACCCCTTCGTCCGCGTATCCGATGTCCGGGCGAGAGCGGAATTCATGTATTATCCGCGTTTTGCGGCGCTGACCGGAAGCGTGCCGGCGGCATAATAAACCTTATTCAAGGACTAACAGTAAAATGGAACTGATAAATACGGTGATTGGTGTCCCTCTCGGGTACCTGATGCGGTTCTGCTGGCTTCTTGTCAGGGACTACGGTGTTGCGATTATCATTTTCACCCTGCTTACTAAGGTGATAATGTTCCCGATATCGCTCCTTGTCCAGAAGAACTCCATCAAGATGGTGAAGATGAAGCCTCAGCTTGAGGCTCTCAGGTATCAGTATGTCGATGACAAGGACGCATATTTCGACGCACAGAACGCCCTTTACAAAAAAGAGAAATACAGCCCGATGGCGGGGATCTGGCCGCTTCTGCTTCAGCTCCCGATAATTCTCGGGCTTATTGACGTTGTATACAAGCCGCTGAAGCACCTGCTTCACATCCCGGCGGAGACGGTAAACGCTCTTGTCGAAAAGGCGGCTTCACTTGCCGGCTCAACTGTCGAAGCCCTCGGTTCGACTGCTCAGCTGAAGGTGGTGGAGCTTGTTTCCTCCGACCCCGGCGCCTTTTCTTCCTTCGACAGCGGTGTCATATCTGCCATTCAGGGGCTGAAAATGGATTTCCTCGGCATAAATCTTGCCGCAACGCCCTCTGTAACAAGGCTTGATCTGCTGTTCCTTGTTCCGGTGCTTGCCGGACTTACGGCTTTTCTTCTCTGCTGGGTGCAGAACCGCATAAACGTTCTTCAGATAGAGCAGAGCAGGCTGTCACAGTGGGGCATGACGACATTCATGATTGCCTTCTCGACGTATTTTGCCTTTATAGTTCCGGCGGGAGTCGGTCTGTACTGGGCATGTGGCAACCTGTTCGCTATCGGTGTAATGTATCTTGTCAACCTCATATACGACCCGAAGAAGTACATCGACTACAAGGCTCTTGAGCAGCTTAAGAAGGACGTTGCCGCACAGCGTGCCGCCGACAAACGCAACCGTAAGCTGGCAAGAAAGTACATGAAGCTCTTCAACAGCAACAGTGAGCATATGAAGCTGATGTTCTATTCCGAGGGGAGCGGTTATTACAAGTACTTTGCGAATATAATCGATGCCATTCTGAAGAATTCAAAGCTGACGATACATTACGTCACAAGTGATCCGGACGACGCGATATTCCGGAAAGACGAGCCGAGGATAATTCCGTATTATGCCGACGAAACACGGCTTATTTCGCTTATGATGAAGGTAGAGGCGGACATTGTCGTCATGACGACCCCTGACCTTGAGAAGTATCACATAAAGCGTTCCAAGGTCAGAAAAGACGTCGAGTATATCTATATCGACCACGCCTGCTCAAGCCTCAATCTCACATACCGCACCGGCGCGTTTGATTATTTCGACACGATCTTCTCTGTCGGACCCGACCAGACGGAGGAGATCCGCGCACTTGAAGCCCTGCGCGGGACAAAGAAAAAGAAGATCGTCGAATGCGGATACGGTCTTATCGACAACATGATAGCCGCATACGGGGCATCGGACAAGACCCCGAACGAAAAGCCGACGATACTCATCGCGCCGTCGTGGCAGTATGACAATATCATGGATTCCTGTCTTGACGGACTTATCGGGGGGCTTTACGGCAAGGGCTACAGAATAGTTATCCGTCCGCACCCGCAGTACGTCCGCCGTTTCCCGGTGAGAATGAAGGAGATAATCGGGAAATACGGGGACCTTTTCGGCGATGATTTTGCAATCGAAACCGATTTCTCGTCAAACGTCACCGTATATACGGCTGATCTTGTCATTACCGACTGGTCGGCTATTGCGTATGAGTTCAGCTTTACTACCCTCAAGCCTTCACTGTTCATCAACACAAAGATGAAGGTCGTCAACAAGGCGTACAAGAAGATCGACATCGTTCCGTTTGACATTACCGCGCGTGATATCATCGGAAAGTCGGTGGACAAGGACGGAGTTCCGGAGATCGGCGAAGCCGTCGCGTATCTGCTTTCACATCAGGACGAATACCGCGGCAGTATCGAAAAGCTGCGCAGCGAGCATTTCTATAATCTCGGCTCAAGCGGCGAGGCAGGGGCAAAGTATATAACCGACAGACTTACAAGAAAGAAAAAGAAGAAAAAATCCGCAGCCGTAAGCGGCACCGATGCGGAAAACGATGCCAAGACAGCATAATGCCGGAAATTTCCGGCGGAGGAGAGGACTGTGGGAATACTGAAATATGCCTTCGGGGCAGGGTACAGAAGATTCTATGACAACATATCCGGAATTGCGGAGAGCGAGAAGAAAAGCCGTTTTCTGCTCCTTGCCGATGCGGCTTTCTGCACTCTGCGCTACGGGAGCGGGCTTACCGATTATCTCAATTACGAATTCTGGAAGAGAAGCGCAAAAGAGCGCAGACAGTATGTCACGATACGCACTCAGGACGGCTTTTACAAAAAGGTCAGTCCGCCGGAGTACAAAACCACCTTCACTGTCAAGCCGAATTTCCTGCGTATTTTCCACGATTACGTAAAAAGGGGCTACGTTGCGCCCGGATTTCCGGATGAGGGCGGGGATCTTACTGAGTTTCTCCGGAACAACAGCGTGTTCATGCAGAAGCCGGTCGACGGCCTCGGCGGTCATGACGTGAAAAAGGTCAGCGCAGCCGACATTTCCTCCCCGGAGGAATACTATGCCTACCTGAAGGAAAACCGGCTGTTTGTTGAGCAGTACATCACCCAGCATGAAAAAATGGCGTCGCTCTGCGATAAGAGCGTCAACACGATAAGAGTCATGACCTCAAGCGTGACAGGAGTGCCGGAAATTGTCTGTTCCTTTCTCCGTGTAGGAAACGGAAGCTGTGAAGTAGACAACTTTCACGGCGGAGGAATGGCGGCGGCGGTTGATGAAGAGACCGGGACAGTTCACGGTCAGGCGATTGACAAGGCGATGAGCCGCTTTGACAGCCATCCGGTGTCAGGAGTCCTTTTTGACGGGTTTCAGATCCCGTACTGGGACGAGGTGAAGCGCCTTGTCTGCGAAGCGGCACTTATCGAGCCGAGGATAATGATGATCGGCTGGGATGTTGCAATAACTCCCGACGGACCGCTGTTTGTCGAAGCCAACCGCAGACCGGGCTTTGATGCAGTTCAGGTGATAGCCGGACGCGGACGGATGGATATCGTGAAAAAAGCGCTTGACGGACTGAAAAAGCGGAAATAGGAAATCAAAGCGGCTGTTAAGAGGTCATTCTTTAACAGCCGCCTTTTCATGCCCTTTTCAGGCTCTCAGTATTTCCACTTGTCGAGCAGACTTTCCTTGACAGTAATCCTGTCAACGCCGGTCATGTCGGCATATTTTATATCAGTCGGGTAATTCTTTATCGTGTAATCAACGTTCTTGTATATCTTTTCCGGAGCGAAAAGTTCTTTGTCCTTCGGGATAACGTCGGAAACAAGGTATTCAAACACCTTCATGATGTCGCTGTCGGTTTCCTTCCCGGAAATAACCGCGCTTGAATATACCGTGTAGGGCGATCCGTCCTCAAAGAACAGTATTTCATAATCCGCGCCGTTGTTTATCTCGGTGACAGCCTGAAAGGTCATGCCGAGCGCAATTGCCGCTTCTCCCATTTTCAGTGCGTTTACGGGACCGGAGCCTGAGGTCGTGAAGCCGGCACCGGAGATGTTTTCCTTAATCCTGTCGAAATACTCAAGAGCCTTCTCCTCGCCCAGCACATTGACGCGGTTGAGATAGAATATGTAGCCTGTTCCGGAGGATTTCGGGTTCGGCATGGAGATAAGCCCCTTATATTCCGGCTTGATGAGGTCGTCATATGATGACGGCACAGGCAGATTCTTTTCGTCAAGCATTTTTTTGTTGACGATGACAGCCCCTCCCGATTTGTACATCGGTACGTACCGGCGGCTTTCCGGAACAAGCGCGTCCTCATAGACCGAAAAATCGACGTCCTTGAGAACGGCAAGACTGTCGGAGATCTTCTCGAGATAGCTGTTTTCCAGCTCCATGATTATGTCACAGTCGGTCTTTTTTCCCTCGGCATAGAGCTTTGAGGACAAATCTCCGGTCGATTTGTACTCGATTCTGATGTTGTATTCCGGGAATTTCGCGTCAAACATCTTCTGCGCGTTCTCTATTCTGAAATCCTCGGAGGATGCGTAGATGATTATCTCTTTCTTTTTCTTTCCGCACCCGGAGATCACGGCGGCAAGCATAAGCATTGCCAGAACGGCTGTCAGTATTTTTTTCATTGCGGTACACGGTATCCTTTCTGCTGATCGGGTTTATACCCGGTTTTCTGAGTTTAACCTTGGTACATTATATCACAAAAATGAACGCCTGTCAACCCTCGATTGCGCGAAATACGTTCATATAACCCGAACTGCGGTACGGGTTTGAACTGATGCGTTCGCGGCATACCTTTACGGACTGATACCGGCTGCATCCGCACACGGTTTTTTCCTCCGCAATTTCCGCCGGAATATTTACCGGAATGTGTTGAAATAAACCGAAAAAAATGATATAATGTCATCTGATGCGCGGAATCGGAACGCGCTGAGAATATTCATAAAGAATAAACATATATTTTCCCGATACCGAAAGGAGTTTTTTCACTATGGGACTTATCAAAGCCGGGATCGGCGCACTCGGAGGCACACTGGCAGATCAGTGGAAGGAATTTTTCTACTGCGATGCGCTTGACAAGAGCGTTCTTGTCACAAAGGGACAGAAGCGGGTCGGAAACCGTTCATCCAACACAAAGGGAAACGACAACATAATCTCAAACGGCTCCGGGATCGCGGTCGCCGACGGTCAGTGCATGATCATCGTCGAGCAGGGCAAGGTCGTTGAGGTCTGCGCCGAGCCGGGTGAATTCACCTACAACAATTCTACCGAGCCGTCGATATTCGCCGGAAACCTCGGTCAGAGCATTCTTGATACCTTCAGGACAATCGGCAAGCGCTTTACCTACGGCGGCGACACCGGAAAGGATCAGAGAGTTTACTATTTCAACACCAAGGAGCTTATCGACAACAAGTTCGGCACGCCGAATCCGATACCCTTCCGCGTTGTTGACAAAAACATCAATCTTGACATCGATGTGTCTGTCAGATGCTCCGGTATTTATTCATATAAGATCACAGACCCGATACTCTTCTACACAAACGTCTGCGGAAACGTGGAGCGCGAGTATACAAGAGACGAGATCGACGGTCAGCTCAAGACGGAATTCATAAGCGCCCTCCAGCCGGCATTTGCCGAGCTTTCAAATCTTGAGCTTCGTCCGAACGCAATTCCGGCTCATGCCGAGGAGCTCTGCAGTGCGATGAACGCCGCGCTGACAAAAAAATGGAGCGAGCTCCGCGGACTCAGCGTCGTGTCGATTGCCATGAACCCGATCACTCTGCCGGAGGAAGACGCCGAGATGATCAAGCAGGCTCAGCGTACGGCTATCATGCGCGACCCGACAATGGCGGCGGCAACTCTTGTCGGCGCACAGGCAGATGCAATGAAGGCAGCGGCAGAGAACAAGAGCGGCGCAATGACAGGCTTTGTGGGCATGGGAATGGCCATGAACGCCGGCGGCGGAATGAACGCGCAGAACCTTTTCGCAATGGGTCAGCAGAATCAGCAGGCTCAGCAGAGCGCTCCGGCGGCAAACGGCTGGAAATGCGCCTGTGGTCAGACGGTCACCGGAAACTTCTGCCCGAACTGCGGCGCAAAAAAGCCGGAACCCAAGCCCGAGGCAGGCGCATGGAGGTGCAAGTGCGGCGCGACCGTGACCGGAAAGTTCTGCCCGGAGTGCGGCTCTCCCAGACCGGCTGACATCGAGGGCTGGACCTGCGCCTGCGGCACGGTGAACAAGGGCAGATTCTGTCAGAACTGCGGCGCAAAAAAGCCGGCTGACGCTCCCCTCTACCGCTGCGACAAGTGCGGCTGGGAGCCGGAGGACCCGAAGAATCCCCCGAAGTTCTGCCCGGAGTGCGGCGACAGGTTCGACGACAACGACATAAAATAAACCCTCACGGATGACCGGGAGACGGTGTTTCCCCGCCGTTATTCACTCTGAAAAACGACGGGGAAACGAATATCTCAGCCGAAAAGGAAGAGAACAATGGATCAGCTTTTAGAATACAAATGCCCGTGCTGCGGCGGCAGTATCGGGTTTGACAGCGGTTCGCAGAAACTGAAGTGTCCGTACTGTGATACCGAATTCGATATTGATACCCTGAAAAGCTATGATGATGCTCTGAAGTCCGAAAAGCCGGACAGCATGGAGTGGGACGACAACGCGGAAAGGTCGTGGAACGGCGAAGAGGACGACGGAATGTCGGTTTACGTCTGCAAATCCTGCGGCGGCGAGATCGTCTGCGACAGGACCACCGCGGCGACCTCCTGCCCGTACTGCGGCAACCCCGTCGTGATGACAGGAAGGCTTGCAGGCGACCTTATGCCGGACTACATAATCCCGTTCAAATACGACAGGAACGCGGTGAAGGCGGGGATGAGGAATCACCTGAAGGGCAAGAAGCTGCTTCCGAAGGTTTTCAGCGACGAGAATCATATCGACGAAATTAAGGGGATCTATGTTCCCGTGTGGCTCTTTGACACCGACGCCGAGGCAGGGATCAGATACCGCGCCACAAAGATCAGACGCTGGAGCGACAACGATTACGACTATACCGAAACCAGTCATTTCACGGTCATACGAGAGGGCTCGCTCGGGTTCGACAACGTTCCGGTAGACGGTTCGACCAAGATGGATGACGCGCTTATGGAGTCGATAGAGCCGTTCAATTTCGCAGAGGCTGTCGATTTCAGAACAGCCTACCTTTCAGGATATCTTGCCGACCGCTATGACGTTTCGTCGGAGGACAGCAAGCCACGTGCCAACGAGAGGATCAAGCGCAGTACCGAAAACGCATTTGCCTCAACGGTGACCGGGTACAGCACCGTCACTCCCGAGTCGTCAAGCGTCAGATTCAATCACGGCAGGGTCAAATACGCCCTCTACCCGGTCTGGCTCCTCAACACGACGTGGAAGGGCAAGAAATATTATTTCGCAATGAACGGACAGACGGGACGTTTTGTCGGTGATCTCCCGGTCGACTGGGGTGCATACTGGAAATGGTTCGGCATCTGGACGGCAATATTTGCCGCGGGAACGTTTCTTGCGTTCCTGCTTGCACACCTGTTGTGAGGAGGCGCGGAATGAAAATGAAAAGAATTATTACGATTCTGTCCGCGCTCCTTGTCGCGGTTGTTCCGCTGTCGTTTGCCGTCAGCGGAGAAGAAATTCCGGACGAAAGACAGCTTCCCCGGCTTGTTGACCGCGCAGAGCTTCTTGACAGCGACGAGGCTGACGAGCTTCTGACTCTGCTTGACCGCCTGTCGGACGAGGTACAGTGCGACATTGCCGTTGTGACGGTGAATTCGCTCGACGGCAAGAGTGTTGTCGATTATACCGACGATTTTTACGACTACAACGGCTACGGTTACGGCGAGGATCGTGACGGCATAATGCTCCTCATCAACATGGGCGAGCGCGACGTGCATATCAGCGACTGCGGATATGTCTGCCGTGCGCTTTCACAGAAGCAGCTCGACCGACTGAGAGAGCAGGTCACGCCGTATCTGAGCAGCGGGGACTATTACACCGCATTCAGAACCTTTGCTGACCGCTCCGCACAGCTTATCACCGATGCGAGAAACGGCGGCGACGACGAACCGGCGGTTGACGATCATTCGTTTGAGGGCTTTTTCCGCAGCCTCGGCAGCATTCCGCTTATCTGTATTGTCGTCGGTGTTATCGGCGGCTTCATCGCTGTTTCGATAATGAAGGGCAAGTTGAAATCGGTCAGACGCCGCGGTGAAGCATCGGATTACGTAAGAAACGGAAGTTTCAATATCACGAACAGCAGTGATATTTTCCTCTACACGACAGTGTCAAAGACCGCAAGACCGAAGAACGATGACTCATCCCATGGCGGAGGCGGAGGCGGCGGCCACGTCAGCTCCTCCGGGACCTCCCACGGAGGAAGCAGCGGGAAATTTTAATGCATCTTTCGTGGGTGCTGAAAATTCATTCAGAATTTTCGGTACCCACGGTTTTTATTCATTTTCTGAAATTAACTGCCGTAATGTGCGGTGTGCGTATTTGCGTTGCGGCGTATAGCAACCTGCACAAATGGAACACATGATATTTGTGCATTGCGCTGAAATTTAACGGCCGTGACGGATTTTCACTTGACACGCATTTCTGCGCATGGTAAACTGTATGCAGGGAATTAATATTGATTTCTACAGAGGAAGATGAGAAATGACAGAAACGATAAGGGCAGGAGATATTGCCTGTATGCTGAGGGGAGAGGGAATGAGTACTGACGTCTTGATGAGGAGAATCATTGCCGTCATAACCTGCCTTGCAGCAATTGCAGGTGTTCTGTGTGGCTGCAACATATTCGACAATCGGACATATCATTGGGAATTTGAACAGGAGTACAGCGCGGCAAAGGAGATACTGATTGTTGATGTATCCTGCGATGACGGTATTTACCGTGAGGAGCTTCTGAAAAACCTGAGTCTGGAATCGGCAAAGGACATATTCCACGATATCGAGGCGATAGATTTCAAAAAATATGGTCCAAATCAGCTGACGACTCACGGAAGGTGCATAAAAATTGTTTTTGAAAACGGTGATTACGACTTGATAGGGGCATATGAGCCGATACATCATTATTATGGTAATACGCTGGGTGATGATTTTGCGTCATATCTGGTAGTCAGAAGTGCCGAACAATTCGATGCGCTGATAGACAGTTATCTGGCTGAGTAAGTTGACTGAAATGAGTTTTTTTATTGATGTCAATTTGCCGCGGTTCACAGCGCGGTTATGGGCATTATTATCGCTATTTTATAGACGGGCAACATCTAAGGAGGACAAGATGGAGCAGATAATAACCGGAATGCGTACGCCGGCGTTTTACTATGAATTCTGTTGGACAAAATAAATGTTCCGACGGTACTGCGGTTGTAAAATACGACTCGGTTACGCGCATTTCCTGTGACGGAATTACAGAAAGGCGGCTTGAGAGGCTGAGCAGAATCAACGGAGGTATATGAGCCGTGGGAATCAACTCGGTGAAGTATCAGTTTGTCGCGGGACCGATATATATTCACGTGAAAAAGCATAAATGCATTTATTGCGGCGAAAAGGTCGTTCCGTCATTTCAGACAACGGTTGTGAATTCGTTTTCTTTGGAAGCGAAGAATTACGATTTTACGATCGGAAATACATTTTTTCCGGGTAACTGTGCATTCAAGACAAGATGCTTCTATTGTCCCGGATGCGGGAGGTATATTTCTGTCAGAGAGATGAAGGACAGCGAGAAAAGCTGAGTTTCTGAACGATTTATATGGACAGAGATCGAACAAATCCGAACCGAAAGCGGTGATCGTGTGAAAAGAAAAACATTCATAGCTGCAGCGGTTATTATGGCTTTAGTGGTGGTAGTCCCGGCTGTGTTTCTGAACAGTAACTATTACTATGCAAAAAAACTGGTTTCAGCGATTCAGAAAAATGATATGACTGCGGTACGGCAGATTGTTGAAAAAAAGCCGTCCTGTATAAATACATATCCATCCGTCACATCAAAGTGGTGGCAGTCTGCAATGAACTGGAGAACGTACTATCCGATGAATCAGGCTTGTGCTACAGGTAATATCGATCTGATAGAATTATTGATTGATAATGGTGCTGATGTCAATTGCAATGATGGATTAACCCCGCTTTCTGTCACTTATAGTATCAAACCAGATAATTGGTACGAAATTTCCCGAATTCTGATTGACAATGGTGCTTCACTGGATTATATTACTGAGTATTCGGGCGGAAAATCATCGGTTTTACAAGATATTGCACACAAACGTTACGTAGCTTCATTGCCCGGAATTGAGCCAGAAAATGAAGAAGAAGTAATAAAGGCATTCAAATACGCATTGGAAAATATAAACTATGATAACGTAGATTGGAGGCTGGTACTGCAACATAGTGTTTCTAATGACAGAATTAAGATAGTAAAACTTTTGTTGGATCAAAAATATTGCAACGTAAACGATACCGAAGAAACAGGAATGACTGCGCTGATGTTTGCTGCGCGTGATTCTACACCAGAAATGGTGCAATTCCTATTGGATTACGGAGCGGACAAAAGTATGAAATGTGCTGACGGTAAAACAGCATATGATTATGCTGTCGAATTCGGTAAAGAGCAGATTGCGGAGCTTCTTAAGCCTTGAGGTGTCGGGGGCATGACAGTGATGTGCAGAAATGGAGAGGCAAATGTGTGAGGAAGAAATTGTAAAAAGGCTTGTTGTCAGTTCCCGACGTGATCGGTGCCTGAAAAGGAGCCCGTGACAATGAAAAAGTGTTTTTTGATCATATCCGTTCTGACGGTTGTCATACTTGGCTGCCCCTCCTGCACAAGATCAACGGATAATTACGAGATCGTCACGCTCAAAGACGGTACCGAGCTGTTCAGGTACACGACGGATATGGACTACTATGTGATAAGAAGTCTGAAAAACTGCACTTCGACCGTTTACGTTGTTCCGGATGCCAATGTAAACGGATACCGCATTACCGAGATGTGGGAAAAGTCTGTCGTCGGAAACACCACGATCAGAACCATGATATTTCAGGACAATATCGAATCATTTTCGTTCGATCTTTATTACGAATTTTCGTCTCTTGAGTCAATATTCATCGGCGCGGGAGTGCGAAAGGTCTGGTCAGGCACATTTGCGAAATGCCCGAATCTGAAACAGGTGACGGTTGATGTAAGAAACGCCGTTTATCGCTCGGAAAATAATGCTGTCATCGAAAAAAGCACCGACAGACTTGTCGCCGCCAGCGCCGCAACTGTCGTGATACCGGATTCCGTCAGAATAATCGGCTCAAACGCCTTTGATTACAGCAGGTGCGAAAGTATGATCATCCCGGAAAACGTCGTAAGCATTGAAGAATGCGCATTTCAGAAATGCGCGGAGCTGAGAACCGTATTCATACCCGCCTCGGTTGAGAAAATAGCGGGGCTTGCTTTTCGGGAGACAGGAGGCACAACGTTTTACTGCGAGGCGGCAGAAAAGCCCGACGGTTGGGACGACGACTGGTGCGGCGACGGAGTGAAAGAGGTTGTATGGGGAACTGACGCCGGGGCAATCGGAGGGAAAATGTCATGACACCGGCTGAAAGAAACGCCGCCGCAATGGAATGCCTTTCAAAACAGGACTTTGCCGGAGCGCAGAAGCTGTTCTTTGACAATACAAGAACGGCGCCGTCACACGAAACATACAATAACCTTGGTTATTTTCTCTGTACCGAAGGGCTTGAATGCAGAAGCGGAAAGACAAGATATGCCGGGAAACTCGGCTTTTCATATCTGCTGAAGGCAGAAAAACTGAAATGTACGTCTGTCAATCAGAGCAATATTGCGGGAGAGCTTGAAAAGCGCCGCGCGGAGAAATTCTGTAAAACCGGTATTGACGATCCCGATATCTGTCTCTCCGCTCTTCACCATGCGGAGCTTGCGTCAAGGAACGCTGTGCGATGTTCTGACTAATGCGAGTACAACCGGCTGCGTTTTCTGTTCCTTTGCGACAGGAACAGCCCGGAGGTCTTTGACGGAATGAAAAACCTTGCCGCCGGTTATGAAACAGATGACAGCATAGAATTCCTGCTGAACCTGTACTGCATTCATTCGGAGACCGATAAATGTCTTAAGCTGATGCGGGAATACGGCGACAGGCTTGACGGATATGCAAAGCTGTCGCTTTACTGCCGATGCCGTGATTTTTCCTCTGCCGCCGCGCTATGCGATGAGGTTTACGAATCGTTTGTGCCGGACGACGCGATCATAGCTATGATGGCTGAGAGCCTGATAAATTCCGGAGAAATTGCCCAAGCCGAAAAGCTGAAAGCCGCACTTGAAGCCGATGTGCCGGAATACCGCGATGCACGCAAATTCCGTTCGGCTGTTGAAATGACGTTCAGCTCACCGGAATACCGGGAAAACGTGATAAAGAACTATCGCTACCGTCCGCCGTATCTGACGCTCTGCGGGTATTTCGGCTGTGAGATGCACGGGACAGGGTTTTATTCTGATCGTGATTGACATTGACCGGCGGTTACACTGTTCACTGCAAAGGTCAAAGAGTAATTTGATTTTTGGAGGAATTCAGACAATGGATAACGAACGAATCGGAAGATCATGTAAGTATATCTATACAGCATTCCTGTCTATGCTGTTTGCAATGATAATTATTCTGGGGATTCAATATGGATTTACGATATTGACCGTCCTGTCATTCTTATCATTGGTAGTGTATATTGTATGCCTCGTGTATGTTGTGAAAAACAAATCATACGCTTATTTGCTTACCGCCGGAATGCTCAATGCCCTGACTTCATTTTTTGCGGAAATGCTGAATGTTGTGCTTGTCAGGCAGTTTGGGGCTTCCGATTCATTTGTATGGATAATTGCCGTATCTGAGCTGAGCATTATCGGAATCTCGTTGTTCCCCGGAAAGTATTTATACACAAATAAAATTGCCAAACAAAAAATTCAGAAGTACGATTGGTGGAAGGGCTGTCTTACGATTTTAATATGCAGCATTGTTGTGAGATGTCTTTTTCGAAAAATCTCGCCCCTCATATCCGACGATCACAAATTGATATACAGCATAATAATCATAATGATTGTCGGTATCATTTTTCAGATTGTGAACTGGATGATGGTATTCAGATTTGTCGCGGAAAAAACGAATGGCAAATCCTGACCGGACTTTCGTAATATCAAAACTGTGTAGTATGTCTACGACGCAAACGGCTCTCCTGTCGGCATGGTATACCGCAATTCCACGATGGCTGCAGACGCGACTGAGGAGTACCTGTTCGTAAAGAATACTGCACGTATACAGCAACACCGGGAACAAACTCGTAAGCTACGTGTACGACGCATGGGAGAATATAATCTCAACGACCTACTCAAACGGCGGCGGCACATCTGCGGCGCGGTTCAATTCGTTCACATACAGAGGCTACTACCGCGACTCCGAGACCGGGATGTATTACCTGAACAGCAGGTATTATAATCCTAAGATGGGGAGGTTTATTAGTGCTGATAATAGAGTGTCAGGAGTCGGTGGCAATGTTATAGGGTACAATGTGTTCGCATATTGTATGAACAATCCTATAAACATGTCTGATTCCTCTGGTCATTGGCCACAGTGGATAAAGAATGCAACAAATTGGGTAAATAACAATATTATACAACCCGCAGCAAACTTCTTCAGTACAAGCACTAACACTATTGCTGGTAGTTTTCAAGACGGAATATTCAGAGGTTCCGGCTCGTTAACTGGTGGATATAGTGAATTTAATTGGCGACTGGACGATAAAATCAAGAGCTCAGGGGCTCAGGATGGTTGGATAGGCGGTTTTGGTAAAGCATCGGTTGGCAATGCAAACGGAAAGATCGGTATAGGAAATGATAATTTTTCTGCTTCTCTAAAAGGTGTTGCTGATGGACTTGTTGCTACTGCTCAAGCTGGCTTACACTATAAAGATGGATTCGGAATCGGAGCCAAAGCAAAAGCTTCTGTTCTGTCAGGCAGAACTACTGCAGAATTCAATATTTTTGGCTGGCAAGTTGAATTAGGAGCAAGTGCGGATGTGCTATCAATCGGAGCAGAAGCGACTATTGGCATATTCCCGACCGAAGATGGTGGTAAACAATTTGATGCACGAGCTGGGGTTTCACCTGGCATATTTGGTTTGGGCTTTGTTTTTCGAGTAAAGACCCCAGGCTGATAGGAGGTATATATGTTAGTCGGAAAGAAGTATGTTAATAACGCTATATTTTATACAATATTCAAAAAGCATTATTGCCCAGTATGTGGAACCAAATTGGCTCGTGTAAAAACGTCCAAAATAGTTAATTCAAGGTCTCCCGAAGCTAAAAATTACGATTTTACCTTAGGTGATTCGTTTATGGTTGGTGACGTGGAATTTATTTGGAAAGAGTTTTACTGTCCGACATGCAAAAAAAGAATTTCGATTGATGAAATGAGACGAATTGAAAAAGAGCAATGGAAAGATGGATGAAGAGTAAAGGAGCGATAAAATACATATATGATGCTAATCCTTTTTATGTTCATTGGAAAAAACACTTTTGTCCGAATTGCGGAAACAGATTAGAACTGCGATATATCAGAAAAACCGTAAATCCAAAATCTCCGGAAGCCGAAAAATTCGATTTTTCTGTTGGTGATACATTTTTTTCTGAGAATGTTGAGTTTAGAATAGGTTATTTACATTGTAATAACTGCCAACTCGATATTTCTTTTGAAAACATAAGAAAGTGTGAGAAAAGAAAACTATGATATTGAGCTGAATTGCAAGTGAAACGATCGGAGGTGAAAATGTTGTATTACGTTGGAATCTTAAGTGAGTAAGTAGTTTAAGCGATTGAATTATAGCCGTTCCACAGAAAAACTATTTTTCTGTGGAACGGAATAAGAACGACCAAGACCGTAAACGGCGTAAAGCATACCTATGCCCTTTCGGGAACCACGATTCTGAACGAAGAGTGGACCGAAAACGGCGTGCAGCATCTTATGATGTATGTTTATGACGCAAACGGTTCGCCTGTCGGGATGGTATACCGCAACTCCACGATGGCTGCAAATGCAACGGAGGAATACCTGTTCGTAAAGAACATACAGGGCGATATCCTGTATATATACAGCAGCACCGGAAATAAACTTGTAAGCTACGTGTACGACGCATGGGGGAATATAATCTCCACGACGTACTCAAACGGCGGAGCGACAACAGCGGCGCGATTCAATCCGTTCACATACAGAGGCTACTACCGCGACTCCGAGACCGGGATGTATTACCTGAACAGCAGGTATTACAATCCGAGAATGGGGAGGTTTATTAGTGCGGATAGCGAGATTCATCCAGTTGAATTCTCCGGATGCAATTTGTTTGAATACTGCGCAAATAACCCGGTTGTTTATTATGACCCATATGGTGATTGCTTTATTTGGTCAATAGATATAATGTTTGATCAGACCATTATCATTGATCAACCAATAAGCGTTCCAGAAATTAGCATACCCAATATCCCCTCTATTCCATATATTGATACAATTGTGCTTCCAGATCAACTCGTTGATTGCCCATACATAGCTGTAGATAAAGCTGAGGATTCGGATAATGTCAAAGGGAAAAGACGAAACGGTAATTTGGCATCAGCCAGAAAGAGATTTTCATCTAGGAAGGAGGCTTATGAGGCGGCAAAACATGCGGGACATGGGAAAGAACCGAGGTTGGATCCCCCATCTGATAATAGACCGCCACATTATCATCCTACCGTTGATAAAACGGTAAGATACGCTAAGAAAACAGTCAATACACATGATCATTATTATTTTCCTAAGAGCCAATATTCGATTCCGATAATAGATTTTGAGCAGTTGCTTGACTACTATTTCGGTAATCTTGAGATAGTCTATTATTTGGAGTAATGTATGAGTAATAATATGATTGAGACAGAAATCGTTAAAATATTTATTATCAAATCTCGTCAGGAAAGAAGCATCTATGAACTTAACAATCCCAAATGTAGAAGAAATTTCATTCTTGGGCGAATAGAGCGTTTTTTAGATGATAAAAGAATATTGTGTTCGATAAAAGCAACCAACGGTATAAGCGATATTGTAGACGAAGTCAGGAAACACACCTCTGAAAAGAGATGTTATGTGATGTCGGTGACTGAACACAATCAGCAGATTGTTGATTTTTCAATTGCTATCGATGAAGTGTATTGTCAGGGTACGGCATTACTGTATTTTCCTCAATCTAAATTGTTGTATTATGAAGGCGAACCATATCCGTCAAAAACGCCGAGGATGCTTCTGAAATAAACTAAATTCCAGTTAACCGTCCGTTGGAACACAATGGCAGCAATGTGGTCATACGGACGGCGGCTGACCGGGCTTTCGTCAGGGTCGGAAGCGTTCAGCTACAGTTACAACGCGGACGGAATAAGAACGACCAAGACTGTAAACGGCGTTAAGCATACCTATGCCCTGTCCGGTACCACAATTCTGAACGAAGAGTGGACTGAAAACGGCGTGCAGCATCTGCTGATGTATGTTTATGACGCAAACGGTTCGCCCACCGGTATGGTCTACCGCAATTCCACGATGGCTGCAGACGCGACTGAGGAGTACCTGTTTGTGAAGAACATTCAGGGCGATATCCTGTATGTATACAGCAGCACCGGGAACAAACTCGTAAGCTACGTGTACGACGCATGGGGGAATATAATCTCCACGACCTACTCAAACGGCGGCGGCACATCTGCGGCGAGATTCAATCCGTTCACATACAGAGGTTATGGAGGGGTTAACTTAATGAAAAAGTCAATATTGAGTATAATGATCTTGATAATATCCCTTTCAAGCTGTACGCGATATTCAGCCTATAAATTCAGAGAGCCGATTGAAGATGTTGTTCTGATTCAGATAATTCAGTCCGATGATGCAGACGAGGTGCTGTTTGAAACAGAGGACAGGACGATTCTTTATGAGCTGCAAAAGCTGAAATGCAGGCAGAGATGGTCTGACCCGGCAAATGCAATCAAGGGAATTACAATCAGAGTGTACTACAAAAGCGGCAGTTACGAGCTGATATGCAGAGGGTGCAGCGCGTATTTCAACGGGAAAAGACTCAGATATAACCGTGACTATTTTGATGTGGAGGAATATGAGGATTTTATTTCCGGGTACATCTCGGGACAGTCACGAAACATTGGATGAAGCCATTTGCTGATCTGGCTGCTAAAGGAAATTGTGATGTGAGAATATTTGAAGAAGAAATAACACAAAGGCTCAATAGTTTAATCAAGCTGTGTGTGGCACCATTAAGTTTATTCCGTAAGGAGACTATAATATGAGTGATGATGTGTGTATATTTAACAGATTGCCAGATGTTGAGGCGATATTCCGCTTTAGCGGTACAAGGTCTAGACCCTATGCTGACGGTTACAGACCTGCACACCGTGTTACTGACAATTACCTGACAACCGGCGTTCACCATTACAACTATACAAAGTTTGTTCCGTCGGACGGGACGGCAACAGGGACAATTACGTTTCTAACACCGGAGGCATATCCTCATTGTCTGTGGGAGGGAAAAACAATTGCGATTCAGGAGGGAGATCATATTGTTGGATATGCGACAATTACGAAGGTATTGAATCCGCTGTTGCTATGCAATAACACTGATCAAAAGAACTGATGCATTCAACATTTTGACTTTGATACGGTAATGTTGAACTGTTGATTGCGTGCTATTGCGATCAGCTGCTTGCCGTTCCGGCAAAGGTAAACAGCTCCGGAACCGGATACACAAGCGTCACCGACTCGGCAAAGGCGTCCTACGGCTACAACAGCAGCGGTCAGCTCTCGTCTATTCTGACCGGGCTTTCGGGATATTCGTTCAGCTATGACATTTTCGGCAATACCTCGTCTGTCGGCTGGGAATCCGCGTCGATAGCATCATATACCTACAACCCCGGCAACGGCAAGCTGGCTTCAATGACGTATGCAAGCGGGGTAACTGTCAGCTATGTGTACGACGAACTTGACAGGGTGAAGAAAATATGCTATGCTTATTCCGGCGGGGATCCGACTGCCGCGTATGAGTATACATATGACGCGAACGGTTATCTTCATAAGTTCACCGACCGCGTGTCAGGTCAGGTCACAGTATATAAGTATACCCAGTCCGGACGGCTGAGGGAGTATTATGTAAACGACCTTGACCCGTCCAAAAAGAGTCAGACGGGTGTTTATAACGATTACGACTCGGAAGGAAGAATCAAATCGCAGGAAATTTACCGTGATTATGCGGCTTCCGGTGTTTTTGATTTGGCTGAGGCGCACTGGCTTAACTCATATGAATACAATGATGACGGAACACTCAAGAGGTTCAGCAACAGTCTCGACTCTACGTATTACTCATTCAATTATTCATATGACGATTTTGGCAGACTGACAAGTAACAGCAATAGTCTTTATACGAGAGCATCTGCGGAATACGGATTTGGCAAGGTCAATTACGAGTACACATATTCATCGAAGAACGGTTCAACATCGCTTCAGGTGTCGGGTGTCTCCACAAACTACACCTACGGCACGACCGTCAGCGACACCGAAAACTGGTCATACACCTACAACAGTGCGGGCTATATAACCCACATCTACAAGGACGGCGTACTACAGTACAGCTATGCCTACGACGACCTCGGACAGCTGACGAGAGAAAACAACCTTCCCGCAAACCGGACGTATCTGTATTCCTATGACAAGGACGGGAATATGCTGTCCAAAACCGAGTGCAGTTACACTACGTCAGGTACACCTAGCATTATTGGTGTAACGAGCTTTACATACGGAAACGGCAGAAGCGATGTTCTCAAGAAAATAACGCTTCCTAACGGGCAGACTTTCACTCCTACGCACGACATTGTCGGAAATCCGTCCAGCGTAATGATAGAGAACGGGAACACAATGGCAGCAATGTGGTCATACGGACGGCGGCTGACCGGACTTTCCTCAGGGTCGGAAGCGTTCAGCTACAGCTACAACGCCGACGGAATCCGCACCGCCAAGACGGTAAACGGCGTAAAGCATACCTATGCCCTGTCCGGTACAACAATTCTCAATGAAGAATGGACCGAAAACGGCGTGCAGCACCTTATGATGTACGTCTACGACGCAAACGGTTCTCCTGTCGGGATGGTCTACCGCAACTCCACGATGGCTGCAAATGCAACGGAGGAGTACCTGTTCGTAAAGAACATACAGGGCGATGTCCTGTATGTATACAATAGCACCGGGAACAAACTCGTAAGCTACGTGTACGATGCATGGGGCAACATAATCTCCACGACCTACTCAAACGGCGGAGCGACAACAGCGGCGCGGTTCAATCCGTTCACATACAGAGGCTACTACCGCGACTCCGAGACTGGGATGTATTACCTGAACAGCAGGTATTGTAATCCTAAGATGGGGAGGTTTATTAGTGCGGATGGAGTAATCAATGGAAATGGTGATTTGCTGGGTTATAACCTCTATGCGTATTGCTCTAACAATCCAGTAATGTATGTTGATACGGACGGGCTGAGCTTTAAGTCATTTTTGACATCTGCTGTCAGAGTTCTGGACAGGGGTCTTGACATTGCAAGGCAGGTTGGAGAGGCCCTAAGGGATGGACCGAGCTTAATTGTAACAACAGTTAATCGTACCATTCATTCCGGTGTAAGAACATACTTAAATAGCGATCTGCCGGAAACGATGAAACTTGCCATTGAAGCTGGATATATAGAAATGGCAGAAAGTGAATCAAAATATCATCAGAACAATACTGTTGATGGCAAAAAAAACAGAAAGTTCGTCTCTCCTGACGGAAAAAAAGAGGTGGTATATTATAGTACAGGTGAAATAAACATGACACCCGAAGATGAGGGTACATATAACTATGTTTCCCTGTACAGAAACGGAAAGAAAAAGGAAGGTTTTGATTTGTATCTTGCATATGCCGGACACTTTACCTTTGATGTGATACCGTATTTTCAATATGGTAACAATATTAAAGATAAAACGACAATGCTCGGCAGATTGCTTCAGACATTCAGCTGATCATGGAGGTACATTATGAAACGAAAAATACTGTTGATATTACTTGTAATGATGCCACTTATGCTGATTTCATGTCAGAACCGTCAAAACCGAATAACCGAAAAAGTCGTCAGCGCGATTCAGAACGGCGATACCGAAAGAGCCAAAGAGCTTATCATGACTGATGGTTACGATGTGAATACACCAACATTCCATGAAAGCAAACTCGGAGTTATGTTCGAAATTGTTCCGACCAATGCGCTCATAACTGCCTGCAAAGAAGGGAATGCCGAAATAGTGTCGCTTCTTCTTGAAAGAGGGGCTAAAACTTCTCCCAAAGATAATATTGGGGTTTCTCCGCTTGTTGAGACAATGCGATATTTCCAAGAGGATGATCCGGCGATCGTTAAAATGCTTGTGGAAGCCGGAGCCGATGTAAATGAGCCGGACGGCACTATGTGGGAGCCGATAATGATTTGCGCAAGCAATTTTCCGGAAGAATATAATCGGGATCGAAGCCCGGTGTATTCGGGAATTTACGATGAAAAAATTGCGAAAGCAATTACTTCAATGGTTGGTTATCTTGTGGAGAATGGCGCAAATACTGTTGACGATATAGGAATAACAGTATTGCATAGGGCGGCTGAGGCCAACAATATAGAACTGATAAAGTATTCAGTAGAAGTTCTTGGTGTCTCGGTAAATTATAAGAATATACACGGTCAAACACCGCTGTTTTACATCTATGGAAATTCTGAGTACTGCGATAAAACAGTTGAACTGCTGATTGACTACGGCGCTGATTTGTCTGTTGTTGATGATTCAGGGAAAACCGCCTACGATCGTGCCGTTGAACTTGGCTATGAAAGGCTTGCGGAGCTTTTGAAACCTATAGAGACGCAAGCCGCTTGAGCGAGGAGATACTGTCATAGTGTGAACACCTGCTGATGTATGTCTACGACGCAAACGGTTTTAGCTTTTTGACAGACATATACGAAACAAATTCTGCATGAACGAAATCAGCGCAAATTGTTCTGATAAGGAGCCGTTTGCGCTGATTTTTTGTTTGCATATTTTATAATGCACTGCGTGTGCATTGAAAATCGTGAAAGCTGAAATAGATATTGAAAAAAATCAAATACGGTGAAACCAAGTTCGGAAAAAACGCCTATGGTAATATAAGAGAATAAAAAGAAATGAACCATACTCGCCTGATTGCCGCAGTGCTGACAGCACAGATGCTGCTTACCTCAGTGTCGTGCCCTAAAAAAACCTTTGCAACAATATCTCCGCTTTTCACAAAAGGATATTCCCAGTAACGCGAATCGTATGAACTCCGGCAATTATCCCCCAGTACATAAAAGCTGTCTTCAGGTACCGACAGCACTTGACCGTTATGTTCAATCATATCACCGCTGACAGCCGCAACTCGTTTTACAAGCAGTCTCTCGTCATGACGGAACACGATAATGTCCCCGACTTCAATAGAACCGATAATTCTGAACCCAAGAAACACACTGCCCGTTTTCAAAGTCGGTTCCATTGAAGATGTCGGCACATAACCGAGTAAAAACACGCATCGGAACAAAACGATTACTGTAACAGCTACGGAAAGCGGAATAAACACATGGCATAACTTTTTTGAGTTTCTCATATACACCTCTGAAAACAATAAGCGGGGCACTGAGATATTTCTTCTCAGCGCCCCATTACTTTATTACGTCCCTGTTAGTGCTAATATCTCCGGACAGCTCTTCAGATATTTTCTTGCCTTGGAAATCCAGGCACAAACAAGATTGGCAGATACGCCAAGCTCATTTCCGATTTCCTTGCTGGAACGTCCCTCGGCCATCTGAATCATCGCATCGATCCCTTTGACTACACATGGAGAAGCTCCATGCTTTGCAGCTTTGAGCGCAGCCTGCACATCTAACTGCATTGCAACATCTGCAATCGATACGGTCGGTTCTTCAACAACCATGGGAATCATATCACTGGAAAGTTCCGTTGCCTGCCGTCTGGTTGAGTAGATCAGCGCATCGCATATTTCGTTCCATATCAGGCGGTAGGCGTAGGTAGAAAAGGTTCCGCCTTTATCTGTTGCCGCAGCCTTACAGAGACCAATGCAGCCGATCTGAAAAATATCGTCGTATGTATAGATGCCCAACTGATACGGACCGTGAACTTTATCGTTGATCACTTTCTGGACCAGCCGGATATTCTGTTCCACTTTCTTCTGCTGTTCTGCTGTCAAAGTCATGACGCCAGTGCGCCTCCTTTCTGTGTATAATATTGCTCCCGCGTTTTGATTTTCTGCTGTTCTAAGAGTTTTCTGCTTTCTTCAATCACCTGCTTACAGTAATACTCGCCGAGATAACCAATGTGAGCTTCGGAAAGCGGTGCCATAATCAGATCGGCCAGCCACTGGTATGCGTCCTGTTTACTCATATAACCGGATTCATAAAGCTGGTCAAAGTAGCGATGCGCTGTACGGCGCAATGTGCGCAGTTCGTGATTGGCCATACTGCCGACCGGAATATTAGTTCCGGCATGGACACGAACATATGAGTCACATTCGGGATAGCGGGAACATACGTAAAGCATGGTCCCTTTGGAATTGTCGCGGTAGATCTCGTCGGCACTTCTGTATACAACAGAACTGCCGCAGTAGGGACACCGCATCCTGCCCCGTTCAAATCCCTTTCGTTTCTTCTTTTTATTCATGGATAAAGATTACCTCCGATATAAAGCAAGAAGCCGGAAGAACTGCGTTAAAATATACAGAACAAATTTATTACTGTATAGATTCAAGCAGCCTTCCGGCTATCATATTCAATTGCCTGCGTTATTGTGGACTTGCTCAGTGCGCAAATCCGTAACGATTCCTTGTCTCTTTCCGAGACGAAGTCTGACGCCATACCATAGACGTATCGAGAGCCTGAACGCAAGCTCCTGCCACATTTATAGTATAACACAGAATAGTCGAAAAGTCAAGGTATATCAGCATTTTCATACCGATTTTTATGAAAAAATCGCAAAAATTCTGCTCATCTCTGTCAGACTCAGTCTGGGGGATTATTCTTCGTCTTCATCATCATACGGCGACTCATTTTCACGCTTTTTCTTGCGAATCTGCATGAAAATCAGTGTGCCGATCGCAATGACCATACAACCTGCGAAGAGGATGATATGCAGCGTCGGAATACCGGATTCGGCTTTCTTATTTGACTCAGGTTTTTGCTCTGTTGTGGCAGGAGCTTGTGCCCGGTCTGTTGAGTCAGCCGTATCCTCCGGTTCCGGAATTGAAGTTGAGAAATTCATACAGATCAAAATATACCGGGAGCAGTCACCTGCACCTTGCTGCGCTGCATAGACCGGTGTGACCGGAACGCAGAGAATGCAAAGCAGCGACATGATCAGCAAAATGCCTTTTGTCAGTTTTGTTTTCATTGCCTTACCTCCCTTTTCAGTCTGCAAAATGCTTCTTCTTGCGCGAATAAAGAATCAAACCGATCAGGACGCCAAGACTTGCAAGCATCAGGCTGACCCACATAGCCGTATGAGAATCATCACCGGTCTTCGGGTTGTCCGGATGATCGGGCGTGATCTTATTGTTATGGACATTGACCGTCAGCGTTTCATCAGCGGTCAGCTCAATCTCAAAGGGATTCGGGCGTTTGTACCCGGCGCTGACGCTGTCCTCAACTTCCGTCACGGTATATTTTCCGATGCGCAGTTTTTCAATGAAGATCTCACCGTTTGCGTCGGTCGTGAAAACTTCATCGTAATTCT
>ERZ827512.253-NODE-253-length-80605-cov-8.343749_pt1 | contig 80605 bp, 80 predicted proteins | sample MGYA00519916_ERZ827512 | MGnify/ENA primary metagenome ERZ827512 (study PRJEB31778, sample SAMEA3449335) | human gut metagenome | biome: human gut; feature: human-associated habitat; material: faeces | place: United Kingdom | collected 2010/2012 ... | reverse complement strand
CCCGCTGGATGTTCCCGTCCCCGGTGAAGGAGGACTGCCCCATCACCCCCGGCGTGGTACGGCGCAGATTGCAGCTCATCTTGGAACACGCTGGGTGCAAGCATGTTAGATTTCATGATCTGCGCCATACCTTTGCAACACTGGCGCTCGAAAACGGCATGGATGTGAAAACACTCTCCGCTATGCTGGGCCATGTGTCGGCGGCCACCACGCTGGACATCTACACCCACATCACCGACGATATGCAGCGGGCAGCCGCCGAAAATATTGACCGCGGCATCGGCAAGGCAGCGCCACAGGATGACGCTTCAGAGTCGGGGCAGGAAACTGCCCCGGCCCAGGCGGAAAAGCCGTGTATGACCGACTTCAAGCCCTACATAGGCCGCAAGCGCCGCTCCGGCACAGGCTGCGTCACCGAGATCAACGACCATCTCTTCGAGGGGCGCTATTCTCCCAAATGGCCCGACGGCAAAAAGCACGCCCGCAATGTCTATGCCCACACCCGCGAGGAGTGCGAGGAGAAGCTGAAGACACTGATCGTGGAGATGAAAGCGGAGATTGCAGAGGCGCAACGACTGAAAGATATGGGCGAAGGTGATGGAAGCCCGCCGGAGGAGAAGAATGGCAAACGGGGAAAGAAGAGAGAATAAGGTGCCGCCCTAAGTGCCTTGCTCGGTACTTAGGGCGGCATTTGTGACTTATAAGATGAGGAATATGAGGAGTGATTCAGTGGTTTATTTTTTCGGCCAGCTGGTTCTGCAAATAAGGACGGATTGATGCAACAATAATAGCCCGGATCTTTTTTTGTTGCCCGAAGGTGATAGACGATTTATCTCGCTTATTAAACATTTTTACAATGAACTCATAGTCATCCAATCCGTCGTAATCATTGTATTCACAATCAAATGCACCATCTTCAAATAGCTTTTTAAGGAGTTTCCGGGAAAAGAACTCTGGCGAAAGCGAAATGAATTGGTTGTTTTCAACCGCGTGATATAGCTTGAACATTTTTTCACGAACAGATGCCTCATCATTCAAATCATCTCGACCAAATTTCTTAATACAAGAACTACCGATAGGGAATAGAGTGCTTCCAGTTATGATATTTTTGATAGTGAACAAATAGAATAGATGTTCCTTGCCACAGATGCAAGATTCACTAAGAGTACTATCCTCTTCACAGTCAATAATTTCCCATTCTACTACCGCAGTATCCCAGTCATTGCCGTGCGATAATTCAATTACAGTTTTTATAAGTCGCTCCATATAGATACGAGCCATAAGTAATACACCACCTTCCCCTATATCCCTATATTTGAATGTATTTATTTGCTCCTCTTAATTTGGATTGCATTAAAGTCGATTATCTTTGAGACAGCTAATGTGCCAACGGGAAGGTCAAGCAAATATTCGACCTCTTCAGGGCTGATACTTAGTTTATACTCATTGGATAATTCATCCATAAACTCTTTAGCTGTAAAAACATTTTCCTGAAGTAACATCATAACAGATGCCTTCAACAACGCCGGCGCAGCTGTAATGAGTACATCATCCAGGGGCTCTTCTTTCCTTTGGCCGCGCCTTTGCATGATTCGAATCAAGGCTTGATATTCTTCTTTGGTGATTATATTCAACTTTTCTGCTCGTCGAATCATTGCGGCAATAGATACTTTCCATTTTTTCTTGAGCTGTTTGTAATAGGCGATTGTCTGTGGACCAGCTTCGGCATCCTTTTTAAAAGTATCTTCCGGAAGCAAAAAAGCTGCAGCAAAGTCATTTGCTTCCCGCTCCCTGCGTTTAAATTCCTCTTTGGTGAGTTCTTCGATATCTTCGCTCCATTCATGTAAGCAAATGTGTCCAAGCTCATGAGCAATATCAAAGTGAATTCGGGCAGCAGAAGTTTTATTGTTGGAGTATGCAATAAGATAAGTTGGCGCATCAGATGATCCTACGAACTGGCTAAATGCATCAACATCATCCGTGCTTGTAGAAAAAGAAGTAACTAAAATACCGTGTTGTTCAACAACTGATATAATGTTGTCAATTGGGTCATGACCAAGATCCCATGCCTCCCTTAGTGCATAGGCAGCCTCTTCTGGCGTAATACTTTCCGGAAGATTAAGTGGCTCATACGTTGGGAAGGAAATGTAATCTTGTAATAAGGAGTATACCTGAGAGAGAAAATCCATTTTTACAATCTGTTCGCTGCGGTATTTCTTGTTAGTTGTAAGAAGTGAGCGAAAATAAACCGTACCTTCCGAATGATATGCAGGAGTTTCATAAAAAAATTTAATAGGAAAATTCAGCGCATGCGATAAACGTTCAACAAGGCTTTTATCGGTCGGTTGACTTTTTGAAATTTCGTACATTGACAATGTCTGACGCTGGCAACCGACTTGCTCGGCTAATTCGGCAACGGTTAGACCTCTATATATACGTGCTTTTTTCAAGCGTTCACCATTAAACTGGGTTTTCATATGGAGCGCTCCTCTTCAAATGATTATAAATTAAATTGCCCTTTAGGAAATTTAGGAAGCCATATAAGGATCGTCAATCTGACGATCCTTATATGGTCAACCCATTAGCTCTCTTCTTGAGCGGATACTTCGGTATTTTTCCTTTGAGGCTTGTCTTTTTTACGAGCCATGGCTTTTGCGGTGAGGGAAAGCCCACGGCTCGGCTGGTTTTCAGGTGCGGTAGGATTGGAGATTCTTTCGACGATAATACTTTCGTCTGCTCTGATATATTTTGACCAGTCTTGTTCACTTCCTTGCGCAATATCCAGAGACGGTGTAACCATGACTGCGCGAATATGAGTTAGTTGATATCCTACCGTATCAAACAACACCAGGACATGGTGGCTGACAATATCAGTGTCACTACCTAAATCAAGTAGTAAAGCCTGAACTAACTCTGCAAGCCTATCCTTGTCAGAGAACTCGCAAGGAATAAAGCTAAGTTGTTGTTGATCCGCCAAAAGATCCTTATTGAATTGCTGGGTCAATATGTCAATGTAATGCATTCGTTTACGTTGATGCTGGCGTTTTCGCAGTTCCGCAAACCGCTTCTCACGCATGAAGGTGAAAATGCATTGACTGGACTTTTCATAAATCACCAGCATTTCCCACGGGCCACGGTGTGCTCTTGCGATTGTGCAATCCTCTGTGTCCAAGCCCCTTATGACATTTGTATTTAGCAGATCCCAAATACGAGAGGGAACACTGTTTTGTGTTTGAAGATCGTTGCGCTGGATGTCAGCTTGAATGTCATCTCCAACGGCATCTTCTACGCAGCGAACAATTTTGGCAATCAAACTGGGAGGGAAGGAAGCTGGATTCATGTGCATGTTGCACCTCCTTAAAGTTCATGACATAATTATAGGCGTTTAGCTGCAAAATGTCAAGACGTGAGACTGGGATTTTTTTCATCCCTTGCGCCGCAATAGACAAAGAATAAGAAAAACCCCTCTGAAATCAACGATTTCAGAGGGGTTTTGGTCCGAGTAGTGCGGCTCGAACGCACGGTCTCCTGGTCCCAAACCAGGCGCGATACCAACTTCGCTATACCCGGATATTCAATTTCTGCCATGATACCACGGCGAGCGGTAAAAATAAAGATTTTCTGTCTGTGGTCATTTATGTGGTCAAAGCCGCTTTTGTGCCGTTTTCGGCAACCGGGGGAAATCCAGCAAACGCAGGTGCTGCAAGGCTTTGCGGCGTTTCGCCTCACCCTATCCCGGATACAACCACGGCACTCCCAAACCAGGCGCGATACCAACTTCGCTATACCCGGATATTCATTTTTCTGCCATGATACCACGGCGAGGGAGAAAATCAAAGATTTTCTGTCTGTGGTCATTTTACACTTCTCCCATCCTACCATGCCGCGCGGAAAAAAGCAACAGGAAGCGGGCGGATTTTCTGCCCGCTTTCTGCTGCTTTTTTGTATCGTTCTCTCGCTGTCAGTCCTGCTGGACCAGCGGCAGCGTTACATCTGCTCGGAACAGATCTGCGTCGATGGACAGCCGGAACGTGCCGCCCATCAGCTGCACAAGGCTTCGCACGATGGAAAGCCCCAGCCCGCTGCCCTCCGTGTGGCGAGAGGTATCTCCTCGCACAAAGCGTTCCATCAGCTCGTCAGGAGAGATGTTCAGTTCTGCGCGGGATACGTTCTTGAAACTCAGGGTCATCTGCCCGTCGGACACCACGCCGGACACGTAGACGCGGGTCTCCGGCATGGCGTATTTGCAGATGTTGGATACCAGATTGTCCATGACGCGGCTGAGCAGCTTGCTGTCGGCGGCCACCACGGGCTGCCCCTCCGGCGGCTGGGTCACCAGCGTCAGATGGCAGTCCGCCAGCCGATCCTGATACTCGCCGGCGATCTGGCTGAACAGCACACTTACATCTATGGGCTGCACATCCACCGGCAGCGCGCCGGAGGACGCCTTGGACGCCTCCACCAGATCCTCCGTCAGCTTTTTCAGCCGCTTGCTCTGCCGGTCCAGCACTGCAATGTACTCCTGGGCGGCGGGGGAGGAGATGTCCTCCTTCTTCAGCAGATCCACGTAGTTGACGATGGAGGTCAGCGGCGTCTTGATGTCGTGGGACACGTTGGTGATCAGCTCCGTTTTCATCCGCTCGGCGCGCACCTGCTCCTGCACGGCGCTCTCCATGCCGCTTTGCAGCCGGTTCATGGCCTGTCCGTACCGCCGGAAGGCGCCGAACAGCCGCCTGGTGTCCACCGGCGTGGACAGGTCGCCCTCTGACAGCTGCTTGCCATTTTTCTCCAGCGTCCGCAGGTTCAGGGCGATGGCCAGCACCGCCAGCAGCTCCACGAGCTTCAGCACCAGAAAATACTCTCCGTAGTAATTCATCTGATACAGTCCGATCTCCAGCAGCGCCAGACCCAGCCCCACCAGCGCCGTTTTCCACACCAGCGGGATGCCGGTAACGATGCGCCACAGCCACAGGGTCACGCCTCGCAGGATGCGCCACAGCAGCCGCAGCACCCGGGCGGTCAGGGAACCGCGGATGACGGAACCGGCCTTGCACTGGGCGGCAAAGACGCACAGGAACAGCAGCATGACCGGTATCAGCGCTGCACAGAAAAGAACCCGCCCCCATTCTGAATAGAAGGTGTCCCATCCGATGAAGAAGGCGCTTAGCAGCGCCAGCGCGAACACGTCGGAGGGGACCTTGTCCAGCCACGTCAGGTGGATATCCTCACGGCCATGCCAGTGCCCGGCGGAAGCCATGGAGAAGCCGAAGCAGAACAGCGTCAGCAGGCCGCACAGCACCGTGAGGAAAATGGTCAGACCGGTATGCGTCAGCAGCCACGAGCAGACCAGATAGGAGCAGCTGGGGGCTTGACCGCTTTTCTCCAGCAGGGTAGCAGTGATGGCAACCTGAATGGAGGTAAGACCCGTGCTTTCCGACAGGTGGTAGACATACAGCTCCTGCGTGTCATACAGCAGCTTGTCGCTCTCCGTCAGATCAAAGTTGGCCAGATATGTCTCGCCAGTGTCCGGGTCGGATACGACAAGCTGGCAGGAGGAGAGCTCCCGGGAGAATGCATCGGCAAACAGCCGGGGCAGCTCCGACAAAAGCTGCTTGGCGGCTTCCGGGTTATATTCGGCGGAGTCGGCCGCGTCCGTGTTGACGAAGTAGTACGACTTGTCCAGCAGCCCTACGCTGTCCAGCTGGGCGCAGAGATAGTCGTTGGCCATGCTGAGACTGTCGTAGCACTGCTCCTGATACAGGGTCTGCCGCAGGTATGCGCCGTCGTCCAGAAAGACGTTGTAGCTGACCAGTATGCCAATGCCGATGCCGCCCAGCACGGTCAGACCGCCCAGCGCCAGCGTCAGCACGAAGGCAGCGGCCTTGGCCCAGGCCTTGTCCAGCCATTTTCTCACTTGATACCGCCCTCCATTTTATAGCCTTTTCCCCAGACTACCTTGATGTACCGCGGCTCTGAGGGGTTGATCTCGCTCTTCTCCCGCAGGTGCCGGATGTGGACGGCGATGGCGCCGGCGGCGTTGAGGGGCACGTCGTCCCACACACGGCGGTAAATCTCGCTGGGGGAGAACACGGTGCCCGCGTTCTTCATGAGAAAGCGCAGAATGTCGTACTCCTTGGGGGTCAGTGCGGCGTTTTCACCGTCCACGGTCACGGCCTTGGCGTTGTCGTCCAGCCGGATACCGCCGATGACCAGCGTGCTGGGCTGCACCGTGCCGCCGCCCAGCTGGAGATAGCGCCGCAGCTGGGACCGCACACGGGCCAGCATCTCCACGGGGTTGAAGGGCTTGGTGATGTAGTCATCCGCCCCCACGTTGAGACCCAGCACCTTGTCGGTGTCCTCGCTCTTGGCCGTCAGCAGGATCACCGGCACGTTGCTGGTCTGGCGCAGCTGCGCCATGGCGGTGAGCCCGTCCATCACCGGCATCATGATGTCCATCAGGATGAGATGCACCTCCTCCCGGGCAGCCACAGCCAGCGCTTCTTTCCCGTTGTAGGCCTTCAGCACGCGATAGCCCTCCGCCGTCAGATAGATCTCCAGTGCTGAAACAATATCCTGCTCATCGTCACAGACAAGAATGGTATACATGTGCCGCGCCTCCTTTTCATACTCCGTTTATCATACGGGAAAATGAGGCGCGGCACAATAGGGGAAGTTTAGTTTTTCATTAAGTTTGCCGGCAGGCGTGCCGCCGCGCCGTGGCGGATGGGCTTCCACTCCACCTTCATGAACAGCGCCGCAAAGGAGATAGGGATGTAGGTGAACATGAACAGGGGGAAGCTGAATGTGTACATCACTTTCTGCCAGGCGGGAGCCTGGATGCGGTCCCACTCGGTGGCAGTGGTGACGGCGCCGATGGCCAGCAGCGTCAGATAGATGCCGCCCAGGCACTCCAGCAGGGACCGCATGGCGAACCACAGTCCTGCGCCCTCGGCCAGACCGATGCCCGCCAGCGTCACATTGGCCAGGATGCTGACGCACGTCAGCACAAAGGCGGGCATGATGGCCATGGCCATATCGAAGCAGCTCCAACTGCCCCGGGCTGCGCCCTTCAGCAGCTTGCCGCCGTACTTCTGGAACACCTGGATGTAGCCCTTGGCCCAGCGCAGCCGCTGGCGGCAGGACTGGCGGAAATCCGTGGGCTGCTCGTCGTAGAGCACCGCGTCCTCGCAGATGGCGATGATCTCGCCGTCAGTGATGTGACGGACAGAGAACTCAATGTCCTCCGTCAGCAGGTAGAACTGCCAGCCGTTGGTTTTGTCCAGAATGCGCTGGGAGAACAGGAAGCCTGTCCCACCCACGGCGGCGCTGGTGCCCAGCCGCATGCGTGCGCCATTGAGGTAGCGGCTCTCCCGCAGGAACCACAGGGCGTAGCCGGCGCTGATCCAGTTGTCGGCATAGTTCTTGCTGTTGCGGTAGCTGGTGACGATCTCGTACCCGCCGGAGAACACGGCGTTCATCCTCTCGATGTAGTCCGGCGACAGCACATTGTCCGCGTCGAACACGAAATAGCCGTCGAAGCCGTCGGGATAGTCGGCCTTGATGTGCTGAGTCAGAAAGTCCAGGGCGTAGCCCTTGCCCACGTTGATGTGGTTGAACCGCTCATACACCACGGCGCCGCGGCGCCGTGCGATGTCGGCGGTGCCGTCGGTGCAGTTGTCCGCCACCACGAACACCGTGAGCAGCGCGGGATCATATGTCTGCTGCCGCAGACTGTCCAGAAGACCGCCAATGACGGCAGCCTCGTTCCGCGCCGCGATGAGCACAGCATAGCGGTGGGGCGAGGGAGGGCAGGGAAGGGGGCGCTGCTTTTTGGCCAGCACCAGTGGTATGTAGAGGAATTGATAGGCATAGCAGATAAAAAACAGCGCCGAGATCAGCGCGTTCACGGTCCGCAGAGCAGTTTCCATGAGAGACACTTCCTTTCTTTCTCTGTGTCTCCTATGGTAGAGAAAAAGCCATTAAGAAACAAGGAACTGCCGGATTAAGAATCCTTTAAGATGAAACAGAGGCGGAGACGCTTTTCGCGCCTCCGCCTCTGTTCTCAGAAATCCCGCTTCTGCCCCGCGGTGACGGCCATGCCCGCCGCGCTGACCAGCGCCAGCGCGGCGTACACCGCCATCCCGCCGTCCCCCGTCTTGGGGGAGACGGTAGGCGCATCGTCGGGGCTGCGCCCACCGTGATAGCGGTTGCGGAACTCCAGCACGTCGTACTTGCCGCCCTGCATGTCGGCATCACCGTACACCGCCGCAGTGCGGCCCTCCGGCGTCACCGTGATGGCGATGTAGTACACACGGTCATCGTACTGCCCGCTGTGGCGCTGTCCCGCCTCCTGCCGCAGCGTGTATACATGCCGCCCCTCCCGGGTGCAGGGGATGGTCAGCACCGCGCTGCCGCCGCCGGAGACGGCGCAGGTATACGCGCCGTTACGGCTCCCCTCCGGCAGGGGCGCGCCGTCGGATGCCGCCCGCAGCGTCAGGGTGAACACCTCCGGTACGTCAGGCGCATCGCCGCTGACCGTCACGCGCACCGGCAGCTCTACCGCTGCGCCGGCGGCCATGGCGGTGACGACACACAGCGCAGTCAGCAGGGCCAGCAGCGCCGCTGCGGCCGGTATCCTTCTCGTCATACCGCCGTCAGCTCCTCTGGCTGCGCCGACGCAGGAACATCGCTGCGCCGCCTGCCGCCGCCATGGTCAGCAGCACCGCGTAGGGAGCGCTGTCCAGCAGCACGCCGTTGTCGATGCTGCCGCCCTTGGTGTTGGTGAACTCCGCCGTGGCGGCGGCAGCTTCGATGGTGCCGCTGTCGCCGGTAACGGCGGTGGTGTAGCCCTCACCGGTGTAGTCATCCTCGGTGACGGTGTAGCTCATGCCGTAGGGCAGGTTGGTCAGGCTGGCGGTCTGCCCGTGCTTCAGGGTGAAGTCCACAGTACACTGGCCGTTGTCATCCCACGCCGGGGTGAAGCGCTGGTCCACGCCGGCCACGGAGAAGCCGATGGTACTGTTCATGTCATAGCCCGACTGCCTGGTCAGGGTCACATGGAACCGGAAGTCCTTGTCACGGTCGCCCAGCAGACCGGCAACGGTCTTGGTTACGTTCAGCGTACCGGCGGAATACGTGTTGAGGATGTTATCCTGCTTGCTGCCATCCGCACTGCCCAGATGGACGGCGGCCACGCGGACCTTGCCCTCCCCCTCCGGCTGCAGCACCGTGATCTTCAGATACAGCGCCTGACCGTTGTAGGTGACACCGGCGGTGCTGCCCGCGCTCTCAGTGATCTTATAGGTATAGATACCCACGCTGGAGAACTCCGGCAGGGGCAGCGCGAAGCTGCCGGACGCACCGACCGCCGTGGCGGCGCCCTCACTGAAGGCGATGTCAAAGGTGCTGGGCGTAAAGACAGGCATATCCGCCGCAGCGGTGATGGCGGAGTCCGTCACGCTGTCCGCCGCGATGGAGAAGCGGAACGTCTCGGCGGGACTGACGGTCCCGTCGTTCACCAGCTGATAGAGCTTGGTGATGGGCACCTCGGTGATGTCCTCGTAGGTCTGGCCGTCCACTGTGATGCTGGGTCTCGTGGGCGTCTCTCCCTCCACAGCAAAGGCTGTGGCGGTCAGTCCCAGCGCCAGAAGCAGCGTCAGGAGCAGGGCAAAGCATTTTTTCATACGTAGTCCTCCTTGCAACATAATGTGTTCTGCTGTATCAAAACCGCACATGCGGCGCAGCACAAAAAAGGGTCAGGCGCGGCGCTTCCGACTCCACAGCAGCAGCCCGCCGCCGCAGCATACCAGCGCTCCTGCCGGCAGCAGGGTGCCTCCGGCTACGCCCAGATCGGGGACGGCCCGCTTCGTGTTGACGAACACCAGCTCCCCGCCGTCCCCCAGCGTCACCGCACCGCTGTCGCCGCTGCGGCCGCTGTTGGTGACGGTGTAACCGGCATGCTCCGTCTCCGTCACCGTTACGACCCCGCCGTAAGGCAGTCCGGTGAAGGTCAGGCTCTCCCCGTGGCGCAGGGCAAAGACCGCCTGCCCGCCGGACACGGTGTAGCCCTCGCCGGCCGGGAAGGGAACGGCCTGACCGTCCACCGCCAGCACCGCCGTAAAGGGGAATGCCTTCGACCGGTCGCCCATCTCGCCCTCCACCGTCTTGCGGACGGTCAGACTCCGGGAAGTGCGGTTTACAAAGGCCAGCGCACCGCCGTCCCATACGCTGCCGTTGACGGTGATACGCACCGCGCCATCCACACCGTTGGGCAGCACCGCCACACGGTACATCTCGCCGCCGCACCAGAAGCCGTCGGCCTCCGCCTCGCGGATGCGGTAGCAGCGGGGCGTGGTGTCGCCGGCGGCCAGACCGATGACCAGCCGCCCATCGGCAGCTTCCTCACCGGTGACGGTGATGCCCGTTTCGTGGACCTGCCGCAGCACATTTCCCTCCGCGTCCGTCTCCTCCAGCAGGAACCGGAACGTCTGGCGCTGGCCTGCCGCCGCGCCCAGCAGCGTCTTGGTCAGCGGCAGGGAGATGGCGTAGTCATAGGTGGCGTTGGTGACGGTGACGGCCACGCTGCCGCCCACCGGCACCTCACCGTCGGCTCTTGCGGGGGAGGTGACGCCCTCCGCCGTGACGGCGGCGTCAAAAGCGGCGCGCCAGCCCTCCAGCGGCGTTTCCGTCACGGCGTAGGCCGTGCCCGCCAGCAGTCCGGTGAACACCGCTGTCTCTCCGTGGGTCAGGGGCACGATGCCCGCCGTCTCCACCGTCCGCTCCTCACCGTTCACCGTGTAGGGCGTGCCCGCCGGCACCGCCTCGCCGCCCAGAGCCACGCCAATGTCGAACGCCCGCCCCGCCGCGGCGTCGGAGCCCTCCGCCACCTGTTTCGTCACCCGCAGCTCGCCCAGAGCGCTGGTATCCACCACGTTGCGGTACGTCACCAGCTGTGTGGCCGCGGCGGTGAGGGTATCGGTGCGGAAGCCGGTGAAATCCTCCTCCGCCGTGGGGCTGACGGTGGTGCCGGTGCCGCTGCCCACGGTGTACTGCACCTGCCGGTACTGTCCCGTCAGCCGGTCCGGCATGGTCTCCTCCACCAGATAGTCATAGCTCCCGCCGCCCAGCGTCAGCATGTCGGTGAACTGGGCCATCTGCCCCGCCTTCAGGGTGAAGTACCCGCCTGCCCCCACGGCGCCGCTGCCCACAGCGGTGCTGTTCTCCAGCAGCTGATACGCCGTGCCCTCCGGCACGTACAGGCTGCCGTCCGGCCGCAGCACGCGGAACCGATAGTCCATGGCACCGGCGAGATAGCGGTTCAGCTCCTGCTCGCCGCCGGACAGCTCCTTGGCCACGGTCAGGGAGTTGTTTGGCAGGGTAGGCGTGTTGAACCGCAGATAGCAGTAGGACACATTGCCGCCCCGCTCCAGATAGAAGAACTGCAGCGTGTGCTTGGTGTAGTCCCCAAAGGTGCTGCCGTCAAAGCTGCCGGTCACACCGGCGGTCTGGAACTTTTTTGCCAGCGTAGTGGTGACGTAGTCATCGGCCTCCGCTGCACCGGACACCCCCTCTCTGGGATGGGTCACATCACCGGTAGCAAAGTTGATGGAGCCGCTGTTGGCACCGTGGGTGCCGCCAATGTCCAGCACCAGCACGCCGTCGATGTAGACGAACACGTCGTCGTCCCCCAGAAACTGGAAGATCATATCCTCGCCGTTGATCTTTCCGTCGGCGGGCATGTAGAAGTCAAAGGACATGGACATGCCGAACCACAGGTCCACCTTGCCATCCGGCAGGCGGTAGGCGGCGGGACTCCTGCCCCTGGGGGCCTCTGTGGCGCCGGTCAGGTCGTTGAACGGCAGGAAGTTTCCGTTAAAGGCGATCGTCCTGTCGTCGAATACTGTCTTGCCGTCAGGCTGCACATAGCCGGTGTACCAGGGCCGCACGATGCCGTCATACAGCTGGAACCGCCCGCTGGCCGCGTCATAGCTGGCGGCATTCCGCAGAGAATCATAGTAGAGATAGCCCTTGCTGTCCCGCTGGAACAGCCCCGTGCTGCCGCCGCGCCCCACGGAATAGACGGTCTTGCCGGGGACGGCGCTGTCGCTGAACAGATAGCCCAGACTGCCGCTGGCTTTACTGCCGGGGATGCCGGTGACGTAGGGCCACTTGTTGTCCTCCAGCGTGGGGGACATGCTGGGCCGCGCTCCGCTTCCGCTGGCGTCTCCGTCCACCGAGGCGCCCCAGCTGTGATAGAACTCCAGCGGTCCCTGTCCGTTGATGGCCCCCGTGTAGTTGAACAGCTGCATGGTCACGTTGTCCGCCGGGGCTCTGGATACCTGCGCCGCCAAGGCCGCAGGGCGGCTGTCCTCCATGTTCATATAGACGCTGTCCTCGTCCACCTGATACGCGCCGCCTGCGGCGTATACTGCGGCGGGCAGCAGCGTGGCCGCCAGCACCAGCGCCAGCAGGCCGCCCAGTACCCGCAGTCCTGTCCTTCCGTACCTGTTCATCGCTCCGTCCTCCTGTCCTGCGTCAGTGCGGCAAGCCTCTTGCCTTTCGCGGAGGATTATAGCATCCGTTTCCGGCGGAAATGGTCGGAGGCGGCCTTTTGCCAAAAACGGCAAAAACCCCTATTTCCGGCGGCTGCCGCCGGAAATAGGGGTTGGTTCGTTTTCTTTTTTATCGGAGCTGCCCGGCCAATCGGCCGGAGGACCACGCCCATTGCAAATTGAAACCGCCGCAGTCACCGTCCACATCCAGTACCTCGCCACAGGCGTACAGCCCCGGCACCAGACGGCTCTGCATGGTCCGGGGGTCGAACTCGCCGGTCTGTAAGCCGCCCGCCGTTACCTGCGCCTGATCGAAGCCGCAGGTGCCGGTGATGGGCAGGGTAAAGCCTGTGGCCTGTGCGGCGATGCGGCGCAGGTCATCGTCAGTAAGGGAGGCGGCCGGCTGATTGGTGAAGCCGGCGGCCTTACAGAGCATCTGCCCCAGCCGGGTGTGGCAGGAGCCTACCAGCAGGGTGGACGCCTCATGGGCGGCCATGGTCTGCCGCCGCAGGTGCAGCCAGTGCAGCACTTCCTCGAGATCCCAGTCGGGGAAGAAGTTCAGCACGCAGTACAGCCCCTCACCGCCGGTGGACACGGCGCGGGAGAGGTCGAAGATGGCAGGGCCGCTGACGCCGTACTCGGTGAACAGCACCTCGCCGCGGTTCTCTGCCACCGACGCATTGCCTCGCCGGATGGCAATGCCGCACTCGGCCTTGATACCCTTCAGCGCGCGGGGGTAGGTGGGGTCGGTCTTCAGCTGGACGAGGGAGGGGTAGAGCTGCGTCCTGTGGTGTCCCAGACTCTTGGCCAGCTGATAGCCGTCCATGACGCCGCCTACCTTGCTGCCGGCGCAGCCGCCGGCTGCCAGAATGAGCTTTTCGGCAGAGAATGTGTCCGTTTCCGTCCGCACGGTGAAGCCGGCGGACGTCTTTTTCACGGAGGAGACCGCCTGACCGGTGACGACCTCAATGCCGGGACGCTCCAGTGCGTAGCGCAGCACATCCAGCACGCTGCCCGCCATGTTGCTCATGGGATAGACGCGCCCGCTGTCCTCGGCGACCGTCAGAAGCCCCAGCGAGGCGAAAAATTGCAGCGTAGCCCCCACGTCGAAGGCATCCAGCGCGTAGGCGCAGAATCCGTCGCCGCCGTGATAGCGGGCGGGGGAGACGTTGTGGTTCGTCAGGTTGCACCGCCCGTTGCCGGTGGCCAGCAGCTTGCGTCCCACCCGGCTCTGCCGCTCCAGCAGCGTGACGCGGCAGCCGTTTTCCGCGGCGGCCAGCGCCGCCATCATACCGCTGGCGCCGCCGCCGATGATGATGACATCCCGGCTCATTTCTGCGCCTCCAGCCTGCGGCGGGTGAGATAACCCTCCAGCATCAGCGCCGCCGCCACCGCATCCACGGTCTTTTTCCGCTTTTTGGCATTCTGACCGTTCTGGAACAGAATATTGTGGGCGTCGATGGTGGTGCGCCGCTCGTCCCAGAGGATGACCTCCAGCCCCGTCTCCTGCCGCAGCAGCTCCCCGAAGGCGGCGCACTTCTCCGCCCGGGGCCCCTCGCTGCCGTCCATGTTGCGGGGATAGCCCAGCACCAGCAGCTTCACGTCGTGCTCCGCGATGAGCCGCCGGATACCCGCCAGTACCTCCTCCTGCTTCCGGCTGTGGAGCACCTCGGAGTGCCCAGCCAGCGTCTCGGTATAGTCCGAAATGGCGATGCCGGTGTGGGCGTCGCCGTAGTCGATGGCCATGATTTTCATAGGTAATGCACCTGCACTTTCCGTTCAGTGGCACTATCATACACAAAAAGAACGCCGCCTGCAACCGGAAAAGTCGGAAAACCCCCGAAAAAGCTGTATTTTTTCCAAAAAATCAGTTGACCTCTGCCAAAAACCGTGCTATACTGGGCATTACCTGTGAGTGGGTGCTTTCTTTTTGCGCGCTTTTCGCTTCGGGCGCGCAGGGAGCCGGCATCCGGCAGGGAGGCAAAGGGTCCTCGGACCTAATCTAATAAGGAGGTGCCGTTAATGCGCGTGAAGATCACCCTGAGATGCAATGAGTGCAAGCAGAGAAACTACAACACGATGAAGAACAAGAAGAATACCCCTGACAAGCTTGAGCTGAACAAGTATTGCCCCTTCTGCAGAAAGCACACCGTCCACACTGAGACGAAGTAACCGGAAGGAGATAGTGAGCTATGGCTGAAGAGAAGAAGGTCAAGAAGGACCACGGCAAGTGGTTCCGCGAAATGAGAAGCGAGCTGAAGAAGGTCGTATGGCCTGACGGCAAGACCACCATGAAGAACACGGGCACCGTGATCCTGTGCTCCCTGCTGGTGGGCGCGTGCATCTGGATCTTTGATGCAGTCAGCGTTCTGGCGGTGAACACGCTGGTCGGCCTGTTCGCCTGAGGAAACGGGAATGGCTGATAACGCGAAGTGGTATGTAGCCCATACCTATTCCGGCTATGAGAACGCGGTGAAAGCCGCCATCGAGAAGTCCGTGGTGAACCGGAACATGGAGGATATGGTCCTTCAGATCGAGATCCCCATGGAAACCGTCACCGAGATCACCGAGTCCGGCGTCTCCAAGGAGATCCAGCGCAAGGTGTTCCCCGGCTATGTTCTCATCAAGATGGTCATGACCGATGACACGTGGCACCTGATCCGCAATATCCGCGGCGTCACGGGCTTTGTGGGCGAAGCCAACAAGGCGATCCCTCTGACTGAGGACGAGGTGGCCGCTCTGGGCATGGAAAAGCGCGAGATCGTGGTGCTGTACCATGTGGGCGATACCGTCCGTATCACCGAAGGACCTCTGGCCAGCTTTACCGGCACGGTGGAGGAGATCGAACCGGACAAGAATCGTGTCCGCGTGGTGGTCTCCATGTTCGGCCGCGAAACGCCGGTGGATCTGGAGCTGGATCAGGTAGAGGTCAGCAGCAACTGAGTACGGCGCAGCCGTACAGGCCGGAGCAGTACGACTCCGGCGCAAGTGGGAGAGATGCGCGTCATCTCGCCAAAAGCGGTTCCGGTATGGACCGGCCGCTACCACATTTTATTGAAGGAGGTGCCTACAAATGGCACAGAAAGTAGTTGGATACGTCAAACTGCAGATCCCTGCGGGCAAAGCAACTCCCGCACCCCCCGTCGGCCCCGCTCTGGGCCAGCACGGCATCAATATTGCCGCGTTTACCAAGGAGTTCAACGAGCGCACCAAGAACGACATGGGCCTGATCATCCCCGTGGTCATCACCGTCTATGCCGACCGCTCTTTCAGCTTCATCACCAAGACCCCTCCCGCTGCGGTCCTGATCAAGAAGGAGTGCAACATTGAGTCTGGTTCCGGCGTTCCCAACAAGGAAAAGGTCGCTACCATCTCCAAGGCCTCCATCCAGAAGATCGCCGAGCTGAAGATGCGCGACCTGAACGCCGCGTCTCTGGAGGCCGCTATGAGCATGATCGCCGGTACCGCCCGCTCCATGGGCGTTGTCGTTGGCGAGTAAGGAGGGTGTAACGATGTTTAGAGGTAAGAAATATCAGGAAAGCGCCAAGCAGATCGACAAGGCGATGCTGTATGACCCCAAGGAGGGTCTGGAGCTGATCTGCAAGACCGCCAGCGCCAAGTTCGATGAGACTGTCGAGCTCCACGTCAAGCTGGGCGTTGACTCCCGTCACGCCGACCAGCAGGTCCGCGGCGCCATCGTGCTGCCCAACGGTACCGGTAAGTCTGTCCGCGTTCTGGTGTTCGCCAAGGGCGACAAGGCCGAGGCTGCCAAGGCCGCCGGCGCCGATTACGTGGGCGAGATGGATCTGGTGGAGAAGATCCAGAAGGAGAACTGGTTCGACTTCGATGTCGTCGTCGCCACTCCCGACATGATGGGTATTGTCGGCCGTCTGGGTAAGGTCCTGGGCCCCAAGGGCCTGATGCCCTCCCCCAAGTCCGGCACCGTGACTCCCGACGCCGCCAAGGCCGTTCAGGAAGCCAAGGCCGGTAAGGTCGAGTATCGTCTGGACAAGACCAACATCATCCACTGCCCCATCGGCAAGGTGTCCTTCGGCTCCGAGAAGCTGTTTGAGAACTATTCCGCTCTCATCGGCGCCATCATCAAGGCCAAGCCCGCCGCTGCCAAGGGCCAGTATATCAAGTCCTGCGTGGCCGCTTCCACCATGGGCCCCGGCGTGAAGATGAACGCCAACAAGCAGCTGTAAGGCTGAAAAAACCGTTATCTTTGGCTTGACAAGCCGTCATGCCATTGGTATAATACTGGTTGCGTTCCAAAGACAGCAGGTGGCGGAAGCCGTAAGTCCTGCCGAGGATGGCACATCGTAATGATTGCTTTTCACCGTCCTCATGTCCTTTGGCATGGGGACGGTTTCCTTTTTTGAACGCACCGACAATTCTGACGGAGGTGAAAACAAAGAATGCCCAACGCAAAGGTTCTGTCTGAAAAGCAGGCGATCGTGGCGGCGCTGACCGAAAAGCTGCAGAATTCCGCAGCCGGTGTCATCGTTGATTACAAGGGCATCACCGTGGCAGAGGATACCGAGCTGCGCGCGGAGTGCCGTAAGAACAACATTGAGTACGCTGTCATCAAGAACACCCTGCTGCGTTTCGCTTTCAACAACTGCGGTCTGAACGAACTGGACGATCAGCTCAACGGTACCACTTCTCTGGCTATCTGCGCTGATGATCCCGTCGCCCCCGCACGCGTGATCGCGGATTACGCCAAGAAGCTGAAGGATAAGTTCGAGATCAAGGGCGGCTTCATGGACGGCAAGGTCGTTTCCATGGAAACTGTCAATGCTCTGGCTTCTATCCCCGCTCTGCCCGTGCTGCAGGCTCAGGTCCTGGGTACCATGCTGGCTCCCATTTCCGCCCTGGCTTGCGTGCTGAAGCAGATCGCCGAGAAAGACGGCGCTGCCGCCGAGTAAATCGGCTCCCTGACCCCCGCGGGCGGCAGGCCCGCACACACTTTACAAAAATCTCACAAATAGGAGGCTATCACAATGTCTGAGAAGATTACTGCTATGATCGAAGAGATCAAGGGTTTGACCGTTCTGGAGCTGTCCGAGCTGGTGCATGCTCTGGAGGAGGAGTTCGGCGTTTCCGCCGCCGCCATGGCTGCTCCCGCTGCCGGCGCTGCTGCTCCCGCCGCTGAGGAGAAGACCGAGTTCGACGTGGTCCTGACCGGTTTCGATGCCGCTCAGAAGATCAAGGTCATCAAGGTCGTCCGCGAGATCTCCGGCCTGGGTCTGGCTGAGGCCAAGGCTGCCGTCGAGGGCGTGCCTCACACCCTGAAGGAGGCTCTGTCCAAGGACGATGCCGAGGCTATGAAGAAGCAGGTCGAGGAGGCCGGCGGCAAGGTCGAGCTGAAGTAAGTTTCTTACACAGTCAAAAAAGAAAGACGCCTATGCGTCTTTCTTTTTTTTGCCCAGAATCCCTAACCTTTGGTTAATCGTTATCCCGCACTGCCTGCCATATAATGGCATACGATGGCGCGAAGTGCCATCGGAACGCGGCGCCGCGGCGTCCGGCCTGCGGCGCGGGAAACGGAACGATCAGGAGGAATGAGCATGAACAAGTTTTTGCGGCGAACGGTGCTGGCGGCCCTGCTGGCGGCCCTCTGCCTGACGTTGGCGGCCTGCGGCGGCAGCGGGTCTGACGACAGCGCCCCCGACACTATCCAGGACATGGCCAAGGACGACACTGTTCAGTTCGACTACGGCGACTATCTGGGCATCTGGTCCAACGGCACCGGTGACTACGACAGCTTTGAGGTGGAGCCCGGGGAGAGCGGCGAGGTCCGCTGGCTTCTCTACGCCGGCGCCAACTGGGAGTACAGCGGCTACCTCCAGTATGTGGAGGAGTACGGCTATGTCTACGCCTACAACGACCACAACGGCACAGCCTACCGCTGTGAGCTGGATGGCGCGGAGCTGACCGTGGCCGAGATCGGCACTTTCACTTACGGCGGCTCCGGCACGCCTGACAACTTCCAGGACGTGGAGCCCGAACCCACGGCAGACGTCTCTGTATTGGCCGGCGACTGGTATCAGGACGGCGACATGGACGGCGACAGCCGCCTGGAGATCACTGCGGACGGTGTCTGGACCCTGCTGGATTGCACCGGCGACATGGACGCCATGATGGACTACGGCGAGCTCATCCCCTCCCAGGAGGAGGGCAGCTGGTTCGCCCGTTCCACCATGCTGGATGACGTAGAGTACAATGTCACCGTGGCGGACGAAAACATTCTCTACTGGGGCGGCGAATATGATTGCTACATCCGCTCCCAGGGCTGAAGAACAATATAAAAAGAGAGGACCGGCTGACCGGTCCTCTCTTTTTATGGCTTGTGCGTTACCATACATACGAACGGCGAAATGACACCAAACGCCCCGCCCGCTGCGCTTTTTGCCGTGCCCAATATACATACCCCGTATTCCCCGCATTTCCCGTGATGCACATCCCTGTACCCCGTAGGGGCCGGCGTTCCCGTTGGCCTATTGCTCGTTTTTACCCGCTTTTGCCGCTGTTGGCAAAAGTGGGGCGCTCCGGAGGGCGAAATATCCCCGCGCCCAAGAGCGCGGAACATCCCCCCTGGCGCGATGAGGGATTGCAATTTGCATAGGCTTCTTATATAATCAGAACAGACACAGCAACCACAACAACCCCCGGCGCCGACGGCGCGGGGCTGCGGACGCGGGCGGGGCCCGCAGAGAGGAAACCTATGAAACGAGTATGGACACTGCTGCTGGCTGCGTGCCTGCTGATACTGGTGGGCTGCGGCGGCGCGGAAAACAATAAGGATCAGACCTCGGAGACGGACACGCTGGCCCTGCTGCGGCAGGAGATCGCGAACAGCGGCAGCCAGTGCGGCGTGGCATTCCTGGGTTATATGCAGGGCGATGACGTGCTGGCGTGGCTGAGTGAGAGCGGCTGGACCCAGACGTTCCCCTTCTTGGCGGACATGACGGAGCAGCAGGTGGTGGAGCAGGACGGCGACGAGGTGTACTGCATCGTGTCTGCGGACAGCAGCGCCAAGGTCACGGTGCAGAGCTATGACCCGCTGAACGATGCATCGCCCTACGGCGACATCTTGTACGAGAGCGCCGACGGTGCGCCGGTGTGCCTGCGCGGCAACGTCAGCGACATCATGGCCAACCTGGCGGTGACGGTGGCGGGGGACAGCGGCGAGGTGCTGTACGTCCCGTGCCTGAGCCTGGCGGACGGTATGCTGAATGCCATCACGGAGAAGGGGACGATCTACAACTTCACGCCAGGCGCAGTACACCAGACGCCGCAGGTGAAGGAACTTTACAGCGAGTCCTTTGACTACACCGACGGCGTGGGCAACAGTGGGCGCTACACCTACCGCGTGCCCCAGCTGCTGGCGGAGACGGAAGGCGCGGCGGCCATCAACCGGACCATCGACGAGACCTACGGCACCATCGTGCGGGAGGCGCAGGAGAGCATGGCCGGCGGCGTCAGCCTGTCGTGCATGTACATCACGTGGGAGACGTATCAGTGCGGCAACGTGCTGTCTCTGATCGTATCCTGCGGCTGGGGCTTCGACATGAACACGCACAGCGTGTACCTGTACGACACGGCCACGGGGGAGCAGATGACCACGGCACAGCTGCTGGAGACGCTGCAGGTGGAGCCGGAGACGTTCCTTGCGGCGGTGCGTCAGGCGGCAGCCGAGAGGTTTGACGGGAAGTACGCCGGTATTGGCGGCGACACGGATGAGCTGGTGGCCGAGCGGCGGGCATGGACGCTGTCCGACGAGAATATCAATCTGGATGTGATGACCTACGCGGACGCGGCGGGAAATCTCTACGTCTATCTGCCCATCGGGTCCATCGCCGGTGCGGCGTTCTATGAGGAGCCGCTGACGCTGGATCTGGGCGCGGCGGGATAACGTGCAAACGGCTGGGGCCTCTCCCGTGAGGGGAGAGGCCCTGTTTTTCAGGGAAAGGAGCGGCCGATGAAGAGGAGCGGGAACAGACTGGTGCTGCTGACGGCGGCGCTGGTGCTGCTGATATGGGCGCTGACCGGCTGCGGCGGGCAGCATACGGGGCTGCGTCAGGCGGTGGCGGAGTTGTCCTGCGTGGATATCCAGGGCTATCCCGCCATGACCGGCACCGGCGGCTACGGCGCGGCATTGTGCTGGACAGACTACGAAAGCGACAGGACCACCGTGCAGATAGTGGACGTGAAGCGGGACCGTCTGGAGGCAGAGCGCCGGCTGGACGGCGCCTGGACCATGGCGGAGGAGACATTTCAGGACGGCCGCCTGGCATTTTACAAGTGGGACGACAGCACCCAAATGGTGTACCGGTTCCTGAACGCGAAGCTGGAGGACGCCGGAGAGTTCCGGCCTGCGGAGCCCGGCGGCGTATTGAGTCACGATGGCGCGTCGTATTACTACCTCAGCGGGACGGCGCTGTATCGGCAAGACACCGCCACCGGCGATACCCTGCTGGTGAAGCTGGAGGAAAACCTGCGCTTTGCATTTACGGGGGAGTACCACCCTACGGAGAATGTGCTGGAGCTGTGGTGTATGCTGTCGCCGTACAGCAGCGAGTGCGGCATGGCGCTGGTGGACCTGGACAGCGGGAAGTGCCTGATGCTTCAGGACACAGTGCAGGGCATGAGCTTCACGGAATACGGCATCAGCCTGCGATCCTTCAAGGAAGAGGAGAGCTGTGACCTGCGGTACGCCGCAGAGGACGGCACGTACCGACTGGCCACGGAGTTGGGCGACACGGCCATGGAACTGGAGATGATCGAAGGCTCCCAGTACGCCTACCGCAGCGGGGGCGATGGCGGCGGTCAGGAGCTGTACCGGCTGGGCCAGACAGTGGGACACTGCGCCATGGATGGCGGCATGGAGCTGAACAGCTGCTGGCTGCCGGAGGCGCAGGTGCTGGTGAACGTACTGTACCGGCAGGGCAGCGGCAGCTACGTGCTGACGGCGGTGGACCCTGCAAAGCTGACATTCGAGACGTGCAGCGCCGCGGAGGAGACACCGTCGCCCATGACGGTGGACCAGAGCATCCCTCAGGTGTACTGGGGCGAGCTGGCCGGCGGTGAGCTGCCGGATAATATGCAGGAGCTGCGGCATTACGCCGACCGGCTGGAGGAGAAGTACAGCGTCAGCATCCGGCTGTCCAGCCAATGCGCCCAGCCCTGCCAGGCGTCGGGGGAAGAGATCGTCACCACCGACCAGGCGGGTCTGGACGACGAGGTGGGCGCTATCTATCAGGCACTGGAGGCGTTGGACCGGACGCTGGCTCTGTACCCGGACGGCTTCTTCGCCCAGTTCCGCACAGAGCTGGGGGAGGGCGGCGTACAGTTCCTGCCGGTGGCGGATTTCCACATGGATTACAGCGTCATCGGGCTGTCCTTCGAAAGTCCCCTGTGGCACTACGTCGCCTATACGGTGAACGCCGGTGCGCCGGAGGAACTGCTGTGCCACGAGATCTGGCATGCCACGGAGGACCGGCTGACAAGCCTGCAGTGGGACGCCATCGACAGCGAAGCATGGGCTGCCTGCAACCCCAAGGGCTTCACCTATTATGAGGACTACGACACGGCTATGAGTGAGGCGGACGGCGACTGGCTGTTCTTCGGCGGCGGGCAGGATGTCCACTTCGTGGACAACTACTCCACCATGAATGCACGGGAGGACCGCGCCCGCATCATGGAGTACATCATGGGCTCCGATGATTTTGCCGACGAACTGGCGGCGCAGCCCGCCATCCGGCAGAAGCTGACGCTGATGGTGGAGGCGGTGCGCAGCGGCTTTGACACCACCGGCTGGGGCACGCCCCGCTGGGAGCGGCCGTTGACACAGCTGGACAACGCGGCGTGAGGGCCGCAGCGCACATCAGACATACCCGCCGCAAGGCGGGACAGAGAGGGGGAAACGCTGTGGCAAAACAGCGTTGGAAGGGCAATACCATTTACATCTCCCAGCGGCTGCGGGAGGAGCTGCGGCCCATTGACCACTGCGCACTGACCACAGTGGTGGCGCCCATGGGTTACGGCAAGACCACAGCGGTTAGCTGGTATCTGGCGGAGCGCATTCGCCAGCAGCAGGCAGCGGTGCTCCGCGTCAGCGTCTACTCCGACAGTCTGCCCATCTTCTGGCAGAGCGTGCAGGCTGCCTTTACCCACGCGGGGATAGACCTGCTGCGGGACTACGAGTGCCCGCAGGATGAGGCGTCGGCCAGCCTGCTCATCGACGACCTGTGCCGCACGCTGGCACTTCTGGGACCGTGCTATCTCTTTATCGATGATTTTCACCTGCTGGCAGACCCGCGGGCGTCGGCCTTTCTGTGCGTGCTGGCCCGCCGGCTGCCGGAGAACGCGCACCTCATCGTGGCGGGGCGGGACGAGTTTCTGCCGCCCCAGGAGGTGCTGCGGCTGGGGCGGCACGTCTGGCGCATCGGCGCGGCGCAGCTGCGCCTGGAGCGGGAGGAACTGGAGGCCTACGCCCGTCGGTGCGGCGCAGAGCTGTCCGACCACCAGGTGGAGCAGCTGCTGCACACCACGGAGGGCTGGTTCTCCGCCGCGTATCTGAACTTGCAGACGCTGGCGGAGCGTGGCACACTGCCGGACGGCGGCTCCGATATCTATACCATGTTCTCCGCCGCCATGATCCAGCCGCTGTCCCTGCGGCGTCAGGCGTTTCTGGCCATGCTGGGGCTGGCGGACGAGTTCACAGCGGAGATGGCGCAGGCCGTCACCGAATATGCGGACGCGGCGTCGCAGATCGCGGACCTGACGGCACGAAACGCCTTCGTGACGCGGTTGCCGGACGGCGTGACCTACCGATTCCACCACATGATGAAGGAGTGTGCCCAGCGGACCTTCCGGACGCTGCCGCCGGAATCGCAGCAGCGCTGCCGCCGCCGGTACGGCCAGTGGTACGAGGAACGCGGCCAGTATCTCCAGGCCCTGCGGGCCTACGGCGGGGCGGAGGACTTTGACGGCGTGCTGCGGGTGGTGGAGAAGGACGCGGGCATCCTGCTCGCGTTGCTGCCGCCGGAGCAGGTGCTCTTCTGGTTGGATCGGTGCCTGCCGGAGGTGCTGGAGCGGCACCCGCTGGCCATGCTGGTGCTGATGCGCAGCATGTTCAACTGGCGGCGCATCCCCGAGATGCTGCGGCTGAAGGAGCAGCTGCTGGCAGCCATCGATGCGCGGCCCGATATGTCCGGGGAGGAGCGGGGCAACCTGCGGGGCGAGTGCGACCTCATCATGAGCTTCCTGCTCTACAACGACATCGCGGGTATGAGCCGCCTGCACCGCAGCGCCAGCGCCCAGATGTCCCGTCCGGCGGTGAGTATCCGGCGGCAGGGCGGCTGGACCTTCGGGTCCCCGTCGGTGCTGATGATGTTCCATCGGCAGGCGGGTCGGCTGGACTGCGAGCTGGCGGAGATGGACGAGTGCATGCCCCACTACTACTGTGTTACCAACGGCCACGGACAGGGGGCGGAGCACATCATGCGGGGCGAGGCCGCGTTCCTGCGGGGCCAGCTGGACGATGCCCGGATCGCACTGGCCGGCGCCTACGCCCAGATCCGGGACAACGGACAGGAGAACATGGCCCTGTGCTGCGACCATCTGGCGTGGCGGCTGAGTCTGTGTACCGGCGAGACGCCGCGGCAGGACTTTGACCAGCGGCGCAGGGAGCTGCTGTGCCAGCACAACGCGGCGTGGCTGAATATCCTGAACAGTACAGATGCCTACTACCACGCGCTGATCGGCGAGACGGAGAGCATTCCGGAGGTGTTTCGGGAGCACCGGCTGGCGTCGGTGCGGTATCTGGCGCCGGGAAAGCCCATGATGGAGCTCATTGAGAACCAGGCGTACCTGGCCCAGGGGGCTTATGCGGAGGTCATCGGCCGCAGCCAGCAGCTGCTGGCGGTGTGTGACGCCATGCACTACGCGCTGGTGGCCATGCATGTGCAGCTCCAGACGGCGGGAGCCTGTGAGATGCTGGGGCGGCGGGCGGAAGCCCGCGGCCTTCTGGAGCAGGTGCTGCAGGATGCAGCGGCGGACGGACTGGTGATGCCGGTGGTGGAGAACTACCGCTATCTGGCGCCGCTGCTGGCGGACATGCCCCAGCGGGGCGATGTGCCGCATATGATCGAGCTGGGGCGGCGGTACGAGGCGCGGTGCGCATCGGTGCGGCAGCGCAGCGCGGTGCCGATGGCCTTCAACGTGCTGACGCCGCGGGAGCGGGACATCGCCATGCTGGTCGCGGCGCGGCTCAGCAACCGCGAGATCGCGGAGAAGCTCTATCTGTCGGAGGGCAGCGTGAAGCAGTACGTCAACCGCATCTACGCCAAGCTGTTCATCGAGGGTGATACCCGCACCAAGCGCAAGAGGCTTCTGGAAATGACACAGCACTAACCTTTGGTTAGTAGTGGAGAAAAGCGATCCACCGTACAATAAGTACGGTGGATTTTTTTATGTGTGGAGAGGAGCGGACTATGAAAAAGACATTGATGCCGCTGCTGATCGCCGCGGCAGTGGCGCTCAGCGCCTGTGGGCAGGATCTATCCGGCGGCGACTAGCGCACCACCGGTGTGGTGCAGGCCGCAGGCACCATCTCGCGCTCCGGCGCGGACACCGATGTGCTGGTATGCGTCCATGAGGGAGACGCCGTGTTTTACCGCGACAGCGCGGACCAGGAGCTGTTCGGACAGGTGGTGTACCCCATGGACGTGCAGGACCCCTGGGATACCTTTGCCGCTATTGACTTTGCCGACCGGAATGGCGATGGCGATGGCGATGTGGCCATGACCTTCACCGATTCCGAGGGGGGAGACGTGTGGATGGTGTGGTTCTGGGACGCGGACACCGGGGAGTACGTGTTCCAGCCGGAGGAATCCGGCTCCACCGTGACGGCGGAGTGGCTGCGCTGGGAGGATCTGGCGGAGGACTGCACCACCTGGCAGGGTGAAGACGGCGGTATGCTGGCCCTGCGGGCGGATGAGGCGCTGTATACCTATCGCACATGGTATGGCCGCACGGGGCAGGGGGATCTGTGGGACATCGGGAATAGACAGGTACTGCTGCGGTACGGTGACGGTTCGTACCTGCTGGCCCGCAGCGGCAGCGGCTTTACCCTGCGCAGCCTGGAGGGCAGCATGGGGGAGCTGGACGGCGTGAGTTATGTCCCCGCCGACAGCGATCTGCCGGAGATACCGCTGAGCCAGTTGGACGGCATGTGGCAGAACGCCCTGGGGGAGACGCTGCTCATTGACACAGCGCGATGGGAGTATATCGCCTGTTCACCGGAGGGGCTGGCCAGCGGCACCATCTACGACAGGGAGGACGGCAGGGGGCCGTACCTCTTTCTGAACGGCTTCGCCTATCCGCGGCTCAGTCAGGACGGCAGCAGCTTGGCGCTGTACGTCACGGCCAGCGAGACCCAGGCGCCAGACGGCAGCTATTCCGGTGTGTTCTACCGCGACGGCGATGCCGCGGCCTATGCCGATTTGACGCAGGCGGGGTTCTCGGAGGACGGCGGGCGGTTGTGGTACTACGACGGCGCGGAGTATTTTGCCGTACCGGAGGGCTACGCCGTGGGCCAGGACGGCCGTGCCTATGACGCCAATGGAAAGGTGTATGCCGCGGGCTGGGAGTTTCCGGTGTACGATCCCGGCACGGATTGGGGGCCGGACTGGGACCAGAGCTGGGACTGACCGCCCGCACAGGGGGAGAAAACAAGGCAGCCTCCGCAGGTTTCCTGCGGAGGCTGCCTTGCTGCTCCAATAAATACAGACAGGAAATACAGAAAGGGCGTGGAGATCACGCCCTTTCTGTATACATGCCGCCCACATCACCAGGCGCCCTCATAGGCCAGCGTCACGGCGCTGCACTGCGCTCCGGAGGCCATGCAGCCGGGGATGTCCAGGCCCTCCAGCCAGCTGTGGAGGAACCCGGCGATAAAGCTGTCGCCCGCGCCCATGGTGTCCACCACCCGGCACGGCACGATGCCTTGCCCGTAAAACCGCTGCCCGTCATAGGCCATGCTGCCCCGGCTCCCCCGGGTGGCCACCACGATGCGCGGCCCCAGCGCCGCCAGCTGCCGCAGCCGCTGCCGCAGCGCTTCATCGTCTGAGCCGTCGTCGGAGAAGAAGGCGATGTCCGTGCAGGGCAGCGCCGTCTGCGCCGCCGGATCCTCCGGCCGGTCTGAGCAGTCGAAGGCTGTGACCGCACCGGCCTGCCGGATACGGGCCAGATATCCCTCTGCGTGTCCCCACAGGCCGCTGACCACCAGCGCGTGACCGCCCAGAAAGGCGATGTCCTCCTCCGTCAGGGCAAACTGGGCCATGACACCCTCGTCGTAGTCCCCGAAAACGCGGTCGCCGTTGATATGCTCCACATAGGTCACGGCGGTACTGCCCTCGTCCACATGGACATGGCTGACATCCACGCCCCGGCCGCGCAGCGCGTCCAGCAGGGCTGCGCCGCGTCCGTCCGTCCCTACCGCCCCCACATAGGAGATACCGTCGCCCAGGCGGCGGGTGTAGACGGCCACGTTGACGGGGTTGCCGCCGAAATGATCCTCGCCTGTTTGACGGTAGTGATCCACACAGTTATCGCCCACGCATCCGATCCGTTTCATAGCAGCTCTCTCACCCTTTCTATGGCGCATTTTGCGTAATAAGTGGGATCGTCCGTATACATGGACACCAGCTCGATGGTGGCCGCGCCGTCATATCCAGCCCGCCGCAGCGCTTGCAGCTGCTCCCGCAGGGGGAGTACTCCGTCTCCCGGCAGGAGATGGTTTTCGCTGCGGCCGTCGCTGTCCGCAATGTGCAGGTGCGCCATGGCCCCGCCGGTGAGCCGGTACAGCGTCTCCGCTGTCTCCCCCTGTACAAAGGAGGCCACCACGTCGCACATGGGAAGCACGCAGGGGTCGTTCAGCTCTGCCAGTACCTCTGCCAGCTCCGCCGCGGTGGTGCAGGTGTTGGACTCGAACTGCGACAGCGGCTCCAGCAGGATGACCTGCCCGGCCTGCCGCGCCTCCGATGCCAGCCGGCGCAGCGAGCGCAGCAGCCGCGCCCGGCGCTGCGCCGGCTCCGTATGGCCGCCGTGCCCCACGGAGATCAGTGTGCGGGACGCACCCAGCCGGGAGGATACCTCCATGCTGCGGGCCAGATAGCGCATGCAGTCCTCCCATTGTCCCTCGTCCCCCAGCATGTAGTTGTAGGGATAGCCGTTGTGCTCCGGCGTGTAGACGCGGATGGGCACGGCGTACCGGGCGGAAAGCTCCTGCAGCTGTGCGACGCGTCCGGCGTCCATATCCGGCGCCCATGCGTGGGGCCGTCCGCCCCACAGCTCGATAAAATCATAGCCGAAGGCCGCCGCGTCAATAAAGGCCGACTCTATATTCGTATACTGGTAGCCGCAGGTAAAAAGTCCCAGCTCCATTCTGTACTGACCTCCTTGTCCGATAGTGACAGAATTATAGCACAAAGCACAAAATCCACGCAAGACTTCCACTGTCGGCATATGCAAAACCGACAGCTTTTTTCCTGAAATGTGCAGTTTTTTTTCCTGCGTGGCCGTATGCGTTATGCTATGATAACGATGTACGGTAGCCGTCGGGCTACAAAAAATGATCGGATCATTCTGAAACAGAAAGGATAGGAAGCTATGATAAAATTTGACGAGCAGAAGCAGCTGGACAGCGTGGCCGGTGCGCTGGCCATCCGTAAGGAGATCGAGGGCATCGCGGCGGATGTGGCGGGCCGCGGCTATAAAAACATCTGCTATCTGGGCATCGGCGGCACCTACGCCTCCGCGCTGCAGACTCAGAACCATGTGCAGGAGTACAGCGGCATGGAGATCATCGCGCAGAACGCCGCGCTGTACAACACCACCGGCAACCGCCGCATCGGCAAAGACACGGTGATCGTACTGTCCTCCGTCACCGGCACCACGCAGGAGGTGGTGGCGGCGGTGGAGAAGGCCAAGGCGCAGGGCGCGGTGGTCATCGGCTTCGTGGACACCGCCGATACCCCGCTGGAGAAGCTCAGCGACTACGCCATCCGCTATCCCCAGAACGAGCAGCTGAAGTTCTTCATGCTGGCGGACCGCCTGATGCAGCTGGCCGGAGACTTCCCCCAGTACGAGCAGCAGTACGCCGAGTATGACCGCTATCTGCCCCAGGCGCTGGTGGAGACGGAGAAGGCGGCGGACGACTTCGGCCGGACCTTTGCGGAGCGGCATTGCAATGACGCCATGCACTATTTCGTGGGCGCGGGCAACCAGTACGGCTCCACCTACTCCTACGCCATGTGCTACTGGGAGGAGCAGCACTGGCTGCGCAGCAAGTCTATCCATGCCGCCGAGTTCTTCCACGGTACGCTGGAGATCGTGGACAAGGACACGCCCGTGACCCTCTTTATGGGCGAGGACGCCCAGCGTCCGCTGTCGGAGCGTGTGAAGAACTTCCTGCCCCGGGTCTGCGGCAATTACACCATTATCGACGCTGCCGACTACCCCCTCACCGGCATCAGCCCTGCGTTCCGGGGTGACATTTCCCATCTGGTGACCCACGCCGTCACCCAGCGCATTGACGCCCACATGGAGCAGATCAACCGCCATCCCATGGAGATCCGGCGCTATTACCGCCAGTTCCCGTATTGATGCCCGGCTGCGAGGCGCTGTGACCGATGGATAAGAGAATAACGGGCCGCATGCTGCTGGCCATGGATATCGACGGAACATCCGTGGGCCGCGATCACCGGCTGGGGGAAAAGACACGGCAGGCGCTGCGCCGGTTCCGGCAGGCGGGACATGTGGTGTGCTTCGCCTCGGGCCGCAACGAATTTGACATGTGGAACATGTGCGGCGACCACCGGGAGGCAGACTATGTCATCTGCAACACCGGCGGCAAGATCCTCCGGGCGGCGGACGACGCCGTGCTGTCGCTGCATCTGGCGGACGCGGAAAGCGTCCGTGCGCTGGCCGGTGCGTGTCTGGGGCACAACGACTGTGTGCTCTACGTCATCGCCGCCGGCTACATGGGCGTCAGCCGCATGACCCCCGGCGTCCGGGAATACACCGACAGCATCCACTGCCGCCCAGCGGTCTACGCCTCGGCGGAGGAGCTGCCGCTGGCGGGCGTGCAGGTCATGATGGCCAGCGGCAACGTGAGCCGGGCTGTCGCCGCCATACGCGGAGGCGGTCTTGCGCTGGACTATGTGTCCAGTGACCCGGGTGTCATCGACATCACGCCCCGGGGCGTCGGCAAATGGAGCGCGCTGCTGGAGCTGTGCCGTATGGAGGGCATTCCGCCGGAGAACGTGGCGGCCGCCGGGAACTACCTGAACGACCGGGACATGATCGAGCACGCAGGTATCGGGATCGCGGTGGGCAACGCCCTCACGGAGATCAAGGCGCTGGCGGACATCGTGCTCCAACACGACTGCGAGCACGACGCCATAGCGGAGCTGGTGGACAAACTGCTTGCCATGTGACGTTGGTGTGCTATAATACAGCCAACTACTTCAACGGAGGTGCTGCAAAATGCTTGCAACGGCGGATATGCATACTCACAGCTCGTTTCCCTTTGATGCGGGCTGCGACCCCGCACTGATGCTGGAGAGCGCGGCCCGGCGGGGGCTGCGGCCCCTATGAGCGGGATGAAACGGGCGGCGGACGCCGCGCCCCGCTTTCAGGAACGGCTGAAGACGCAGATCACCCGCAGCACCGCCGTGCTCCTGACGGCGTTCCTGCTGTTGTTTGGCGTGCTGCTGGCCATCTATTCCGAGGGCTACACCTACTATGAGAACCGGGAGTACAACCGCCAGCTCACCGAGGCATTCCGGGACACCTACCTGTCCTGCGCCGACTATCTGCGCAGCGGGGACAACATGGCGGTCATGGAGTCCTTCCTCACGGGCGAGATCACCGAGCTGAACATGTCCTATCAGTTCCACCGCTTCAGTTACTCCTCCCACCGGGTCAGTGACCTGCTCCTGCTGAACGGAGACGGCGCCGCGGCCTTTTCCACCATGGCGGAGCCCAGCAGCCATCTGCTGTACTTCTGCCAGTCCGTCATCCCGCGGTTGGCGGAGCGCACGGATGTCTATACCACCATTTACTACATGACGGCCGGCGATTCCCGGCTGCTGTTTGCCCGGCAGCTGGACGGCCTGGGTTATGCCTTCCTGCTGCTGGACGGCAGTGAATGGAACCGCTCCATGGGACGCCTGCCCTATGATTATGTGGTCACGGATACCGGCGGCACCGTCATGGTGGCCAGCAACGCCGAAATGGTGGATGACCTCAACCGCTTCACCGGTGCGGGAAAGACCCGCTTCACCAGAGACGGCCAGCAGTATATGGTCAGCGCCGGGCAGCCCGCGGTGGGTGGGCTTGTGGTATACACACTGCTGCAGCGGGGGCACTGGGGCACCTATTACATCATCGGCTGCCTGTGCGCTGTGCTGATGTTCGGCGTGCTCTTTTTCACACTGCTCCGCGTCTCCCGGGAGATCGCCAGCCGCAATTCCCGCTCCGTGGAGACGCTCCACGACGAGCTGAGCATCATCCAGCAGGGCAATGTGGATCACAAGATCCGGCTGGATACCGGCGACGAGTTTCAGGAGATCGCCGCGCATATCAACTCCATGCTGGACACCATCAACGAGCTGAACCGGCGGAACATGGAACTGGCGAAGCTGAACAACAGCGCCGAGATCGCTCAGCTGGAATCCCGCTTCCATCCGCATTTCCTCTACAATACGCTGGAGAATATCCGCTACGCCATTTTGCTGGGCGAGCCGGAGCGGGCGGACGAGATGATCCGCCGTCTGACGGCGCTGCTGCGGTACAGTACCGACACCAGCCGCTCCATGGTCACGCTGGGCAGCGACACCGAAAAGCTGCGGGACTATCTGGAGATCATCCGCTTCCGTCAGAACGGCCAGTTCTCCTACCGTATAGAGCTGGCTGGCGGTGTGGAGGACGTGCTGATCCCGAAGCTGTGGATCCAGCCTGTGGTGGAAAACAGCGTGAAGTACGGATTTCTGCGCAAACAGGCCCTTCATGTCGACCTGACGGCGCGGATGGAGGACGGCTTCCTGCTGATCGTGGTGACGGACAACGGCACCGGCTTCGAGCCTCAGCGGCTGGAGGAGGTGCGGCGCTCTCTGACCGCGCCGCAGAAGGACGTGCGCCAGAGCGGGCTGCAGAGCATCGCCCGGCGTCTGGCCCTGCTGTATGGCGAGGAGAGCACCATCACCGTGGAGAGCGAATACATGGTATACACCCGCGTGACACTGCGGATGAAACGAGGTGAGCATTGACATGTTCAAGGTTCTGATCGCGGAGGACGAGCCCCTGATCCGGAAGGGCATCATCTACTGCACGGACTGGGCCAGACTGAACTGTGGTATCCCGCTGGAGGCATCCAACGGCGAGGAGGCGGCGGAGATGATCCGCCAGCACCGGCCGGATATCGTGCTGCTGGACGTGAACATGCCCCTGATGGACGGACTGGACGCGCTGTTTCAGACCCGGGGGCTGTACTTCTTCGTGCCCATCGTGGTCACGGGCTACTCCGACTTCGACTACGCCAAGCGCGCCATGTACAGCGGCGTGCAGCGGTATCTTCTCAAGCCGGTGGTGGCCTCCGAGCTGGAGGAGGCCATCCGCTTTGCCCAGCAGAAGCTGGAGCACCACCGCCTGATGGCCCACGAGCTGGCCCGCCAGACGGATACCACCCAGACGCTGGGGGATCTGCCGGTGCAGCAGGGCAAGAGCCAGCCGGTGCGGCAGGTCATGGCCTATGTGGAGGAGCACTATCCGGAGAAGATCACCATCGGCATTATGGCCCAGAAGTTCCATTACAGTGAGACGCTGCTGATCCGCCGCTTCAAAAGCGAGACGGGCATCAACTTTTCGGAGTATCTCACCCATTTCCGCCTGCAGAAGGCCACGGCCATGATGCGGGAGACGGACAGGAGCATCAGCCAGATCGCCGAGGCCTGCGGTTTTTCGGAGTACCGCTATTTCCGGGGCGTGTTCCAGAAGAAGATCGGCTGCTCGCCCACGCAGTATGCACAGGATGTGCGGCTTATGCGAAACGACGGGAATGGTGTGTAGAATAGTCCCGGATTTGTGCATGATTTTTGCTTTTCGCATTTTTCAATGGCTCTATAATAAAGTCATACCCCCGCAAAAAACAAAAAAGGAGCAAGAAAACATGAAACGTATCAAGAGAATACTGACCCTGCTTCTGGCACTGGCGACAGTTCTGTCTCTGGCAGCCTGCGGCACCCAGAAGGACGAGCCCGCTGCCGGCGATGACGGCGCGGCGGCAGAGGAAAAGAAGCTCGTGATCTACTCTGCTGCCACGGATGCGCAGGTCAATGCGGTGGTTCCCCTGTTCGAGGAGCGCTACGGCATTGAGGTCGAGGTCATCACCGGCGGTACCGGCGAGCTGCTGGCCCGTATCGACGCCGAGGGCGACGCCCCCTACTGCGACGTGATATTCGGCGGCGGCGAGTCCTCCTATTCCGAGTACAAGCACGTATTCCAGGATTACGTCAGCCCCGAGGACGCCAACCTCATCGAGAGCTGCCGCAACACGCTGGGCTACTGCACCAACTACAATCTGGACAGCGCCATCCTGATGTACAACACCGACCTGATCGGCGACATCCAGATCAAGGGCTATAAGGATCTGCTGAACCCCGAGCTGAAGGGCAAGATCGCCTCTGCCGATCCCACCGCCTCCTCCTCTGCTATGATGCACATTGAGACCATCCTCACCGACTTCGGCGGCCTGACGCTGGAGAACGAGGAGGGCTGGAACTTTGTTTCCGATCTCATCAAGAATCTGGACGGCAAGCTGGCCAGCGGCTCCAGCGCCGCCTGGAAGTCCGTGGCTGACGGCGAGATGACCGTTGTGCTGACCTACGAGGAGGCCGGTATCTCGCTGGCCCGCTCCGGCGCCAATGTCGCCATCGTCTATCCCGAGGAGGGCACCGTTCTGACTCCCGGCACCGTGGGCCTGATCAAGAACTGCAGCCACCCCGAGAACGGCAAGCTGTTCATCGACTTCGTGCTGAGCCAGGAAGTGCAGAACATCCTCTGCAACGATCTGGATCTGCGTCCCGTCCGTGATGACGTCAGCTATCCCGACTACTTCCGTCCCGCCTCCGATATCAAGACGGTGGCTCTGGATCAGCAGTATGTCAATGAGCACAAGGCCGAGATCGTGGACAAGTTCACCGAGGTATATCAGGGCACCTTCTAAATTTTCTATTTGGCAAGCCGCCTGCCGCATGCGGTGGGCGGCTTGCTGCATCAAGAAAGGCGAGAGGACTATGAGCAAGATCACCATTCAAAACGCAAAGAAGCAGTACGGGGACACCACCGTCATCGAGGGGCTGAATCTGGAGATACGCGATGGAGAGCTGTTTACGCTGCTGGGGCCCTCCGGCTGCGGCAAGACCACGCTGCTGCGCATGATCGCGGGCTTCAATTCCATTGAGGGCGGCGACTTCTACTTCAACGAAGAGCGCATCAACGACAAGGAGCCCAGCAAGCGCAACATCGGCATGGTGTTCCAGAACTACGCCATTTTCCCCCACATGACCGTGGCCAAGAACGTGGCCTACGGTCTGAAGAACCGCAAGATCCCCAAGGATGAGATCGCCCGGGAGACAGACCGCTTTCTGGAGATCATGCAGATCAAGCAGTACGCCGACCGGCTGCCGGAGAATCTGTCTGGCGGTCAGCAGCAGCGCGTGGCGCTGGCCCGTGCGCTGGTCATCAAGCCGGACGTGCTGCTGATGGACGAGCCGCTGAGCAATCTGGACGCCAAGCTGCGCCTGGAGATGCGGCAGGCCATTCGCAAGATCCAGCGTGAGGTGGGCATCACCACCGTCTACGTCACCCACGATCAGGAGGAGGCCATGTCCATCAGCGATACCATCGCTGTGATGAACGCCGGCAAGATCCAGCACATCGGTACGCCCCGCGATATCTATCAGCGTCCCGCCAATACGTTTGTGGCCACGTTCATCGGCCGCACCAACATCCTCGATGCCCGCATGGAGCAGGGCACACTGGTGTTCCCTACCGGTGAGCGCTTTACCCGCGACAGCTGGCGCACCATCCCTGACGGGCCGGTGAAGGTCTCCGTCCGCCCCGAGGAATTCGTGGTACATCACGCTGACGAAAAGGCAGGGGGCCTCTCCGCCGTGCTGGAGGACAGCGTGTATCTGGGCCTGAACACCCACTACTACCTGAAGCTGACCGGCGGCGCCAGCGTGGAGCTGATCCAGGAGTCCGCCATCGACGAGAAGCTGGAGCCCGGCAGCGCTGTCACCCTGACACTGAAGGAGGAGAAGATCAACATTTTCTCCGAGGACGGCACAAAGAACTATTTGAGGGGCTGAGACTATGAGACAGAACAGTAAACGGTTTCGGCTGGACGTATGGGGCTGGACGACCATTGTTATCCTGCTGCTGTACGCACTTTTCCTGCTGTATCCCCTGAGCCTGCTGCTGAAGATGGCATTTTCTGATGGCGTACACTTCACGCTGGAGAACTTTGCCAAGTTCTTCTCCCGTAAGTATTATTCCATTACGCTGCTCAACAGCTTCAAGGTTTCCATCGCCGCCACCATCGCTTCGGTGGTCGTCGGCGTGGTGCTGGGCTACTTCATGTCGGTGTTTAAGGTCCGGGGCGCAAAGCTTCTGCGGATGTGCATCGTCATGGCTACCATGTCCGCCCCCTTTGTGGGCGCGTATGCGTGGATCATGATGCTGGGCCGCAACGGCGTTATCACCAACTTCCTCTCCAACCTGTTCGGCATCACCATGCCGGATATCTACGGCTTCAACGGCATCATGCTGGTGTTCGTCACCCAGCTTTTCCCGCTGGTGTTTCTGTATGTGCAGGGCGCCATGAGCAAAATGGACGCCTCGCTGATGGAGGCCTCCGAAAATCTGGGCTGCACCGGCTTCAAGCGCTTTTTCACGGTGGTGCTGCCCCTGATCTCACCCACCGTGCTGGCCGGCGCTCTGCTGGTGTTCGTCCGCGCCATGAGCGACTTCGGAACTCCTATGCTGATCGGAGAGGGCTACCGTACCTTCACCGTCATTCTTTACAACGAATTCGTGGGCGAGGTGTCCCAGAACAAGGGCTTCGCCTCCGCCATCGCTATCATCGCGATCCTCATCACCATGGTGGTGTACTTCTCCCAGAACTTTGTGGCGAAGAAGCAGGCCTTCTCCATGAACGCCCTGCACCGCATCGAAAAGAAGCAGCTCCACGGCTTTTCCAACTTTATCGTGCATTTTATCACCTATGTAGTCGTCGGCATCTCCATCCTGCCGCAGCTGTATGTGGTGTACACCTCTTTCCTGAAGACCAGCGGCCAGATCTATGTGGCCGGCTACTCGCTTCAGAGCTATCAGGACATGTTCTCCCGTCTGGGCAGGAGTATCCAGAACACCATCGTCATCCCGGCGGTGAGCCTGCTGATCGTGGTGTTCCTGGCCGTGCTGATCGCCTATGTGGCGGTGCGCCGCCGGAATGTACTGTCCGGCGCGGTGGACGTGATCTCCATGATCCCCTATGTCATCCCCGGCACCGTCATCGGCATTGCCATGATCTCCGCCTTTAACCGGGAGCCGCTGGTGCTCACCGGCGGCATGCTCATCATGGTGGTAGCGCTGGTGGTGCGCCGCCTGCCCTACACCATCCGCTCCTCTGTGGCCATTCTGCAGCAGATACCGCTGTATGTGGAGGAGGCGGCCCTGTCGCTGGGCAGCTCCAAGCCCAAGGCGTTCTTTACCGTCACGCTGCCCATGATGTCCTCCGGCGTTCTGTCCGGCGCCATCCTCAGCTGGGTCACGCTCATCAGCGAGCTGTCCACCGCTATCCTGCTGTATACCGGAAAGACTCAGACCCTGACAGTGGCCATCTACACCCAGATCGTCCGGGGCAACTACGGCATCGCCTCCGCCATGGCCACGGTGCTGACCGTGATGACCCTGCTCTCCCTGCTCATATTCAACAAGATCAGCAAGGACGGCGACCTGACAATGTAAGAGGGGGAGCCTGATGGAAAAGCGCACCATGCGGGACTATGTATACCTGACGCCCTCCGTTCTCCGGCAGCAGCTGGCGGGACAGTGGGAGGAGCCGCTGGCGGCGGCCTTTGCCGCCCGTCCCGTCCGCATCCTCCGTCTGGTGGCCAGCGGCTCGTCCTATAACGCAGCCCTGTGCGTCCGCCCCTATCTCCGAAAATGGCTGGACTGCGAGGTGCTGGTCACGGAGCCATTCACCTTCTGCGCCTATGAGAGCTGCCTGCCGGCGGACGAACTGGCGGTGGTCATCTCCCAGAGCGGGTACAGCACCAACGCGCTGCACGCGCTGGACACCATCCGCGCCAAAGGACGTACGGCTATCGGCATCACCTCTGACCCCGGCAGCGACTTCCGGACGCACGCAGATCTGCTGATCGACTACGGCTGCGGGCAGGAGTCCGTGGGCTATGTGACCATGGGCGTCACGGCGCTGTGTCTGTTCCTGTGCCTGTTCGCCTTGCGGAGCGCCCACCTTGCCGGACGGCTTTCCGAGGACGGCCTTGCGGCAGAGCGGCAGAAGCTGGCACAATGGGCAGATGCCTACGAGCAGGCCATTCCGGCAGGGGAGGCGTTGCTGCGCAGCCGTTACCGGCAGCTGTCCGCCATGCAGACCGTCTGCATCGCGGGAGCCGGCGCCGCCTGGGGCGTGGCACGGGAGGCGGCGCTGAAGCTGATGGAGACGCTTCAGATACCCGCCTGTGCCTACGAGCTGGAGGAGTTCCTCCATGGCCCGGAGCTGCACCTGACGCCCAACCACACCCTGTTTTTCCTTGCGTCCGACCCGCATGATCGGGCGCGGGGCGCCCAACTCAGCCGCGCCGCATCGCTGGTCACGGAAAAGACGTTCTTTTTCACGGATGACGGCGGAGATCTGCCTGTGCCGTCCTCACCGGACGCGCTGTTGACGCCCCTGCTGTTCCTGCCGTTTTTCCAGCTGACCGCCTACCGGCTCACAGAGGATTTGCACCGCTGGCACAAGCACCCGCTGGTGGCAGACTTCGAGTCCGCCGTCAGCGGAAAAAGCGCCAATTATGTCTCGAAGGAAGTGCTCTGACAACGCGGCATCGAATTGGTTGTGACAGAAAGGTAAAAGCAACAGACCTGTAAAAATTTGCCCGCCCTATCCGATACCAAAGACAAGTATCGGATAGGGCGGACGGTCGTTCGAGCAAGTTCACCCTGCCAGCGAGAGAATAAAAGATCTCAGATCAGTAATAACGCCGAAAGCCCTTGAAAACAAAGGCTTTCGGCGTTATTATCTGGCGTCCCAGAAGGGATTCGAACCCCCGACCTTACGCTTAGGAGTGAGGTTGAGCCAATGAACCGCCGTGTTCCACAGTATCCTTACACATTTTATTGTTAAATACTAACACAAAACGGTCTTTGATGCAAGTGTCTTTTTGTGCATATTTTGTATCATGGCGTGTCGTCGGGATGAAAAACTGCTGATTAGCAAAGAATTAGCACACCCTTGATTAGCAGAAAATTAGCAGAAATCATCCTGCTTGCAATGTGTTTCTTCATGTAACTATGTGCCTTTTCAAGCCATCTTGCTTGTGGGGGAACTACCTTGAAAGGAGCTTCCTCATGTTAGGCTATCAAGTTGAAATCAAGCAGCTCGTGGATTACCCCCGTTGCCGGGTACATCGAGAATTTATCCAAACGCTCATCGCAGACCGGAGCATCCGAACCAACAACGGATGCTCCGGCCTTTTTTATTATGCCGTCCTCTGCTCCTACGCCAACTTCCGCACCTCCTACCGGCGGATCGATGGCATCACCTACACGATTTATCCCGGCGAATGGGTCTGCACATTTAAGGAACTGTCAGAATGGCTGCGCCTCCGAACAAAGCGGCGCATCTTTGACGTCCTGGACGGGCTTCAGGATGACCACCTGATCGACTACAAGATTTTGGGGCGGGACAAGCTGGTGCGCTATCAGATCAAGGACTGGCGGCGGCATAACACTGTCCTGGACTATAACTGCCCCTGTCAAAAGGACACAGGCTTCTACTTCCTCCCCGTGTCAACTGCCACCGACCTGATCAGCGTCGGCAGATGCTCAGAAATGGACATCCTGCTGGATCTCTGGATCTCGGCGGTCTACAATGATGAACGGGTACAGGGTTCCTTTACCGGGCCGGTAGCCTATTTCCGAAACGGGAGCGGGAAGCCGCTGGTGTCCTATGCGGATCTCGCCGCTCGCTGGGGGATCTCGAAGGCGACGGTTGGCCGGGTGCTGAAGAAGCTCTCCCGGCTGGGCCATATTACACTGGTGACCTTCCCAGGGCGCCACGGGACAGCCATCTACTTGAAAAACTATCTCTCCACCATGTTCCAAATCTCCGATGTCATGGTGGACAAGGCGGAGGTAGCCCTCTCGCTGAACATCAAGTTTCTTCCGCCCGACGCGGAGCCAGAGGCGGCGGAGCGTTTCGCCTGCGGCCCAACGAGACTGCTTTTCGTTTCAAAAGCGTTCATGGACAATGTGGCGCAGAATGTCCTGCAACTCCTTGAGCGGCAAGGGGTTGCGTGCTCTCAATGCCCCCGTTGCTCCTATCAGTTATATCCATTATCCGACGATGGAAAGGGTGAGTGTATGGGAGAGCAGGAACAGCCGCATCGGTTCCGCATGGAGGTTTTCTGCGGCCCGGGTACTCCCCGCTATGTATTTGTCCTGTCCCTTGGCATCCTGCAGGAAGGGGTGACGGAGCATGGCTAAAAAGCCCATTGAGAAAAAGGTGGAAGACGATCCCCGCTACCACGACACCTGGCGCCTGTTGAAAAAGTACCGAGATGTGGTGTGGAGCCTGGAACTGTCCGTCCAGCAGTTGAAAAAGCAGTTTGAAGTGGAGTATGGGAGCGGTATCGAGGATTTTCTGGAGTCTGTCTACCTGGCCGGCGCAGATCTGGGCGGCACAGAAATTGAAAATCACGCCCGCTGCATTGAGCGGAGCCACAAGATGCTTTCCCTGCTGAACCATTCTGTGGATCTTCTCCGCACCCGGCATAAAAACGGCGAGGAGTACTACTGGATCTTGTATTTCACCTATCTCTCCCCTCAGCAACTGAAAAATGCGGAGGAAATCATTGAGCAGCTCCGGCCTCATATGCAGGACATCAGTTTCCCCACCTACTACCGCAAGCGCAAAAAGGCGGTGGAGGCCCTCAGTTCCATCCTCTGGGGATATACCTCCCAGGAGTGCCTGCTGATCCTGGAGCAGTTTTACCCGCCGGAGGAAGGTGCGGCCCGAAAGTAGAATCTGTCCAGTTTCCCTCTGCTGATAGAGAATTGATACAGTTTTGAGAGTGAATTGAGAGGGTTTTGTTATTGTGCGGATAATCCTGATGTGGTACACTGGTCATGCTCAAAACTGTCCCTAAAACTGAAAACATCCGCAAAAGGCGCTTGCAGCGTCTTTTTTTCTGCCCTTTTGCGGGATCAAGACAGCACCTGGACCATCAGGTGCTGTCTTTGTTTTCAGCGGGAAAACTCGTCAAAGGAGGTCTTTTTCAGTTGAAACCGGAAAAAACGCCGCCCAATCAGCCGAGGCGAAGGGGCCCGAACTTCGCCCGTATCCTCTATATGGGCTACCTCTGTGTCTGTCTGAGCGTATGCTTTGCCTCCCCCGCATCAGCGGCCACCATTTGGGAGAAAGCGAGCGAGATCATGCAGGATGTCTACACGCAGATCCTCACCATCTCGACTATCGCAGCCATCGTCACCGCGTCCGTGGCGCTCTTGATGATGAACTTTTCCCGCTCCGGCCGAACAGTCGAGGAGTCCCGGGCATGGCTCAAACGGATCATCATCACCTGGGTCATCCTCAACGGCCTCGGATTCATTATGGCGTATGTGACGCCCTTCTTCCAGGGGGGCCAGTGGACGCCGTCCAGTCCCTAACCGCCTATGGGAATTTTAGATGGCATTGTGGCCTGGATCGCGGAGCAAGTCATGCACGGCCTGGACTTAATCAATACATCAGTTTTGGGCGCTCTTGGCTGTGATATGTCCGTCTTTCTCCGCTATTTCCCTGCCGCAGAAACCATGTATGAGGTCTTTGTGGCTCTTGCCATCGGCCTGATCCTGCTGATCTGGATTTGGAACCTGGTCAAGAACTTCGGGCTTGGCCTTGGCACTGAAGCGGAAGATCCCGTGAAACTGAGCATACGGTCGGTCCTGTTCATTCTGCTGGCCTATTATGCCAATGAAATTGTGGATCTCGTTCTCGGCATCGGCGGAACACCCTATGACTGGATCATGAATTCGGCTCTGCCAAGTCTGGATTTCGCGAGCTTTAACTCGGTTATGCTCACCATCATCGGGGTCTGTGCAAGCGGAGCGGTGACGATTATCGTGCTGATTTTGGTGCTGATCCTCGCCTGGAACTATCTGAAATTGCTGTTTGAGGCGGCGGAGCGGTATGTTCTGCTGGGTATCCTGGTCTACACGGCGCCCGTAGCATTTGCGATGGGGTCCTCCCAGGCCACCTCCAATATTTTCAGGAGCTGGTGCCGGATGTTCGGCGGCCAGATTTTTCTGCTCCTGATGAACGCATGGTGCCTGCGGCTCTTTGTGAGCATGGTAGGCTCCTTCATTTCCAATCCGCTTTCCATTTGACAGGGGGAATGAAAACGAAAAAGAGCATTCAATTTACAAGCATCCTTGTGCTTGCGGTAATTTTTTCTGTGTCCCTCGCGTTGCCGGCCTCCGCGATCAGTGAGGCCGATGTGCAGGCACAGGTAGACGCTGTCGGCCGTGAAACCGTGACCGGGAACGTGCTGATCTGGTTTTTGTGCGCCATCGGCTTTCTCAAAGCGGCCCAAAAGATCGACAGCTTTATGGCCAGCCTGGGCGTCAATGTGGGGCACACCGGCGGCTCCATGCTGGCAGAGGCGCTGATCGCGGCCAGGGGTGTGGGGACGATTGCCGGCGCGATGGGTCACTCTTTGGGCGCTGCCGGCGGACATCGGGGCAGTTCCGGCGGAAACGCCGCCGCTGCATCGGCAGGTGGCTTTTTCAAGGGCGGCCTGATCGGTATGGCCCGGCGCAAGGCTACCAGCGACGCAGTAAGGAGCGCGACCTCCAGCACATCGGCCGTCCGCTCCCAGCAGGTCAGATCCACAGCCGAGAGGACCTCCAGCCATTCCGCCCATGCCAGCGAGCAAGCCGGTGTCAGGCAGACCGCCACCCATGAGGCCCATCATACCGCGACACAGACCGCCGCCCATGAGGGACACCAGACCGTCCATCAAACCGCGGCGAAGACGGCGGAGCATACCAGCCATGCCGCCTCGGAAGTGACCCGCACACAGCACCACACCGCATCTTCCTTCCAGGGCGTCGGGCTGGGCGGCGCGATTTTTGCCAAGTCCTTACTGAAGGGCGGAGACTTCGCCAATGACGTGATCGGCACCGTTGCCCGGGGTGACATCCGCTCCGCAGGCTCCATCACCGGCGATCTTGCGGCGCAGTCCCTCCAGTCGTATCTGGGTTATACGGCGCTGGGGGCGGACGCTAAGGACGCGCCGGTGTTCACAAATGTGGAGATCGGCGGTGGCCGGATCACTGGAACCGAGACGGCTCCCGGCAGTTCGGAGGGTGTCGCTTTCGGGATGTACCATGCGGATCAATATACCGAGCCGAAGGGGGACTTTACAAAAGTCCATGCCGCTGACGGCTCCCTTTGGTACAAGCAGTACGCCCAGGACGCTGTGGAGCGCAAGCCCTACAATGCTCCGGATGGCACAGTCGCTTACCAGGAGAGCATCGTTAAGAGGCTGCCTGATCCGCCCAAGCGTAAGGACCGACTGTAATTAGGAGGTCTATGAAAAACGAAGAACGGGACATCTACACGATCCCACCCAATTTTATCGAGGGCGGCACCCTGCTGGGCGGTATGTTCAGGACCCGGAATGTGGTGGAGGCCGGCATCCTCGCCGTGGCTATCGGCGGTCCGGTCCTTTCTCTGCACTTTTCCCTTACCGTCCGCATCATCATTCTCTGTCTCACCGCCCTGCCTCTGGCGCTTGTGGCCCTCATCGGCATCAACGGCAGCAGCCTGTCCTCATTTTTCATCCAGTTGCTTAGTTTCCTCCGAAATCGGAGGGTGCTGTCAGCAGACGAACCGGCGGACACACCGAAGAAAAAGCCGATCCTCCCGAGTTGGGCCAGACGCAAGCCGCCAAAGCCAGCGGCCGAGGACGAACAGGAGCGGCCTAAAAGCCGCAATCGCCTTCATGTAGACTGGAAAGAGCGCAAAGTCACCCAGGTCAAAACCTTTCTGGAGGAGGAGCCGCTCCAAAAGCCGCTCAATCCGATTGCCGGCTATGTACCCATTGAGAAAATCGAGAACGGCATCATTTACACAAGGGATCACCGCTACATCAAGGTGGTCGAGGTGGTGCCGGTGAATTTCATGCTCCGCAGCGCCCAGGAACAGCGAGGGATTATCTATTCCTTCATTTCCTACCTGAAGATTGCGCCGGCTAAGGTGCAGTTCAAGGTGCTGACAAAACGGGCGGACATCAACCGGCATCTCCAGATGGTGAAGAAAGAGCTGGAACAGGAAACCGATCCCCACTGCCGTGTCCTGCAGGAAGACTATTTACAGCTTATCCGGCAGCTTGGTTCCCGGGAGGCGGTGACCCGACGCTTTTTCCTGATTTTTGAGTATGAGGAGATGCCCGGCACCCGGCGGGGCCACGAGGAAGAGGAAGCCATCTCGTCGCTCCAGACGGCGGCCCGGACAGCCGCCAACTACCTGCGGCAGTGCGGCAACACCGTCTTGATGCCGGATGACGAGGACGAGGCGACTTCCGAGATCCTTTACAGCATTCTTTGCCGCCGGCAGAGCAATACTCAGCCCTTTCAGGCGAGGGTCAAGCAGGTGCTGTCGGACTACATTGCATCCGGCCGTAGCCTGGATGCGATCCCTTCCAATGAATTCTACGCTCCCAAGCGGATAGATTTCTCTCACAGCCGCTATCTGGAGGTGGATGGACTCTATTACGCCTATCTGCTGGTCCCTTCCGCCGGGTATAAGCCCCAGGTCCCGGCCGGGTGGCTGAGCCTGCTGGTGAATGCCGGGGACGGGATCGACCTGGATATGTTTTTAGCAAAGCAGCCCAAAGACCGCATGGTGCGGAAACTCGGCCAGCAGTTGCGGATCAACCGGAGCCGGATCAAGGAGGCCAGTGACACCAACACCGACTTCGATGATTTGGATGGGGCCATCCGCTCCGGCTATTTTCTGAAGGATGGCCTGGCCAACAACGAGGATTTCTATTACCTCAATCTGCTGATTACTGTTACGGCGGACAGCGTGGACGAACTGGAGTGGAAGTGCGCGGAAATGAAAAAACTTCTGCTTTCCCAGGACATGGACGCGCAGGCCTGTTCCTTCTGTGAGGAGCAGGCTTTTTTATCGTCCCTCCCTCTGGTGTCGCTGGAACACCGGCTCTTTGAGCGGTCCAAGCGGAACGTCCTGACCCTGGGGGCGGCCAGCTGCTATCCGTGCATCAGCTATGAGATGTGCGATGACAACGGTATCCTGCTGGGGGTGAACAAGTACAACAACTCGCTGATCATCGTCGATATTTTTGACTCCCGCATTTACAAAAACGCGAATATTGCCATCTTGGGGACGAGCGGCGCCGGCAAGAGCTTCACCATGCAGTTGATGTCCACCCGGATGCGGCGCCGGGGTATCCAGGTCTTTATTATCGCCCCGCTCAAGGGCCATGAGTTCCACCGGGCCTGCGCCAATATGGGTGGGGAGTTCATCAGCATTTCGCCGGCTTCCCGCAACTGCATCAACGTCATGGAAATCCGCCGGGTGGATAACTCGGTGGACGATCTTCTGGACGGCCCCAGCATTGAAAAATCCCAACTGGCCGCCAAGATCCAACGGCTCCACATCTTCTTTTCTTTGCTGATCCCGGATATGTCCCATGAGGAGCGGCAACTGCTGGACGATGCCTTGATCCGCACCTATGCCAGAAAAGGGATCACCCATGAAAACAGCAGTTTGGATGACCCGGCCCACCCCGGCCATTACCGCCCGATGCCTGTCCTGGGGGACTTGTATGAGGTGCTGCGGGAGTCACCAGACACCAAGCGCCTCGCCAACATCATCAACCGGCTGGTCAACGGCTCGGCCCGAACCTTCAACCAGGCTACCAATGTGTCCCTGGACAACAAGTACACGGTTTTGGACATCTCAGAACTGACCGGCGACTTGTTGACCGTGGGGATGTTCGTGGCCCTGGATTTCGTCTGGGACAAGGCCAAGGAAAACCGCACGGTGGAGAAGGCCATCTATATCGACGAATGCTGGCAGTTGATCGGGGCCAGCAGTAACCGTCTTGCCGCAGAGTTCGTTTTGGAAATTTTCAAGATTATTCGCGGCTACGGCGGCAGTGCTATCTGCGCCACCCAGGACATCAACGACTTTTTTGCCCTGGAGGACGGAAAATACGGTAAAGGCATCATCAACAACGCCAAGACCAAGATCGTCCTCAACCTGGAGGAAGAGGAGGCCCGCCGGGTCCAAACCCTGCTGCATCTCTCTGAGGCGGAAGTCATGGAGATCACCCACTTCGAGCGGGGCAACGGGCTGATCAGCACCAACAACAATAATGTGACCGTCGAGATCAAGTGCAGCCAGTTGGAAAAGGAACTGATCACCACAGACCGCCGGGAACTGGTGGAACTGCTGGGGAAAAGAGAACACCAGACCCAGAATGTGCTGGAGGACGATGTGGGTGCGTAATGCGTCGGTAATACGGGCTTTATGCGTATTGCCGGGCAAAGACGCTGTTAATGCGCCGATTATACGCATTCCCCACACCCTTCTACGCTGTCAATACGCTGATAATACGCATTAAGGAGGCAGTGCAACGTGAAAACACGCGCTGACTTATACAGCCATGAGGCTGTCGGCCTGCTCCGGGACATTACCATGTATCGTGTTCTGGAGAAGGAGCAGTTGTTCAGGCTGCACCCTGGAAAACGGGATAAAATAGAAAATCTGCTGACCCATTTGACCAAGCAGGGACGTATCTGGCTTGTAGATGGCCGCTACTGCGCCTCGCCGGATTGTGCCGAACAGGTGGATCGGGGACTGCTTGCCGCCATTTGGGTACTGGCTGATTTCATTGACCAGGTGGAGTACCACTCCGTCAGCGACTTTCCCGCTAAAATCATTTTCTTTGCCGAGGGGGAGGTCTACGAGATCATCCATGTGGAGCAAGGGAAAGAGACGATGATTTCCCATCTGCTCTCCGTGCCAAAGGAGGAACCGTCCAAGTACATCGTGCTGGTGGACGATCTATCCCAACTCCAACATCTGGACCTCCCGCCAGTCAACGGCTACTGCACCGTTTCCCCCAATGGGGAGGTTCAATATTACCAGAAAGAATAGGAGGACACATTTGGACAGAGCAATCCTGTCAAAGCGCATTACATCCATCTTATCCGATATTTCAAGGCTGAACAGCGCCCTGTATGCGCTCAACACCACCGACATCCAACGCTACCCGGAGAACTATGAGGTCCTGTCCACCGACGCCGCGCTCCGGGCCGAGCGGGTCGCCTGCCGGCTCCGGCACATTATCTACGCGGCCACTCCCATCAAAAAAGAGGAATATCTCACATCCGCCGCCGTTATGCAGGGCGTGGAGATCCAGGAAGAGGACGGCATCATCGAGATCAAGCTCCCCTGCCTGCTGCCCAAGCGGAAACAGCGGCAAAGCACCGAGTTCCTGCTCGACCCGTTCACAGCGGCGCTGGCCCAGTTTGCCAAGAGCCATGCCATGCCGCGCCTGCGTCACTGTGTTGTCTGCTTCTCCCATGTGTATTGCAAAGACTTGCCTCTCCAAAGGGTACGGGACTATGACAACCTGGAGCTGAAGCAATTTCTGGACGTGGCCGCCTCCTTCATCCTGACCGATGACAGCGGGCTTTTGTGCGACGCCTATAACACAACGGAACTTGGGCCGGAGGACTGCACCCGCATCTCCATCATGGACAGCGCCCGGTTTCCCGACTGGCTGGATGCCCGCCAAACGGCCCTGCGGTCAATCAAAGACCTGTAAATCACGGCAGGAAAGCATATCCCATTTTCCCCCTTTAGGAGCTTCTCATTCCGGGACGTGCCTTTTGGCACGAAAAGCCCTTGAAAATAAAAGGGATTGCTACCCACGCCGCCAAGCAAAAACGCCCAGGTTATAGCGACCCTGGGCGAAAAATTCTTCCTGGGAGGTGAACGGGATCATGGGCGCGCCGACATCTTCTCTGCCGGCCCCGGACACGCTTCCGGGCCTTTTGCTGACGCTGACCGCTTTGGCCGGCGAGTTCTCGACAAGTCTTGTCCACCGACTTCCCGGCTCTGATTCCTACAAAGAGGCGGCGGTCAAGCGCCTCAAGCGGGAAAAGCTCCTGCGAACCTATTACCATGACGGCCTGAGAGGTCTGCGACTGACTGCCACCGCCAAACGGCTCCTTTTATCTGCCCGGCCGGATTTGTTCTCTGGCATCTTTGCCGGCTCCACCGTAACCAACACCCCAAAGTATACTGTGCCGCACCGACTGCGCCTGCATCGGATGGCCGAGGTGCTGGTGACGATGATGCAGGCCCGTGTTCCATCCTTCCCCTGGGAAAAGTCCGCTGTCTTTCAGCCTGAGCCGCCCCCGGCTGGCTTCTGCGCCAGCCTGCCGGCCTATTACAGTTCCCGCGAGGTGAAGGAGATCGGCCCGCAATCTTCCAAAATTCGTGGCTCACGGGCGACCGGCGTTCTACTGACGGAAAGCGGCATCTTTGTTGTCTACAATACAGCCGCGTCCAAAACCAAATGGGAATACAAAGCCGAATTGCGGATGAAGGCCCTGCTGCAGATCGAGATCTGTCAGCGACGGCTTTCAGCGCAGTACGCCGACCTGCCGGTGAATGCCGTGGTGTTCGGCCAGGGCTTGGAACCGCTGGAGCATCTCATGGGGCCGGGGGATAGAGCATCCCGCAACTACTTTGTCCTGGACGGCAGCTTTGACCACTTCTATTACCTGACCAGTGACCACCACGGCGAAGTGATGCTGCGTCTGCTCTGGGACAATTCGCTCAAGTCTGACCTGGACACGATTTTGTCTGAGGATCTTCTGCCCTGGGACCGGCAATGCCCGGTAGAACATGATGCGCTGGATGCGGCGGGAACCCCGGTCCTGTTCGGTTATCTGGGGGATATGCCCCGCATCCGCCGTTTTGACACGGCGTTGGAACTCCATGAGCGCAGCGGCATCCTGATCTGCTTTGATTTTCAGGAGGCCGCCCTGCGCCGTTCCTGCGGCCGGCGTGTTCAGTTCCAGTGCATCGACTTCGATGCTTTTGAAGGGAGTGTATGCCATATCACATAAGAATCTCATTAAGGGTTTGATTGCCCTGCCCTTCGCCGTGTCCGCCCTGCTCTACGGCGGCGGGTATCTCTCCCAGTTCCTCTATAACTACGAGGTGTGGCAGACCGCCGGCGGGACGCTGTATAGCGGGACGTCGCCGCAGTTGCCGGACCCCGCATTTCTCTCCTGCATGCAGGCTGCCTTTCGTTTTCCCTACGGTCTCTACGGGATCGGCATTTGTCTGGGGCTTCTGGGCCTGCTGATCCTGATGGTCATGCGGATGGGCTACAGCGACACCGGGGAATATGACAGTGCCCGCAATTTTACCTACTCCAACAAGGGCACCTACGGGACGGCGGGATTTTTGAACCGCAAGGAGCTGAAGGGCGTCCTGGATCTGGTGTCCGACATCCGCAAACACCACGGGACGATCCTGGGGGAACTGGACGGCCAGGTGGTCTGCGTCCCGGAAAACACCCGGTTCAACGGCAATATCGCCGTGTATGGAGCATCCGGCTCGAAAAAGACCAGGGCCTTCTGTGTCAATATGATCCTGCAGTGCGCCGCGAGGAAATCCAGCATGGTCATCACCGATCCCAAATCCGAGCTGTACGAAAAGACCAGCGAGTACCTGCGGGACAAGGGTTACACCGTCCGCGTGTTCAATCTGGTGACGCCCTCCGCCTCGGACTCCTGGAACTGTCTTGCGGAGATCGAGGGCAAGGAGCTGATGGCCCAGCTCTTCTGCGATGTGGTCATTAAAAATACAGGCAGTGAGCGGGGCGACCACTTCTGGGACAACGCCGAACTCAATCTGCTCAAGGCCCTGGTCCTCTACGTCAGCAGCAATTATCCGCCGGAGAAACAGAACATCGGCGAGGTTTACCAACTGCTGGCCATGAGCAGCGAGAAAGAGCTGAACGCCCTGTTTGACGTCTTGCCGTTGAGCCACCCGGCCAAGGCCCCTTACAGCATCTTCAAGCAGTCCTCGGAAAATGTCCGGGGCGGCGTCATCATTGGGCTGGGGAGCCGGCTGCAGGTGTTCCAAAATCAGGACATCCGCAACATCACCAGCCGTGACGAGATCGATCTGGAATTACCGGGCCAGCAGCCCTGTGCCTACTACTGCATCACCAGTGACCAAGATTCGACCTTCGATTTCCTTTCTTCTCTGTTCCTGTCCTTCATTTTTATCAAGCTGGTGCGATTTGCGGACGAGCGATGCCCCAATGGGGAGTTGCCTGTCCCTGTTCATGTCTTGGGGGAGGAGCTGTGTGCCACAGGGGTGATCCCGGATCTGTCCCGGAAAATCTCCGTGATCAGGTCGCGCCGCGTCAGTCTATCGTGCGTGTTCCAGAACCTGGCGGGCCTTCAGAACCGATACCCCTATAATCAGTGGCAGGAAATCCTGGGCAACTGTGATGTCCAGTTGTTTTTGGGCTGTACGGATGCTCTCACCGCTCAGTTTATCTCGGACCGCACCGGCGAGGCCAGTATCAGTGTCACCAGTAAGGCCAAGCAGCTGGGCACCTGGCGGATCTCCAACTACACCCCGGAGTACCGGGAAACCAGCGGCGTGGGCCGCCGAAAGCTGATGACGATGGATGAAGTCCTGCGGATGGACACTGATAAGGCACTGGTCATCATCCGCGGGAAAAATGTACTGGAGGTAGATAAGTACGACTATTCCAAGCACCCCGAGGCGAAGAAACTGCGGCCCAGCAAGGCCGCCGCCCATATCCCTGAATGGAAAAAGGCCAAGACCGCGCCTGCGTCCAGAGGGAAGAAGGCCCAGCCCTCTTCCTCTAAGAAAGCCAAAGGCAAGGCGGCTGGGGGAACTAAGCACCCTGCGGCAAAGCCGGCTTCGGCTACGCCGCCAGCCGGCGCGGCAGGCTCTCCAATGCCGGAGCCTATTGTGCCGGGGTCTAATATTGTCACCACAACGAAAAAATCAATTCTGGTAAAGCAAAAGGAGGAATGACGCTTACATGGCAAAGAGAAAAACGACCGTCCCGCCTGACGAGCAGGATCTGGAAAGCGTTGGCACGGAGGTGCTCCCGCCCGCCGAGGACGCTCCGCCTGCGGAGGAGGATATGGCCGCCGCCCCCGATCCGTCCCGCGAGATACCTTTATCTCCGGACGAGGACAGCGGGCTGGCCGGAGAAGGCTCCCCGGACGGGGACGCCGCACAGGAGGATGCTCTTTTAGAGGAATCCGACCTGAGCCGTGCGGACAGCCCGCCCTCCGGGGAGGAGTTCCCGACAGCCCCGGAGGAGCAGCAGGCGGTGGAGGACGAAACCTATGGCGGTATTCTGCAAGAGCTTGGCGGCTCCACACCTGATGGAGAGGAACCACTGACGCTGGAACAATCTGATGCTCCCCAAAGTGAGACGGAAGGCTTCAGCGAGGACGATTTGATGCTTCTCTCCGAGGAGGGGACTTCTTCCGCGGAAGATCCGGCTCCCCCTGCTGACCGGCCGGTCCGCCCCGCTCCTGCCGATCCCCGCCGCAGCCGGATTTTGACTATCGACGCCCGGGATGAAATTCAGACCGAGGAGGAGCGGGAGGCCACCATCTGGCATGAGATCCAGAACTCCTACCGCACCCGCCGGATTCTCACCGGCTCGCTGGACGGCGTAGAAAAGACGGAGTCCGGCCTGACCCTTGCAGTGGTGAATTACAAGGGGTTCCGGGTGGCTATCCCGGTCAAGGAAATGATGCTCTACACCGGGAAGATGCCCTCTGGCCGGGAGTTCATGGAACTGATGGACCGGCTTCACCGCATCCTCAACTCCCGGCTGGGAGCGGAGATCGACTTTGTGGTAAAGGGCTATGACAACGACACCCGCAGCGTGGTCGCCAGCCGGCGGGACGCTATGCTCCGCAAACGGCAGACCTTCTATATGGATACCGACGAGCTGGGCGAGCACCTGATCTATGAGGGCCGCGTGGTACAGGCCCGTGTGGTTGCTGTGGCTGAAAAGGTGATCCGGGTCGAGGTGTTCGGCGTGGAGTGCTCCATTGTGGCGCGGGGCCTCTCTTGGGAGTGGATCGGGAATGCCAGAGAGCATTTCAGTGTGGGGGACCGCATCCTTGTCCGTGTTCTGCGGATTCAGCGCGAGGACTTGGAACATATCACGATTCAGGTAGACGCCCGCAGTGTTTCCGCCACCACCAGCCACGATAACCTCAAAAAGTGTATGCCCCAGTGCCGCTATGCCGGCCGCGTCACCGATGTTCGCAACGGCGTTGTCTTCATCCGCCTGAACAATGGCGTCAACGCCATCGCTCACTCCTGCTATGACCTCCGCGCCCCTGGGAAATCGGATGATGTGAGTTTTGCCGTGACGCGGCTGGACGAGGAGCAGGGCGTGGCTGTTGGAATCATCACCCGCATCATCAAACAACACCTGTAAAGGAGTTCCTGTTTTATGAAACGTCTGAGACATCTGGCGCTGGGCCTCATTCTGATTTTGTCGCTGACGACCAGCGCCTTTGCCGCTGAAGTCCCGGAAAACCTGGTCGTGGAAAATCTCAACGGACAGCAGCGCATGGTAAAGACCTATGTTCTCTCCCCGGAGGCTGATCCGGACACTTTGAAGGAGCCATCGTTTGATTACGATGGCTTTCACTATACCTGGGCCTATACCACCAAAGAGGAGCAGCCCTATCTGGAAACCAAAGCGGTGACGGAGACTGTCACCGTGGAAACTTCTTCTAAGGACCTTTCCGCGATCCTTGCGGAGCTGGCCCCCAGCATTGCCTACGACAAAGACGGGTACACCGGGGAGCTGGCGCTGGATCATACCACCCTGGTCACGGAGGCGGCGGGCTACACCACCAAGTACAGCACCGTGACCGATACCAAGGTCATCGGCAATTTGGACCGAAACGACATGAGCTATGTCCCCGCCACGACCACCAAGAACGGCAAGACCCTCTCCCTGGTGGATGTGGAGTGGCAGGTCACCGGAACCGACCTGGTGGGCGAGGCCCTGGTGCCTTCCCGCTACCAGGCGGTGGCCACCTATTCCGCCTCCAGCAGTTACAGCGCAGCCACCGGCTATGTGACGACCGCCGAATACAGCGGCGAGGTCACGGCGGAGGGGATCGAGAGCATTACCTATACCGTTGTCTATACAGGAGCCGAAATCGTTCCCGCAGATGGCGGTGGAAATGGCACAGGGATTTCCCTTCCGGGTGGAGTGGCGCTTCCCCTCATAGGGGGCATTCTGCTGGTTTTGCTGCTGGGCGGCCTTGCCTTCTGGCTCTTGAAGAATCGGAAAAACGTCTGCGTCTATATCCCCGGCGACCGGCCAAATGACTATAAGCTGACAGAGAAATTCCGCGTTGCGCCGGAAAACCCGGAAATTGATATTACCGGGGCAGATCTTGGCGGTAGCGGCCTTGTAGCGGTAGAAGTCAAGAAGTCCCTCGCCAAAAAGCTGCGGGGCCAGGTCTTTACGGTACATCATCCCTTTGGAACACACCAGTACAGCATCACGCAGGATCGGCGGGATGACTGGCATGAGTTCGCGCTGAAGGAGGAAGAACCATTATGCGAAGCAGAAAATACAGAGGCCTCTGCGGGCTGATCCTGGCGGCGCTGTTTGCGCTCCCGTCCACGGCCCAGGCCGCAGACTACAATTTTGAGACGCAGGCCCCCTCGGATTACTATGGCTCCACATCCTATGAGGACATCTACGGCTCCCAGTATAACTACGGCGGTCCCAACGTGGTGGACTACCAGGTGCCGGAGCTGGAATACGGTGTCCTCTCCACCACCCAGACCGGAATTATGGAAAAAGCCCTGCTCCCCGGACTCCAGCAGACGGTGGCGACAGGAACCGGCGGCTATGGGATCAGCGGCGGTGGAGCTGCCGTGACCCTGCCCGGTATTTCCGACGGGGATTCCTTCCTGCCCGGCCTGCCGGCCTACACCCAGCTGACGGATGATTTTCTGCTGTCGAATGGGGCCATTGGCAAAATCTCCATCCCCGCTATCGGCGTCAAAAACTATTACCTCTGGGAAGGGGCCACAAACTCCAGCATGAACAAAGGCCTCGGCCACTTCGCCACCACCAGTGTCTGGGATGGCAATGTGGGCCTGTGCGGACACAACCGCGGCGCGAAGTACATCATCGGCGCCATCAAGGATATGGATGTGGGGGACAAGGTGACCTACACCACCTCCGAAGGCACCCGCACCTATGAGGTGGAGACGATCAAGAAGATCCGAAGCGATGATTGGAGCGTCCTGGATGCCACAGCGGATAACCGAATCACCATGATTACCTGTGTCGCCGGCGACTACAGCCATCGCTGGTGCCTCCAGGCGGTGGAGGTGGATTGAGAAGCCTTTGTTGAAAAAACCTCCTGCCATTCGTAGAATACAGTATCTACACGAATGAGGAGGTCGATTCTATGAGGCGCAGTTTTCTGTCTGTTTTGGCGGGTATGTTGCTCGGTGCGACCATGCTGGGCGGCGGAGCATATGCGGCAGCGTCTGGCATTTTGGCCGAGCGCAGTCCCCATCCGGTGACAGTCAACGGCCAACCGGTGGAAATTGAGGCCTATCTGATCGAAGGACACAACTACTACCAGCTCCAGGATCTGGGCGAACTGCTTGGCTTTGATGTCGTATGGGACGGGGCGGCCGGTACGGTTCGGATCACCACCCCGGACGCGCCGGCTGCGGAAAGCTCAGCTGGGACGGTGCTCCTGCCTTCAGACGGGAGCCGGTATATCCCCCAGGCAGGGGATGTCATCCGCTGTGATGATGGGACAAATTATACCATCACCGATGTGAGCCGGTGGGACAAGAATATGTTCGCCGCCGGCCCTGTGGGGGATCTGCCGGAGCCAACCTGCGACTGGTCACTGCTCCCCCAGCCGGAACTGCCCGCGCCGGAGGCCCGCCACTATTCCATCAATGGCCGAGAATACCTGTTTGTGCGGAATCTCTATGAAACCCGGCGGATGCTCTACACGTTGTATAATGCCATCGGGGACAACCCGGAAACCTGGCAGAATGGCGCTCCCGTTCTGCACCCCAGCGGGAATCCGAAGGTGAAGATCAACTTGAGCATCGCGGATGACTTGAATCCGCAAGTGTTCTGGCCCTGGCGGGAGAGTGAAATTGTGAATCTGTTTAACTCCTGTCCGCCGGGCACCTACAGCATGGAGGCGTGGGACGTCTATAAGGACGGTGTCTTTCAGCGAACCGAGTATAACATTCATGTGAGATAAGTCTATCTCCATGCGGACAAAAGCGGTATGCGGTGCATACCGCTTTTGTTATCCCAAAATTCATTCAAAAGGAGGGATGCCCTGAGCTAAAAGCGACCGTTAGAGTTCATGGCCCCCTCCTGCCCATTTTTGGAGGAATGTCATGAAAAAACGGCTTTTATCTATCCTCTTAGCCATGATGATGGCCCTCTCGATCCTGCCGACCACATCTCTGGCCGCAAGTTCTGTGGAGGAGGCCCTCGGCGAGATCGACATCTACAACGGTGGGACAGAACTTTCCTACCTGATGATCAACGGCCGGGTGCGGACGCTGATCTACACCTATTATAATTATGTCAATGCCAAAGGGGAAACCCGGGAGATCCCAGCCTACTGCGTCAACCCCAATATTACCGGCGTGCCGCAGACGGTAGGCGTCGGCGAGAGTATTGAATATCTGGCGGAGGAAAAGACGTCAGATCCCAAGGTGCTGGGCATCGTCGCCAACGGTTACCCCACCCGTTCCCTGGAGGAGCTTGGCCTGGAGAACAAGTACCAGGGCTACTACGCCACGAAGATGGCGCTCTGGTGTTACCTTCTGAGCAACTGGGACATCAACAACCTCAAGGTCAACTCTTCCCTTACCGGGGTAGAACTGCAGCGCGCCCAGAAGATGCTCGCCGCCGCCAAGGACATCTATGCCCGCGGCACGGCCTGGACAGAGGTGCTGGCCCCGGAAGTCACCTGCACGCCGGATCGGGACACGGCCTACCAGGTCACTATTGATGGAAAGCAGTACAAACAGCAGATTTTCACATTCTGGAGCAAAACCTGGGTATGTGACTATTCTGTGGAGGTGTTCTTTACAGATCCTGCTTCTGTTCCCGACGGCACTCGGATTGTGGACATGAACAACCGGGACATCACCACCATTACCACGGAGGGCACCGGCGACGGCTATGCCGGCCAGTTCAAGGTTTTGTATCCTCTGGAAAGCGTGGACGGCGAAACCGGCAGTGTCCAGCTCTCTTTCCGCACCGACGTCTATAAGTACGCCGTCTACTATGCGGTCTGTGCCGAGAAGGATCAGTACGGGAATATCCAGAATTATGTGGTGGACACCGACCCCACCACGACCATGAGCCTTTCCGCCTACAGCAACTACGCGGACGGCCCCACCATTGAATATGAAACCGGGCTGCGAATCCTCAAATATGAGACGGGGACGGAAATTCCCATCAGCGGGTGCCGTTTCGAGGTCATCGGCCCTGACGGCGACTCCGTTGGCGTCTTTGTGACGGATGGGGACGGCCGCATTGAGATCCCCCTCAGCAAAGTCGGCAATTATACCGTGATTGAACGGGATTCCGCGTCGCATTATGTCATCAGCGAGGAGCCTGCTCAGAACGTCACCGTGGTCTACGATGAAGTAGCCGAGGTGACGTTTTTTAATGATCCCTACGGCACACTGAGAATCGAGAAGCGGTCCAACACCGGGCAGAAACTGCAGGGGGCCGTAATCACCATTGAGCATATCGAAAGCGGCCAGACCTTCACCGCGGAGACGACCAGCGCGGGCGTCGCCATTTTTGATGAAATCCCTTTGGGGGCGTACCGCATCCAGGAGGAGACTGCCCCGGTGGGCTGGAAACTGGATGATACGGTCTACACCGCCACCGTGGTGGCCGGCGAAACGACCACGATCCCCATTATCAATGAGGAGTTGCCGGGATTGCGGATCATCAAGTATGATCGAAAAAATATGGTCGCGATGCCTGACGTCACCTTCGCTGTCTATCGGGACGGCGAATTTTTAGGCAATTTCAAGACGGACCAGTTCGGTGAGATCCTGCTCACCAATGTGGAGCCGGGCACTTACCGGGCCTTCGAGGTGGACACTGGGGACGAGGGCTACATCCTGGACACCACCCCCCAGGAGGTGGAGCTGCACGCCGGCGACGGCATCAAAGAGTTGTTGTTCTTCAACGATGTCAAGCCCGGTTTGCGGTTGGTGAAGGTGGATGCGGATGACCCCTCCAAGGTGATCCCCAACGCGGTCTTTGAGATTAAATCCGTGGAGGGCACCTACGGCCCCCAGGAGTTCCGGACCGACCAGAACGGAGAAATCGACCTGTCCATGCTCCCGGCCGGGTCTTATGTGGTAACCGAAAAGTCCTGTGATGGCTACATCATCGACGAGGCCCAGCGCATCATTGAGCTGAAGCCCAATGAGGACGCCCAATTCGTTTTTACCAACCACATCAAGCCCTCCCTCCAGCTCATCAAGCTGAGCAGTGATGGCTCCCGGCTGGCTGGGGTGACCTTCCGAATCGCCAAAATCGAGGACGGCTCTCACTATCTGGATCGCACCACCAGTTCCACGGGCGAGATCCTGATCTCCGATTTGGAACCTGGCGTCTACTCCGTGCGTGAATTGTCCTCGGTGCCGGATCACATCCCGGATGATACGGAACACCATGTGGAGCTGTTTCCCGGCCAGACCAGCACGATCACCCTAACCAATGACAAGCGCCCCAATTTGTATATCCATAAAAATGATGCCGACACCGGCGCTCCAATCCCTCACACGGTCTACCTTGTGAAAGGTGCGGACGGCCACTCCATTGCCGAGGTGGAGACGGACGAAAATGGCGTTGCAGTTGTCGAGAACTTGTTGCCCGGGGTGGTAGAAGTCATTGAAAAGTCGCTCCCGGAGCCTTACCTGCTGGCGGAGGAGTCCCAACTGGTGACGCTGCTCCCCAATCGGGACAGGGATGTGTATTTCGAGAACTACAAGCGGCCTACCATCGAAATCATCAAGGGAAACGAAATCACCCATGATCCTCTCGAAAATGTTCCCGTACAGGTCTGGTACGCCTCCAACGACACCACCACGGGCGAATACAACGACCTGGGCGTGTTTTACACCGATGAGGAAGGCCGCATCGTCCTGAGCGATCCCGACCTATCCCTCCGGGACGGCTGGTTCCGTATCGAGGAGCTGGAGGCCCCGAAGGGGTTCTCCATGACGGAGTCCAGCAAACAGGAAGCCTTCATCGCCGCCGGCGAGGGCCATACCTTCCGCATCTTCAACCGGCCGTTGAGTGCTATTTGCGTATGGAAATACGATTCGGAGACGGGGGCTGCCATCGAGGGGGCCGTGTTCCAGGTGCGCTACCTGAGCGGCAACACCTCTGGCACCGGCGGCACGGTGATTGGGACATACCGCACTTCGATGAACGGAAGTTTCACGGTGACTGGCTGCGAGCCAGGCACCTATATCATCGAGGAACTCTCCTCGGACGGCTCCCACGTCATCGACACCCCGCCCCAGACGGTGTACCTCTCCGGCGAGGAGCAGGAGGTCGTACAGGTCTATTTTGGCAACAGCCCTATGGGATCTCTCCTTATCAAGAAGGTGTCCAGCGCCGATAATTCCCCGATTTCCGATGTTCAGTTCTTTGTGACGGAGAGCGACGGCAGCATAGTGGGTGACGGCAACGGCTACTATGTCACCGATTCCGCAGGCACCATCCTGATTGAGGGCATCGAGCCCGGCACGACGCTGATTGTCAAGGAAACCAGGGCCAAAGAGGGATTCTTATTGGACGATACGCCCCAAACGGTCCAAATCAAGGCCGGGCAGACTACTACCATCGAATTTCGCAATCAACCCAAGGGCAATTTGATTATCCACAAACTGTCCAGTACTGACCGAAAAACGCCGCTGGAAGGGGTTCAGTTCAAAATCACCTATGCCGACGGCTCCTACCTGGCGGATGAAAACGGTCACTTGTCCTCTAACGGTTTGTACTGGACCAATTCCGAGGGCCAGATCGTCCTCTCCAATGTAACCGGCACGCTGGTCGTGACTGAAGTGCAGAGCATCCCAGGCTATACCATTGACCCCAATACCCAGAGACAGACCGTGGTAGTCAATCCGGATGACACGCAGGAATTGTGGTTCTATAACGCCTCTGTGGGTGGTATCGAAATCATCAAGGTCAACGCCAGCAAGACCTCTGAGCGCATCCCGGACACTACCTTTGAGATCCGCCGGATGGATGACGGGCTGGTAGATACCATCACGACGGACCGCAACGGCCGTGCCTTCCTTTCTTTGGAGGACGGCTCTTACTATGCCGTTGAAGTCGAGGCCAATCCAGACTTCATTTTGGATGATACCCCACACTATTTCGAGGTCAAGGATGGCGAGGTGACCACCCTGCGCCTGACCAACGCGGCTAAGTCCGGCATTTTGATCCACAAGGTGGACACCAGCGGCGAAGGCATCTATGGCGTCAAGTTCTTGCTGTATGACCAGCATAAAAACCCAATCGGCGAGTTCGTCAGCGACGATGACGGCTGGGTCTATATCACCGCCGATGACCTGCCGGACGGCGCCAACACCAGCGGCCGGTTCTACCTGCGTGAGCTGGAGGCCGCGGAAGGTTACATCTTAGACGAAGAGTACAAGACCGTCTATGTGCGGCCCGGCCACACGGCGGAGATCGAGTGGGTCAACGAGGCCATCACTGGCCAGATCCAGATTTACAAGTATGCCGCCGAATACAATGAGGTCACTGGCACGCCGGCCGGGACGCCGCTGCAAGGCGCTGTTTATGAGATTATCCACGCACGTAGCGGTAAAGTGGTGGACTACATCACCACGGACGCACGGGGCGTTGCGGCCAGCAAGCCCCTTCCCTTAACGCGCTATAAGGTGGTTGAAGTCACAGCCCCGGCCTACTGGCAGGTAGATCCCACCGTCCATGACGTCACGCTGGAGTACGCCGGCCAGATTATCAAAGTCAGCGCCTACGATAAACCCTCCAATCTGGGCGTCACCATCACCAAGCGGGGCAACGCCGAAGTGTTGGCCGGCCAGACCATGCGGTATGATTTGACGGTGGCAAACACATCCAACGTGGCCTTGGAGAATTTCTACTGGCACGATAAAATCCCTTATGATGTGGCTCGGGCCACCACACTGACCACTGGCACCTACAGTGCCCGGCTCAACTACCGCATTCTCTACAAAACCAACTATCAGACCACCTATCAGGTGCTGGCCTCCAACCTGCTCACGAGCAACAACTATTCCTTCGCCTTGAACGCCATTCCCATGCAGGCGGGAGAGGTTGTCACCGACATCTACTTTGATTTTGGGAAAGTTCCTGTCGGGTTTCAGTCCACAGCCGGTCCCACCCTGAGTGTCATTGTCAACGGCAATACGGTCAATGGCTATCAGCTGGTCAACCGGGCCGATGTGGGCGGGCAGTACCAGGGTACCTGGCAGACCGCCCAGGCCAGCTGGGTCACCATTGTTCGCAAATATACCACTACACCGGATCTCCCCAAGACTGGGTACTAACCTTTTGAGTGGATGGGGCGGTAAAACCGTCCCATCCACTTCTTTTTTATATCTGGAGATATACCAACTCTAAAAGGGGGTAAATCGTGAAAACCACTGTTATGATCAACGGCACCGCCATTGCGCTCACATCCATCATTCGGTGCGCCCAGCCGGAAGCTGGCCCGCTGGGGCGCTTTCATCCGTGGCAATGGGTGGAGCCTTCCGACTATCGGGCGGCACAGGCCGCAGTTGAAACCTACTGGCAGGAAAAAAGACGGCAGAAAGACGGGACTCAGATGTTCCTCGGCGATTTGGTAGAGATCCGGTCAGGAAACTACCTCTGGCTCTATCATTTGGATGAGGACGGGAATATGCGGAGCGACATCTTCACCTGGGCTGGCGGACTCCCGAATAAGCTGTGAGGGGGATTATGGAAGAACAAAAGAGAAGCGGTCTTGAGGATGCCGCCAGTATCACCCATACTGTGAAGGGGGCCATCCAAACGGGCAAAGCCATCGCCGGGGCCACAAAAGGCGCTGCCGTCGGCGGCCCCTATGGCGCCGTGGCCGGGGCCGTCTGGGGGTTCAGGAAACATATCGGCACGATTGTGGCTGTGATTGTCGTGCTCTTGCTGTTGCCAGTGCTGTTCATTCTCATGCTCCCATCTATTATCTTTGGCAGTCTGTTCGGCGGCGGCACCGCCGCTGATCCAAATGCTGAGCCGATCATGAATGACAATGTGGCGATCATTGAAAACACCAACGAAATTGCCTTTGCCATCAATCAAATCCTTGGGGAAGGCATCGACGATGTAGAACAGCGGATCGCGGATGACTTTTCTCAGACTGGCGGCGACAACTATGAAATCATCAACCCCTATACCGATGATATGGTGAGCAATACCAATGCCTTCATCGGCCAGTATTGCGCGGCTATGGATGAAGACTGGGCAAATATATCCCTTCCTGATCTGGAGCAGACATTGCGGGCGGAGGTCAGCGACCTCTATACCTTTACCCGCACCAGTGAGACACGGACAATCCCTGACGACCCGGATACCGAAGCGGATGAAAGCGGGACAGAAACCTGGTACATCTATACCATTGTCTATCAGGGAGAGGAGCATTTTGCTGACGAGATCTTCCATCTCACAGCCGAGCAAAAAGATCTTGCCAGTGACTACGCACAGAATCTCAGCCTGTTCCTCGGCGACGGGATGTTTCAATCTGCATCCGGAAACGTCATTCCGTCCCTGGGGGATGTCCGCTTTACAGACGGCGCCGTGGAGGTCATTTATTTCAACCAATACGATGAACGGTATGCCGACGAACCCTACGGCACCGACAACATCGGCGGCTATGGCTGCGGCCCTACCTCCATGTCCATCGTAGTGTCCTCCCTGACCGAAGACATCGTTGATCCTATTGAGATGGCTGAGTGGTCCTATGAAAATGGCTACTGGTGCAGCAAGAGCGGTTCCTACCACGCGTTGATCCCTGCCGCCGCCAAGGCGTGGGGCCTTCCGGTAGAGGGGTGCTCCGCATCCGAACCGCAGCGGATCGTGGACGCGCTCAGTGAGGGCAAACTGGTGGTCGCCCTGATGACCAAGGGGCATTTTACCTCCAGCGGCCACTTCATTGTCCTACGGGGCGTGGAGAATGAGCAGATCCTGGTGGCTGACCCTGCCAGCACCACCCGCAGTCAGAAGGCGTGGGATCTGTCCATCATTTTGAATGAGGCCAGCAAGAGCGCGGCGGCCGGCGGTCCCTTCTGGATCATTGGATAGCCATATAAACAGCAAGAGGCACCCCGGAATGGGGTGCCTCTCTAAGTTCAAGCGTTTGCCTGCTGGAGATAGAACTCGCTTTCTGCCACCCGTGTGACAAAGTCGAATTCCATTCTCGTTGCCTTCGACAGCGAGATGTTGTAGCGTTTGCACACACCGCGGAGATAGGCCAAGTAGTCTTTATCCTCGTGAGAGAGGGGGGCTACCCATCCTGTCCGGGAGGCGTGATCTTCAATGCTGCGAAGGTATTCTAATTCTCTTTGATCCATTGTTACACCTCCACAATAAATTCTGATATAAGTTTTGCTGCGGCATCCTCTAAAATGAGCATTCGGAAAGGGTCATATCGGACGGGAGCAATCGCTCCAAATCTTGTTCTGTAATATTCGGCTAATTCGCTGGTTTTAGCACGGAAATACAGAACACCGTCAAAATGGTTATCAAAGGACACTTGGATCGCATAGGCAAACAAAGCTTTGGCTATACCAATATATTTTTTGTGCCCGCCTTCGGCACTGAGCAAATTTGCATTGCTGTGACGGGCGCTCTCTACATAGATAATTTCAACCGCCAAGCCCTTTTCATCCAATTCATAGGACATCAGGCCCAGCAGTTCACCATCATCCGCGCGGTGCAAAGCGACTTTGTTGGGCAGACTGAGCGCATACGGTGTTGTCCAATTCGTTTGCCAGTCCTGTGTGGCCGCCAAATCTTGTTCTGTCGCTGTATCTACTGTTACAGGGACTTTTTCCCCAGAACTTGCATCTAAAACAAATAATTTAAGCACCGGGTAGTATCCCCCCTTTATAAGTAGTTTATCACAAAGAAGGATGAAACACAAGGCATAGTTCTCCGCAAAAACTGTTGTTATAAAGGTGGAACTGTATTTCCACCTCAAATTGTATCCAATAATAGCTGGAATTAAAATGCCATCCTTCAGCCCCCATGTCTTATGGGAGGCTGATTTATTGTTTACAAAAAGTTCATTCTTTTTCGGGCCCAAACCCGCGTTTTGCGGTGCGTATTGAAGGAGAAGTGTATATGAAGGAAATCACTTCTGCATCTGCCCGGAGGCTGTACCGTTTTCTATCTGCCTGCGGCGGGAACTGGCGTAATACCATCCATATTGTCGCCCAAGGCGGCCATACCGGCTGGCTCATGGCCGCGGATCAGGACGGGAAACCAGTTGTGATGGTCGTAGATGCTTTTCAAAAGTTGACACAGGAACAGATCGACCCTGCGGAATGCCGGGGATACCTGACAGAATCCGCCTTTGGGGATATTTTCGCCAGGTATCTCCTCTGGCAGATCCCGGATGCCGGCGTCCCTCCTGCAGACGCGCTGAACCTGCTGTCATCATCACTTTAAGAACATAGGAGGGATCTATCCATGAAACGAGTCAACATCAAATGCCCTTACTGCGGCGCCCGGGCTTTCCTGCGGCCGGCCTCCGTGGTATATGGGGAGCGGGCCGCTCCGGGGAGCAAGCTCTATGTGTGCGGCAACTATCCCGCCTGCGATTCCTATGTGGCCGCCCACCGCACCAGCCAGTTGCCGATGGGGACGCTGGCCGATAAGCAGCTGCGGCGGGAGCGGCAAGCCGCTCATGCCGTATTCAATCAGCTATGGAAAAGCGGCCTGATGTCCAAACGGCAGGCCTATCTCTGGCTCCAGGCGAAACTGGATCTTCCGGAATGCGAGGCCCATATTGCCAAGTTTTCCGAGGGCCGCTGTCAACTGGTCATTGACCTGTGTGAAAAGTTCCTCGGCGCCCAGCGCCGGGCCGCTTAGGGAGGTGTGCCCAGTGAAATTCGACCATCCCCTCACCAGGGAACAGCAGCATCTGGTAGAGCAGAATATTTCACTGATCCATTGGACGATTTGGAAGTACATCGATGTCAAAGAGGAGATCTGCGGTTTAGCCTATGACGATCTGCATCAGGAGGGGGCCTTGGCCCTATGTTATGCCGCCGCCACTTACCTTCCCGGCGGCGCGCAGTTCAAAACCTATGCCATCACGGTCATCCACAATCACCTATTGGACCATTGCCGCCGCATTGCGGCGCAGCTGAAAAACGTGCCGACCTGCTCTTTGGATACGCCGCCCTGTGAAGACCGGCCGCCTCCCGTCAGAGAGGCAGAGGTCGCGCAGGACGATTCAGAACAGTGGGTTTCAGCCATCTATGTCGCGCAACTGCTGGAACATGGGAAGCGACACTACAGCGGGGTCGCCAAATTGGGCGTTGAGGCGCTGGAGCTGAAGATCAAAGGCTACAGCGGCGCCGATATTGCCCGGCTGTATCATACGAAGCCGAATCATGTGGGCGCGTGGATCGCCCGTGCGGCGGAAAAATTCCGGCAGGATGCGATCTCCGCAGATCTGCTCTCCCAAATGGGATTTGAAAAAGGGGCTTGAGATTCGTAGAAAATAGTAACCGGGAAAGGAGAACCTTATTATGGACAAACGGACATATTACACGGCGGTTGGCCGGTTCACCAAGCGGCATGATGCGGATGGGAATACATATCCCGTGGTCTATGTCAATCAGCAGGAACATCTTCTGGACCTCCAGGAAATGGCCGTGTGGACGGCGCTGACTTGGCGCCTGTCCGATTTCCGCCAGTTGGAGCGAAAGTATGATTTGCTGGCAAGGGAGTTGCATCTGCTGGAGCCGCGCACCCTGGAAAACTGTCTGCACCATCTGGAGGTGCGCGGGCTGGTGGCCTCCGGTAGCGGCGAGGATGACCTGGAGGCCCTGTATGATTTGCTCGGCGGATTGTATGTGGTGCCGATTTCAGAGAGCCTGTTTCTTCGCATCGCCACCTTTGCAAAACTGACATTTCTGGGCGGTGTACCGTTCTCCACCACAAAGAACCTGTTTCAGCGGCGGAAGATGGATGAATGCGAGAATCGGATTTTGGCGCTGTCCAGACAGGCGCTGTTATCCACTGCGGAGTTGGTCAAATGCGTAGAACTGGGGATCTTTGACCTCTCCTCCGGCGAGCGGGTCATAGACGCTCTGTACGATGACGTCGATACGACCAGCGATAATATCCGCTATCTGATGCTCAGCGCGGACAGCCGCGCATCTGTCACCCTGGCGGTAGCGAACCTGTGTCTGGGCAAACAGATCATTTTTGAAAGGGTATAGGCGATGCGGCAATTTAGAGACTGGCCCGCCGCCCTTCAGCGCAAATGGCTCTTGTCCTGGGCGGCGGGCGCGGCCTTCCTTACCGTAGGAATCGCGGTCTTCCTTGCGCTGGATGACCGGCCCCTGTTGATCATCAGCACCCTGTTGGCGGCCTGTGTCGCCCTGCGCTGCCTGGCCTTTTACCGGACAGCGGCAGTCGGAAACTATGAAGTCATTACAGGCATCTGCGTCGGCCTGGGACACGCCGGCCTGAGACGGAGCCGGACGGTTCGGATGCTCTTGACCGACGGAACGGAATATGAGGTGGCGTTGGATAAGCGCATCGCTCTTCGGATCGGGAACCGCTACCAGCTCTACTTCCGCCTGGCCCACGGCTTGTCCGGCGGCCAGGCGTTCCCCGGGCAGGCGCTTATGGACAGCCAGTTTTTAGCCCTTGAGGATCTGGGTGAGTACCATATAGACAAAAATGCTGAGGACGCCGTGCAGAAATCAGAACCGCACTGATGTGTTTTCCATACAGAAAGGTATCGAGGCGGAATCACGGCATACCGGCGGGAAAGGAGTATCCTTATGGACAAACCTCGGACGTATGAAAAAATTAGCCAAATCACGCTTCCTGACCCCAGCGACCAGGACCCGCACCCCCGGCTCCGGGTAAATGGACGCGGCATCCATGCCGGGGAGAGCTTTACAGCCCTCTTCCCAGACGGGTGGCACGACATCACCCTGGAGGTATGCTGGGATGTCACGGGTCCGGCCTGCTGGTATATCTCCAATGCCGGATTCTCCGGCATCTGCCCGGTCGGTCTTTTTGTTCGCCGGTAATTTCCGGCACTCATATCAGAGACACAAATTCTTGTAGAAAATTCAGCCGCGGCATACTATATATAGTATAATAACGCTTGACAAAATCAATATATAGTGGTACACTACCATTGTAATTGATTCTTTGTGCGCTCCTCATTTTGAGGGTAGGCTATGAAACAGCCTATGAGCGAGAGGTCTCGCATTGCACACGTTGTCAGGTTTGTACGTGAGTGCCAGCGGAACGACTGCGCCCTTTTGAGGGGTGTGTCTGCTCCCTGGTGCTTTTTATATATATTTAGTAAAGCCGTCAGGCGGAAAGGAGTGTTATGGCCCAAGCGATTGTTTTTGGCCGGGTCACCACTGGTCTTGAACTGAAAACCAGTTTGAAGAACAACCCCTATGTGATGTTTTCCCTGGCCGAACACTTTGGATTCGGGGAGGCCGCACGCACCCAATTCATTCAGGTGTGGGCGTGGGGGCATCTGGCACATCAGCTGGTAAAATGCAGCGTGGCAAAGGGAAGCACGATTTGGGTATCCGGTTTTCTGGAGTTATCCGATTACACCAGAAAAGACGGCGTCACCAAGGACAAGCGCCTGAAGCTCACACTGAAAGACTGGGGGTTTCTTCCCGGCACAGGACGATCCAGGCAAGAACCTGCATCTCAAACCGGCGCAATGGAGGCGCCCGCAGCAGAACCGCCCACTGCCGACATCATCGACGGTGAGCGGGAGGAACTTCCGGAGTGAGGCTCCGGGTACGCAAGAGGCACGATACTTAAATGATTCAGAGACGTTCTGAACATTGGGTATCGTGCCTCTTTTTTTGTTTTCCGAGAAAAATGAAAGGTGGTATGAACTGTGAAACGACAGACTTCCCTCTGGGGGAGCATTTCCGTCCTGATCGGCGTGATCGTCGGCATCGTGGCCCTTGTCCGCGGACCGGCGTTCTATCCGATGATCCTACTGGCCTTTGCCGTGTGGGGCGTTTGGGCCGTTCTGACGCTTGGCCTGCCCCGGTGGCGCACCGGCTATGTCCGGCGCCAGATGGCAAATGAAACGCGGAGCGTCCGGTCAGAACTGGATGCCGCAAATGTCCCTGTCGATGTGGCCCAAACACTGCTGCGCCATGTCAATTACCGAATCTCCGCATATCTGAAATCCTCCCATCCGAATGCCCGCTGGGAATGGGTCACCCGAAATCCCGCACTCCTGGCGGTCCAGGGTGGAATCGGGCGCATCCGGCTCTATGGCGTGGATGATTACGACTATGCGGATGTAGAACTGGATCAGCAGGGCAGCCTCTCCTGTTCCCTGGTTCGCCTCATGGCGGAACAGATGCCTGACGGAGAACCGCCAGCTTCCCCCGGAATGCCGTTGGACCCCCGGATCTGGTACGACCAGCAGGGCCGCGAAACCCTGGAGATGCTGATCGCCGACCTGAACTCCAGAGGCTATAAGCATCTCGCGCTCAAAGAGGACGGGAGCATCTGCACTTCTCTCGACGGGGCAAATGAGGAAACGATCCAGAGCACCTTCAGCAACTTCCCGGCCAAGGTCTACTGGCCGCAGCTGGCGAAGGTTCTGGAGCAGGAAGGCCTGGCTGCGACCGTAGAGGCCAACTGCGTTTCCGTGGCCTGGTGACCCTGGAAGGAGCGTGGAAATGCAATGAAGACCGGACGGACAATTCAAGAGATGGCCGTCGAGATCATGCGTCAGAGCAAGGCCAAAGAGGACTACCTGGTGAACACCGGGAGCCTTGTTATGGAGGTGTGGGACGGTCAGCCCATGCTCCACCTGCGGGATGCGGGCGGCAGTGAGCGGGTCGATCCTTTGGACATCCAGAGTACAGCCCATCAGCAGATTGGCGACTATCTGGAGATCCCCAGGAAGTATTACCGGCGGATGCTTGGAGAGGATGCGGAACTGCTGGCCTATAATGTCAACCGCTGGTTCCAGCAAAAACCGGAGCAGCGCATGATCCGTACAATGGATGGCCGTGCCCGCGCCTTTTTGAGCAACCGCTACCGGCGCATCGACAACCTGGACATCGCCACCATCACCCTTCCCATCATCGGGGAAATGAAGGATGTCATCTATGCGTCCTGTGAATTGACCGATGATTATATGTACATCAAGGCCGTCAATCCCCGCCTTACTGCCGAGGTCGTGCCTGGAGATGTTGTCCAGGGCGGCGTCATCATCACCAACAGCGAGACGGGACATGGCTCCGTGTGCGTGCAGCCATTGATTTACCGTCTGGTGTGTTCCAACGGCATGGTGGTCAATGATGCCAAGGCCCGCCGTTACCATGTGGGACGGATCACCAGCACCGATGATGATTTCCAGATCTACTCCCAGGAAACGCTGGACGCTGACGATCAGGCTTTTGTTCTCAAACTACAGGACACGGTTCGGGCCGCGGTGGATGAAGCCAAGTTCGCCGCAGTCCTGGACAAGATGCGGGAGAGCAAGGGTGCCAAGCTGAACACCGCAGACATCCCCAATGTGGTCAAGCTGGCCAGTTCCAATTTTAAGATTACCGAGGCGGAAAGCGCCGGCGTCCTTCAGCACCTGATCGAGGGCGGCGACCTGACCCTCTACGGCCTGGCTAACGCCGTGACCCGGTACAGCCAGGATGTGGAGAACTATGACCGGGCCAGCAAGCTGGAGGAGATTGGCTACCAGGTGATGACCATGTCCCCCAAGCTGTTCCAGGCGATCAATCAGATGCAGCCGGTCACACTGGCTGCGTAACACCAAAGTCATTTTGATTCAGATTTTTTAGGAGGTTTCTTTATGAATAATACGATGGTCAATGAGACTCTCGCCGAGCGTACTGCTTTCATCATCCCCAAGGTGTCGGACAGCAAGTTTTCCAGCGCGGAACTGGCCGACGATATGGACGGCCTGCAGTTGTCCTTCCAGCGGGCGAAGATCCCCGGCGGCGGTGTGCTGCAGTTTGAACTGCCCGGCGAGGACCCGGAGAATCCGGACTATGTGCAGACGCTGGAGGGCGTGATCCTCTTCAACCACTCCGCCAACTCCTACTGGCCGGCGGGGAGCGAGTATGATGACAACACGCCGCCCCAGTGCCAGTCGGTAGATGGCAAGGTGGGCTATGGCGACCCCGGCGGGATCTGTGAAGCCTGCGACTACAACAAATTTGGAAGCGACCCCAACGGCGGCGGCAAAGCCTGCAAGAATATGCGGGTGCTGTACCTGCTTCGCAGCGGCGAAATGATGCCGATCCAGCTCTCCCTGCCGCCCACGAGCATCCGCCCGTACACGACCTTCGTGAACTCGGCGTTCCTGCTCCGTGGCCGCCGCGTCTGCTCCGGCCTGGTGCAGATTGGGCTTCGGAAGGGCTCCAGCAATGGGTTCACCTACAGTGTGGCGACCTTCAAGAAGCTGCGTGACTTCGAGGGTGAGGAACTGGCCCAGGTCTGCGCCTATGCCGATTCCTTCCGCGACCAGATCAAGCAGACCCTCTCGGAGCGTGCCAGTCAGAATGAGGCTCAGGCCGGCGACGGCGTCGAAAGAGTCTCGGCTTCCAGGGTGATGCCCGACAATGGCGACCACTTTGCCATCGGCGGCGTGATCGACGGCGAGCGGGATCTCCTGCCCGCTTGACTTGCCCCGAATCGCACGGAATACCGGGCGGAAAGTTTCCCTGCCGGAGCAGCAGGCCCCCGCTCTCACTTCAGAGGTTTTGTCATCGGAAGAGCGCCGCTTTGCCGCGGAACAGCACAATCTGATTTATACATACCTCAGTGAAAAGGGGCTGTACCACGGAGACTATTACGACATAGCGGCTTTTGGCTACCTCCGGGCAGTCAAGCGGTACCTCACGGAACCGCATCTGCGAAAATACGCGTTCTCCACGATTGCCTGGCGTGCGATGCGCCAGAGCATCGCGGCCTTCCACCGCTCAGAGGAGCGGCGGAAGGCTGCGGAACGCGCCTATGCCGAGAACTGCCCCGTGGCCGCAGATGCCTGGGATGACCTGGAGGGCGACCTCATACTGCATGACTTGGCCGCCGTTTCCAGCCAAGAGCAGTATACTGTCGCCCGGCTCCGACTGCAGGGCTATTCCATCGCGGAGGCCGCTCTTGCACAGGGAGTCAGCCCCAAGCGCGTCCGAAAACTGCTCAAGGAACTTTACCGGGTCTATTTGGCTCTTACAACCAACGACACATGAAATCAAGAAGGGAGTTTTTGAAATGACGGAAAAGAAAAGTACCACCATGCATGGCGTGCTGGTGTATCCCCTCCAAATCGGCGCCTGCGCCTTGATTTTTCATCGGGGGCAGTTGATCCGCACTTCCACCGTCGTGGCGATCCACTATGATGCCCCGGAAGTGATGCAGTTTGAGACGCTGAATACCCACTACACGCTGCTCTTGGACCCTACCCCGCAGATGGCGGCAAACCCGACGATGCCGGTCTTGGCGGCCGCCTAAAAGGGGACGTGTCCGATTTTAACGGCTCATAGCCGCCATTAGGCAGGGGCGCATTGCAGAACACCATGTTTCTACAATGCGCCCCTTTTTCTTTTTGTGGAGGAAAAATTGATGGGAACATTGACAAAACCGCTTTCCCTTAAAGACCAGGTTTCCTTCCAATGCCGGCTCTGCGGCGACTGCTGCCGGGGCCTCGAGGGTCAGTTGATGCTGGAGCCGCCGGATGCCTACCGTCTGGGACGGCACCTACGGGCATCCGGGGCAGTAGCCGAAATCGAGGATGTCTACGCCAAGTACGCCCATGTCTCCATGCTGGCGGAGGGAATCCCCATTTTTCTGATGAACACGGTGGGGGCGGATCATGCCTGCGTGTTCCTGAAGGAGCGCCGCTGCACAATATATCGCGCCCGCCCCCGTGTATGCAGGCTCTACCCGTTTTCGGCATTCCCGGGTGGATCGGGAGAAAAGTTCCGGTATGCTCAGTGTGTAGATAGCAATGCCGCGCACTTCTCCGCCGGAACCGTCTGCGTCCAGGATTGGATGTGGCGGAATTTCTCCAACGAGGACCGGGCCTTTCTTGAAAAAGAAGCCGGTTACACCGCTGAGCTGGGCCGGCTCCTGCGCGGTGCCAGCTCGGAAAAGCGGCGGGAATGGCTGTTCCCGCTCCTGTTCTACCGCTACTACAACTACGACCTGGAGCGGCCCTTCCCGGAGCAGTATGAGCGAAACCACCGGGAACTGCTGGACCACCTCCGCCAAAACGAACGGAAGGAGCGGTGATTGGGATGTATGTACTGGAACACCGTGTCCCCTGTCCGACAGGCCGCCGGCGCCATCGCTGGCAGGCCGCCGCCATCTGCGGGAAAGTAGACCTGCTACGAAAGATCCGGGACGCCCAGCTGGATGCGGACCACTGGCGTATTGTAATGGCGCCCGGTTCCTGTGAAGACGCCCTGCGCCGGAATGCGGCGATGGCATACTGCAAGGCCGGCTGACCCCAACACAGTGATAAAAGAATGGAGTATGACAAATGAACCATAACATTCAGAATAGTTCCCCGGACGGGTGGTGCAGATGCGAAAAGAAGGAAGATACCTTCGCACAACGATCTGACCTCTATGTGGAAGCCTTCCTGCCTGATGGCTGGTGGCTTCAGTATGGCCGGCTCGATCAGCCGGAGTCAGACAGGTTCCTGTACCTGATGGGCTGGTGTATCCGGTGCCGGGGACGAATGCGCTCCGGCGTTTCCATTCCCGGTGAGCTGACCGGGGACGATCTGCTGGAATACATCTACAACCAGATGCGGCGCTACCGCCCCTTTTCCGCAGGAAACCAGGAGACCGGGAGGTATGCCACAGGTTACTTTTCGGGGCGAACCGCCTGGTATCAGCGGCAGGATGATCTGTCCCTGGCCGACTATAACAAGCAGTTCCTCTCCCTGTTCCATTGGGAAGATCAGAAGGCGGTCTGGGACTGGCTCGACGAACATCATCGGGAGGAACCCTATACCCGGCCCCGGCGTGACCGAAAAAGCACACTGCTGGAGGCAATTTTGGAGCGGGCGAGGGCGGATGGAAGCATCTCTGGGATCGAGCCGATCCTGGATTACTACCTACCGAACCCCAGTGAGCCTAATTTCTCTGATCGGGACACATACCTGACAGACTATCAGTTCGATATTGTCCCGGCCATCATGTTCGGCTCAAGCGAGGGCATCTATGTGGATGTGTACCTGGAGGGGAAGTTTGACGGCTCCGACTGCCGGAAAACCAGCCTCGCCACCTTCAAAACATTGGACACCAGCCTGGATGCCTGTCGTAAGATGGGCGAGCTGTGCGGCATCCTCATGTATCACGGCTCCCGCTATGTCAATCAAAACATCCACCGCTATACTCCGCAGAAGGAACTGGAGGCGGAGTATGCGAGGAAGATGGCTGCCGCTGATACCGGGAAGGAGGGTGAACAGACTTGAATTTCCATGAGACTGTGATGGGAAAGACCTTTTTCCAGGGCCAGCTCCCGAAGCTGATCCAGGTCCTGTCGCAGATCGCCCAGGCCCTGAACGCTCCCCGGCCGGCCGTTCTGGTTCAGCCGGAGGTTCCGCCCGATTTTCTGGCGGAGCTGTATCACGGCAATTTTGACCCCTCGGACGTGCCGGAAACCCAGGAGATCGCGGACAGCAACCGGGAGATCTCCCGGTTCCAAGAAACTCTCCGGGCGGCCCTGCCTGAGAGCGTGTGGGAGCAGATCGAGACTTACCGGGATCTGCTGGATGCCCGGTCTATCCGGCAGTCGGAACAGGCGTTTACCGCTGGGTTCCGCTGCGCGTCAACTATGCTGGCGGCTGGACTCTCCGCCCCGCCGGCTGGGGGCGTCGCCGCTGAGAAAGGGCAAAAGGATGCCAAAGCAGATTGATTCTCTGTCGGGAATTGACCTCGACTCGCTCCGTCTGGAGGATATTCGCTGGCATTCATCTACCGGGATCGCTGTTTCATCCGGGAGCGGGCGGGATCGGACCTACAGCTATCGGACCGGCGTGATCACGGACTTAGGCGACATCAAGACCAGCCTATGGCGCCAGATAGCGGAGGCCGTGGCACAGCGCCGCGGAGAACAGTGGCTGGTTGATGCGCTCACTGAATGGGAGCGGGCGCACAATTATACTAAGGTTTCAGCAAGTCAGCTTCGCCTGGAGGCATTACACAAATACAGCATGAGCCTCCAGGACTGGCCGGAGTGGGTGGACTATATCCCATTCAACCGCAAGTACCGCCCACGAGTGTTGGAGCAGGCCCATATCGTCACCGTGTTCAACGCCTGCTGCGGTAAGCCGGGCGAGGTCACCCAGGAGCAGATCGACCGGGCGTGGCGGGGCCAGATCGCCTGCCCGTGCTGCGGCCGGTGGAGCCTGTTTTCCATCTGCCTGCCGGATGGCACACTGCCCTGGGAAGAGTCTGCTGGCGGCCAATAACAAATTTGTCAGGAGGAATATGAATATGCGTCACCTTGTATTTCAGGTGAAGGAGAATGAAATCGAGCCTTGCCACTATTTGAAGTGTCCGGCAGACGGACGCTATGAGAAGGCGGAACAGTCTGATATGGAGATCCAGCGGTTCCTGCTGTGGGCGCACAAGGCCGGCCTTTTGAAGGTGTGGGGTTCCAGGCGTTTCGCTCTGGAACCAGATGCCGCGCATAAGGTTCTGGCCCCAAAGTATCCTGCGTTCCTAAGCGCCGTGCAGGCGCTCTCTGCCGTGACGCCGGAAGTCTTTGAGCGGGATGACCGCCTGCTGGACAATCTCCAAATCGATTTGAAGCACGCGGTTGCTGGACCACAGGCGTATTACATTTTGCTGGAGAAGCAGGCGCCGATCCCCTTTGAGCGGTTTCTGCGTGTGGCAAAGCCGGAGCAGACCTATTACATCGGCGGCGTCGTGCTGACATTTCGGGACTGAAGGAGGGAACTTGGGAATGGAGTACCGTGAGATATACAAGGCTCTGGAGCGCCGGTGGCGCTCTACTCCGGGCGTCCGCTTCATGGATTTCAGCGGGTGGCGTCAGCCCAGGGGTGCTGATGGCCGGGCAAGGCTCCTGCTTCTGATCGAGGACCAGGCCACGATGCAGCGGGTGTGCATCACGCACGCCGGCGGCTCGGTGGTGATTTCCTGCGCCCCGATGTCTGGCCGTGGAACGACCAAGACCATTCACTGCGGAGATCAGACCCGTGCCGCGGAAGAACTGGAGCGTCTCTTTGGGCGTCTGGACCGGGCCGCGTGAGAAATGGAGTGCTGAATGGTTTATCAAGGGAAAGAAGTATTGACGCAGGACACATTTTCTTATGAGACGGCCAGGCCCGGCGACTTTGTGGAGCAGGCCGTTGTGGATGACGCGATGAACTGTATGCCCCCGGCCTGCATGACCGGGCGGTGTTCCCAGATGGGTACACCGCATTCCCACCGTCTGGACCCGCAGACCGGCCATTGGCGTGCGACCTATGCCACCTTCAAACGGTGCCTGGACGCCTCCGGCGTCTGGGAATACTGCGGCTACTGTTTCCAGGGCGAAACGGTGGAGCGGGGCAAAGAGCCCGTATACTGTTGACCTACAGCGGAGGAAATTTATGTCAATTTTGAAGATCGTCCCTGGAAAGGACTATCAGGTACTGATGGATTATCTAAGCGATCCTGGCGTAGTGCTGCTCCCGGAGTCTGTCCTCGCGGGGTTCTCACCAGAGATCCAGCGGAAATTCCGCCGGATGGACCAGGAGGCCCAGATCGACTATGACTTCGGCGGCGAGCCTGACGTCTATGTAGATGTGATCAGGAGCGACTGCTGCTACGCCTACAAGACGCTGACCGCCGCGGAGGATGACGGTAGCGAAGATTTGACCTGATGGCCCGCCGCGAACGCGGCAAGCATATACCAAGCCCGGAGGAATGCGCCTACAACGTGTTCCTCCGGGCTATTTCTATATTTGGAGGATCAAAGATGATGAACCTGTTGGATAAGTTTGAAACAGTCACTATAAAGGCGGACGTCCGTATCACGCCGGAAGACAAAGCCTTTTGTGAGGCGCACCAGGCGGCCTATGACGCCGCGGTACAGTCTTTCCAGGAACTGGCCTTTTTCTGGGCGGACATGGAAAATACGCAAAAGGAATTGCTGGGCGGCTCGGACACCTCCTATCTCTCTTCCCGAGACGGCCCTGAGATCTCCCAGCGGCAGATCAACAAGCACCTGGAGCATCTGCACTGGGCGGTCATCTATAACATCGTCCACTACTTCAATTCGACCTATCATGTATCCGTGTCTGCCGACCATGTGGCCGACAATCTGCTTCCCCAGAAGCCGGATCTCAAGATGTATGAGAACAAAGAGGCCCATGACGCATACCACAAAAAACTACGGGCAGCCAAGATCCGTTATGAGGACGTGGTGGATCAGATTATCCTCCTGCTGGATGGGCGTAGCTTTGCCGAACAGGCATTCCACGAACTGGCGGAGAAATGTCACAAAGCGTCATGGAACTTATATAAAAACAGGCCGGAGTATGAGCGGAAGAAAGCCCTCATTACCTTCAACGGCTACTTCTGCACGAACCACCACTACAGCTGGCAGGACGAATGGACGCTGGAGGATAAAACAAAAGACATTTTGCGGGGCATCGCCCACTATGAGACCGGGGTATTCAATCTCTATCCTCTGGGCCTTTCCGAACTGCTTGGGTATAACCGAAGCCCCAGCAATGAACACGAGTTCTCTGCCTGCAAAAAGGTAAAAGGACTGAAGATGTTCAAAAACGGCCGTGTGGACATCCGCTTTGCCACGGAAACCGACGCTGCGGAGTTTACGGCCAGATACCTCGGCCTTGTCCCGTGACAGGCCGTGCGAAAAAAGGTGAGACATCGAATGAAATATGCACAGCAAGAAATGAACTTGACCCGTGAACAGCGCAAGACCCTCAACGAGAAAGTCCTCTATCTCATTGACAGCAACAGCGTGGAACAGGCCGGCATCACCAGCGAGGACATCTACAACGCATACACCGGAGAGGGTGGCCTGCACGGTCTGGAGCGGGCCGACTTCGACAGCTATTACGCCTACAGTGAGAAGAAAAAAGAGATCGAGAACGGGCAATTTTTCACGCCCCCGGCCATTTGCCAACTGGTGGCGGAGAGCCTGCGTCCTTCCATCAGCGATGTGGTTGCCGACCTCACCTGCGGGAAGGGCAGTTTCTTCAATTTCATGCCTGTGGAGACCAACTGCTATGGCTGTGAGTTGGACGCCAGGGCCTATAAGGTGGCCCACTACCTCTATCCCGGCGCACGTCTGGAGCTGACCGACATCCGCGCCTATAGGCCGGACCTTCGCTTTGACTATGTGGTCGGCAACCCGCCCTTCAACCTCAAATGGTATGCGGAGGACGGGGAATGCCTCTCCCAGCTCTATTACTGTATCAAGGCCGCCCAGGTGCTCAAGCCCCTGGGCATCCTGGCCCTGATCACGCCCTGCTCCTTCCTGGCGGACGATTTTACGGACAAGGCCGCGATCCGTGAGATGGAGGCGCGGTTCAGTTTCCTCGGCCAGATCGCCCTGCCGGAGGACGCCTTCTCGGTCATGGGAGTCGCAAGTTTCCCCACAAAACTGCAGTTCTGGCAGAAGAGAAGCGACCTGAAGGACTGGACGGCCCGCCGCTACACCACCAGCACCCTATATGCTCTTGCCGACGGTTTCGACCCGGAATCTGAAGCGAAACGGTTGTATGAGCGGGTGCTGATGCTCCCAAAATCGGAGCTGGAGAAAAACCGTTCCCATGTGCTGCTGGAGCTTGCCCGGATGAAACAGACCTCCGTGGGGTTCACCTATGAGACTCAGAAACTGCTCTATCAGATCAAGGCTCACCCGGCGGTGCGGGACCGATACACGAAATGCTGTGAATACCTGCACCGTTTCTACACCGAGCAAAAGCCGGACAATATGGATTATAAGGAGTGGGAGCGCATGCGGCTGACCGAGGCAAAGGTGCTGGCCTATCTGCGCGGCGCCCTGGCCCGGCAGAACAAAAGGCCGACGCGGGACGTCATCGCCTTGGTCAAACAGAACGACCAGTTCCAGTACAAGGCATACAGCCCGAAAGCAAGCCGGCAGATGCGGCCGGAGCAGAGAGAGCCTGTCCCCATCTATCAGGCTGTGCTGGACAACGAGCCGGGACGTTTTCCCGGCTATGAGCATTTCCTCCGGCGCCGGCGGCGTGAGTATGACCGGCAGAGCCAGTCCTTCCGTGAGATGCCGGAAGATCCGAACATCGCCACATGGCTGCAGGAATTTACCCTCTGGGACATGGAGAATGAAGAGGTGATCCAGCTCAACGACCTCCAGCGGCAGGACATCAACCGTATTCTGCAGAAGCGATATGGCCTTCTCCAATGGGAGCAGGGCAGCGGGAAAACGCTGGCGGCCATCGCCACAGGAATGTACCGTATGGAACAGCAGGGGCTTCACAGCACCTGGGTCATTTCCTCGGCCATCTCCATCCGCAACAACTGGGATGTGGTGCTGAAAAACTACAGCCTGTCCTATGTGTTCGTGGAGCGCCTGAAGGATCTGGAGCGCATCCGCCCAGGGGATTTTGTCCTGATGACCCTCAATCAGATGTCCAAGTACCGCAGGCAGATTAAGAAATGGGTGAAGCTCCACGGCAATAAGATCCAGCTGGTGCTGGACGAGAGCGACGAGATCTCCAATCCCTACGCGGTGCGGACCAAGGCCGCCCTGGACTGCTTCCGGCGCTGCCGCGCCAAGTTGCTGACCACCGGCACCAGTACCCGGAACAACATCGTGGAGTTCGCCCCCCAGCAGGAACTGCTCTACAACAACTCCATCAACATGATCTGCTGGTGCAAAAGAGTCTATCACTACGACAGCGAGGCCGGCCGGGTCTATGAGAAGGGAGACAACGCCTACTATGGAAAGCCGATTCCCGCCTATAAGAAAGGGTATGCACTGTTCTCCTCCTGCCATCTGCCGGACAAGCCCACTGTGTTTGGGGTGAGTGAGCGGACGCAGGACATCTACAACGCGGCGGAACTGGATGCGATCCTCGCCAAGACCGTGATCACACGGACCTTCGAGGAGGTGACCGGCAAAGACATCCGACGCATCCATCAGGTGCCGGTGAAGTTTTCCCCGGAGGAACGCGCCGTATATGAGCAGGTCATCAAAGAATTCGACCGGCTGTGGCGCAATTACTTCGCGTCCACCGGCAACCACCGGAAGGACGCCATGCTCAAACTGATGCAGCAGATCACCCTGTTGCTCCGGATGAGCGCCGCCCCCAACACCCTGGCGGAGTACCAGGGCGGCACGCCGGTGAAGATCCGCAAAGCCGTAGAGATGGCCCAGCGGTGGGAGAACGAGATCGTGGCAATCGGCGTTCGCCACAAAGTTGTGCTGGACGCCTACGCTGAGGCCATCCAGGAGGCCATGCCGGATCGGCCGCTGTTCCTGGTGACCGGCTCGACCACCTCCTTTGCCAAGCGGCGGGCGCTCCGCAAGACCCTGCGGGAGAGTGGGAACGGCATCCTGCTTTGTACCCAACAGAGCCTGCCATCCAGCGTCAATTTCGATTTCGTGAACAAAATCATCATCCCGGAACTTCACTACAACAACTCCGGCATGAGCCAGTTCTATATGCGCTTTATCCGCTATACATCCACGGAGTATAAGGACATTTATTTCCTCACTTACGCGGGGAGCCTGGAGTCCAACCTCATGCAGATGGTGGTGGCAAAGGAGAAGATCAATCTGTTCATGCGCGGCCAGGACACCAACCTGGACGAGATTTATGAGCGGTTTGGGATCGACTACAATCTGCTGTCCCTGCTCATGCGCCGGGAGGTGGACGAAAAGGGCCATCTGAATATCCGCTGGGGCGAGCAGATGATCGCATGAACGAAAAATTGTATTTTGAAGGGAGATTTTCTGAATGAAAGAGATCCGAATTTATCCGAAACTGGAGCTGCTGAACACCTGGGCCATTGACCGCACGCGGTTCAGCCCGGACGCCACAAAGCCGCCGCTCTGCCTGCGCTGCGGCCAGCCGCTTGCCCCTGTCCTCGCCCAGAATGCCCTCAGCCGGCACGCGGACGTCTACATCTGCGACGCCTGTGGAACAGACGAGGCCCTGTGCGATGCGATTGGCTTCCCAAAGCGGTTTATTCTCTGGGATGCGGTGGAAAATCAGCGCCTAAAGGCTCCGGCGGACGATGACGCTTGGCTACTTAAACCTCTCTCCTCATTCGATCAGATTTATCTGGATGCCACGGAAGACCAGATGGGCCGCAAATCCCCCAGGACGGAGCTTGCCTACTCCCGCTCCGATTATGATGGCCGGAAATGGTGGACAACCTGGTTCACGGTGCATGAGGGCTTAAAAACGCCGGAGCGGGTCGCGGAGATCGACCAGTTTATGGATGCCCTGTTTGCCCTGCCGGAGATGGCTTCTCTGAACACCCTGCGGCAAATGTGTCGGGTGTATGCGGAGCCGACCGCCGATCCCACCGAATGCAACCTCTATTGTGATACCGAGCGGTTCCATGTGTGGCTGCGGCTCATTATCAGGAAGCGGGACTACAACCTGTACGTCCATTTCTATGTAAAAGAGAACGAGGAAAGGCGATAAGCAGATCATAGCGCGGCATTGTGCCGCTCCGTACAGTAGCCGGGCCAAGGGGATTTCCCCTTGGCCCGGCTTTTTTGCCTGCATTTGCTGAAGTGCCATGCGGAAGGGCCGAGACTTTCCCGGCCCCTCCGCTTGACATTTCAACGCTAAACCTTGAACCGCTTGATGCAGGTCAGAAGCGTGATACACATTTCCTGGTACACGTCTTCATCGAAAACCCCATTGATGACCGCCTCCTTCATCAGAAGGGGCTGGTAGAGCGACAGAAGTTTCTCTTTCGCCTGCTGATCATCGGCCTGTGCCCGGAGCAGCAACTCCTTAAAATTCATACTCGTCACCTCGCAATGCGTCTCTGATTTTGTGGATTACCCGGTAGTAAGCGGCGGTCACACCCTTGTAAGTCAGGCCAAGTTCAGAGGCCAACTCGGTGAACGTCCGCTCGTCCAGAACATGAGCGTAGAAGATGTAGCGGTCCCGTTTCTCGATCTGGCGGAGGATCTGCTCCAACCCGATGGTATCAAACTGTGTGGGAGAATTGAAGTAGACGTCCACCGTGATCAGGCCGGGGATGTCCTGCCAGGAGTCGTCAAAGCACTCGTGGTCGTAGACCTTGCTCCTCGCACGGAAGAGGTCCACCTTCTTTCGTTGGATGGAGGTCTTCAGATACCGGGTAAACTGATTTTGCAGGATATTAGATTCTCCTTTTCCGCTGTTCCAAAATTTCACGGCGGTTTCCTCCCTTGTATCAAAGTTTATGGAAAAACTTTGATACAAGGGAGGCCCCCTGCATCTGAATGGTTGCCGGGCCGCAGAATACAGACAGCCGGTTTGACATCGGGACATCCATGCCGACGGTTCTCTATACAGTGTGCCAAGAAATCCGCAAAATGGAGTGTTTCTGGCAGACAATAGCCCAAACTCTTGTGAAAGAGATCCATCATGCCAATTCCAGCAATAGAGATTTTTGACGCAAAAGACTATGTGTGGTGGCGCAAATTGATAGCGGATTTTCTTGGCACGCATGGCCACAGCCATTTTGTGCCATCCTCCTTATCCTCTCTATGCGTCAGTGTATATACAGCGGTTTTTGCCGCTTTTTGTCGAAAAAATCAGGCGGGCTTACTCCGAGAGCCGGAGTAGGACCGCCTGATGTAAATTCTATCTGCTTTCACACGCCTGTGATGGATTTTACTATACCTCATACAATCCCTCCTCCAATTTCGTTGTTATATTGTCAGAATGAGAATGAGAAGGTAAATGCCGATAATTGTATTGTACGAGGTGAATATCACAAAGATTTAATAAATACTTTTATGATCTGAATAAACGGAAAACAAGTGGAATAAAAACAACGCAAGGAACAAAGGAAAACCCGTTGTCCTGCGCTGTTTATGGCCGTTTGGGAGGCTTATCCACCTTGTATCCCACTCCAAATACAGTTTTAATGTAAACTGGATGTTTTGGATCTGCCTCTATTTTCTGTCGTAGCCGGAAGATAGTGTTTTCCACGGTATTTGTCCCATAGGGATATATCTCGTCCCAGGCCGCCGCAT
>ERZ827512.250-NODE-250-length-80987-cov-6.021907_pt1 | contig 80987 bp, 98 predicted proteins | sample MGYA00519916_ERZ827512 | MGnify/ENA primary metagenome ERZ827512 (study PRJEB31778, sample SAMEA3449335) | human gut metagenome | biome: human gut; feature: human-associated habitat; material: faeces | place: United Kingdom | collected 2010/2012 ... | reverse complement strand
ATGGAGAAAATCAGTCATATTTTATGAAAAATGAGCATAAGAAAACCCCGGAAAACCTTGATTTTCCGGGGTTTTTGAGCCTTTTTGGTTGTGAAATCGCGTCGGATCAGCGCTTGGAGAACTGAGGTGCGCGACGAGCGGCTTTGAGGCCGTACTGGTTTCAAGGTTTTCTTTTTTGCCCGCATGGGCGCGGCGGCCTTCGGCCTGCCTTTGCCGCCTGTTCAGCTGAGCTTCTGCATCTCCCGCCGCAGGCGGGAGATGATGCGCTTTTCCAGGCGGGAGATGTACGACTGGGAGATGCCCATGCGGTCGGCTACCTCCTTCTGGGTCAGCTCCTTCCGGCCTCCCAGGCCAAACCGCAGGGAGATGATGTCCTTCTCCCGGGGAGACAGCCGGGATACTGCCTCCGCCAGGAGCTTGCGGTCCACGTCGGCCTCGATGGGCCCCATGACCACGTCGCCGTCGGTGCCCAGCACGTCGGACAGCAGCAGCTCCTTGCCGTCCCAGTCGGTGTTCAGGGGCTCGTCGAAGCTGACCTCCGTGCGCTGGGCGGAATTTTTCCGCAGGTACATGAGGATCTCATTCTCGATGCAGCGGGAGGCGTAGGTGGCCAGCTTGATGTTCTTGTCGGCCCGAAAGGTGTTGATGGCCTTGATGAGGCCGATGGTGCCGATGGAGATCAGGTCCTCGATGTTGATGCCGGTGTTCTCAAACCGGCGGGCGATGTACACCACCAGCCGCAGGTTTCGCTCGATGAGGGTCTGACGGGCCAGCAGCTCCCCTCGCTCCAGGCGGGCGATCCACTCCGCCTCCTCCTGCCGGGGCAGCGGCGGCGGCAGCGTGTCGCTCCCGCCGATGTACATGACCTTATCCGGCCGGCCGTTCAGCCACCGCAGAAGCCGCCGCAGCAGTTCCATGACGCCGCTCCTTTCTTCCGCCCCACAGGGCCTGATAGCTCCCGCCGTCGCTGACGGGGCCCGGGGTCAGGGCCAGCAGCACCCGGGGATATGTAATGCCGCCTACCTTTACATAGTCGCTGCGGACAGCCAGCAGCAGCCCTGCCGCCGTGCCCACGGCGCAGAAGGGCAGCAGACTCCACCGGCAGCCGCTATCCAACCGGTGGAGCCTGGCCATCTTTTCCTCCGGCGGCAGGTCCATGGCAATGATCTCTGCCGCCTGGGGCGGCCACAGCTCCCCCAGGGCCCCCTGCTCCAGCACCAGCACCGGCTGGCCGCTGACGGGGTCCCGGAGGGTATTCCCGGTGTCGTGCAGGGCCCGCAGCCGCAGCCGCCGGCCCTGTAGGGAAACGGTCACATCCATCAATTCTCCTCCTTCATGCCGCGCCCCCTGGCGGAACACCAGGTGCAGCAGCAGCCCAAAGCCTATGGCGGAGCCCAGCAGCACCGGCCAGCTGATGTCGGCGTAATATACCCGGCTGAGAATGGCCCCCGGGGACCCTGCCGCCAGACCTGCCGCCAGCAGCAGCCCCGCCAGCGCCCCGGACAGCAGAAAAAACAACGCCGTCAGCCGCCAGGGACGGCATTCCCGCCGCCAGGCCAGACGGCACACAGCGACCCCCGCCGCCAGCCGGCACGCCGGGTGCGCCAGCATCCGGCACCCGGGCAGAAATACCGCCGCTGCGTACAGCGCGCCCAGCGCCGCCGCCAGGGCCAGCCGTCCCCGCCGCAGGGGCAGGCCCGCCAGCCGGGCCGTGGCCAGCAGCAGCAGATAGTCCACCGCCAGGTTCAGCAGCACCACCCGGTCCAGATACACCACCGTCATGGCTCCGCCTCCTTTCCGCCATCCATTATACAGGGACGGCTCCGCGAAATCTCGCGGAAAGGGGCGGGGCCTATTTGCGCCGCAGCGTTACCGCGGCGGCAATCAGGAGAAAAATCCCAAAGGGGCGCCGCAGCAGGGTCACGTCCAGGGCCGTGGCCGCCCAGGAGGCAGCGGCGGCCGTCACCAGCGCCCAGGGGACCGTGCGCCGCAGCAGGGCCTTGTCCAGCAGGCCGTTCTGCCGGTGCCAGATCAGGCCCATGGCGGCAGTGGGCAGGAAATACAGCAGGTTTACCCCCTGAGCCGCCGCCTGGTCCACCCCGAAAAACAGGGTCATCACCAGCAGCAGAAGGGTGCCGCCGCCGACGCCCCAGGCCGACAGCACCCCGCAGCCCATCCCGGCCAGCAGGGGCAATACAATGTCCTTCACAGCAGATACCGCACCCCGCCGTACACCAGAAACGCCGCAAACAGACGCCGCAGCCACACGGCGGGCACCCTGGTAAAGAGCTTCCCCCCCACAAAGCCCCCGGCCAGCCCGCCTGCCAGATATGGCCACGCCATGCCCCAGTCCAGTCCCGTCCGCACCAGGTATACCCCGCCGGACAGCACACAGCAGGGCAGGATGGTGGCCACGCAGTTGGCCAGGGCACGTTTTTCCTCCACCCGGCACCAGGACTCCAGCAGCGGAGCCAGCACCATGCCGCCTCCGCCGCCGAACAGACCGTTGACGGCCCCGGCCAGAGCGCCGGAGATCCCCATCCGCGCTTTTTTCACAGGCGTCGCCTCCTTTGAATATGTAAGCGGGGGGCCTACGTCCCCCTGGCTCCCCCTTTGGGGGAGCTGTCGGCGCAGCCGACTGAGAGGGAAAATCGCCGAAGCGCCGCCGGTGGCGGATGAAGCGAGGCGATTTCGAGGAAGTGCCCCGGCTATCGGCCGCGACAGCGGGCGATAGCCGGCTGGCACGACGGTGGGCAGAAAACAGAAGCCCCTACAGCCCTCTCAGTCACCTTCGGTGACAGCTCTCCCAGAGGGAGAGCCAAGTAGGGCCCGCTACCCTCGGCGGCCCGCGTTGACCCGGCAAGCCCGGGGCGGGGGTCATTTTCCAATACAATCCGTCATTTTCTTGCAGAATTATACAAAATGTAGCACGCCAGGACACCAAGAATCCTGTAGGGCAGGCCCGGGGCGAGGCATTTCTGCCCCGCCCCGGCCTGTCTCATACCAAAACCTGTTAAAAAGCTTGAAAAGCTTTTTATAGCACCGAAGGTGCGTCAGGTTTTGTATGAGACGTCACAGCGTGTTTTCACACGCTGTGCGTGGGCACAGCGCACGGGATTCTTGATTAAATTTTTTAATCAAGAATCAGTATCAGGGCGATTGGGTCAGATCTTGCGGAAGCTCTGGCAGTCGGTGCACTGGTCCATGGAGGGGTGGGCCTCATGGGTACCCACCTGGATGCTGGACAGGCCGCAGTTGTCCATGTCCTGGCAGTGATGGGCGCAGCTGGTAACGGAGCACTTGATGGACATGTTGGGGGTGCAGCTGCACCCGTCGTTGGTACAATTCTTGCTCATAGCGAAGGTCCTCCTTGCAAAAAATAAAGTCAGGCCGCAAAGCCTGACTTTATTCTGACCCGCCGGGGCGGGATTATACGCGATTTCTTCAGCCGTTATCGGTGCGGTTGCGCCATTCAACCTCCTGGTCCAGCTCAAACTGCAGCTTCTTGTTTTCCTCCACTAGTTCGTCATAGTGACGGCCCTGGATGTAGTATTTCACGAAAATGAAGGTGGCCTCGTTGAACTCCTCCTCGGTGTATTCCGGCAGCAGGGAGCCGTTCTTCCGGCGCAGGCCCTGGACATTGATGACCACCAGGCGGCGGTGCTGCTCGGACAGCTGGAACAGCTTCAGCGTCTCGGGGATCTCCAGCCCCAGATCAAAACTATTATTGACCAGCTCCAGCAGACGGCGCTGCTCCGGCTTGGCGGACACGATGACACCGTAGCGGGCAAACAGGCGCTTGAGATAGTCGGCAGAGACCTCCTCGCGGGTGATGGTGCCCTTGCCGATGCCGGTCAGCATGGTGTTGGACAGGTTCAGACTGACATATACTTCTTCGCCGGTTTTGGGATAGCTCATGGGGGTACCTCCTATTATTTTCCATTGATCCTCGCGCCGCCGGGCGGCGCCTTGCTTTCTGTGGATAGGGTACCACATCCCATGGCGGATTGCAACAAAAACTTGTACTGAGAACGTTTATTTGTAGAATAAAACAGCGTTTTTCGTGATTTTGACAGGCTTTTATGTTTCCAAATGTACCAAACAACTCGTACATGCAGAACAAAATACCCGGCCCTCAGGCCGGGTATTTTGGCATGGATAGAGTATCTGCGGGCGCAGCCGCATTATCTTACCCGTCTGCGGCGCAGGACGGGCATGGCGGTCAGGGCCGCGGCGGCAGTCAGCAGCAGGGCTGCATATACCGCCAGAGGCGCTGCGTCACCGGTCTTGACCGGCTGGGAAGCAGCCACGGCAACAGCCAACTGGCTGACGGCGCTCTCGTTGCCCGCCTGGTCCACGGCCTTGGCGTACACCTTGGCGGCGGTGGGGGCAAAGGGACCGGTGTACAGGACCCACTCCGTGCCGTCATAGCTGTAGTACAGGGTCACATGCTCCTCGGCGGCGGTCAGCGTCACCTTGCCGTCGCCGCCCTGGGCAATGACGGGAGCCTCGGGGGCCGCAGTATCCCGCACCACGGTGAAGGTCACGGTGGTGGCAGTGCCGGTAGCCTCATCGCTGAGCTCCACCGTCACCACATTCTTGCCCTCCTGCAGCTGCGCACCGTAGGAGAACACCTGGGTGATGGGATCGCCCAGAACGTTGACGTCGTTGGTGGGATAGATCAGAATGTCGCCGTTGATCTTCAGACTGATGTTGCCGAACAGATGGGTCACATCGCCGGTGATGGGGAAGGTCTCCTGGTTGGTGCAGATCACCGCGCCGTCGGCGATGCGCGCGTCGTCAAAGCACAGGGCCGTGGGCTCCGTATCCGGCAGGTAGTACAGATACAGCTTGTACTGGGTGCCGAAGTCGTTCACGACAAACATGCTGCTGAGGGTCTTGACGTATGTCAGATTCAGCCCGGCATGGATGGGAATGTCGAACTCCACCTGGCGGCTGCCCTCTTCGGGCCAATACTCGGTGCCGTTGAAGATCAGCACGTTGGCATCCCGATCCAGAGTGGCCTTTACATGGAGGTTGCCGTTTTCATCCAGCATATCATCGGTGATGAGGAAGCGGGAATCGGACAGGCCGCCCGACTCGTTGCTCCACAGGGGATCCAGGTCCAGAATGTCGCCCCGTATGGTGCCGTCGGAATACCGGGCATCGTTGAAGCCGTCTTCGTTGTACATCTTCTCGCCGTATACCGTGTCGTACAGCAGCGCGTTGCGCAGGGTGCGGTGACCGGCGGCGTCATAGGCCTCCACGCGGACCACCTGGCTCCAGGCGCTGTAATCATAGACCTCGCCGGTTTCGTCGTCTACGAACACGGACTCCTTATAGGCGAAGGGGAAGCTCATGAACACGCGGCCCTCCTCGTCCCGGGAATCCAGAGAGATCTCCTGGGTATGGACCTCGGCATCCACGTCGGCAGCGTCGGCGCCCATGAGCCAGTCGGAGAAGGTCTCGCCGTCCACGGTGCCGGTGAGCCAGCTGACGGTGATGCGGGTCAGGGACTCGTCGGTGACCTGGATCATCATGGGCACCAGGTCGTCCTTGGCATACTTGGTGGCCAGCAGATAGCCGTCCATGGTGTGGTCGCTGGTCCACAGCATGCTGTTGTCCCACTCGCCGTTTTTATCGCAGACATAGGACATGACGGAGGGCCTCTGCACGTCGAACAGGGCGGGCTTGTCCGCCTGGAACACCACGCTGCCGGCGGCGTCATAGGCCACCACATGCAGGGTGATGAGACCGGGCTCCTCCACACTCAGAGCCAGACGGAAGCCGTTGCGCTCATCGAAGGAAGCATCCTGACCGTTGACGGTCAGCCTCCTGACGCTGCTGCTGGCAATGCCGCGGATCTGGGCCACGCAGTCGGTGATGTTCACATAGCTCTCGGCGATATAATCATAGTCGGCGCTGTAGCTGATGTCCCGCAGCACCGTCAGGCTGTCGTCGTTGTTGATGTTGGAGAACATCACGGCGGCGTCAAGCCGGGCATTGGTGTACAGGATATCGGTGGTGCCGTTGAAGGCGTAGTCCATGCAGGTCAGGGCGATCTCGTTCATCTGGCCGTCCTGATAGGTTTCCACCGGCAGGACCACGCTGTATTCGCCGGTCTCCTCATTATAAGCGGCGTCATTGCCGGGAACAAAGTCCAGCTCCTCCTGGCCGTTGACGAACACGGCAGCGGTATTGAGAATGCCGGAGTAGTCCTGGGCGGTGTAGGTCAGGTACAGCATGCCGTCATCCACGGCGGCGCTGGTGATATGGACCTGGGGCGCGGTGAGATCCAGCTTCACCGGCAGCAGAGTGGTCTCCACCCGGTGGCTGCCGGGCATCCGGGCCCGGATGCGCAGGGTGTACTGGCCCTCGTCGCACATGACATACTCGCCGGTGGCAATGTCGTAGCGGGTACCGTCCCAGGTGCCGTCGCCGGCAGTGCCGCTGCTGAGCAGGCTGATGGGGGAGCGGCTCTCATTGGCGTCGATGGCCACGTACTTGGCTACATTTTCCCGATGGTTGATCTGGCGGACCACCTGGCCGTTTTCATCCAGCACGTCCACGGTAACCTCGGCGGCGCTGCGCAGCATGCCCACAATGGGCTGGGCGGCGTCGAAATCACCGTCGCCGTTGGGGGAGAAGGCAATGTGGTCGGGATCGGTGGTCATGCTCTCGGTGTCGAAGCCGGCATAGGAATCGCCTGCTGCCACGGTGGTCACAGGCAGATTCTCATAGTAGTTGGTCATGACGTTGCCATCGTCCCAGGCGGGCAGGTCGATGATCCGCTGGCAGCCATACCAGTCGCCGTAGAAGCCCATCAGGGGCAGAGACAGGTCCACATCGCCGTCGAAGGGCAGGAATGCCTCCACATAGTGGTTCTTGGCGGCATTGGCAGGGATGGTCAGGGTGCCGGTGACCTGAACCGTACCGCCTGCGGGGACGGTGACGGCGGTCTTGTCAAAGGTCACGGATGCGCCGGACAACAACTCCATGGCGTAGCTGCCGTCCTGGCCGGTAACGTCGGTGTATACCGGCACGGAGGCGGGCAGAGTATAGCCGGCGACGGCGGTGCCGTAGTTGGTAAGGGTCACGGTGAAGCCGGTGGTATTGCCCACCTCCTTCAGCGCCACGGAGGCCACGCCGTTATAGGTGGCCAGGACACGGTTTTCCGCAGCGGACAGAGGATCCGCCATGCCGCTGCCCTGCTGACGCACGGAATAGATGACGCTGCCGTCCGCAATGGGGTCGGCGGTGTTCATCAGAGTATTCTTCACAAAGGTGTTCAGGGTCGTATCGCCCAGCACCAGGCTGCCGTCGGCCAGGGACTTCTGCAGGCTCTCCAGCACCAGGGCGGCGCAGCCGGACACATAGGGTGTGGCCATGGAGGTGCCGCTCATCTCCTCGTACTTCTGATCCTTGGACACGGAGTAAATGTTGCCGCCGGGGGCGGAGATCTCAGGCTTGATATCCAGGGTGGGGGTGGAGCCCCAGGAGGAGAAGGTGGATACGCAGCCGCCGGTGGCCTCGTTGGGATACACCACGTCGTGCAGGCCGTCGAAGGACACGGTGGCCCCGGCCTGGACCAGCTCCATGAGCCTGGCGCCGGTGTTGCCGCTGACCATCATGGCCGTGTACTGGCTGGCGCTTTCGGCGGACACGTTGGTGGGCACCTCGTCAGTGGCCTCATTGTTATACACGATAACGGCGGAGGCATGGCACATGCCCATCAGATAGTTGATCTTATCCTCGAAGCTAATGTCCTTGCCCCGCTGGACCAGCGCCACATAGGGGCCCTCGGGCAGGGTAGACAGCTTGGGGAAAATGTCCTCGAACAGGTCGCCGTAGCCGAACTCCAGAATGGGCACCTCACCTAGGGAGGTCCAGTCGGTGTGGTTGCCCTGGGAGAAGTCCATGACCACGCCGCTGTATACGGTGTCCTCGCCGCTGGAGATGGTCACGGATTTGCCCCGCAGCATGCTGTTGTCCACGGAGGCTACGCTGAGGGCGCCGGGATAGGTGGCGGGGTTGGACACCGCGCCGGTATCGATCACGCCCCAGTCGTTGGTGTTGACGCCTGTGTCGGAGGCGGAGGTGCCGTCGTTGCCGGCAGCCACGCACACCACCGCGCCGTTCTCCTCGGCATAGGCCAGGGCCTTTTGCAGATAGTCCGCGTCGCTGTAGAAGCCTGCGGTGCCGCCCAGGCTCAGGTTCAGAATGTCCGCGCCCAGCTTTACGGAATCCTCCACGGCGCGGATGATATCGTCGTTAAAGCCGCTGCCGGTACTGCCGAACACCTGCATGGCAAAGAGCTGGGCGTCGGGGGCAACGCCCGCCACGCCGCCGTTTTCCTCGTCGCCGTTGGCGGCCACGATGCCGGAGACGTGCAGGCCGTGGGTGACCTGGCGGTTATTGATGTCGTCCTCGTCGACATAGCTGAAGCCGAAGGGGACCTTATCGGTGTAATACTTGCCGTAGCCCAGGGCGGCGATCTTCGCCTCCATGTCGGCCTTGGTGTATTTCAGCCTGGCGTCCTGGCGCATCTGCATATCGGGATGGGTGTAGTTGACGCCGCTGTCGATGACGGCCACCACGATTCCCTCGCCGGTGCTGCCGCCGTTCTCCGCCTTCCACAGCTCCATGGCGGAGGTCATTTCCTTGGCGGAGGTCATCCGAGCCTTGTAGGTGGTGACCTCACTGACGGATACCACGCCGTCCAGGGCAGCCACCTGCTTCATCTGGGCCCGGGTCATGTCCATGGAAAAGGCGCTGACCAGATAGCCGGACTGGTTGATAACGGAGCTGCCGGTAATGCGCCGGACCTGACGGATGACGCTCTCCTGGGAGCGCAGGGTCCGGGCCTCGGCGGACTGCACGGCGGCGGTGTAGGTCACGGTGCCGGTCTGCTCCACGGCGGCGGGCACGTCGGTGACCACCATGGCCCGGACCACCTCATTGGGGTCCTTTCCGGCGTCCAGGTCCACCGTGGCGCTTCCGCGGACGGAGTCCTTCAGCCGCTGCACGTAGTCACTGGCACTGTAGTTCTTCTGGGCGGCCAGTGCCGGAACGCACAGCGATACCGCCAGGACTACCGCCAGGCACAGAGACAATACCTGCCGGAGCAGTCGGTGTACGGATGTGTTTTCTCTCATGATCTTCCTCCTGAATAATAATTCACGCCGCCTGTTTTGCCCGCTGGAGCGCACACCCCAAGACTCCTTTGCGCAAAAAGCACGGCGTGTCGTGAAAATTCGCCGGATTATCGCGGTTATATTCAGAATCCTCCGGCAAATTTTTCCCAATTATATAACGCATTAGCGTGAAAAACAATCCGCAATTCATCAGTTTTTCCTTCTGCCTGGCATTAGCACTTCTTATGAATATGCGTGAATATACAAAAAAGGAGCCCTCCCTCGGCGGGAAGGCTCCTTCCTGTTGATTTGTTAAAACTCGGCGTTGCCCACGGTGCGGGGGTGGAGCTCCACATCCCGGATGTTGCTGACGCCCGTCAGATACATGACCATGCGCTCAAAGCCCAGGCCAAAGCCTGCGTGACGGCAGCTGCCATAGCGCCGCAGGTCGCAGTACCACCAGTAGTCCTCGGGCTTCATGCCCAGCTCCCGGATGCGCGCCTCCAGCATGTCCAGCCGCTCCTCGCGCTGACTGCCGCCGATGATCTCGCCGATGCCGGGCACCAGGCAGTCCGCCGCGGCCACGGTTTTGCCGTCGTCGTTCAGGCGCATATAAAACGCCTTGATCTCCTTGGGATAGTCGGTGACGAACACAGGCCGCTGATAGATCTGCTCCGTCAGATACCGTTCGTGCTCCGTTTGCAGGTCCGTGCCCCAGTCCACCCGGTACTCGAACCTGTCGTTGTGCTTTTTCAGGATCTCCACCGCCTCGGTATAGCTGACCCGGGCGAAATCGGAGGTGGCCACATGCTCCAGCCGGGCCTTGAGCCCCTTGTCCACGAAGCTGTTGAAGAAGTTGATCTCATCCGGGCAGCGCTCCAGCACCCGGGTGATGATGTGCTTGATCATGGCCTCGGCCACGTCCATGTCCCCGGCCAGGTCGCAGAAGGCCATCTCCGGCTCGATCATCCAGAACTCGGCGGCGTGGCGCTGGGTGTTGGAGTTCTCCGCCCGGAAGGTGGGGCCGAAGGTGTATACATCGCCGAAGGCCATGGCGAAGTTTTCGGCGTTCAGCTGGCCGGACACGGTGAGGCTGGTTTTCTTGCCGAAGAAATCCTGGCTGTAATCCACCTGGCCGTCCGCAGTCTTGGGCACATTGTTCAGGTCCAGGGTGGTCACCTGGAACATCTCGCCTGCGCCCTCGCAGTCGGAGCCGGTGATGATGGGGGTGTGAACATATACGAAGCCCCGGCTCTGGAAAAACTCATGCACGGCATAGGCCGCCGCGCTGCGGACCCGGAACGTGGCGGAAAACAGATTGGTCCGGGGGCGCAGATGCTGGATGGTCCGCAGGAATTCCACACTGTGGCGCTTTTTTTGCAGGGGATAGTCGGGGGTGGACCGGCCCTCCACGGCGATCTCGGCGGCCTTCAGCTCCAGGGGCTGCTTGGCCTCCGGCGTCAGCACCACGGTGCCCCGGACGATCAGGGCCGCGCCCACGTTCTGAGAAGCGATCTCCTTATAGTTATGCAGCTCGTCGGCGCTCATGACCACCTGCAGATTGCGGAAGCAGGAGCCGTCGTTGAGCTCAATGAAGCCGAAGGTTTTCATATCCCGGATGGTGCGGGCCCAGCCGCACACGGTGATCTCCTTGCCGCCCAGCTGTTCCTGATCGGCAAAGATGGCTGCGATTTTCATGCGATCCATCTTGATCTCTCCTTGTTGTACAGATAGTTTATTATTATATGCCGGTTTTCCGGGCTTTGCAAGGCCTTATTGCAGCTTTTGCTGCCGCATCCACACATCCATCACCAGGCTGTGGGGCAGAAGCTTCGTCAGTGCCGTCTGGAACCGGGCCACGAAGCCGAACTGGCTCACGTCCCTGCCCCGCCTGGCATCCCGCCAGGCCCGCTGCACCAGCTGCTCCGGCTCATACATGGCCACATACTTCTTCACCACGGATTCGCCGCCCTCGGTGGTGGCCCGGGCAAAGAAGGCCGTCCGGGTCCAGAAGGGGCACAGGGCCATGACCCGGACGCCCCGGCTCCGCAGCTCCCGGTTCAGGGCCCGGCTGAAGCTCAGCACAAAGGCCTTGGTGGCCCCGTACACGTTGATATAGGGGATGGGCTGGAACGCCGCCACCGAGGCAATATTGATGATCTGTCCGCCCCGTGGCATATAGGGAGCCGTCAGCTGGCACAGGGCCACCACGGCCTGACAGTTCAGGTCCGTCATGTTCAGGTTTACCTCCAGCGGCGTGTCCACCACGGCCCGGAACTTGCCGAAGCCGCTGGCGTTGACCAAAAGGCCCACCTCCACCGGCTCCTCCGCCAGGGCGTCGGCATAGGCCTGGAAGCTGCGGCGGTCCGTCAGGTCCAGGGCCAGGGCGCGGATGGGATACGGCACCCGGTCCCGCAGCTCCTCCAGCGCCTTTTCATGGCGGGCAATGACCCATACCTCATCGAAGCGGTCAAAGGAATCCACAGTTTCGGCAAACCGGCGCCCCATGCCGCTGGACGCGCCGGTGATCACGGCAATTTTCTTCATAACGGTCCCCTCCTGTTCTGGTCCTGGGGTGATTATACCAGAATCCGGCTTCCGTGACAAGGAAAAAGCCGGAGTTCTGCCGCCGGGAAGCCGGGCATATAGTGATGGTGCATAGTATGGCTTAGGAGTGGTGCGCTATCAAAGGGAACATGGAGGAACGGGCCTGTCAGCTGGCCCTTTACCTGATAGAAAACCGGGCCACGGTGCGCTCGGCGGCCAGGAAATTCGGCGTCAGCAAATCCACGGTACATAAGGACCTGTCCGAGCGCCTGCCGGCGTATAACCGGGCGCTGTATCTGCAGGTGAAGGAGGTGCTGGACGAAAACAAGGCCCAGCGCCACATACGGGGCGGCCTTGCCACCCGGCGGAAGTATAAGGGCGAATAAACGAAGCAGAGGGTCTGCGGCACAGCCGCAGACCCTCTGCTTGCTTGGCAGCCGGCGCTTACCGGGTGCCCTCCACAACAAACCCGGTGAACCCGGCCTTTTTCAGGCGGTCCAGCATCTTCTCGGCGTTGGCGCGGACGGCGAAGGCCCCCACCTGGACCCGGTACAGGGTATCGCCCTGGGTGGTCTCGGCGGGCTTGGGGGCCTCCTGCCTGGCCGGGACATAGGCCGCGCCCAGATACTCGCACAGGCCCTTGGCGATGGCCTCACCGATGTCCGTGGTGTGCTCCACGATCCAGCGGGCGCCCTGGATGGAGTCGTGGAACTCGCACTCGCAGTACACACTGGGGGCGGCAGGATTACGCACCTCATACAGCCGGGGGTTGGCCTGGATGTTTTCAGACGTTCCCGGCGTCAGCGGGGCCAGCTGGCCAAACACAGCCCTGCATGCATCATACCCCTTGCCGGGGACACTGTAGCAAAACATCCGGGTGCCGGACACCTTGCCGTTAAAGGCGTTGGTGTGGACGCAGTTGTGGATATCCGCGCCCCAGGCGTCGGACTCGGCGCAGCGCTGGGCCATGGTGGTGCCGAAGGCCGCCAGCTTCACCTCCACGCCGCTGCGGCGCAGGGCGGCAGCCTCCGCCTCGGCGATCCTCTGGCACTGGGCGTGCTCGTTGGTGTTTCCCCAGGCATAGCGGTTTTCCGTCTGGTCGCTGGGGCTGATATAGATTTTCTTAGTCATTGCGTTCCTCCTCTCCTTCCATGGTATGCTCTGTGTGCCCCTTGAGCTTCTGCAGCAGCGACTGCACGAAGTCCGGCACCGGCGCACCCATGGCCGACACATTCTCCAGGATGGACAGCAGCTCGTTGATCACCAGCCAGATAATGACGATGCTGGCAAACAGGAACTTCACCGGCCAGTCCCAGCCCAGGGTGTCGGCTCCGTAGCGCAGCAGCCAGTCCACCACGGCGGCCACGCCGACAGTGGCCACATACCCCACCTTTTTCAGGATGCCCCGCAGGCCCACCCGGGAGGACAGCTCCCCGGCGTTCCATGCCTTGGCCATGCCCGTGGCGTAGTCCAGCAGCATCACCACCACCAGCACCAGCACCGGCACCAGCAGCTGCACCCCGTAGGCACACAGCGCCCCCAGGGCGGCCGCCAGCGCGGCCTTGATCGTGTTTTCTTTCATGTAAAATCTCCGTTCCTGCCGCCTTGGGCGGCGTGATTACTGATTATCAGAGCGCCTTGGGCAGCCGGAACGTGGTTGCCGCTCACGCCTCCTTCAGCGAAATCTGGCTGAACACATTTTTCGTACCAACGCCGCCGCTTTTCTGGGAGAAACAGATAGCGTACCCCTTCCCGGCCTCCGGTGTTATGGAAGCGGAGCAAAGCTCCGTGGTGCTGTAGCAGACTCTGGCATTGGACACGTAGGTCCATACGCCGCCGCTTACGTTATAGGTCATCAGGTTCACACCACTATTTGCACTGGCGCATTTTGCCGCGAAGGTATAGCTTTTTCCGACTTCCAGCGCCAGCGGGACAACAATGCCATAGCCGGAGAGCTGAACCGCCGACGCGCTGCCCGCATGGATCGTAAATTCTAGGGTATCCGTTCCAACGGCAAAATCCGTCATCGTCGCAGCGGTCGGGCTCTGAGTAGTCCCGGTAAAAGACATCGGATAATAGTACTTATCTGTTCCAAAGGACCTTCCCACGGTTCCGTCGGAATACTCCTGCCACTGAACGCCTGTCCGACCGGTCATATCCCACAGGGGAGTCACCTGACCGCCGCCGCTGTCACCGCTATGCACACCCAGCATTGTCTCATAGATCATCTGGCCCAGCTTCGCGTAGCCGCCCTCCGTGGGGTGCACGCCGTCGTTAATATCCTGAGCCGGATCCAGCACACAGTTATTGGGTGAGATAGCCACGGAGATGTTGCCGGAAAAGTGCTCCATCAGCGCCTTGGACATGCGGATCGTGTTCATGCGGTACACGAAGTCAATCTGACTGGCGCCGTATTTCTCCGTAAAAACGGAGGGGTTCCCGTTGGGCGGCGTGAGCAGATCAACGATGACCTTGATGCTGCTGTCATAGTTCAGGATGGAATTCACCATGGTATCCAGATACCCGATTGTCGCAGCCGCCGAGAAGGAATCCAGCCCGGCATAGAAGATGTCGTTGATGCCCAGTTGGAGGACCACCACGCCCACGCCGGTATAGGCCTGCGCGGTCATATAGTGGCTGAAGTCGAACCCGTTGTTATAGAACGGGTTTGTATATGTGCCGTCTGCCGCCTTTGTGCAGTAGTCGGAGGCTTTCCAGCCGGCCCGTCCCTCATGTCTGGCCGGAGCCGTGCCCCGGGTCCCGAGCAGCGTCAGTGCTCCTCCGGCGGCTGAGAAACAGCTCAGGAGCTTTTGACAGATGTAGTTGCCCTGGGTCACAGTGCTGTCGCCGATGACCAGCGCTGAAGCGGTAACGGCCTTGTTGGCTGCGGCGATGATCGTGCATGTGCCGCTCGCCAACAGGCTGTAGCCGGAGTCGTACACCCTCCACTGCAGTGGATACGTCCCGGGTGCGTTGGCCGTTATAGACAGATGATCGCCATACCGCTTTATGGTCAGCCCGTTTGCTGCGCTGCACCAGAACATGGCGTTCTGCTGGGATATCACATTAGCATAGTAGATATTGAATTCGCTGCCGGTCAGAACCCTGACCACTGCGGGAATGGCCACGGCGATGACCCTTGTATCCTCTGCATCCGCGCCATCGTTTACGGCAGCAATCGCCGTCCCATCCACCTCGATGGTGGTCACTTTTCCGCTTTTCGTGGCTGTCACCACCGGGCTATGACCAGCAGGGCCTTGCGGGCCGGTTGCACCGGCGGGGCCTTGCGGGCCTTGCGGGCCTTGCGGGCCGGTCGCGCCCTTTTCTCCCTGTGCGCCACCCAGGCCCTTGATAAGCTCCATCAGCTGATCGTACACGTCTGGCGTGGGGTTGGCGGGAGCACCGCTGGGCGTGGTGACGGACGGTAGCACCCGCAGGTCCGCCGCCCGGCTGGTGTGCAGGTCTCCGGCGTACAAGCCCACGGATGCCCACCCCGGCGTGCTGAGCGCCGGCAGAGCCGCCGTGTCGCCGGCGAATACCACGTCCTGATAGGTGCCGTCCGCCAGGTTCACCCGCATGGTTTTGGTGTCGTAGGGGGTCCACTCCTGATCCAGGTCCCACGCCACCGTGTAGTCGCTGTTGCCGCAGATCACAGTCCCCGTGCCTCCGGCCCGCTTGTCCCGAATTTTGATCTTGATTTCAGGCATTTGCATCATCTCCCTTCGGATACGCCCGCACGCGGCGGAAAAGTTGCACCCGCTGTTGCCGTCTCCTCTATTGTAACGGATGCCGGGCCGGGATTTCTCCCCGGCCCGGCATTTTTTTCAGCTTCCCCAAGCGTTTGGGATTCTCACTCCCACGGCGTGCCCTTGTCGCTCCAGGTGGAATTTTTCAGCGCCAGCCACATGGCCTTCTGCTGGCTGGGCGTCAGGCCCATGGACTGAATATAGGCTACGTACTTGGCCTTCAGGGACCCGGACACGGTTTTGCCCTCCGCGTCCTTGTCGCTCTCCAGGGTGGCCATATACTCCATGGCGGTGCTCAGCGTGTCATAGCTGATGCCAGCGGGCTTGGCGTAGCTGTTGTACGCCTCCCGCAGTTTCTTGCTTTCATATGAGTCTATTCTGTAATTATGCCCCGGAATGTGGAGAATTATTATCGTTTGCAGGAGGTAGAAAGAGGTACGCAGATGAAGATACCAAAGGCTACAAAGCTGCCATCCGGCAGATACCGGGTGCAGGTGCAGGTAAACGGAAGGCGGGTAGGGGAGACCTTCGACACGCCCGAGGAGGCGCAGTATTGGGCCGCCGGGATAAAAACCAGGATGAAGGACGCCAATAAGCCCGCCAGAAGGGTTACTGTGGCAGAGGCTGTGGACCTGTACCTGGAGCGTCGCAGCGCCGTACTGTCCCCGGCAACCATCGCCGGTTACCGCAGGATCCAGAAGAACCTGTTTCCACCCATCGCGGATATTCAGGTAGCCGATCTATCCCAAGGAGATATTCAGCGCTGGGTCAACCGCATGGCGAAAGAGGGGAAAGCGCCCAAAACCATATTCAATGCCCACGGCCTTCTTAGCTCTATCCGGTCTGAGATTCTCCCGGACGCGCCCGCTCTGCGGACCCGGCTTCCGCAAAAAGAAAAGCAGGAAATCCAGATTCCTGCCAAGACGGAGGTTGCGGCCATCGTCGAGCATTGCCGGGGAACGAAGTATGAGCTGCCTATCATGTTGTCCATCTGTCTCGGCCTGCGTGTTTCCGAAATTCGCGGTCTCCGCTGGTCGGATATCGGCGGTGAATATATCACGATCCGCAGCGCCATTGTGCAGGGGGAAGATGGATCCGTCGAGAAGGGACCAAAGACCACCAGTGGCATTCGCCGTGTCCATATCCCAAAGCCCGTACAAGAGCTGCTGGCCACCGCGCCGCACACGTCAGACCATCTCACTGAACTGACCGGCCATGCGATTTATTGCGGCTTCTCCCGTATCTGCGAAAAGGCGGGTGTTCCGCATTACCGGTTCCATGACCTGCGCCATGTGAACGCCTCTGTTATGCTGGAAGCGAAGATACCGGACAAGTACAGCATCAAGCGCATGGGACATGCCACGCCAAACATGCTCAAGACCACATACCAGCACATTTTCCGCGAGGACGAACGTCTATATGACGATGTCATTGAGGAGGGGCTGGAGGCTATCCTTCACCCGGACAAGTAGTCCGGTTTTCGTGTGCATTTCCGTGTGCGTTTTTAACGCAAACAATGCACACGAACCATAAAATTCTGTTGCATTCCGCGAAAACACAAAGCCTGAAAATCCGCATGAATAAAAGAAAAGACCAGAAACCGACGTGGTTTCTGGTCTTTCATTTTGGTGGACCTGGGCGGGCCAAATAAGAACTTGTGGTGTTTTGCGGGAGGGTTCCTACTGTCAATAGAGATTAAGAGTTCTATTCCTTCATTCCCCCGTCAATCCAATCATTAAAAAGTTCTTTTACAATATTGGCGCAATAATATGTTCCAAGTTTATCATCACTATACTTGGTAAACCAGCGATCAACATCTTTTTCGCTATTTATCTCCTTTATTTTTTCAATCGTGTTGGCGTATGTGAGGTCAGAAAAAGCGATAGGAGGATGTCCGTCCTTGTTAGCAATTGCAGACAAATTTGAAGCCCCTGTTACAGCATCGCCAATCCACACAGGATTGTTTATTCCAACATCTTTTCGGCCTGCTTTCACGATGAGTTCTTCAGCAGTTCCAACACCTATTCCTACAGCGATAGTTGGATATTTTTTGAGCGCTAATAAGTTATTCAGCATCTTTAGATAAGTATTGATATATGTGGCTTTATCAACGCATTCATAAGTATCTGATTGAAGTGGAGTGGTATAAATTGCGTAGACACAATCCCCTCGAATACCAATCTCCCGTAAGCCATCACTATCTCTAAGGATTTCAATTATTTCCGAAGTGAAGCTTCTAATAATTTTTGAAACTTTCTCTTTATCTTCTTCTGTAAACAAAGAGGTCGAATCCCGAATATCAACAAAGATGGCGCTTACCCAGCTTTTATAGGCATTATCAAAGGTTAGCTTGTCTATTGCAGGCAATTTATCTTGTTCGATAATCTCAAGCTCATTATCCAGAATTGCTTCTACTCGCTTCTTGCCTTCTTTATAATCATAGCTGGCCATTTAAGTCCCTCCTCAAAAAACAACTGCCCCTATTATCCATAGAACAGAGAATCCGCAAAACCCTATGAGCGTCCATTTTAAACCACACTGGTAGTTTTTATATTTATCGTGGCAAATACACGAATTTATGTATATCTGCGAAATGACATCATTTAGAAATACTTCTTCTGTGGTGGCAAGCAACTTAACTTTATAGCCTAAATAATTGTTTTTTCGGATATGTTCAAAGAATATTTTCGAGTCTCCGTCCAATCCATCTTCAGCAGATGAATCAATCTTAACTCCCAAAACTTTGATTATTTGGCTTAATCCAAATACCATAACAATTATAGATCCAGCCAACAGTAGCAGATAAAGAGAATTGCAAAAAGTCTTTTGTGCAATAGCCATCCGAACAATTGACATAAGATTGTTTAAGCCTTCCGTGGTAAGGACAATCGTAAGAATGACACCAAATGTTCCAAGAAAAATAGATGCTTTATTATCACAGTTTCTAACAAAATCAATGGTCCTGTCCAGTATGTCCAGAGCATCAGCCTTATCTACACATTGTGTTTGATTTTTAGTATCCATGCATTAGTACCCCACAATATTTTTGATTTCATCTAACGCCTTAGTGAAATTTTCTCGATTGCAGTCAACAGCACAATTATTGAGGCGGTTCTCTATTGCACTGCGTAATTTCCATACAACACACTGATCCTTCGCCCATAGAATTGTGTTACGCCGAATTAAAATCCAGTGGCGATTTGTTTTTGCCATTGTTACCATTGCCTCATAAGCTTTATCATAAACTTTTAAGTGCTCATAGATTACTATTAAGTAACAATCATTCTGGGCTGTAACTTCGTCAGGGCTCTTTCCTATAATCTTTCCGAAAGCATATAGTTCATCTATCAAGTTCATCCAAAAATCATATCCCATTGAACAGATATAATCTGAGTTTATATATGATTGTTGCAATTTGCTATGTAATAAAGCATAGAAAGACTCTTGGCGTGAGGATAGTTCATTTTTATCAATTCTAATGCCTGATTCCATTCGCCGATTTTGTTCGGCCTGTTCGTGGAGTTTCGCTTCAAGCGCCTTTAACTGTCCTTCTTTTTGCGATATACTTTCCCATGCTTCAGTGATTTGTTGTACGGCAACTGCAATATTAAATGAATCCTCATTGTTTCCAGGCGTGGAAACGATTGGTTGCCCCAATTCGTTTGAAAATTCAAGATAATTATTTTGAGATATATATCCATTAAAGAGAACATTAGCCTTGTGTTTAGCTGCCGGAATCCATACATTTTCAGGCTTCAAATCGGGAGATAATTTGTTATATACATTCTCGGAAATGAAGATTTCCCCACCATCAGCTAAATCAGAGTATTTGCTAGCCCTATTTGTACAGTTTCCAACCCAAACGCAGTCTGTTTCATTCTCTTTGCTGTCATCCTTTTCAACACCATACATACCAACTTTTGTAAGCAGGACTTTTCCATAATCTATACCAATACCGCAAGATATTGTTTTCCCTCCAGCATTATTTTTCAAATGTTTATTTAAGGCAAAGTCAATACTGGTCTGCATAGCTTGAGCTGATCTTACAGCTTTGTCCGTAGATGATTCAATTAGATTTCCATTATCATCTTTAGAATCAAGGAATACTCCCATAATTCTATCGCCAAGGAACTGCCGTGTTACCCCTCCGTTGGAGCGAACGCAACTGACCGCCATGCGCATAAAAGCTCGATATACTTTTACCATACTTCTAGCTTGGCTTTCCTCCACCAATTGCGTTGATTTTCTGATGTCGATGAATAAAATTGAAGCATACAGTGAATATGCCTTGTTGCTATCAGGCAACTCCTCAAGTGTGGGAGGTGTGTCTAAAGATATTTCAAATTCTTCAACTTTTTGACTAGTTATCGTGTTAAGGCGAGAATCCAGCTTTTTGAAATCATCCATTGTGAACGGCATATTTTCACCTCAATATATAGGAAAATGTTTTCTCTTATTATACCATATATTGAGAAAACCGCAAGGTCTACAATCAAATCAGTTATCATTCAGCCCAAATTGAATCGACCACAGTTTTTTCTTATACAGCTGCTCATATTCCAATACCTCATGCTTATCCCTCTTGATGGGAAATACCTCCAAAATAGAATACTGGAAATTGTTGCAATAGTCAGCATCGGCGGTGATAAGCTCTTTGAGACGCTTGTTGCCGCCGTGCTTTGTTCGGGCATACTCGCTCCATCGGCCCCAGATACCGCCCTGCTCACCGCTGGCGGAGCCGACATAATGTTTGCCTGTTTTAGTATCTGTAATGAGATACACCCCGGCCACAGCAGACAGCTTTTCTTCCCATTCTTTGTAGGCCGCTTTATTGTAGACGATTTTGTGGAGAGTCTCAAAGGAAAGTAACACCTTATCATAGCTGGTAAAGCTGATTTCAGATACGGTGGGGCGAATCTCCAACAATTCCTTTTCTGTCGTCCCATTCTGACACCAGTTGATCGTTCCCTTGCCCCAGTCAATTACAAGGCGGTCTTTCATATCAGCAAGCAAATCTGTTTTGACTAGCTCATATACCACAGACTTATCCTCAGCCATACCACTGTCCGGTGTAAAATCTTCCGGGAATTGTGCGCGGATATATGGCTTGGAATCGCCAACACGATAGCAGCCCTGAAAAACACCATTTGTGCCTTCCGTCCCCAAAAAGCTGATGACCATATCACAGTCCCGAAACCGCGCATGGTTTTGAACTGACTGATACAATTCCAGATACCCCCGCTCGTAGTTGGCGGCTATCTCCTCTTTGGTAAGGTTGTGACGAATTAGCTTTACTCTGTCCCAGTTGATTTGCTTTCCAGCCAATAGCTCTTGAAATTTCATGGTATCCGTCCTTCTCTCTGTTTTTTTGAATTCATACCCACATGATAAAGCATCTTTTGGCGCATCGCAATAGATTACACATAAAAATATAAGTGTAAAAATAGCGTGTATTTAACACGCGGTTTTTCATCTATACTTGTGCCAAGAGGTGAGGCTATGTTTAAGGTCAGCAAACCCGAAATGGTCAACAAGACATTTCGAATGCCGGCAGAGTTGGTTGAGCGGTTAAATGTAGTAGCACAAGCCCAAAAGGTTTCTTTGAACAATCTAGTGTGCCAATGCTGCGAATACGCGCTTGATAATCTGTCAGATCAAAAAGAGGATAAAGAGTAGCGGCCATGCCACGATTGCAGTGACATAGCCGCTATTTCTTTTTTGCGGTATAAAGGGTATAAAGTCTAAAAACCTTTATCCTCTTTATAGCCTTTTTACCGCACCCTCGTTCATTTATCGAAAAACAGTGGATTCAACAGGTATCTGCTTCCACGAGGCCTTCCGCCTGTTGAGGCGGAGCAGGTGCGCTCAGCCAGATACCCATATTCAACTAACAGATCAATAGAAGGCTTTGCATCATCAGCTTTGGCAAACTCTCCCCGGCAAAGGTGGAACAAATCATATTTGCTCAATTCTCTTTTATCTTGATTCCGCAGGCGTTTCAGAATTTGCTTTGCACCTCGCAAGGTCTTGTCTGCCCCCATGATCGAGTAAGCGCATAACGCATGTGCCATGAAATACTTTCCGATTTTGATTGCCCGGTTCATAGTGTCCAATGAAACTGCTATTTCAGCTGATTTGTCTTTATGGATTGCGCAATGGAGAAGCCCTGCTATGCGCAGAGTATTTCCAATGAATTTTGCTCCCCAATCGCTCATGTATTCAAGATTATCGACTAACTGAGGCTCAAGCCAATCAAAGAGTGAAATAACCCTCTCATACGCCTTTGGAGAAAGCCTGATTTCCTTTGGTATTCCGCCCTCTGGGTAAGGAATTTTTAGCAGGGTGTGCATAAGCTCATGATATTCTTTCTCCAATTCTTCGGACAGTTCTGGCGTGTCAAAATGTCTGGTCCCAACTTTAGATTTTGGCCTGCAATAAAGGATTCTGGCATTTAGCCCTCTGGATTTGAATACATCATTCCGCATCAGGCCTTCCAATACATTGTCTTGTGCAGAGAGCAGCATCGTCAATGCCGGGTCATTGACAATTTCACTTTCCCGGCCCTTTCTATCCACACGAATGCGGTCTCCGCTGTACGCCTTTAGCATGGTATCAATTGATACCACATTAGAGTATCGCCCCGCGAGTGTATCAAATAGACCACCCTCTGTGGAGATAATGGTAAGTATCCCTTTATTTTCGGAGAGTAAAGAAGTCAATGCCTCTGGAGTGACATCATCTGCAATGAGACGGAGGGGCTTCACCCTCTTGTCTTCCAGGTTTCGATATTTTGTTCTGAGCTTTGTCGCCTCTTCAATTTTTCCGTCCCGCTCCAAGGCGTCAATCTGTTTCTTCCAACTACTTAAATTGGCCAAGTCAATTTCCGCCTGTTCCTTGCGCCTTCTGTTTTCTGATTTTTCATATTGGTAAATAGGATCAGCCATTTTGTGAACAATTGCACTTTTTCTTTCGCCGGACTTTGCTATGATGAGAATATACAGGTTAAGCGGTTCACTATAACTACGCTTAGGGGCTATCTTGAACTTCCCCTGCACCGCACAGGAAAGCGCCGCCAGCGTTGAAACAGCCGCCATATCAACAGGCGTTTCCGTATTCTCTGCAACAGTCTTCACCCAGTCGCATAATGGAGCGGGAAGTGCGTCCACCGGGAAAGACGGCAGTTTTACTTCCTCAAAGGGAATAGGTGCTTTCCACACGGGTTCACACAGTTCATTCTTCAATTTGTCAATGGCCTGTGCAGTGGTAAGGCCCTCCGTGTATTTCAAATAGTCAATGATACTGCCACCTTTGTCCTCAGAGCGACAACAAAATGTATTGGTTTCTTCCACATACATCAGATTATCATGGTGTTTGCAAATTTCGCAGTTATGAAATACTACTCCCTTGCTCGTGCGGCGAAATCCGCCGTTGCGCTCTTTCAAATACCCAAATAAATCAAAGTTCCGCACCAGCTCCTCCAGTTCGGAATCCGAGCGCATTTCTATGTGGCTAGAATGGCCGCTACGGTGTTCTTCCGGGCGGGTGGGAAAAGAGACAGCCTCGATGTCCTCCCACGAAATACGGCCATTCTCGTTGAGGAGTTTTGCGCTTTTATTCGTGCCGTGGAAAATACGGTCAGCGTTTACGCAGCTCTTGTCACTTTGCGGAAATAAATTCACCAAAGTTTCCATGATATGCTTTCGCATATCAGCGTCCGTGATGGGTTTGTCCATCACAAAGCCAAGGCGGAATTTGGGGTGTTCCTTTGTGTAACTAAAAGTCTGATAACAAAATGCGAGAGGCAGTCCATTATCACGGCAAATAGCTCTGGCGTCCTTAATACGGAGTATTGGCCCATCTTCCTCGTTATCAATATCGACCATAAATAGTTGCTGTTCCTTCCAGTTCTTTGCGCTCACGCCCTCCATGATTCCGGGGCTGATGGAATGGCCTGTTCTGATTTTCTGCACCAGTTCTTCCAGCGTAACAAGGGAAGGTCTGGTGCCTTTTTGCAGTCTGCTTTTGATTCCCCCTATCTCCTTGCCGGAGGGCTTTTCATCATAGCCCTTTGGATCTATGTGGACTCTGATCTTTCCTGTCATTTTTTATTTCCTCCTGCCTCAAAAATTCCAGATACTCTTCTTGGTGTGATTTGACATAGGCAGAGATATCCGCATAGATGGCGCGGGCAAACTTCCTGCTCTGTGCCTGACTGATTTGGAATTGCTCTTGTGCCACCTGATTTCACCGCCCAAAATAACCCTTTACTTTTCAAAGAGTATCAGTTATGATAATCCTGAAATAACGATTAAAAATATTAAATCGTCTTTCCGGGATTATAGTATCACAACCGATTGAGCTTTTGGGCTTTTTTCAGCAAGTCGGATTTTGCGTAGATTGAAGGTCCCGCAGTTCTCAAAGTCGAATTGGGAGGAGTTATGTTTTATGAGCAAATATTTCAAGGACTATTCTACTGATCAAAATATTCAGATGAATGTATGGGTTACTAGAGTAATGAATTACTGCAAGAAAAATCTATGAATCAGCAAGAGTTAGCACAACAAAGCGGTTTATCTTCATCTCTCATTTCTGACTGGTTTGGCATTGCAAAAAAGAAATCATTCAAACTGAGAGAGCCAAAGATTGTAGGGCTTAAACAAGTGGCCGACTGCTTGGGGGTATCTGTAGACTATTTACTAGGGAAAAGTGAATGTAGAGTTCCAACTGACGAGAAAATTCATGAGGTGACAGGCCTATCTGACCGTGCGCTTCAAAACCTAAAAGATATCAATAGACGCCAAGTAGAAGATTCAGAAGCAGAAAAGCAACTTTATGCACTGAATTTTCTTTTAGAGAATCTGCCTGAATCTCAATTATTTGAGAATTTGTATGACTATCTTATTGGGAAGGTATATTTTCCTGGAAAAGAAGATGACATGTGCGGCATAGGTACTGTTGAGTATCTTCCAAGCGGAAAGGTAAGCCGGAAAGTAACTTTGCGCGAAGTATTTGCCCAAGCTACTTTCGTGATCGTACAACACGACCTTATGCATCTAAAAGATAAGGCTGTCGAACAACAGAAACTATCTGGTGTACATGACTCAGAACTTGTAGGAGAAGAACAACCATGAATGTCGTAATCTATGCCCGCTACTCTTCTGACCGCCAAACGGAACAGAGCATTGAGGGCCAACTGAAAGAGTGCTATGAGTACGCACGGCGCAACGGCTATACCGTTGTAGGCGAATACATTGACCGTGCCATTTCCGGCACAACCGATCACCGTCCTGAATTTCTGCGTATGATTGCGGACGGGGACAAAAAGCTCTTTCAAGCCGTATTGGTCTATCAACTTGACCGCTTTGCCCGCAACCGCTACGACAGCGCCACCTACAAAGCCAAGCTCAAAAAGAACGGTATCCGTGTACTGTCAGCCCGTGAGAATATCTCCGATGATGCCTCTGGTGTTCTGATGGAGGCCGTGCTGGAGGGAATGGCAGAGTATTATAGCGTCGAACTCTCACAGAAAATACGGCGTGGCATGGACATCAACGCTGAAAAATGCCTTTCCACAGGCGGCAATCTGGCGTTGGGCTTTCGTGTAGACTGCGAGAAACATATTCAGATTGACCCGGACACCGCTCCCGTTGTGCAGAAAATTTTTGATATGTACGCCAGCGGCCAGTCTATGGCTGATATTATCCGATACCTCAATGCAAATCATATCAAAACCTCCTACGGCAACGAGTTCAACAAAAACAGCCTCAATCGCATTCTCCGCAACAAGCGGTATATTGGAGTTTACACTTACAGAGGCACAGAAACCCCGGACGGATTGCCCCGAATCATCAGCGATGACTTGTTTTACGAGGTGCAGGATATGATGGGCAAAAAGAAAAAAGCCCCTGCGCGTGCAAAGGCTTTCGAAAATTACATATTGAGCACCAAACTATTCTGCGGGTATTGTCAGGCTGCTATGACAGGCATTAGCGGAACCAGCAAAACCGGAACCAAATATCACTACTACCAGTGTGTGACCAACCGCCGGGACAAGTCCTGCCATAAAAAGACTGTCAGCAAAGCATATATTGAGGATTTGGTAATCAAGGAAACCCGTAAACTGCTGACCAAGGAAAATATTGACCGAATTGCAAAGGAAGTTGTACGGCTCTGCGAACAGGAGAAAGACACAGATAACCTCAAGCGGCTCAAAAGGCTCCTAAAAGAAAACGAGCGGGCTACAGAAAATCTCTTTAAGGCCCTTGAAAGTGGTCAAATCGTCGATGTGATTGCGGAGCGTATCTCCCAGAAGAAACGGGAACGCAACGAGCTGGAACAGCAGATTCTTGTGGAGACTTCCTCCCACCCTACGCCCACGGTCAATGAAGTGCGGTTCTTCCTGAACCAGTTCCGTAAAGGCGATGTAAATGACCTTAAATATCGGCAGGCACTGGTGGATACTTTTGTCAACAGGATTTACCTCTATGATGACAAAATGACTGTCCTGTATAACACACAGGACAGCCATTCTGATGTGACCATCGACGATTTGAGTTCGTCTAGGGTCGCTTTGGTGGAGCGAGACGCACGGCATCCGAACTCCTCCCCGTCTTCAAAACGCTGCATATCACGCAGTGTGATGGTGTTTTTATCTCCGCTGAAGTTGTACGTCAGCGTTATGTGGTCATCATAGACGAATACTGCATTTACGAAGGTCTGGATCAGGCGCTTTTGTGCCTCTTTGTCCGACCAGTCAGCGTCACGCAGGCTGCGGAGATAATACGCGATATGAGATTTTTTCAGGTGGAAACCACGGGCTATCTCCCTGTCGGCAATGGACGCCTTCAAATCGGCTTTCTGCTGCGTCAGCTCGTCCATGCGCTTTTTGGTTTCCTCGGTCAGTATTCCGGCCTCAATGGCCCGAATGAGGTTTGATATGGCGGTGTCAGTCTGTGCAAGCTGCCGCTGAAGGTTACGCAGCTCCTCTTGACTGTTGTCCTGTGCAAGGTAATACTCCCATGTGCGGTCAACGATGTAGTCCAGTAGCTCGTCGTCTTGCAGCAGCTCATGGGTGGCGTTGAGCACGGTGTCCTCAATGTCTGCCTGTCGCACGGCCTTTTTGTCGCAGGAGCGGAAGCGCTTCTTGTTGGAGCAGATGTAGTAATTATGCTTTGCGCCGGTTTTACTGGTGCCGCTCTCGCCGAACATCAGAGCGCCGCACTTGCCGCAAAACAGCTTGTCCGTGAGGATGTAGTCGGCGCGCGACCATGTTTTCGCCGGTGCTCGTTTGTTGATCTTCAGCATTTCCTGTACTTTGTTAAACACGTCGTCCTCGATAATCCGAGGAACGCCGTCCTTGATCTCGCGGCCTTGATACTCATAAATGCCGATGTATTTCTTGTTCTTCAGAATCGAATGCAAGCTGTTCTTGGTGAAGGGGCCACCGCGCAACGTCCGCAGGCCCATTTCATTCAGCTTGTCAACGATTTCCGTAACTGTCTTGCCGTCCGCGTACATGGTGAAGATCATCTTCACTGTGGGCGCGGTATTTTCGTCTATGACGAACTTTTTGTCCGGTCCGGTCTTGTACCCCAGCGGGCGGTTTCCGCCCAACGACTGGCACTTCTCGGCGCTCTCAGCACGGCCTCGGCGGATGTTCTGCGAAAGCTGTAGGCTGTAATACTCCGCGAAGCCTTCCAGCACACTTTCAAGGATTACGCCCTCCGGGCTGTCCGGGATGGTTTCCGCCACATACTCGACGCGCACGCCGTTCTTGCGGCACTTCATCTTGTTTATGGCGATCTCCTCACGGTTACGCCCGAAGCGGTCAACTTTCCAGAGGATGATAACCGAAAACTGCCGCTTGGCCGTGTCCTTCAGCATCTGCTGGAACTCGGCACGGTTATCCGTCCGACCGCTCTTTGCCCTGTCAACGTATTCATGCACGATGGTGTAGCCGTGTGCGGCGGCGTAGTCTCTTGCGTTGGAGAGCTGCCCTTCGATGGACTGTTCACCTTGACTGTGGCTTGAATACCGGGCATATACGACGGCCAGTTCGCTGACCTCCGGCTTTGCCATTGGCACTTGCCATTTAATATCTATCGACATATCTGTTACCCGTTACGCCCTTCTGCGCCCAGCAGGAGGGCTTTTTCTGTCCATTCATAGGTGTCTTTTCCGGCCTCATGAATAAGCCCGTAGACCTGAAGATTGCGTAGTATCGAGTACGCGCGGTTGATTCCGCACTTGCAGTTACGTTGGATCACAGAGGTCGTAAGCACGGGCAGCCCGGCCAGTGCGTTTGCAAAAGTATCTTTGTGATCCTGAACTTCAACAGGCAGGAACGGCTGTAGCGCAACAGCGTTAATTCTGGGCTGTACCGGCTGTATGGACGGCGTCGCTACTGCGGCAGTTGCCGGTGTAGCTTTGCCCGCTTTGATTCCCGTGAGGGCACGCCGAAATAGCTTTTTGACACCACGAATTACGGGGCCTATCCATAGCGGGAACAACATGAACGTCATCGTTGTTACCACGTTATACACCGCTGTCCAGAAGGGCTGCTCCTTGTTGATGTCCAGCATGGCAACAAAGAGAGCGGACGCCGTGAACAGATACGCGCCGAGCAGAAAAATTCTCACGCCCTTCGGCAACTGCGAGAAACGGAAGGCTCCTGCGCTGCGGACGTTTTCCAGCAAAAGAACGTTATTCGCATTTGCCAATTCGCGTGCGGCTTTTGTGAATGTGTTGTTGGTGACAACCATTGCACGGTCGCAGTTATAAAGTGCTTTTCCGGCTACTGCCTCCTGTATCGCGCCGAGGCTTACAGGGTTTGAGTAGTATTTGCACTGTACGGCGTATTTGTGCCCAGCCTTGTGGGCCGTAACATCGATGCCAAAATCGCCTGATCCCTTTGTCACCTTAACGCCGGTGTAGCCGTGCCCGCGAAGGTACTTTGCGACCAGATATTCGTAATCGTGTCCATCCATGACCACGACCTCCCTTCACCTCATAAAGCGTTTGAAATCGACGTAGAGGATTTTTCCCTCACGCCGTATCAGGCATTCTTTGCTTTAGCGACCGTCTGATACTTATCGGACGACAGCAGACCGGTGATATATGCTTCAACCTTCGCACGGTCGATTTCGTCCAGCTTCAGGTACTGACGATACACCTCTGGCATGGCGTCACGCTCCCGCAGCGCGTCGGCATCGACGGCAAGCATCATTTGCCGAGCTTTCTTCATATCACCGTTCGCGGCCTCAACATAGGTGAGCGGGATTTCTGCAAGTGCGTCCCCATTTTTGTCGTAGTCAATCGGATCGTCCGTTCTTCCCAGCAGGTAATCCACTGAAACGTCAAAATAGTCCGCAATCTTTTCAGCGGTGTAAGAATCAGGTTTCGCGTCGAAGCCCTCCGAATAGCGCTTCTTCCAGTAAGACACGCTGCCTCGGCTGAAGCCGATCTCTACACTTGCGCGCGTCGGATTGATGCCCCGATCATCACAGAGCTTTTTGAACACATCGTAAAACATATTGCCTCCGAAGAAAATTCAAATATTTGCTCCAACCCCCTTGACAAGTTCAAATGATTGCTCTATAATGTAAAACGTGGAGCAAATATTTGAACGAACGACAGCCATAGCATGGCAAGCCCCCTCCGCTGGCACGGAGGAAGCCGTCGAAAGGGTATCAGATACACACCTTTTCTATGATACCACAACAGTGCAAATATTTCAACTCCTTTTGCAAAAATATTTGAACTTGGAGGTGAAAATTTGAATTTCGACTGGACCGCTGAAGTGGTCGGGCGTATGCACATGGCGGCAATTACGGGCAAGCAGCTTGCGGATGAAGCAGGGCTGACGAACTCATACCTGTCCGCTGTTCTCCACAACAAGAAGGGCAACGCCACGACCCAGCAGCGCATCATTGATGCGCTTGAACGCCTTGAGCAGCGGCAGGCAAGCGAACCCACAGTTAATCAGTAAGAAACGAGGAAAGCATCATGGCCAACGTCAAAATCGACTGCACGCAGATTCCGCGGGTACAAATGGATATTCTCTGCCGGACGCTGCTTGCGGGCATTGAGCGGTTTTACTCCGATCCGGAGAATTTGCGCCGCTACGAAGCGTGGCTACAGAAATGCAGAGAGGAAGGCAAGTTCTATGACGACGACACGCAGACGGCAGTACCAGCAGTTCAATAGGCTGCGCCGTATCGCTCTTGGCCTCTTTGTGCTGGCAGTGTTGGAGGCGGTCGTAATCACGATCCTTGCCGTCAACTGCGCGTCAGGCGCAGCGCCCGCACCGGAGGAAACCGCACCCGCTCCCACGGCTGAAACGTCCGTGCCGGAAACCGAAGCCCCTACCGCCTCCACACCGGACGAGCCGGTCACAGAGCCGGAAGCCGTACCGCAGGAGACAGAAGGGCAGAGATTCCTACACAGTGACGACATTCCGCTGAGCTACGAGCTTCAAGAGGTAATGCAGCAGGCGTGTGAGGACTACGGCGTTCCCTATGCACTGGCGCTGGCAATCGCGGAATGCGAAAGCAGCTTCAACCTCGATGCAGACAACGGCACCTGCTGGGGCCTGATGCAAGTCCATCCGATTAACTATGATCGCCTGCGCGGACTTGGGATCGAACCCACCGACTATGAGGGCAACATTGTTGCCGGTGTCCTCCTGATCGGTGAGCTGCTGGACAAGTACGGCGACCAGCACAAAGCCCTCATGGCCTATAACTGTGGCGAGGGCGGCGCTGCGAAGCTCTGGCAGCAAGGCTACTACTCAAGTCAATACTCAAGGCACGTCTTGAACGTTTCTGAAAGCTGGCAACAAATCATCGACGATCTGAAGAACATTTAGGAGGCAAATCATGTTTGAGATCAAAATGACCATCGAAATCCCCGGATTGCCGGAAGCGCTGAACGCGCTGGCCGGTGCCATCGGCAAGCAGCCCGAATTCGTCTGCCATCAGCACGGAGGGAACAACCACCACATCGACAACGCAGGCGTTGTCAACGTTGATTTCCCCGCCGCGCCCGCTCCTGCGGCTCCCGTCGTAAACCCTACGACACCTGTTCAGCCTGCGCCAACTACCGGCACTGTTGCACCCACCCCTGTTCAGCCAACTGCACCGACGACTGCTGCCCCGACTGCGCCGGTCGCCGCTCCGGCTGAGAGCTACACCGTGGAGGCGCTGAGCCGCGCGGGTGCGGCGCTGATCGACGCAGGCAAGATGCCGCAGCTCCTCGCTCTGCTGGGCAAGTTCGGTGTACAGGCCGTAACGCAGCTGCCGAAGGAGGCATACAGCGCTTTTGGTGCTGAGCTTAAAGCCCTCGGAGCGCAGCTTTAACGGGAGGTGGGACAATGCCTACCCCCAGACAACACGCCCTTCTGAGCGCATCCAGCGCCCACCGCTGGCTGGCTTGTACGGCGGCACCGCATTTCGAGGAGAGTTTTCCTGACGGGGCAAGCTCCTATGCGGAGGAAGGTACTCTGGCACACGCCATCTGCGAGCTGTATGCCCGCAAGAAATTCACTGTCCTGTCCACCCGCAAATTCAACTCTGAGCTGAAGAAGCTGCAAGCCCGCCCGCTGTACTCTGACGAGATGCTGCGGACCGCCGAAGCGTATGTGGACTATCTCACGGAGAAGGCCATGCAGTACGCCGCGCCGCCCCATGTGGCAATGGAGGTCAAGGTCGATCTCACGACCTATGTCCCGGACGGTTTCGGCACCTGCGACTGTATCATGATTGGCGGCGACACGCTGCACATCACCGACTACAAGCACGGCAAGGGCGTTCCCGTATCGGCTGAAAACAACCCGCAAATGCGGCTGTATGCGCTGGGTGCTCTGAAGCTCTACGGGCCTATCTACGGCGACCAAATCAAGTGGGTATCAATGGGTATCTGTCAGCCCCGCCTGTCACAGGAGGCCAGCGAGGACGCCCTTAGTGTGGATGATCTGCTTGCATGGGGCGAGAGTATCAAACCCCTTGCAAAGGAAGCCTACGACGGCCCCGGAACCTTCTGCCCCGGTGAGCACTGCCGATTCTGCAAGGGCAAGGCGCAATGCGCCGCAAGAGCCGCGTTCTTTACCGGCTTTGAGGATTTTAAGAATCTCACCCCCGCGAACGGCAGCCGTGAGATCGGAAAAAGCCCGTGCCTGTCGGATGCCGAAGTCGGCGACCTGCTGATTCAGGCCGAAGGTCTGGTGCAGTGGTACAAGGACCTTCAGGACTACGCCACCGGCGCAATGCTTGACGGCGGCGAAATCCCCGGCTGGAAGCTGGTGGAGGGCCGCAGCAACCGTGCCTTCACGGATGTTGACGCCGCTGTCCAGAAGCTGATTGACGCCGGGTATGACGAGGCGCTGATCTACGACCGCAAGCCGAAGACCCTCTCAGAGCTGGAAAAGATGCTCGGCAAAAAGACCTTTGCGGAGCTGCTTTCCGAGTGTGTCACGAAGCCGAAGGGCAAACCTACACTTGCGTTGGCAAGCGACCGCCGCGAAGCCTATTGCGTCGGTGCCGCTGAGTTTGCGGGTGCGTCCGATGGCTGAAACGGTATATCTCAATGACGGCAGCATGGAGGTCATTTTCGAGGACAAGGATGTGTTTCTTGAACGGCTGCTGCGCGAAAAGCTCGGAGATGATGTCGCCCGCTGCTTCCGGGAATGCGTCGCAGAGCTGAAGGAGAAAATCCAAGAACAGCAGGAGCTGGTCAAGGATTATGAGGGCAACGCGGACGGCTATCTGGATATGTGCCGTGACGCCTGCGAATCCTTCACCGCCATTATGGAACTGCTGGAAGCGCCCCGCCTAAACCGGAATGCGCTCAAATCCGTAACCCGAAACGCCTTCAACGCGATCTACAAAAACCTTTGACCCTACCTGCGGATGCAGGACTGAACATATTGAACTGAATGAAATTTATGGAGGAATTAAACCATGTATCAGAATGATCCGAAAAGAGTTCTCACCCCCGAATGCCGCCTGTCCTACTGCAACCTCGTGACCGCCCGTGCGCCGCAGAACGGCGTGGGCGACCCGAAGTTCAGCGTCACGCTGCTGATCCCTAAGTCCAACCCGACTATCAAGCAGGAGCTTGACGCGGCCATGAACGCCGCCGCCGAGGTCGGCGTCAACGCCAAGTGGAATGGTGTCCGTCCCGCCCGCATCGAATCCGTTGTCCATGACGGTGACGGTGTGCGCCCCTCCGGTGAGCCTTTTGGTGAGGAATGCCGTGGCTGCTGGGTCGTGACCGCATCCAGCAAGAACAAGCCCTATGTCTGCGGCGCGGACAATGTGAACTGCGAGCTGGCCCCCACGGACATCTACAGCGGTATGTATGCCCGCGTGTCCATCAACTTCTATGCCTACAACTCTGCTGGCAAGCGCGGCGTCGGCTGCGGCCTGCGCGCTGTGATGAAGACCCGCGACGGCGAACCGCTCAGCAACTCTGTTGTTACCGCCGCTGAGTTCGCTGGTGTCGGCGGCGTTCAGCCGCAGGCCCCCGCGCAGGGCTACGCTACCGGCCAGTATGGCGCGGCCATGCCCGCAACGCCTGTCCCCAGCTACGGCGGTTATCCCGCTGGCGGCGTTCAGCCGCAGGCCGGTTACGCTCCCGGTCAGATCAACCCCATCACCGGTCAGCCCATGTAAACCACAGCGCTGGGCAGGCGGCTACACAGTGACCGCCTGCCCGGCAAGGACACAAAGGAGGCAAATATGAAAACCCGTTTTGACTATTCCGGCGTTTGGATCACCGGCGTCGGCGAGGCTGTCCCCGTGGGCAACATGGAGACGCCGCATTTGCTGAACACGGTGCGTATGCTCGTTCAGAAGCCCGCTCGGACGCTTTCCATCCTCGTGGCTGACATTGAGCACGCGACCTTCTCTGATACGGTCTGGACGCCCTTCAACGCTGATGACCGCAAGCAGTCCCTCAAGAACGTAACCAGCTTGAGCGACGCGGAGCTGGTCGAGTATGTGCAGTCAACCCCGCTGTTCAAGTCCATGATCGAGGAGCTTCAGGAGCGCGGTGTCAACACCAAGAACGTTCTCAGCCTTTATTCCAGCTCTGAAGCCTTCCAGCGATAAGGAGGTGCGACGTGATACACCTCAGTATCGACCTCGAAACGTATTCGGACGTGAACCTGAAGAAGGCCGGTCTTTACCGCTATGTGCAAAGCCCCGCCTTTGAGATTCTGCTTTTCGCGTACAGCTTCGACGGTGCGCCCACTCAGGTCATTGACATGGCGCAGGGCGAAAAAATCCCTCTGGAAGTTATTCACGCACTGACAGACCCGCAGTGCCTGAAGCACGCCTACAATGCGGCCTTTGAATGGTACTGCCTCAGTAAGTACATGGGCGCACAGCTCCCGCCTTCACAGTGGCGTGACACGATGCTGCACGGCCTGTATGCCGGTTACACCGCAGGTCTGGACGCGACAGGCCGGGCGCTGGGCATTCCGGAGGACAAACAAAAGCTGACTACCGGCAAGGCTCTGATCCGCTATTTCTGTGTGCCCTGCAAGCCCACGAAGGCGAACGGCGGCAGGACCCGAAACTACCCGCACCACGACCCCGAAAAATGGGAGCTGTTCAAGACCTACAACGGTCAAGACGTTGTGGCAGAAATGGAGATCGAACGCCGCCTATCCGTGTTTCCTGTGCCAGATTTCGTTCAGAAGCAGTGGGAAACCGACCTGCTTATCAACGCGCGCGGCGTGGCAGTCGATATGGACTTCTGCGAAGGTGCGTTGGAGCTGGGCGAAACCATCCGCGCGCAGCTCACCGACGAGGCCGTCCAGCTTTCCGGACTGCAAAACCCCAACAGCGTCAAGCAGCTTGCCCGCTGGCTGTCCGCCGAAACCGGCGACGATATTACCACCCTCCGCAAGGAGACGATCAAAGAGCTGCTGGGCCGCGACAACGCTGACCACGTTCAGCGGATGCTGGAAATCCGGCAGGAGCTGGGCAAGACCAGCACCAAGAAATACGACGCCATCGAGGCCGCTGTGTGCGACGACGGGCGCGTCCGTGGGCTGCTTCAGTTCTACGGCGCAAACCGGACGGGGCGCTGGGCCGGACGTCTGGTGCAGGTCCAGAATCTGCCCCGCACCTACACGGAGCCGCTGGAATTTGCCCGTGAGCTGGTCAAGGGCCGCAAGCTCGACGCGCTGCGGACAGTCTATGGCTCTCCGAATGATACGCTGTCACAGCTTATCCGCACCGCATTTGTGGCTGCCCCCGGCAACGTCCTGATCGACGCCGATTTCAGCGCCATCGAAGCCCGCGTCATATCGTGGCTGGCCGACGAGGAGTGGCGGCTTGAGGTTTTCCGGACGCACGGCAAAATCTATGAAGCGTCCGCCTCTCAGATGTTCGGCGTCCCGCTGGAACGGATCAAAAAAGGCAATCCTGAATACTCCCTCCGGCAGCGCGGCAAGGTCGCGGAATTGGCCCTCGGCTATCAGGGCGGCGTTCCTGCCATGCGGCAGATGGACACCGGCAAGCTGCTTGCCGACCTGCCGGACGAAGAAATCAAAGACATCGTGGATAAGTGGCGCAACACAAACCCCAAAATCCGCAATCTTTGGTACAGCTTCAATGATGCAGCAATCCGTGTCATTCAGAATGGCGGCTCTCTCCGCGTTCGCTGCTGCACCTTCGCGCGGGAATGCGACTGCATCCGTGGTACGACCTGCATGACCATCTCGCTTCCGTCCGGTCGCAAGCTCTATTATGTGGAGCCTGCTGTCGGTGAAAACCGCTGGGGCGGTCCGTCCATCACCTATATGGGCGTGAACGACAAAAACAAGTGGGGCCGCATCGAAACCTACGGTGGGAAATTGGTCGAGAACGTTGTTCAGGCTATCGCCCGCGACTGTCTGGCGCAGGCCATCGAACACCTTGAAGCCGCTGGGCTGCCTGTAGTTTTCCACATCCACGACGAGGTGGTCATCGACACCGCCGCATTCGACACCAACGATGCCATGCTTGACAAAGTGGTCAAGATCATGTCAACCCCGATCCCGTGGGCGGAGGGCCTGCCCCTCGGCGCTGACGGCTGGGTCGGAGCATTTTTCAAAAAAGATTAAGGAGGCAACCTTTTATGTTTATTAAGACTTCTACTACCAACGAAACCACATGGGCCGCGCTGAAGGCGGCGGTCGATAACGGCACCATTGCGCAGGGCGACCTGATCGTTTTCAACCTCAAGAACGGCGAGGAAGTGGCCGTGAGAGCTACACAGGATAAGAACGGCAAGTGGTTCTTCGTCCTCGAAGACTGCCTCGCTGACGAGCACTGCATGAACAAGCGCCCCACCAACAAGGGCGCGTGGGCTGCCTGCGATATGCGGCAGTATCTCAACAATACCGTGTTCGCCCTTCTGCCGGACGAGCTTCAGGCGCTTATTGCGCCGACGACAATCGTCCAGATCGTGGACGGTGAGCGCGTAGAAACCGAAGACAAGCTGTTCCTGCTCTCCAAGACGCAGGTGTTCGGCAGGGGACGCTGGTCGGAACGTGAGCCGGAAGACGCGCAGCTCCTGTGCTTCCTCCGCGAGAAGGACCGCGTGAAGGAGTGCGGCGACAATGGAACATGGTGGTGGTGGCTGCGGTCGCCTGAGGCGTCCGGCTCGTCGTCTTTCGCCGTTGTGAACATCAACGGTTACAGCGGCAGCAACAACGCGTCCGCCTCCTACGGGGTGGCGTTCGGCTTCTGTTTAATCTGATTTCCCTTTGAAATCCGGCCCCCGGTCGTGGGGCCACCCAAAATACAATAACACAAAATCTACGGAGGCAACTCATTATGAAATGCGAAAAGCTGATTAAAACCGCCGCTGTGGTGGCTCTGATCCTTTTTATCGCCGGTGCAGTAATTGGCACACTGGCCGTTCCTGTGGTCCTGTCCATGTTCTATTCGTGGTACTGGCTGTTCCTGTATGCCGGTTATCTGCTTGTCATCCTCTATGTGGCGCTTTACTGCATCCGCTACAGCTACGAAGAACACAACAATAACGGAGGGAAATCCTATGCAAAACGCTAACATCGGTCTGGTTGACATTACGTTGACCTGCCATTTCGAGGTCAAGGACGCCGAAGTGTTCGGCGGCGCTGGGAGCGTCGGCTACACAAGCGTTGCGCTAAAGCACGCGAAAGCCGCCGACCAGCTTGTGGGCATCATCAACAATTCGGTTCAGTGTGAGGGCTTCCTTTACGCCCAGCGCAAGAGCACTGCTGACCTGCTCGGCGTTCCCGTCGAGTGCGTCCGGGCCATTACATACGACCAGTATGAGGCTGCGACCGGGGATGATGAAACGGAGGACGACGATGAAGATTATTAAGCCCGGCTTCGAGTTCATCACGCCCATCAACGGCAGCGTGATCCTGAAGCGCCTTGAGGAGTGCGGGCGTGTCTGCTACAAATCCGAGGGCAAGATCACGGACGACAGCGCCCCGAAGTTCGTTGCCGGTATTATCAAGCGCGGCCACGAAGCCGTCTTAGAGCATTGCAGCTTTACCGTGAAATTCGTCTGTGACCGTGGCGTCAGCCACGAGATCGTCAGGCACCGGCTGGCATCCTATTGTCAGGAGAGCACCCGCTACTGTAATTACGGAAAGGATCAGTTCGGCAGCGAGATCACGGTCATTGAGCCGTGCTACCTGAACGAGAATACCTTCGCCTACGACGAGTGGAAAGAGGCTTGCCGCAGGGCTGAAACGGCCTACTTCAACCTTCTGAATTGGGGTCTGTCCCCGCAGGAGGCCCGCGCGGTGCTCCCGAACAGCCTCAAAACGGAGGTCGTTATGACAGCCAATATCCGTGAGTGGCGTCACTTCCTGCGGCTCCGTACCTCAACCGGCGCGCATCCGCAGATACGGGAAGTAGCTACACCACTGCTGCGTGAGTTGCAGCAGATCGTTCCTGTTTGCTTTGACGACATTCTTCCGAAGGAGGCTGACCATGAAACGAGCTGAAATTCTGGAGCAGGCGCGTAAATGTGTCTGCGGAGAGCGTGAGCGCGAGTACGGCAGGCCCGAAAACAACTTCGCCCTTATCGGCAAGCTGTGGGAGGCGTACACCGGAATGCGCTACAGCGCGAAGGACGTTGCTATGATGCTGGCGCTCTTGAAGGTGGCCCGCATCAAGACCGGCGTCAAGGGTGACAGCTTCGTTGACTTGGCCGGTTACGCCGCCTGCGCTGGCGAGATCGCCACGGAGGCACCGAAGGCCCCGCCCGTCAACACCTGTATTTCCTGCGGCGCTGAAATCCCTGAGGGGCGGCAGGTCTGCCTCAACTGTTTGGGAGGTGATCCGCATGGCGAGGGATGAATGCTGGGATGCTCTCAAGGAGCACGCCCGGCAGAATCACAGGGAGCGGGTAGCAAAGAATCCCGACCGCATCGAGTACGCGATCCGGCAGCTTGAAGCCCACAACATCGAATATGTCCTGAAGAACGACGCCACAGGCCATTTCCACTGCCGCCGTAAATCCGACGACGCGCTGGTTCAGTTCTGGGCAGGCACCGGTAAAATCCTCGGCTACACACAGAGAGGCATTCACAACCTGATCCGCATTTGCGAGGAGGAATGAAATATATGAATGAGAAAAGCAGCGGTGGCGGCGGAATCGGCTTCGTCGGCCTGCTGACCATCGTGTTTATCACGCTCAAGCTGACACACGTTATTGCTTGGTCGTGGTGGTGGGTGCTGTCTCCGCTCTGGATCAGCGTCGCAGTGGTCGCATTGATCGGCGTTATCGCTGTCTTTGTGGCCCTCTTGCGGAAATGACCCGCGTTACCAACCACGCAGCGCGAAGAACAAAGGAACGTCTCGGCCTGCCAAAGAAGCTCTCCCACAAGAACGCTGAAAATGCGCTGCGGTACGGCATCTGGCACAGCGACACCAGCGGCAGCCTGAACCGGTACATATCGGCGCTGTACTGGAAGCACGAGACGGCAAACAATGTCCGTATCTACTGCAACAACGTCTATATCTTCCACGGCGAAACCCTTATAACGATTTTTCCGCTGCCGCAGAAATACCGCAAAACTGCGGCGCGGATCAATCGGAAAACCACAGAACGAGGTGAATTCGATGAAAATTCCTGAAAAGATCAAGATCGGCGGCAAGACCTACACCGTCGAGATCACCAGCAAAATGGATCTCGGTATCAACAATGTTTCGGCGGAAATCCTCTACGGCGACCTGATTATCCGCGTCAGCCCGCAGGCCACGGCCAAAATGGAAGCTGATTTCATCCATGAAATGGTCCATGCAATCTATTTCGGCCTCGGCTACCGCGACCACGACGAAAAGCGCGTGGACGAGCTGGCGAACGCGCTCCATTCGGTTATTGTGGATAACCCGGATGTGTTTGCGCCCGCCGAGGTCGGACGCCATGAGAGTTAAGCAGTACAAGGGCACGGTCTACGGCGCTGATCTGACCGCAAAAGAGCGGCGCGCCATGAACATTGAGATCAACCGGCAAATCGTGGAGGCCGACCGTAAATATCTGAACAATGTTGACGCCATGATCCTTTATTTCCTGCACAAGCACCTCGGCTTCGGGAAAAAGCGGCTCCGGCGCGCGTGGGAACAGTTTACGGTCATCCACGATGATCTGGTCAACTACTATGAAATGCCAGACGACGACGCGTGGCTTGCGGATCGCAAGCTGCAAGAAATCGGCGTTGACGTCGCGGCATGGAACGCTGGGAAGGATGCTACACAATGAAAGACCTGAAAATCTTTGCAAAAACTATTGAGCCGCAGGCACAAGCCCAAATTGATCTGCTGCTTGCACAAAAGCCCTTTGAGGATTGCAAAGTACGCATTATGCCTGACGTCCACGCTGGCGCGGGCTGTGTTATTGGCTTCACCGCCAATTTAGGCGACAAGGTGATTCCGAATATCGTCGGTGTTGATATTGGGTGCGGTATGCTGACCGTCAACCTCGGCCCCATTGAGATTGACTATGCAAAGCTCGATGACGTGATCCGTAAGTACATCCCCTCCGGGATGGCGGTCCATCAGAATGCCGGTTATTTTACCCTTCTCGACGACCTGTATTGCCGGGATCGCCTGCGTAACGTGGAGTGGTTACACAATTCCGTTGGTACGCTGGGCGGTGGCAATCATTTTATCGAAATTGACGCCGGTGAGGACGGCAACAAATATCTGATAATCCACACCGGCAGCCGGAACTTAGGCAAGCAGGTTGCAGAAATCTATCAGGACATTGCCGTTAAAACGCTCCACTCTGCAAAGGGTGAACGGGCGGCCTTGATCGAACGCCTGAAAGCCGAAGGCCGGGAAAGCGAAATTTCCGAAAAGCTGTCTCGGCTGAAAGTTAAAAGCACAATCCCGCGCGACCTCTGTTATGTTGAGGGCGAGGACCGGGAGCGCTATTTGCACGATATGCGAATTTGCCAGCAGTTTGCCCGGTTCAATCGTAGCCGGATCAGTCAGGTTATTATGCAGCGCATGGGCTGGTTGCCGTTTGACCGCTTTGAAACGGTCCATAACTATATCGACGAGTGGGGTATGGTCCGTAAAGGGGCTATCTGTGCAGCCGCTGGTAAGATCGTGTTGATACCCATTAACATGAAAGACGGCTGTATCATTGGCCGGGGCCTTGGAAATTCAGACTGGAATGAATCGGCACCGCACGGCGCGGGCCGCCTTATGAGCCGCGCCAAAGCAAAAGCGTCAATTCCTATGGAGGACTACCGGGCCGCAATGGAGGGCATTTACACGACCTCTGTTTGCCGGAACACTCTGGATGAAGCACCGCAGGCATACAAGCCTATGGGCGAAATCTTGAGCTGCATATCTGACACCGTTACTGTGTTGCAGATCATTAAGCCTGTGTACAACTTCAAGGCCGGTGACTAAGAAGGAGGCTACACAATGAGCTATGACGTAAGTTTCAAGGCCAAACTTGAGGGCGCGGATCAGTGGGTGTACGTCGGTGACGACTGGATTAACCACACGTCCAACACCGCCGCCATGATTAAAGAGGTGTGCGGCTCCTATCCCTCTGAGTGGAACGGCAAGCGCTGTGCCGATATGTACCCCGTGCTCATGCAGGGCGCGTCGCTGCTGTGTCTGCATCCGAAGCGCTACCAGCAGTTTGAGCCGGGCAACTGCTGGGGCACGGTGGAATCCACAGCGGAATTTCTCAGGCAGATTGCGGACAACTGTGACAAATTCCCGACCGCCGTAATCGAAGTCGATTGTTAGGAGGTCTGTATGGCAAACTATCCTAAGAGGAACAGCGAGGGCTACTACGACCCCACAGCGTATGAGGGCGTGAAATCTATTGTCCATGAAGAAAACGCGCTGGATGGCCGCGTGAGCGACCTCGTGAAGGTTCTTAAATTCATCATCCGTAACTGCGGCTTTGAGCTTGTCAGCCGCATTGAAATCAAAGATGTCAAGACCGGGAGGGTGTTCAAATGAGTGATATGACGAAGGCCGAGCTTGAAGCTGAACTCAGGCAGGCACGGGACAAAATCTGCTATTGCGAGTGCAAGAACAAGGAGCTTCAGGAGCGCCTGAGCGCGATTGTGGCACCCGTCCAGTGCGACACCTACGCCGAGGCTGTCAGGGCCTACGGCAAGCAATCGCAGCTTGTGATGGCTATGGAGGAAATGTCCGAGTTGACCAAGGAGCTGTCGAAGAATCTTCGCGGCGCGGATAACTCTAAGGCGCTGGCCGAGGAGATTGCCGACGTGGAAATCATGCTGGAACAGCTCAAGGTCATTTTCCACAACCGCGCTCTGGTGGATCGCATCCGTGCGGGAAAACTTGTCCGCCTGTCTGACCGGATCACGGGAGAAGCGCGGGAATGAGCGGTGCGGAGCTACACAAGGAGGCGACGCCTTCCCCCGGTGACGGGGGGGGTGATCCTGAGGACAGGAGTACCTGATTATGAACTATGACAGACAAATCACCATATCCGTAGGTAACAACCGCCGCGATATGGTCTGGAAACAGACGGTGCTGACCGTCGAAGAACTCTATAAACGGCTGTCTACCCCGGTCCGTGGAGCTGAAACCCTGCAAGATTATCTGCATCTGAAGAAGTCGCAGCAGGACGACCTGAAGGATGTTGGCGGCTTTGTGGGTGGCTCCCTGCTGGGGCAGCGCCGCAAGGCAAACAACGTGACCGGGCACGACATCATCACGCTTGACTTTGATAATGTTCCCGGCTGGCAGACGGAAACCATCATCGGCAAAATGGACGAGCTGGGCTTCAGCTACTGCATTTACAGCACCCGCAAGCACACGCCTGAGCGCCCGCGTCTGCGCGTTGTCGTCCCGACTGACCGGACTATGACCCCGGACGAATACGAGCCATGCGCGCGCCGTGTGGCTGCTCATGTGGGCATCGGCATGGCCGACCCGACCACCTTTGAGACGGTCCGGCTCATGTACTGGCCCTCCTGCTGCTGCGACAGTGAGTTCGTCTACAAGGCCGTAGACGCACCGCTGATCTCCGCAGACGCCCTTCTGGGTACATACGCCGACTGGCACGATCTGACGAGCTGGCCGGTGGTCCCCGGTGCTACCAGCTATCAGAAGCTGGCTATGAAGCAGGGCGACCCTGAAGAAAAGCAGGGGCTTGTGGGCGCCTTCTGCCGCACCTATAACGTGCTGGCGGCTATGGACGCCTACCTGCCCGGCATCTATGAGGCCGTGGACAACGACCCTGACCGTTATACCTATCTGGGCGGTTCCACCACGGGCGGCGCAATCATCTATGACGGCGGCAAGTTTCTGTTCAGCCACCACGCGACGGACCCGTGCAGCGGGCGGCTGGTCAACGCCTTTGATCTGATCCGGCTACACAAGTTCGGGGACAAGGACGACAATGCTTCGCCGGAAACGCCCGTTGCAAAGCTCCCGTCCTACAAGGCTATGTGCGATCTGGCGCTGGCCGACAAGACCGTATGCGCCACACTCAACCGCGAACAGCACGAACAGGCTATGCGGGAGTTTGAGGGCATGGGCAATGATCCCGCGCCGGAGGACGACACCGCATGGGCTGAAAAGTTGCAGCGCACGCAGGACGGCAAGATCAAGAGCACCATTGACAACGTGCTCATTATCCTTGACGGCGATCCGCTCCTGAAGGGCAAGTTCGCGCTCAATCAGTTCGCAGGGCGCGGCGAGGTGCTGGGGCCGCTGCCGTGGAAAAAGGACGGCAAACGCCGCCTGTGGTCTGACACGGACAGCAACGGCCTGTACTGGTACATGGAACGCTTCTGGGGTATCTCCGGACGCGGCAACATCGACAGCGCCCTTGACATTCACGCCTCGCAGCACGCCTTCAACGAGGTCCGCGAGTACATCGAGCGTCTGACATGGGACGGTGTGCCTCGGCTGGACACGCTGTTCATTGACTATCTGGGCGCGAAGGACACCGCCTACAACCGCGCTGTGTGCCGCAAGAGCTTCACCGCAGCCGTTACCCGCGCCATGATCCCCGGCTACAAGTACGACAACATGGTCATCCTCGCCGGGCCGCAGGGCATCGGAAAAAGTACCCTGCTGGATAAAATGTCCCGTGGCTGGTTCAATGATTCCATTCGGACGTTTGAGGGCAAGGACGCATCAGAGCTGCTTCAGGGTGTGTGGCTGGTGGAAGTGTCAGAGCTGGACGCATTCCGCAAGACTGACGTCGCCCGCATCAAGCAGTTCCTCTCCCTGCGTGCCGACCGCTACCGCGCGGCGTATGGCCGTCATGTCTCGGAGCTGCCCCGGCAGTGCGTGTTCTTCGGTTCCACCAATACGACGGACTTCCTTCAGGACACGACCGGCAATCGGCGTTTCTGGCCCGTGGACGTGGGCGAGCAGCCGCACGCCAAAACCGTGTGGCGCGACCTGACCGACGATGTTATCGACCAACTGTGGGCGGAGGCAAAGGCTCGCTGGCAGGCCGGTGAATCGCTGTATCTCTCCGGTGACGTGGAGCAGGAGGCGAAGATCAAACAGGAGGAGCACCGCGAGGTGTCCGTCCGCGAGGGCATGATCGAGGAGTTCGTCGAAAAGCAAGTGCCGGTTGACTGGGCGAAATGGCCGCTTGATAGGCGGCGGGACTACTGGTGCGGAGCTACACGGACGCCGGACGGGCAGGAGCTTGAGCTTGTGGACCGTGACCGTATTTCCGCCGTGGAAATTTGGTGTGAGCGGCTGAACGGAAATATCCGCGACATGAAGCCCGCTGACACGCGGGAAATCAACGCCATTCTGGCGAAGATGGACGGCTGGAAGCGGAACAATAACCCTCTCCGTTTTGGCCCATACGGTCAGCAGCGCGGCTTTGCCCGTGTCCGTCGCCGGTAACGAAATAGGCGTTACAAACGGGGGTGTTACAAGCGGAAACGGCGTCGAAGCTGTAACACCTATGCCGTTACAGAAATTTTTTGTGTAACCCCTGTTGTAACACCATCTGTAACCCCGAAAAGCCCGTATTTCAAAGGCTTTTCGGCTTGGTGTTACAATGTTACATACTTTTCCTATTGAATACTTGTAATAAAGGGCGCACGGGCGTTATACGCCATAGCGCCTATACGCACGGGGAATTATAGGATTTTATCCCCAACTGTAACAGGAGGAACTATTGAATGCTTGAATCCTATTACGAAAATAAGCTGAGAACCGGCGTCCAGAAGCTGGGCAACGGCGTCCGGTGTTTGAAGTTTGAAAGCCCCGGTTTCTCCGGTGTTCCTGACAGGATCATCCTGCTTCCCGGCGCAAAGGTGATTTTTGTAGAGATGAAGAAGCCGAGGAAAACGGAACGCAAACGACAGCTTTATGTGCAAGGGCTGCTGCGCGCATTGGGCTTTGAAGTTTTCTCGGCGGTCGATAGCGTGGAGAAGATCGAAGCCGTGCTTGCACGATGCAGGGAGGTACTGAGGGATGAAGGATTTTTGCCCGCATAACTATCAGCAGTATTGCATTGATCGGATTATTCGTGATCCGGCATTGGGGCTTTTTTTGGACATGGGCCTCGGCAAAACGGCTATCACGCTGACCGCGATCAAGCGGCTGAAGTATGAATATTGGGCAGTGCGGAAGGTGCTTGTCATTGCTCCGAAGAAGGTAGCTGAAAGCACGTGGGACAAAGAAGCTGCAAAGTGGTCCCACCTCTCCTGCCTCCGGCTGGTACACGTCCTCGGCTCTGTGGGGCAGCGTACCGCAGCACTGGCCCAAACGGCGGACGTTTATCTTATCAACCGCGAGAATGTGCAATGGCTGGTGGGCTATTACGGGCACAGCTGGCCGTTCGATATGGTGGTCATTGATGAAAGCAGCAGCTTCAAGAATCATCAGGCAAAGCGCTTCAAGGCGCTGAAGCTGGTGCGCTCTCGGATCAACCGCATTGTGGAGCTGACCGGCACGCCGAATCCCCGCAGCCTTATGGACCTGTGGGCGCAGGTGTATCTGCTGGATTGTGGGCAGCGGCTGGGCCGTACCATCACCTCATACCGTGACGCATACTTTGTGCCGGACAAGCGCAGCCGCACGACGATCTTCTCCTATGCGCCAAAGCTGGGCGCGGCGGACGAAATTTACCGCCGTATCTCTGACATCTGCATCAGCATGAAATCGGAAGACTACCTCGACCTGCCCGAACTGATCTATGAGGATATTCCCGTCAAGCTGGACACCGCAGCGCAGAAGGCTTACGACCGCTTGGAGCGGGACACGCTGCTTCAGGTGGACGAGACAGTCATCACGGCTGGCTCTGCCGCTACTCTGCGCGGCAAGCTCCTACAGCTCTGCAACGGCGCTGTGTACGACGAGGACGGGAACGTCATCACTGTGCATGACTGCAAGATCGAGGCGCTGCTTGAGACTGTGGAGCAGCTTTCCGGGCAGCACGCGATTATCTGCTACAACTTCAAGCACGACCGCGACCGGCTGTTGCAGGCGCTGGAAGCTACACACCTGCGGGTGAGAGTGTACGAGGGCAAAGCGGAGGAAAACGACTGGAACGCTGGCAATATTGACCTGCTGTTGATGCAGCCCGCGTCCTGTGGCTACGGCCTCAACCTGCAAGAGGGCGGCCATCACATCATCTGGTTCGGCCTGAACGACAGTTTAGAGCTGTACCAGCAGACCAATAAGCGCCTGCACCGGCAGGGGCAGCCGTACCCCGTCATAGTCCACCATCTGGTGGTGCTGGGCGGCACGGACGAAGACGTTATTAAATCTCTGGGCGGCAAAGCCAATGCACAGGATAGCCTGTTGGAAGCCCTGAAGGTTAGAATTCAGAAGGCTAAGGAGGCCGCGGCATGACTATCAAAGAATTATCTCAGCTTTATTGGCTGAACCGTGAAATCGAGGAAGACAAGCGCAGGCTTGACGAATTGGAGGCTATGACGACATCCCCAAAGTCTCCAAAGTACGACGGTATGCCCCACGCGCCCGGCTATAGTGATACGCTGGCCCGCTGCGTGGCGGAAATCGTTGACCTGAAGGCCATTATCGCAGCAAAGCAAATCCAGTGCATCCATGAGCGTACCCGCCTTGAGCGGTACATATCCGGTATACCGGACAGTTTGACCCGGCAGGTATTCGCTTTGCGCTTTATCAATGGGCTTAATTGGCACCAGACGGCTATGCACGTCGGGGGTGGCAATACGGACGAGAGCGTGAGAAAGCGCGTATACCGGTATCTGCAAAGCACCAGTGACTAAAGTGGTCCCAAAATGTCCGCCGCACCTGTGGTAAACTATAGCATGGAATTCAAGACACGCGAGAGGCGGTACACGGTTCTGCCTCCGGCCTTACCGCCTGTGTCTTGAATTCTATTTTTGCAGATAGGAGGCCCGCGCCATGTACCGCGATCAGAGGAACTACGAAAATCTGAATAGGGCGAAGTTCATCGGCGCGGGAGCCTTTGACATACCGCGCATTTTGGCCGAAGTTCCGGCCACGCCTCAAAGTTGGATCGGCTTTAACTATGCGAAAAGCTGCAAGGACCCGGCGAACAAAGCCGTTCACTTTTTCGTGGACGAATCCAGACGCCTATCTTGATATGCTGCGGCGCTTCAAGGCCGTATGCACGCCGGATTTTTCAACCTATACGGACTTCCCGAAAGCCGTTCAAATCTGGAACCATTACCGCAAGCATTGGCTCGGCGCGTATTGGCAAGGCAACGGGATCACGGTTATTCCGACCATCTCTTGGAGCGACGAAAGCAGCTTCGAGTGGTGCTTTGACGGTGAACCTGTGGGTGGCGCTGTGGCCGTTTCCAGTGTTGGAACGCAGCTTAACAAGCGCGCCGCAGAGCTTTTCCGGCTCGGCTATGATGAAATGCTCCGCCGTCTGAACCCATCGACGATTTACTTTTATGGCCTTGTGCCGGAAGGCATTTCCGGGCCTATCGTTCATGTGGCGGCTTTTCAGGAGCAGATCAAGGCGCGGACTACAAAACCGAAAGAAAGTGTGGTATAATACATGGGTGGACGTGGCGGCGGTTCCGGGCGCGGCAGCAGCGCGCTTGACACAAAAGACGTCGGAGAGCTGCGACAGTATATGCAGGACCATTACAGCGTGACGGTGCATTCGTCCGCTGATAAGGTCGATTTCGGCGTTTTGCGCTCGGCAGCCGGTGAGCTTGAAGGACTACTGAAGGAGTTCCCGCAGGCGGCAATCGGCATCCATGAGCTGAACGGCAGTGAAAGCCGCTCCAATGCCTACGCCTCTGCTTCTCTGTCCGGCAAATTGCAGCTCAATCCCAAAATGATGGGCGATCAGGCAAAGCTGGATCAGAGTTACGAAAACGACGTGCGTGTCAAATGGCATCCTGACGGCACAAGCAGTGTACATATTGCCTCGCACGAAATTGGGCATCTGCTGGAAAGTGCGTTGGTGTTCAAGAACATCACGCAGACCGGATATTATGGGACTATGGACCGTATCAACGCATGGAACAAGCACCGTTTCGCTACGAAGGTGGTGGGCGAGGCCGCAAGAGCCGCGAAGAAGACCGCAGCCGGAAAAGGGCTGACGAATGACCAGCTTGTGGCGCAGATTTCCCGATATGCGACTAAAAACCGTTCCGAGGCTATGGCTGAGGCCGTCGCAGACTATCGCGCCAACGGCAGCCGCGCAAAGCCGCTGTCTCAAGCAATTTGGAAAATTCTCAAAAGGGAGTTAGGATAACATGAGTGAGATTAGAAACGAAAATGACCCTGAACTGATTATGATGGGCTATGTGATCCGCGACGAGGACACGGACGAGATCATCGGCATCAGAGACGACGCCCCCGACGACGTGAAGGCGTTCTTCAAGGAGTACATGAATCAGAGCGACGACGAGCCTGTTGTCAGATAGGAGGCCCATAATGGCAAAAAAGACCCCCGCGCAGCCCGCGAAGGGCAAGACCGGCAAGCGTCCCGGCGCGCCTTATGACGCAAAGCCCACCAAAGCGGAAGGCGGCAAGGGCAAAGGCCCGAAACCCGTCATCCGTGTGAACTGAACAAGACTTCAACCGTCAGCGGCTTTCCGCTGGCGGTATTTTTATACCCAAAAAGAGGTGAGACAATATGCAGCTTGACAGATTCAAGCATGAATTCAAGCGTCTGAACGGCGTTTATGCGACCGACAAGGTGGTGCTTTTCCGCAATCCGCTTGAGCTGTACAGCCTGACAACCGGCAAGATCATTGCATCCTTCAACAGCCTTGACGAGGCTTTGCACTTTGAGATTGACGGCAAGACCCTTGAGCAGCGGATCAGCGCATGGACGGAGATCACCTTCCCCGTGGAGCACGGCGGACGCGGCGGCGGTTCCGGCATCGGTTTTAGTGGCGGCTGGCCGTCTTCTGGTGGCGGCAGCGGCAAGGACGAAACCACCGCAGACCTTCCCGCGCGCATGAATGTCAAAATCGGCTCCAACCGTGTCTATGAGGACATGGTACGCGCCTTTGTGGCCGCACATGGTGACGCGCTGGAAGAACACGGCGTAGTCGTGGATGAACAGGGCTTCGCTACGAAATACCGCCACGGCAACGCGGGCAGTATTTCAGGGCTGACCGGTAACGGTAAAGAAATTGCCATTCACAACCACCCGCGTGACGGCTGGCCGACCTTCAGCAAAGAGGACGTCATCAATACCGCCCTCGGCACCCGGCGCGGCATTGTGGCCGTCAGCACCAAAACCGGACGCGGCGACGATACGGCGCGATATGCGGGCGTGTACACCTTCACGAAGGGCACGCATTTTAACGCTTCCGGCTTTGTAAAGGCGGTCAACAGTGCCCAGCTCAGTGGCAAGGACTACAACGACGCCGTTTCTAAGTGGCTGAAAGCCAATCAGCAGAAATTCGGTTACAAGTACAGCTATCAGAAAGCGAAGTGACGAAGGAGGAAAAACCACTGATAGGAGGTGTGAAGCGTGAGCAGACCACAAGACAAGAACCTCATTCCTCTGACCGAACGCAGCGAAGAAGAGGCTCACGCTATCCGCTCTGCTGGTGGTAAAGCCAGTCAGGAGAAACGCCGTGAACGGCAAATGATGGCTGACCTTCTTGAGCTGTATTCCGGCCTCCCGATTACCGATAAGCGCAAGCAGAACCGCCTGAAAAAGCTGGGCATCCCGTCTGAGGTGCTGACCCAAAAAATGCTTGTGGCCGACGCTCTTATGCGGTCGGCGCAGGCGGGCAACACCTATGCGATCCAGCTCTATATGGACATCACCGGCGAAACCGGCTTGGGCGGCAGCGCAAAGGACAACAATCTGCTTGAAGCTATCCAGAATGCCACAAAGGAGGACGTGAACACGGATGATTTACCAGAACTTCAGCAAGCGGCAGCTCCTGACGCTGACGTGGTGGAATAAGCCGCAGTTCATGGATTGTGACGGCATCATCTGTGACGGCTCTATCCGTTCCGGCAAGACCGTTTCCATGACAGACGGCTTTATCCTGTGGAGCATGAGCCGCTTTAACAATCAAAACTTCGCTATATGCGGCAAGACCATCGAAAGCTTGCGCCGTAACGTTATAACCCTCATGCCGCAGTGGCTTGAGGGCATTTTCTCGATCACTGAACGCCGCAGTGAAAACAAGCTGATTATCACGTCTGGCGGCGTGACCAACAGCTATTATATGTTCGGCGGCAAGGACGAATCAAGCTACACACTGGTGCAGGGCATCACGCTTGCGGGCGTGCTGTTTGACGAAGTGGCCCTTATGCCTCGCTCGTTTGTCGAACAGGCTATGGCCCGTTGCAGCGTGGCCGGTTCTAAGTTCTGGTTCAACTGTAACCCCGAAAACCCCGGCCACTGGTTCTATGTGGAGTGGATCAAGAAGGCGCGAGAGCGGAACATCCTGTATCTGCACTTCACAATGGACGACAATCTGAGCCTTGCGCCTGAAATCAAGGCCAGATATGAGGGGATGTACACCGGCGTTTTCTACCGGCGTTATATCCTCGGTTTGTGGGTAAAGGCCGAGGGCCTTGTCTACCCCATGTTCGACCGCTCGGCGCATATCGTCCCGAAGGTCCCGGCGCTCAACCCACGGCACCGCTACTATGTGTCCGTGGACTACGGCACCGTCAACCCGTTTGCCGCTGGCCTGTACGATTACAGCCCCTCAGAGCAAAAGGCCGTCATGGTCAAGGAACTGTATTACAAAGGCGGCAGCAACAACCGTGTGGACAACGAGGCGTATTACAAGATGCTGTGCGACCTGATCGGGGACTATCCGATCCAGTATATCATCATTGACCCGTCCGCGTCGTCCATGATCGAGACAATACAAAAATACGGTAAATTCATGGTCGTGAAGGCCGACAACGACGTTTTGAACGGCATTCAGGACGTGACGAAGTTCTTAAATGCCGGGTGCCTGTACTTTCACAAGAGCTGCAAAAGCACCTTCGAGGAATTCGAGACGTATTCGTGGGACGAGGAAAAGGCCGAAGACGCGGTTATCAAAGAAAACGACCATAGCATGGATCAGCTCAGATATTTCTGCCGGACAGCCCTGCGGAATGAACTGAAATGGATAGTTTAAGGCGGTGACGAAATGAATTTTTTTACGCGCCTGCTAAGGAGGATCAAAATGCTTTTTATTCATAGCGGGACCGATATTGCGAAAGCATTTGGCGTTGAACTCATTTCCTCGCCGGAAATGTCCAGCGCCCTTACAAACTGGGACCGCATTTCTACCGGCAAGCCGCCTTGGCTGAACGCCGAGGATGAAATCGGGACTATCAACATGGCAAAACACATCAGCGACACCCGCGCAAAGCTGGTTACGCTGGACATTGGCATTGCTATTTCCGGCTCGCCCCGTGCCGACTATTTGCAGGGGCTGGCTGACGACCTGCTCAAGCGCTTGCCAGATCGTGTGTCGGAGGCTGAGCGGCTGGGCGGCATTATGCTCAAGTGGAACGGCGAAACGTGGGACTTCATCCTACCGGGCAACTTCGGCATTACGGCGAAGGACGACAACGGCGAAATCGTCGGCGCGATCTTCGCGGCGCATACCGCACAGGGCAGCCGCCATTTCACACGGCTTGAATACCACCGCTTCGAGGGCAGCACCGCAGAGGGCGGCAAGCTCTACAAGATCACGAACAAGGCGTTTGAAAATCGGCTCAGCACGAAGGGTGAAGTTACCCTCGGTGAGGAGGTGGCGCTTGACAAGGTTGACGCATGGTCGCATCTGGCACCCGAAGTTACCATTACCAACCTTGAAACGCCGCTGTTCGGCTACTATCGCGTCCCCGGCGCAAACACCGTTGATCCGTCGTCCCCGCTGGGGCTTTCCGTGTTTGCCAACGCTATTGCAGAGCTGAAGGCCATTGACATTGCCGTCAGCCGCAAGAATACGGAGATCGAGGACAGCAAGCACATTACCTTCGTTGGACAGCAGCTCATTCAGAACGCGCAGAACCGCAACGTCGAGCTGCCGCGTTTCGTGAAGGGCCTCGGTATGGGTCTGTCTGACGGCGAGGTTTCCGCGATCCATGAGCACGCGCCGACGCTGTTGACCGACGCGCGGATCAAGGACATCAACTTCGACCTGTCTATGGCCGGTGTCAAATGCGGCTTCTCTGAAGGCGTGTTTGTGCTGGACGGCCAGACCGGCATGATTACCGCAACGCAGGTCGAGGCCGACGACCGCGACACCATCCAGACAATCAAGACTGACCGCGACGCGCTCAAGGACGCTATCACACAGGCGCTGGCCGGTGCTGACGCATTGGTCACGCTCTACAACCTCGCGCCGCTGGGCGAGTATGAGGTCAATTTCAACTTCGGAGACGTGACCTACAACTACGAGGAGGACAAAGCCTCGTGGCGTGCATACGTCATGCAGGGCTGGGTCCCGAAGTGGATGTACTTCGTAAAGTTCGAGGGCATGAGCGAGGAAGAAGCAAAGGCTATGACCGCAGAGGCCGACGCCGCGCAGATCGAGAAAGCCCAGCTTTTCGGCGCAGAATAGGAGGCGGCATAAATGCTGACCCCCCAGCAGATTTTGGACATCATCGAAACCCTGTACCCGCAAATCGACGAACTGAACGTGTGGATCACCAGCGACCTTATCCGGCGTGTTATGGCACGGTTAGGGCGCGGCGAGGGCGTTTTTCTCACCGCCTCGGATGAATGGCAGCTTGAGGTTTATCAAGCCGCGGGCGGCCATCTGGACGCCGTACAGCGGGAAATCAAGCGCTGGACAAAGGCAACGGACGCGGAGATCAAGCGCATCTTCGAGGACGCCGGTATTAAGGCCATTGCCTACGACAGCAATTTCTACATCGAACACGGGCTTGCAGGCATTGAGCTTGCACAGTCTGAGAGCATGATCCGGCTGCTTGAGGACACCTACCAGCGCACGTCGGGCACTGTCCACAACTTCACCCGCACGACCGCGCACGCGAGCCAACAGCAGCTGCTGAAAGCTCTGGACACCGCGCATTTCAAGGTAGCATCCGGCGCGACATCGTACACGCAGGCCGTACAGGAGGCCGTCAGCAGCATTGTTGACACGCAAACGCAGGTCATCTATCCCACCGGGCACGTTGACACCATCGAAACCGCTGTCCTGCGGGCTGTTCGTACCGGCGTCGCGCAGGCGTCCGGCAACATGGCCGTTCAGGGTATGGAGGAACGCGACTGGGACATTGTGCTTGTGTCGGCGCATCTCGGCGCACGCTACGGCGACGGCGGCCAAAACCCCGGAAATCACTTCTGGTGGCAGGGCAAATTCTACAGCCGGACGGGCCGAACGCCCGATCTTCCGCTTTTCGTGGAATCCACGGGGTACGGCACCGGCGAGGGCTTGTGCGGCTGGAACTGCCGCCACAGCTTCGGCCCCGGCGACCTGCGGCACAATCCATACGCGCAGTTCGACGCGGAGGAAAACAAGAAAGCCTTTGACCTCAGCCAGAAGCAGCGCGGGAAGGAATCACGCATCCGGCGCACAAAAACAAAGCTGGTCGGTCTTCGCACAGCCATTGAGGCAGCGGAGGACGCGGGCGTGAAAGCTACACTTGAAGCGCAGTACACACGGACGGCAAAGCTGTTGGAAAAGCAGAATTTGGACTACAACCAGTTCTGCGAGGACAACGGCCTGAAGCGTCTCTCCGACCGCATCCAGATTGCAAAATGGACGCGAGAGGACGCGAGGAAATCCATTGCCGCCGCCCGCAGCAAGTAAATAATCGCAAAGCAGAGCTTTACAGCACCATTTCGGCGCTGCGAGGCTCTGCTTTTCTATGCCCCTTCCAGTATCGCCGGTGCAACTCCGGCGGGGGTACAAAATCGGACTATCGGCGGTCCTAACAATGCCGAAAACGGCCAGACGCTGCAACGTCTTAAATATCTGCTATTGCCGTTATACAGGAGGTTATCCATGAAAACTGAAGAACTGACCGCACTGGGGCTGACTGAAGATCAGGTCAAGCAGGTGTTCGCACTCAACGGGAAAGACGTTGAGGCCGCGAAGGCTGCCAAGGACAAGACCATTGCAGACCTCACGACAGAGCGCGACGGCCTGAAAACCCGCCTCGATACTGCCGAAACCACGCTGAAGAAGTTTGAGGGCATCGACCCGCAGCAGATTCAGCAGGAAATCCAGACCTACAAGACGCAGGCTGAGGACGCGGAGAAGAAATTCGCCCGCGAGATCACGCAGCGCGATCAGAAGGACTGGATCACCAAGAAGCTGGACGAGTACGGCGTCACTTCTCCCTTTGCCCGCACGGCTCTTGTGTCCGAGTGTATGTCTCCGGACACCGGTCTGACGTGGAAGGACGGCGCATTTTTCGGCTTTGACGACTTTATGAAGGCCGCCAAGCAGAAAGACGCTGGTCTGTATCAGACCGCCGAGGAAAAGGAAGCCGCAGAAAAGGCGGCAAAGCAGAAGGAAAAAGCGCCTGCTTTTACGGGACCCACGGGCGATCCCGGCACCGGCTCTGAGAAGTACACCCCGCCCAAAATTTTCTGATAAACAAAGGAGTATGAATTATGCCTCGTATCAATGCACTTAACATTCTTCTGGAAAGCGACGGCAAGGAATATCTTGCCGAGCTGTACGGTAAGACCATTGAGGGCGTCCAGAAGGCGCTGATCTCCGGCTCCATGAAGAACATGGACCTGTCCGGTGATCCTGTTTCCGGCACTGTCGAAGCCAAGCGCTTCGTCAACGCCACCCCCAAAAACTACGGCACCGCGCGTACCGCAGGCAAGGGCGACGCCGTGAAGGCAAAGCCCGTCACTGTTGCCATCGACACCGACCGCGAGATCGTCGAGGAGCTGGAACAGAAGGACGTCCGCCTGTACGGCGTTGACGGCGTTCTGGACCGTCGTTCCGCAAACCACATCCTGCGTATGGCTGCCGAGCTGGACAATGCGTTCTTCGCCGCTGCTGCCGGTAAGGCCACTGTGCTGAACCTGTCCGCCTACAAAACCATCTCTGACGAGCTGGAAGCCATCATTCAGGAGTGCGAAACCACCCAGAATGACTTCGTGGACGGCGTGCCCCGCTCCATGATGCACCTCGTTCTGTCCCCGAAGTATTACGGCATGATCCGTAACGACCTCGACAAGCAGACCAACAACGCGAATGTGAACACCGCCGCCGAGGAATTCCTTGTGTGGCACGGCGTCCGCGCGTACAGCTGCGTCCACCTTCCCGCTGGCTGCAACTACCTGCTTATGGTCGAGGGCGCTGTCGCTCAGCCCATCATGGCCGACCAGTATACCGCCGAGAAGATCCCTCTCTCCAATGCCTACGGCGTCGAGCTGTTCTACCACTACGGCACCACCGTTGTCATGCCTGATCTGATCTTCAAGCCCGGCGTGTTCACTAAGGCGGCTACCTATGCTGCCGGTACTCAGTATTACACCGAGGCCAACGGTGTGTACACTGCTGTCTCCATCACGGAGTTCGCGTCCGGCACCACCTACTACACCATGGCCTGATGTAAGGAGGACGCTATGCTGTTTCGCAACCTGAAATCGGGCAACATCGTAGCGGCCACCGATGAAACCAGCATTGAGCTGATGCAGAGGTCGGCCATCTACGAAGCCGTAGAAATCGCCCCTGCTGTCGCACCCGCGCCCGCAAAGGCGGAGGGCAAGCGCCGTAAGAAGCCCGCAGAGGCCGAAACGGACGCCCCTGCCGAGGTGCAGGAAGACTAAGGAGGCGTTGATATGGCATACACAGACTTTACGTTTTACGGCTCCGGCTACTTCGGGGACACGCTGACCGAGGAAATCGCCCCAAAGTGGCTTGAACGCGCCAGCGACGAACTGGACGCAATCACCTTCGGGCGGCTCACGTTCGCGTTTCCGACTGTGGAAGTCCACGCCGTCAAGGTCAAGAAGGCTGTTTGTGCCATTGCCGAAGCCCTCTACTGGATCGACGTCCAGCGGAGGGCATCTTCCGCGCAGAAAGCGGAGGACGGAAGCTATCACGGGGCTGTCGCGTCTATCTCGTCCGGACGGGAATCCATTTCCTATTCGGCGGGCAGCGCGAACAGCTCCGTTTATGCTGCCGCCGCGACAAGCGCAGAGGCACAAACAAATTTGATCGGCAGCATTGCCGCGCAGTATCTGGCAAATATCCCGGATGCAAACGGCGTCAATCTGCTGTATGCGGGAGGTGTTGGGCGTGTACCGCGACACAATAACGGTCTTTAATTACCACGCCGCAACCGGGCGCTGGTTTCCGTCCGTCATTTCCGGCGCTGACCTGCTGACCACAAAAGCCAACAGCGCGACAACTGCGGGAGGCAACAACGCTGACGCCGTGGACATCATCATCCATTGCACGGCGGACAAGCGCGTTTCCACCGGCGCGGGGATGAAAAGCTACACGGGGCCGAAGGAGTATGCCCGCTGCGACAATCCGGCGCAGCACATCACCTTTGCCCCGGAGTGCGATTTCATTTTTGCCGGTGCATGGCCTGACACCGAGCCGCTGACCGACGACGACTACGATGAGGGCCTGTACCACGCCCTGAACGCAGAGCGCGACGGTATTTACCTGATAAGCTCTGCGGGCTTTTACGGCCTCCTCCCTCACTTCGAGATCGGAGGGCGGTAAAATGTCTAACCTCCCGAAAATCTCCTACTCTGACGGCGGTGTACACGTCACTGTTGACCTGCGCGCACTGGATCAGCGTATGCGCGAGGCGCAGCAATGGCTGGGCGACCGCGTGCTTGAGGACTGCAAAGCCTGTATGCCGCTGCTGACCGGCAGCTTGCAGCAGCGCTCCCACACGGAGGACGACGGAAAAAAGGTCATCTTTCCCGGTCCGTATGCGCGCTACCAGTACGGCGGTAAGGTCATGGTGGATTCCGTAACCGGCAAAGGCCCCCGCAAAATCCCTACAGGCCCCGGTGAATACATCCTGCGTTTCCGCAAGGGTGCGAAGCTCGTTGCCACCGACAGGCCGCTGAAATACTCCAACCCGCAGGCCGTTCCGCAATGGTTTGAACACGCCAAACGGCAGAACAAGCAATTCTGGATCGACGGCGTGAAGGAGAAAATCGGAGGTAAATAACCATGCCGTCGAAAACGGTCATCGACATTGACGGCTCCGAAGCCGTCAGCAAAATTCTTCTTGACCTGCTGAACAAGTTCCCCGGTTTGACCACCGGCAACAAATCCATCCTGTTCTCCACGCTCTCAGACGCTTCGGGGATCGGATTCTTTCCGATTTCCGGTGCGGCTTTGCAGAGCAGCACAGAGGACGTCACCGGACACGTCACGCAGGTCTGCCAATATCCGTTCAATGTGGTCTATCGCGCCGCTCCGAAATCCGAAACTCAGCGCATCCGCATCAAAGAATTCCTTGATGCGCTGGGCAAGTGGCTTGAGCGGCAGCCGGTCACGCTGAACGGCAAGAGCCACCAGCTCGGCGCATATCCCGCGCTGTTGGCTGGCAACCGTATCATCAAGAAAATCAGCCGCACAAGCCCCGCCTACCTCAACTCCGCCTATCAGGACGGCGTTGAAGATTGGCTCATTGCCCTGCGGCTGGACTACAACAACGAATTTGATATTTGAGGAGCTGAAATTATGCCGAAAATCGAACGCAAGTATCTTGCCCATTTTCTTGACGCCAAGTTCGGCGCCAAGACGCAGGGCGAGGAAACCTATGCCCCGAATTATACCCGTCTCGGCAAGGACCTTGAGGAGTATAACGAGGAGCTGAACCCCGATGTTGAGGTCAACAAAAACATTCTGGGCGAACAGAACGTCGTCCACAATGGCTACGAGGTGCAGTCTGAGGTTGACCCCTTCTATGCCTACAGCGGCGACCCGCTGTTTGAACGTCTCGCAAAGATCGCCAATGAGCGCCTGACCGGCGACGACTGCATGACCACGAAGGTTGACGTGCTGCTTAACAGTGACGGCACCGTGGCATGGGCCTACCGCGAAGACGTGTGGGTCGTTCCCGAATCTGTCGGCGGTGACACCTCCGGCGTGCAGATTCCCTTTACCGTGTACAACGCGGGCAACCGCGTCAAGGGCACCTTCGACCTCACCACGAAGACCTTCACCGCAGACACCAACGCTGCGGGCTAACCATCCACCCCGCCGCCCTGCGTACTGAGCGCAGGGCGGCAACATTTTGAATTCAGGAGGCAATTACAATGGCTGACAAATTGGTACAGCAGAATTTCAATGAAATCATCATCGACGATGGCAGCGTAAAGGTGCCTATCCGAAACAAGCACGGGGAACAGATCGGGGAATTCTCCTTCCGACCGACCGACATCGGCATTGTGGATCGCTTCAACAGTGTTGCCGCAGAGTTCGACAAGATCGTCGAGCCGCTGGAAAGCGTCAACATCGAGCCGGATGGCACTGTGGACGAACAGAACGAAGCCGAGTTCGCAGCATTGCGTGAGGCCGAAAAGCGCCTGTACGCCGCCTGTGACAGGCTCTTTGGCGGCAATATGTCGGAGGCGTTCTTCGGCAAGATGCACCCGTTTTCCCCCATCAACGGTCATTTCTACTGCGAAAACGCGCTGTCTGCGGTCGGTGCTTATATCTCCCGCCAGTTCGACCGCGAGGTGAAGAAAGTCAACTCCCGTGTTGAGCGGTACACCCACGGCTACCGTACTGGCAAGCACAAGGGCGGTAAAAAATGATCGGAACACTGCCGCGAAGTCTTGAGGTAAACGGTAAGTTCTACCGTATTCGCAGCGATTTTCGGGACGTTTTGAAAATCGTGATCGCGTTCGGTGATCCCGACCTCGAAGACAAAGAAAAGGCTTATATCTGCCTGTTCATTTTGTTCAAGGACTTCGACGCAATTCCAAAAGACGACTATGAGGCGGCCTTCAAGGCCGCTCTCGCTTTTATTGACCACAATGACAAGCCGGAGGACACGGGCGGAAAGCCTCCTCCGCGCGTCATGGACTGGGAACAGGACGAGAGCATCATGTTTCCAGCGGTCAATAAGGTTGCCGGTTTTGAGGTCCGTTCCGCCCGGTACGTCCACTGGTGGACCTTTATGGGCTACTACATGGAGATTTCGGACGGCGTTTTCGCGCAGGTGCTCAACCTGCGTCTGAAGCGCGCAAAGGGCAAAAAGCTGGAAAAGTGGGAGCGCGAATACTGGAATTCCAACCGCGCTATTTGCGCCCTACGCACGAAGCTGTCTGAAGAAGAACAGGCAGAAAAGGATAGGATCGACGCGCTACTCGGCTAAGAAAGAAGGTGGTTAAATGGCAGATCAGGCTGACGGCTCTATCATCATTGATACCGAGATAAATTCGGACGGATTTAAGGCCGGAAGCGCTGAATTGCTTGCGGCTATCAAGGCACTATCCACAGAGGTCAAGAATCTGGGACAGACGCTGAAACAACTTTTCAGCAAGCCGCTGACACCTGAAATCAATACAGGTGGCGCAGAGGATAAGGTTGCAGCGCTTGAGGCAAAAGTACAGGAGCTGCAAACCTCCCTCGAAGAATTACAGAATACCAACGGCAGCGGCACGCCTGCGCCGGAAACAGCTACACCGCAGGTGAACATCGGTGGTGTAACGGAAAAGGCATCCGGTTTGCAGCGTGAGATCGACGCCGTGAACAGCAGCGTGCAGAAGCTGGAACCGACCTTCCAGAAGGCCATGTCCGGCAGCGAAAGCGCTATGACCTCCTTTGAGGGCAAGGCAAGCACGCTGGAAAGCAAGATCGCGGAGCTTCAAGAGCAGCTGGACACCGTAGGTCGGACACAGTTCCCGACGCAGGAATACGCAGAACTCTGTGCGGAGACTGAAAAAGCCGGTCAGAAACTCGAATCCATTCTCAACAAGCAGGAGAAAATGCAGGCTCTTGGCGTGAGTGAAAATTCCGCCCAGTGGAAAAACCTGCAATACGACCTTGATTTGACCGCACAGAAATATGACCGGCTCGAAGCCGCAAAGGCAAAAATGGAGGCCTCCGGCACCGCATTTCAGGCGGGCGTGGACACGACGCAATACGCGCAGATGGAATCTACACTGTCCGCAGCAGCGGCCCGTCTGGATGAAATGCGCGCCGGTACACAACAGTCGGAAAGCCTTATGAGCCGCCTCGCCAGTAGCGCACGAAATGTCGCGTCTTTCATCGGCAGAGCGGCAAAGTCGGCTGCCGGGGCGCTTGTGTCCGGTATCAAGGCCGCCGCATCCGGCATGGCAAAAATGCTGTTCCACAGCAAGAAGATGAACAGCCAGTTTGGCGGGCTGATTTCCGGCGCGAAGAAATTTGCACTCAGCTTGCTTGGCGCGCGCGGCGTCTGGGCGCTGCTGCGGAAAGCGGTCAGCGCCTATATGGCCGAAAATCAGCAGCTTTCCAATACGCTGTCCGCCTGTTGGTCGGGCATAGGAAACTTGCTGGGGCCGATCATTACACGCATTATCAACCTTGTCGCACAAGCTGTCGCCTATGTAACCGCGTTTCTCAAACTCTTTGGCATCTATGGAAAAACTGCATCCAAAGAAATCAGCAGCGCAGGCGGGGCGGCATCCAAAGCTACCGATAAGCTCAAACGGCAGCTGGCCGCGTTCGATGAACTGAACATTCTCAGCGACAACAGTTCTGACGGCGGCGGGGGTGGAGGCGGTGCCGGTGATCTCGGAAGTCTGCCCGACGTAACGCTGCCCGACTGGGCAAAACTTATGGTCGAGCAGATCAAGGCCGGTGACTGGGCCGCAGCCGCAAACACTCTGGCGGCAAAGCTCAACGAAATGGTTGATACCGTAGACTGGGCAGGCATCGGCGATAAGATCGGGTACTATTTGAACGGCGCGTTGACTTTCCTTGCGACGTTCATCCAGAACTTCGACTGGAAAAACCTTGCGTCGCGCTTTGCAGAACTCCTAAACCACATTATTACTGGTGTGGACTGGGGAAATCTCGGTGTGATCCTGACCGGGAAATGGGCAATCATCCTGAAATCGCTTGACGGCTTTTTCGGCACGCTTGACGGCGCAGCAGTGAGCAAGGCCATCACGGATTTCATGTACGGGACCGTGAACGCCGCCGACTGGATCGGTATTGCGGGAAGTCTCGCAAAAAACATCAGCAATTTCATTTCGGACATTGATTTTTCGGCACTTGCCGAAGCGCTCAGTACGCAAATCAGAACGGCGCTTCAAAGTATGGTCGCTGCTGTCGAGAACTTCGACTGGGCAATGCTCGGAAGAAAAATCGCTGATTTTCTCAACGGAATTGATTGGAGCGGGATTTTCTCTGACCTGACAAGATTGCTTGGTGGCCTGCTTATCGGAGCGCTCAATCTGCTTGTCGGCTTTGTGGATCAGGTCGATTGGACCGGCCTTGCAGACGAAATCTGGGCTTGTCTCGAAAGTCTTACCACTGACATTGACTGGGACGGCTTCGGTGAATTGCTTGGCAAGTTTGTCAGTGGAGCCATAACCGGCGTTCTCGATCTCATTACGTCTCTGTTTTCAGATCATGACTGGGGCGAAATGGTGCAAAACCTGATTGGCAGTCTGGGGGAGGCACTGGGCGCGGTAATCGAAAACATTGACTGGCTCGGCCTGCTGGAATCCCTTGCGACCGCTCTTGTCAGCATTATTGTTCAGATTCCCAGCATTATTGTGGGTGCCATTGGTGGAATATCCGACCTGCTTGCAAGTTTGTTTGAGGCAATCGGCCTCGATTCTATCGCCGGTTTCTTTCGTGGAATCGGAGACGCAATGCGCGACGCGGGTTCGTGGCTGAAAGAAAACCTCGTAGACCCTGTTGTGAACTGGGTAAAGAACCTGTTCGGCATCCACTCTCCGTCTACTGTATTCGCAGAAATCGGTACATTCCTTATCGACGGACTAAAGCAGGGCATTTCTAATGCTTGGCACAAGATCACGGACTTCTTCTCCGGCGTAATCGAAAAGTTGAAGACCTTCTTCAGTAACGCATGGAGCAGTATCAAGTCCACCGCTACCACGGCATGGGCCGGAATCAAGGGCGTTATCAGCAGTGCATGGAACGGCATCAAATCCGGTGTGACGTCTGCCTGCAATACCGTCAAAACCGGTATCTCGAATGCTTGGAGCGCCATCAAATCTGGCACCACAAGCGCGTGGAACGGTATCAAGAGCGGGCTGTCTTCGGCTTGGACGAGCATCAAGACCACAGCATCGTCCACTTGGACAAACCTGAAAACTACTGTCAGCAACGGCTGGAACAACATCAAGGCGAACACCTCCACCGTTTGGAACGGCGTAAAAGCTACACTGTCCAGCACTTGGAGCAATATCAAGTCTACCGCGTCGTCCACTTGGAACAGCATGAAGACTACGGCTTCCAGCGCGTGGAACAGTATGAAATCTACTGCATCGTCCACATGGAGCAATATCAAATCCTCCCTGTACAGCACTTGGAGCAGCATCAAATCTACCGCATCCAGCACATGGAGCGGAATCAAAAATGCGATTCAGAATCAGGGCTGGTCCGGCGTCGGCAGCAATATCTGTAACGGTATTGCCAACGGTATCAGCTCCGGTTGGAGCTGGCTGAAGAACAAGGTTTCCAGCCTCGCAAGCAGCCTTCTCAGCGCTGCAAAATCCGCGCTGGGCATTCACTCCCCGTCGCGGCTGTTCCGTGACGAAATCGGCCTGAATATCGGCTACGGCGTCGGTGAAGGTGTGGAGGCTTCGCAGCCGTCCATCCTGAAATCCGTGTCCGGCGTCGCTGACGCAATCGCGGATGAATTCAACGCCGGTGATTATAAGGTCGGAAACATCGTCCCCACGTCTGAGGTGGATGGTGCGCTGTCCTCGTTCTCGGACAAGATCAGCGGCAGCTTCACAAGCCTGCTTGACCGGCTTCAGGCCATTGCAGATAACATCACGTTCGCTGTCCCTGCTGTGGCAGGCGGTGTCGTGCCCTACAAGGCCGCAGCAGCCGCAGCAAGCGGCGGCGGGGCTGACATCGGCACGACCATTGAAACGTCCAATGACGTGCTCGCAAGCGTTGTTACGCAGGTCGTGACCAACGCCACCGCAGCCATTGTGACGGCCATCCAGAACTACAGCGGTACGACTGTCAACTTTGATAAAACCGCAATCGCGGAAAGCACGATCCGAGAGATCAACCGCAGAACGCGGGCGACCGGAAAATCCCCGCTCGAATAAGGAGGTGCGCACCATAAAACCAATCCTTAAAATCGGAAATCACGACTATACCGCGTGGCTGGCCGAAGACGGCCTTGCCCCGGTTAGAAATGACATCGACGCAGACGGCAGCGGGCGCAACCTCCTTGATGGGTTGATGTACCGCGCAAGGATCGCGCAGAAGGATAAGTGGACGGTCAAGTTCAACCGTATGCCTGAGTTGATTATGCGGTCACTCGCGGCAGACGTTGACGGCGAATACACCGACATTACCTTCCTCGACCCCAAAACCAACCGCATTATGACAAAGACCTATTACACGTCCACGCTCACCTACGGTACACAGCGCTATGACAAGGGCGACAACCGCACCTACTACGAAGGCTGTACCTTCAACATGACAGAGAGGTGAGCCTATGCGTATTTGTACTGAGCGCTGGACGAAGCTCGCGGCGCGCGGGCGGTTTCGGTTTGATGCAAAGGCGCGGATCAATAACAAGGATTACACCGTTATTTCCGCGCCGCGCATCGACCGTTCCCTTATGCCGTCCCCGCTGTCCGTGGGCAACTGCATATCGGCTACACTGAATCTGTCGATCCTCACGGACGACATCATCACCGCGAAAAGCCCCGTTGTCATTATGGGCCGTCTGACGAACGACAAAACCGCCACCGAGTGGAAGGAGTTCGGCACATTTTACATCGACCAGCGCGACACCAGCTTTGCGGGGCTTGTTACCGTCGACTGCTACGACGCCATGCTCAAGACCAACCAGAATTATCTGGACGGCAGCGACACCGCCGCCAACTGGCCGAAAAGCATGAAATCTGTCGTAGAGGAAATTGCATACCGAATCGGCGTCGGAATTGACCTGCGAACGCGGATCAAGACCGGCGCTGATTACGTTGTGCCGTACCCCAGTGGAAAAACCATGTCGCAGGTGCTGGGATATATCGGGGCCTGCCACGGCGGCAACTGGATCATCACGGAAGAAAACCTTCTGCGGCTGGTCCCGCTCACGACCGCCCCCGACGAGACATTCCACGTCATCGACGAGGACTACAACAAGATCACGCTTGCCAATGGTGCGGGCAATCAGCCGGTGCGTCTGGCTTATAAAGAGCAGACCATCTTCAACGCCGTGCTCCCTGTCCCGTCCGGTGTGCTGCCCGGCAGCAGCGACAACGTGCAGCGGTCCTACTTCATCACCGACGAGAGGGGAAACAAAATTGTCACACCGGAGGGCTACTACCTTGTGTGGGACACCGACGCCAATATGGCGAAAAAGGTTTCCTTGCAGGCGGGTGTTATCAACATCCCCGTTGTCTGCGGCGAGATCACGACCGGAACACAGATCACCGTGACCGGCGTGACGCTCAACAGCGACAGCGGGGAGAGCTACACGGCAGGGAACGACAACGGAACGATGCTCACCATCGACAGCAACCCATACGCCACACAGGGCATTTGCAATGACCTGTACGCAGCTTTTAACGGGCTGGTGTATTTACCCTTTACGGCGACAAAATCGCTGTACGACCCGGCTACGGAGCTGGGCGACCAAGTAAAAATCGGTGAGCTTGTCCACAGCGTCATGTTCAACGTCAAGCTTACCCTCGACCACAATTTTCGGGCGGACATCGAAGCCCCGAACAGCGAAGAACTTAGTGAGGAATACCCGTATCTGTCCGAGGTGCAGCACCTGAAGCAGACCACGGAGGAGCTGAACAGCGCAATCAAGAACGCCGCAAAAGAGCTGGCGGGCAAGGTCGATGATACCGCGCTGGCGGCTGAGATCGAGCGCGCACAGGGCGTGGAGGTCGCTCTCAGTGAACGCATAGGCAACGAGGAAACCCGCGCCAAAGGCGCAGAGGACGGCCTATCTAAGCGCATCAAGAGCATTGAGGATTTTTCCCCCGGCGCTCTTGCACAGCGCGTCTCCACGCTGGAAACCACCGTTTCGGGGCATACGCAATCCATCTCCGCGCTGAACACGACGATTTCCAACCATGCGTCGAACATCTCGCAGCTTGCGGAGCGTGTGCAAAATGCCGAGAGCGACATCGACGCGCTGCAATCCACCGTGGGCGGGCATACGACAACACTTTCGAAAATGCAGGGCACCGTTACCGACCTGCAAACGCGCCTGACCACCGCCGAGGGCACCGTTGCGGCGCATGACACCGCGATCTCGGAGCTTCAGACAAAGGTGTCCAATATTGAGGCTGCCCTAATCGACATCTACAACCGGCTGAACGCGCTTGACAGCGGCGGCACCGGAACTTAACCATAAGGAGGAAGAACATGGCTGACAAAAGAATCGCTGATTTTGCGACGCTTGAGGAAGCACAGGACGACGATCTCCTGCTTGTCTCGTCCGAAGGCGAAACCTATAACATGAAATTTGGCACCTTCAAGGAGGCCGTGCGGGGCGACGCAGACCGTGCCGCTGCGGCAGCGGAGGCCGCCAAAGCCGCCGCCCAGCTCGCAACCGGCGTGTCTGACGAAGCCCTGAAAGCCGCCGAAGCTGCTGAAACCAAGGCGCAGGAAGCCAAAACGAAGGCGACGCAGGCAGCAGCCAACGCACAGGCGGCTGCGCAGTCCGCTAACTCCGCGCAGGAATCCGCCGCACGCTCTGAGCAGGCGCTTCTGGACGCAACGGAAGCCGTCGAATCTATCAATGAGTTTGCCGAGGATTTCAACAACCTGAAAACCACTGTAAAGGGCAAGGTTGACGACGCCTATGTTGAGGACGGCTACCTGTATATGACCGCCGACGACGAGGTCGTTGTCGGCCCGCTGGGGCCGTTCTCTGGCGGTGGTGGAGGCGGCGGCGGGGACGCTGGCTCCCTGATCCGAATTGTCAATAAGCTGACCTCGCGGGCGTTCTCCGTGATGAACGGCGCGACCGTCGAGATCAAATTCAACTGGACGTCCACCGATACTTCCGACGAACAGCCCACCGGCGATGGCTCGGCAACATGGCGCATCAACGGGACGAAGGTAGCTACACAGGCGGTGTCGCAGGGCGATTGCGCCTTCGACGTTACGAAGTACCTCACCCCCGCAAGCGCGAACACGATCAAGCTCACCATTGAGGACGCCTACGGCAATAGCAAGTCCTTCACATGGACCGTCACCGTGTCCACCTATGATCTGGCGTGGAATCTTGGCACCCTTGCTTTCCACGGGTCCAGCGTACTTACTGTGCGCCTCACACCCACCGGAGAGGGCACGAAGACTATCCACATGACCGTGGACGGCACGGAGGCGTTTACGCGCGAAGTCACCACTACGGGGCGCTCCGTCACTGCGACGATTGACCCCACGGCGCTTGAGTTGACGCACGGCGCACACACCGTCGAGGCGTGGCTTGAGGTCACAGCGGGCGGCGAAGTCGTCACGACTACGCACCTGCGCCATGTCGGTATCTGGACGAAATCGGACGACAATACGCCGGTTATCGCGGTGTATCAGAGCGCAATCGAAATCCAGCAGTTCGCCACCGGAAGCATCAATTACATGGTGTATGACCCCACCAGCACCACGGCGACTGTCCGTCTGCTGGAAGGCTACAATACCCTGTCCACGCTGACCGTTGACCGCACCATCCAGACGTGGGCGTACCGTGCTACTACGGTCGGCACGATCAACCTCTCCATCCGCACCGGCGAGAGCGTCGTTGCGCCGATCACCGTCACCTGTACCTCTCTCGGCTATGACATCAACCCTGTCACGACCGGCCTTGCCGTTGACCTCGATCCCACCGGACACAGCAACAGCGAGACGACCGCAAAGCAGTTCGGCTACAAGGACGGCGACGGCACGAATCATCCGCTGACCTTCAGCTCCAATTTTGATTGGATCAACGGCGGATTTCAGATCGACGCAGAGGGCGTCACCGGCTTTGTGGTCAAGTGCGGCACCTACGTTCAGCTTGACCGAAGCCTGTTCAATGACAACGCCGCGACCTCTGGCAAGGAAATCAAGGTCGTGTTCAAGGCTACCAACGTCCGCGACTATGACGCTGAGTTCCTGACTTGCGTATCTGGTGGCATTGGCCTGAAACTTCAGGCGCAGCAGGCGGTTTTCAGCTCTGAGTTGACCAACGTCGAAATCCCGTATTGCGAGGACCGCAAAATCGAGCTGGACGTCAGCATCGAGGCCAGCAACGAAAACAAGCTGGCCGTGGTCTGGCTTGAGGGCGTACCGTCCAGAGCGTTTGCGTACACCGCAAATGATAACTGGATGCAGTCCGACCCGCAGAACGTGAAGATCGGCTCTGACGACTGCGACATCTGGATTTACCGTCTGAAGATGTACAGCCATAGCCTCACGCGATACGAAATTCTCGACAACTTTGTTGCCGACTGCGGCAACACCACGGAAATGGTTGCCCGCTACCTCCGCAACCACATCTTCAACACGGACGGCTCTATCAACGTCACTGAGCTGGCGGCGGCAAATCCGACGCTGCGTATTCTCAAGATCGGTGCCGACCGCATGACCGTTGGCAAGTCCGACGAAGTGGTCTGCACGGTCGATCTCGTCTATACGGACGGCGGCAGCACCTACAACTTCCACGCGACCGGCGTCATTATGAAGGGTCAGGGTACGTCCTCTGCTGCATACGGCGAAGCCGCCCTCAACCTCGACCTTGATTTCAGCAAGGCTATTTGGGAGAACGGCGCGGGTGAGCGCATCGAGACGTTCGCCATGACTGAAAACGACATTCCCGTGTCGTACTTCAATATCAAGCTGAATGTGGCGTCCAGCGAGAATGCGAACAACACTGTTCTGGCTGATGACTACAACAACTTCCAGCCCTTCCTGTCCGAAGGCCGCCGTGCTGACGCCCGCGTCCGTGATACCGTCAAGGGCTACCCCTGCGCCGTATTCTTCACCAACACCGGCACAAACGCCGTGAGCGTCGGCGCACGGTCTGTCGGCGCAGGCGCTACGATCCTGTATGGCAACGGCGACATGAACAACAGCAAAAAGAACTTTGCAGTGTTCGGTCAGACCGGCGAACGTCCGCTTCAGTGCTGCGTCGAGATTTCCAACAACATTGCCAGCCAGTGCCTGTTCAAGTCTGCTGACCTCACCGCCGAGACGTGGGACGGCAACGGTGCCTTTGAGTTCCGCTATCCCAAAAAACCCACCGCAGAGATGAAGGCAGCATTCCAGACCATGCTGTCGTGGGTGGTTTCCACCGATACCACCGCTCCGACCGGTAACGCGCTTAGCGCGCCCGTGACCTACGACGGGACGACCTACACGAACGACACGAAGGAGTACCGCGCGGCGAAGTTCAAGGCCGAGGTCGGCAACTACTTCACCGTGGACAGCCTGCTTTACCACTACCTGTTCACCGAGCGCCACTGCATGATCGACAACCGTGCCAAGAACGTTTTCATCTCCTATGAGTACGATCCTGACGTGCAGGACTACCGCTGGAACGTCTGCAAGGACTACGATAACGACACCGCAGACGGCAACGACAACGAAGGCGGTCTGACCTTCAGCTACGGCCTTGAAGACACCGACAGCGTGGGCACCAAGCCTGTATTCAACGCCTCGTCCTCTGTGCTCTGGTGCAATGTCCGTGACTGCCTTGGCGCAGAGCTGGAAGCCATGTTCAAGGACCGAGAGGCGGCGGGCGCGTGGAGCGCCGAACGCATCCTTGCCAAATTTGCCGCGCATCAGGCGGCGCGCCCGGAAGCGCTGGTGGCCGAAGATATGTGGGGCAAATACTTCATGCCCTATATCAACAACGGCAATACCGCGTACATTGACATGATGCAGGGCAACAAGACCGACCAGCGTACCCAGTTCGAGGCATACCAAGAGGGCTATATGTCCTCCAAGTATTACGGCTCTGTGGCTGTGAATGATAAAATTCAGTTCAGAGGCAACACCCCGAACGAGTGGGCGGGTGTCACGCCGACCGGCAACTTCTCCATCACCCCGTATGCCGACTGCTATATCATCGTCAAATACGGCTCCTACAGCGTCCGTAAGCGCGCGAAAAGAGGCACGGCATATGAGATCATCTGCCCCGTTCAGGAGGCGCTGAGCGACACGGAAATCTATGTCTACCTCGCTTCCAATGTGGTTGAGATCAGTTCCATTGCCGGTCTGTACTGCCAGTTCATCGACCTTCAGGGCGCACGCCGTCTGCGCAGCTTCACCGCAGGCGCGGAGGCAGACGGCTACACGAACAAGAACCTGACGTCTATCAGCGTCGGCGCAAACACGCTGCTCGAATACCTCGACCTGCGCGGAACGCCGGAGCTGAAGCAGGCACTTGACCTGTCCGCCCTCACCTCCCTGAAAACGCTTCTGCTGACCGGCAGCGGCATTACCGGCGTGACCTTCGCGCTGGGTGCTCCTGTCGAGACGGCCAAGCTCTGCCCGCTGAACAGCCTGATTGCCCGGCAGCTCTCGCACCTGACCGCGTTTGCTATGGACGGCTCCAATCTCCGCACGATCTGGGTCGAGGACGCCGCAGCAATCGACACCTACGCGCTCGTGAGCGCGGCGGCAAGCCTCAGTCGTGGCCGCCTGCCGGACGTGGACTGGTCGATGAACGACGCCGACGTGCTGCTTCGCCTGAAAGACCTTGCCGGTCTGGACGAGACGGGCAACCCCGCTACGGAATTCGTCCTCAAGGGCGCGGCGCATATCGCAGTCGTGTCGCAGGCCGAATTGACCACTATCATGGCGCGGTTCCTCAATCTGTCCGTGACCTACGATCAGATGGTCAGCTCCTGCACCGTCACATTCAAGAACTACGACGGCACGGTCCTGAATACGCAGACCGTCCGCAAGTACGGCGCAGCGAAAAACCCCATCACTGCCGGTCTGATCGACACGCCCGTCAAGCCCTCCACCGTTGATAAGGTGTTTACCTTCATCGGCTGGGATCAGCAGCTCACCTACATCCTCGAAGACCTCGTTGTGACAGCGCAGTATTCGGAGGCAACGCGGTATTACACCGTCCGTTGGTACAATGGCACCCAGCTTTTGCAGATTGACACTGTGGCGGCACATGACGGCGTTTCCTTCCGTGGCGGTGAGCTGACGTCCTCCACCGGCTCTATCTGGATGGGCTGGGACGCGCTGACGAACGATGTCACCAGCGACATTGACGTTCACGCAGTGTTCATTACGCCCACGCTGCCGGACACCGTAGCAACCAACTTCGACTACCTGTACAGCGACGACGCGAACGACAACAGCGGCTACACGCTGGCGGAGTTCTACGGCATTATGGAAACGGGGAAGGCGAAGGATTACTTTGCAGTCGGTGACAAGATCAAGATTGTTCCGACGACCACGGTATTTGCCGACACCTCTATCATCATGCAGGTCGCAGGCTTCAACCACTTCAAGAAGAAGGACAGCGACGATTTCGCCGGTGTCGTCTTTGCCATGCTGGGCATCATGAATGCTACCCACCAGATGAACAGCCAGAACACCAACGTCGGCGGCTGGGCATCCTGCGGTATGCGGACGTGGCTCAATGAAACCATCTTTGCCGCGCTGCCGCGTCAGTGGCAGTCCATGATTAAGATAGTTCAGGTGCGGTCCTCCATCGGTGACACGAAGGCAGACATCAGCACCAGCAACGACCGCCTGTTCCTGCTGTCCCGCGCCGAAGTTGGCTTCAATGTCAACGACGTACCCTATAAGGACGAGGTAGACCCCGACGCCGAAAACGTGACCTTCGCACTGTTCACCGATAACAACAGTCGTATCAAGAAAACGTACAACGGCACCGGTTCTGCTTCTCACTGGTGGCTGCGGTCGCCTGGGGCGTCCGGCTCGTCGTCTTTCGCCATTGTGAGCAACTCCGGTATCAGCAGCTACTTCAACGCGTCCAACTCCTACGGGGTGGCGTTCGGCTTCTGCATATAATCTGTGCATCTTGGGTATCTGGCCCCCTTTGTGGGGCCAGATACTGACGCACTGGCTCCCGGCCTACGCCCCTATATCGCCGCGTAAGCGGCGCGCGAAAATTTTGAAAATTCACACTTCTCGTCTGGAAATTGGGGGGGGCGTGTGATATAATATAATTTACGAACTTTTCAGCAAGAATGAGGTGGTGCCCTTGTCTGTAATCAAAAGCAAGCGCTCTACGTCCGACATGGAGTTTCTGGCAACCGCAAGGAAGTTAGAAATTTACACGATTCAAAAATGCGTGAATTTCCCGAAGCGATACACCTTTTATGTATCACAGCCTTTGGCCGCTGCGGCGACGCGCATTTATGAGGACGTCAAGAGAGCAAACAGCATATACCCCTTGAATCAGCATGAGGTTCAGATCAGGCGCGACTACTTCCTACACGCCAACGCTGAGCTTCAGAGCATGATTTCCCAGCTTGAGGTGGCGCAGGAGCTGTTCGGTATCGAAACGGACACCCTGAAATACTGGATGGACATTGTAGACACCGAAATTCGGCTCGTGAAAGCCGTACTGAAAAGCGACAGGGCGCGGTACAAAGACCTGCCCTGATAAGATCATAGGTTAAGCGCTGCACAAATTGCCAGTTCTTCGACGAGGTTGACTTCTAACTGGTGGCTGCGGTCGCCTGAGGCGTCCGGCTCGTCGTCTTTCGCCTATGTGTACTACGTCGGTTACAGCAACTCCAACACCGCGTCCTCCTCCTACGGGGTGGCGTTCGGCTCCTCTCGTGCCAGACAGAGTAGCTTTCGGAGTGAAATCCGTGCAGAGTGGAGAGAAGGAGTGCTTGACCTTCCTGCAAAGGTAAATATATGCCCTGATGCGTCCGGGCGGACGCTGCTTGCATGGTACGGATTGCAGGTCATTCCGTATTTCATGCCCGGTGACGCTATGTGCCTACTGCAACCTGCCAACAGGCATACGGGGCAAGCGAGGTTTCTTATGACAAGCGAAGAACGTAGAGAAGCAAGGTATCAACGCCGCGCTGCCGCACGGCGGGCAAAGCGGGACGCCGCCTGCGCCGAGCACGATAACTACGACGAGGTGTTCAGCTATAAGCACCTCTATCAATCGTACAAGTGCTGCCGTCGCGGTGTGTCGTGGAAGGCCAGCGTCCAGAAATACACGGCCAACGCGCCGCTGAACATCCTGCACACATACAACCAGCTTGCAGCCGGAAAATTCAAAAGCCCCGGCTTTTACGAGTTTGATTTGTATGAGCGCGGGAAGCATCGTCATATCCGCAGCACGGTCATAAGCGAGCGTGTCGTTCAGCGCTGCCTGTGCGACAATGCCCTTGTGCCGATCCTTGAGCGCACATTCGTCTACGACAACGGCGCGTCCATGAAGAACAAGGGCTACGATTTTGCCACGCGCCGGATCACGCAGCATCTCCATGAGCACTACCGGAAATACGGCAATGAGGGCTATATCCTGCTGTTTGATTTCTCTAAATTCTTCGACAACGTTTCCCATGAGGTCGTGAAAGCGATCCTGCATAAGGAATTCACCGACGAACGGCTTCTTGCGCTCACAGAGCATTTCATCGACGCTTTCGGCGATAAGGGTATGGGGCTGGGCAGTCAGATCAGTCAGGTGCTGGCCCTCGCCTCTGCAAACCGTCTTGACCACTATGTCAAGGAGGTTTTGCAGGTGCGCGGCTATGGCCGGTACATGGACGACGGCTACCTGATCCACACATCTAAAGCCTATCTTCAAAACTGCGTGGCACATATCCGGGCGATATGCGCCGAGCTTGGCATTACCCTGAATGAGAAGAAAACGCAGATCGTCAAGCTGAGCCACGGCTTTTCTTGGTTGAAGGTGCGTTTCTTCATCACAAAAACCGGCAAGGTCGTCCGGAAAATCTATAAGCGCAGCGTCACGAAGATGCGGCAGAAAATGAAAAAGCTACACAGGAAATACCTGCGCGGTAAAATGACCTTCGCGGACATCTATGCGACGTGGCAAAGCTGGCGCAGCTATGCCGCGCGATTCAACGCATGGCACACCGTTCAAAACATGGGCGCACTGTACACCAACCTTTTTATAAACAGCAAGGAGGACTGCTATGGTCTACTTCAAAATCCTGTCTGCTGACGGCACGGTCAAAAGCGTAGAAGCGCTTGCCGATCCCGTCTACGTCTGTTGGCAGACCCGCAACGGCATTCTTATCCGGTGCGACAAACGGGACGCGCAGGGCGTCATGTCCGGCGACGGGAACACAATCTATCAGCTTCAGGGGAAGCAGCTAAGCGGCGTTGAGAGTGACGAACTTCTCAGCGCCGTTTCTATTACCCTTGCAGAATATGAGGAGCTTGCGGCACAGGTCGGCACCACGGACCCCGACGACGATACGCCGGTCAATCCGCCCGACGACCCCGGAACGGAAATCCTCACCCGCGCGCAGCTCACCGAAAAGGTACTGGCCCTTGAAGACGAGCTGGCAGCGGCAAAAATCCTGCTGGGGGTGACGGACGAATGACGCTGAAAGCCCTCGCACAAAAACTGCGGCCCCTGATCGAAACCGCAGCACAAAGCCTTGATGACACGACCGCCCTTGAGGCGGTCGAACTTTTTCCGGCGTGGAAGACCGGCACCGTGTACACAACGGGGCGACGGGTCCGACATGGCGGGAATCTTTATACCGTTTTGCAGGATCACACCGCGCAAGACAGCTGGACGCCCGATGCGGCACCGTCCCTTTTCGCAAAGGTGCTTATCCCTGATCCCGACGTTATCCCCGAATGGGAGCAGCCGGACAGCACCAACCCTTACAAGAAGGGGGATCGCGTCCGATTTAATGGAAAGGTTTACGAGAGCCTTATAGATAACAATGTGTGGTCGCCTTCTGCTTATCCTGCCGGTTGGAGGGAGGTGTCCGCATGACCCTGAAGGATCTTCTTCTGGGCGGCAGCGGCGGTCTGTTCGCGCTGCTGACCATCCTGCAAATCAGCCCCATCAAGATCAACCCGTGGTCTGCGCTGGCCCGCTCGATTGGCCGGGCGCTCAACAAAGATGTTCTGGACCGGCTCACCACTTTGGAGGTCGAACAGAAGGAAATCAAATCGGAGCTGGCCGCCCAAAAGGCGCTTTCCGATAAGCGCGAGGCCAACGGCTGGCGAGCAGACATCCTCCGCTTCAACATGGAGCTTGTCGAGCATACGCGGCACACGCGGGAGGACTACATCGAGATTTTGGACGTCATCGACAAGTACGAAAAATACTGCGACAGCCACAAGGACTACGAAAACAACCGTGCCGTCCATGCAATCGCCAATGTTGAGCGCTGCTACGACGACCGGCTGAAAAATAATGACTTTGCATAAGGAGGAAATCACTATGAACCCCAAAACCGAAACCACCATCGAAACCACCGAGGCGGAACTGACCGCCGAAGCTCTGGACGAGCTTTCCAACAACAAAGGGGAGGACTAAAACATGAGTTACACAAATTCACCGATGGTGAGCTACACGAAGCTCAGCCCGAACCACAGCGGGCAGCGTACCCACAGCATCGACCGCATCACGCCGCACTGCGTGGTCGGCCAGTGCAGCGTGGAGACGCTGGGCCGCATCTTCACGCCGACCTCCAAGCAGGCCAGCAGCAACTACGGCATCGGCCTTGACGGTCGTGTCGGTATGTACGTTGAGGAGAAAAACCGCAGCTGGTGTTCCTCCTCCAATGCCAACGACCAGCGGGCCGTCACTATCGAGTGCGCCAGCGACAGCACAGAACCGTATGCGTTCAAGGATGTGGTCTATCAGACCCTCATCAAGCTCTGCGTGGACATCTGCCAGCGCAACGGCAAAACCAAGCTGCTTTGGCTGGGCGACAAGGACAAGACCCTGAATTACACCCCCAAGGCCGACGAAATGATCCTGACCGCCCACCGCTGGTTTGCCAACAAGAGCTGCCCCGGCAACTGGATGTACGCCCGCATGGGCGATCTCGCCGCGAAGGTCACTGCGGCGCTGGGCGCTGCGGCGAAGCCCACTACCCCTACCACTCCCAGCACCATCAAGAAGGGCGACGTCGTGCGCATCCTGTCCGGCGCGACCTACTACAACGGCAAGGCTGTCCCGAACTGGGTAGCCGCCAAGCAGTGGATCGTCCGCGAGATCAGCGGCGACCGCGCCGTCATCGACAAGAGCGTGGACGGCAAGAATGCCATTTGCAGTCCTATCAACGTCAAGTTCCTGTCCGTCGTGGGCGAGGCGGTTACACCGACGCCCAGCTTCAGCGCGTACCGCGTAAAGATTACCACCGATGCCCTGAACATGCGCAAAGGCCCCGGCACCGGCTACGGTACGAACGGCTGTATCCGTGACCACGGCGTTTATACCATCGTCGCGGAGAGCACGGGCACCGGCGCGACCAAATGGGGCAAGCTCAAATCCGGCGCAGGCTGGATCAGTCTGGATTACACCAAAAAGGTGTAAATACATATCGAAAAGGAGAATATCACCATGACTAACGTTATCATCGAAAACCTTGTGCAGATCGCGGCAACCCTGCTCATTACCCTGATCGGTGTTCTGGGCGCGTGGCTGTCTACCAAGCTCGCCAAGCGCGAGGAGCTGAAGAACATCTCTACGGCTACCAATGAGGTCATTCACGCCGCCCAGCAGACCGTCCTTGAGCTTCAGCAGACCACCGTGGAGGGCATGAAGAAAGCCCATGAGGATGGCAAGCTGACCAAAGACGAAATTACTGAGCTGGGCAAGCTGCTTATTGACGGCGCTATGGCTAAGATGTCCGACACCTCTAAAAACCTGCTCAACGCTGCTGGTGTGGACATTTCCGCTATCATTCGCGGCGCGGGCGAAGCCCTCATTGCGCGGATGAAATAACCGAACTACAGGGGTTACAGTCAGGCGCACTATGGCTGTAACCCCTGAATTTATGTAACACCTGTGCCGTTACAAAGTGGAAAAACGTAACCCCTGATTGTAACGCCTGTTGTAACCCCGAAAAGCCTTGAAACAAGGCGCTTTTCGGCTTGACGTTACAATGTTACATACTTTTTCTATTGAATACCTGAAATAAAGAGAAAACGACGCACGCGCATCATAGCGTCTATATGCACGCGCGTTATAGGAAAAAGGCCACTGAGTGTAACCCTGAACTCGGTGGCCTTATTTTTTTTTGTCTTCTGTGGCGGCAGAAAAAATAAATTCAAATATTTGCTCTCAACCCCTTGACAAGTTCAAACGTTTGCACTATACTAACAACATAAAGAGCAATTATTTGAACTCAAAAACAGGAGGAACATACAATGAAGTATTTCGTAATTGCCACCCATTGGGACGATAAAAGAAAAGCTCCGGTCAAGTACATTGCCGGAGAATTTGACAGATACATGAATGCTGTGCTTTTCAGGGATGCCTACAACAGCTATTACAGCACAGACGCAAAGATTGTTGAGGACTTCGACTTGCTGAATGCCTGAAACTACGCAGAGTGACGGGGTGAAAACCCCGGTAATGCGGCAGGCCGGTCACAAGCCCGGCCACGCTATAGGAGGACAAGAAAATGAAGGTCAAAGAAACACGCTGGATGGACATGGACGATTTGCGGGGGCTGTGCATCAAGCACGGGTGGTTTACACGGGGTGACTGCAAAGCCTACGACAAGCTGCTGAAAATGCCGTATGACGCTAAAGGCAAACTGCGGAACATCACCACGACGATTCTCTGCAACATGGCACAGGCCATCACGCAGTACAGCGATCCCGAAACCTATGAAATTCTTGAGTTTGAAGGCATCCTGTATTGTCTCGGCGAAATCTGCCACACCTGCTTTTCCGTTGAAGACTGAATGGAGGTAACGAAAATGTTCAAGATCAACAGCTACACCGATCTGAAGGTCGCCTACGAAATCCTTGAGATCGCTTATGAGAGCGGCAGGAGCCAGAAGGCCGTCGACCTCAAGCGCGAAATGCGCGCGTTCTTCCACCGCCCCGTCTCTGAGCGCCGCATCGTTCAGGATGACGGCATCGACGGCTATACGGAGCTGCTGCCGCTGCCCGAATATATCGAAACGATGGACGAGGCCGTCAGCTACTTCGAGGACTACGAATACCGGCGCTATTACCCGTCCGCCTATGACTGCACCGGTCAGGCGTTTACGAGCTGGTACAAGGTTTTCGTTCGTGGCGGACGCTTCTGGGCGTACCACCGTGTCAGTGTGGATGTTTGAGAGGAGGATAACGAGAGTGAGGTATCTGGTTCAGGCCATTCTGATTGATGGCGATATCGAAACTGTGGTTGGCAGCATAAAGAGCGATGACTACAAGGCCGCCGCCACATTCCTGATGATGATGCACCGCCACGGCTACAAATACCTTTACCGTGCGATGGACATTGAAACCGGGGAAATCGTGATGTCAACAACAAAGAACGAATTCCAATGAGCCGAAACGCCCGTTTGGGCGTCTGCCGGAACCGCCCCACCGGCACTGAAGATGGCAGGGCAACGGAGGTAAAACATGAAAACATATGTAGTCTATTTCTTCATCAAGGCAAACCGGACAGAATATCTGGCCGACGTCGCTGTCGAAGCTCCTACGGCAAAAGCTGCCTGCGCGCTTTGCAAGGACTGGTATTTCAAGACGACCGGCAAGAACGCTTTCCGGCCCACAACGAAGCTGAGCGACGAAGACCGGAAGTGGTATGAGGACCATAACCGCATCAAGCACTTCGACGCGACGCTGAAGCAGAATGGAGAGAAGTAATGAAACTGGATCGAACGCTGTTCAAAGAGGTCAAAGCACTGGCCGGTAATGGAAGCCGGGAGGCAAAATTCGCCCTGCTGCGTCGGATCGACGCAGCGAGGACGGACCTCTCGACACCGAAGGCCCGCGAGAATTTTAACGCCTGTCTGTCTAAGCACGGCAGGGCGGTTGTTGCGGTCTGCGTGGCCGCCACGCTGGATGCCCGAAAAGACCGTCTGGACTGCTGGAACTGGGTCTGGGCATACGAGGTCCTGTCGGCTCTGCCCCAGAGTATAACGCTACGCAACCTTGAGCGCGCCCACATCGAAGACGGTCTGCACCCTACCGCCATTTGCGATTATGCCGGTCCCTTCATCCGACTGACGACCGAAGAATAGGAGGTGTTATGTATGGCAACCTATGAGATCATCCGCGAGGCATACGACGTACCGGCCTGCTGGGAAACGACCCTCGGCGGTCAGCGCTGGTGGATCACCCGCACGGCGGAGTTTTCTTTCACCGTAGAAACCTGCCTTGAGGTACAGTACGGCGACATTGAAGTTGTGGCCGTCAAGACGTGCCACAGTCTGGCAGCCGCGCAGAAGTGGCTGGAACAGCACTGGCGCGACTGGGTGCCGGACGAACGGTGCGAGAGTTACACACGGGAGGGAACATTGTGAGAATCGCAGATCAGAAGCGTGCGGACTTTGTGAAGCGGTTTCGCAGCCTGTCCCGTCGTTTTCCGCTGTGGCAGGTATGGAGCGACTTCATCACCATGTTCGCCATTGCGCTTTCCAACGCCGTAGATAGTCGATACCGCACGGAGCGCGAGGCAATGTATAAGCGGATCATCGAGAAGTACGAGAAAGCAGAGCGCACGGTGTTCCCTGAACTGGTAGAGGATGTGGTCAACGCCTTTGACGCCGACCGGGAGCAGGATTTTCTGGGCGGCGCGTACATGGAGCTGGAACTCGGCAATCACTGGATCGGCCAGTTCTTCACGCCCTATGACATCTGCCGCTGCATGGCGGAGATTACCACCGGTGACGTTGTAGAGCAGATCAACCGCGACGGCTTCGTCACGCTGAATGACTGCGCGTGTGGAGCGGGGGCTACACTGATCGCGGCGGTGAATCAGATCGAAAAGCAGCTGTTTGAGGCAAAAAGCCCGCTGCGCTGGCAGAATCACGTCCTTGTGACGGCGCAGGACCTCGACCTCACAACGGGGATGATGTGCTATATTCAGCTCTCGCTGCTGGGCTGCGCGGGTTACATCAAGATCGGCAACACCTTGACCGACCCCATGCACGACGGAGACGACCCTACGGCCTACTGGTACACGCCCGGCTACTTTTCGTCCGTGTGGCAGCTTCGGCGTATCTTCAGGAGCATGGACAGGCTTTTCAAGGAGGCGGGATAATGGATGACAAAAAGGTCAAATACGACGCGCTTGACGCCATGTGGGCATTCGTGCGTATGGGCGGTTATCAGCTTCACCCAGCAGACATTTCTTCTCTAAAGGACCACTGCGAGCAGCTTCGACACCTGCTGACGCAGAAAACAGCTGGACAGCGGCGCGATAAGCGGGAGGACATCGACTTTCATGAGCTGGACGTAATCACAAATAACATCGTAACCGGGGCAATGGTCCTCTATATGAGCGGAAGCCTCGATGCACTGACACCGAAGGAGGCATCACACCATGAAAAAGAGCGTAATTGAAGCCCGGCAACGGGCGTTGGAAAACAGCGAAGTCGCGCCGGGTATTCTGATCCGGGTAATGGATAAGCCGCACCAGCACGCCGTCATCTGTTCGCACCCGAAGGTTTACCGTGAGAGGGTGCTTGACGGCTGGCACACAGTCGCGGCATTTCGGAACGGCGAGGAGGTGAAAATCTAATGCGAGTTGAAAATATGACCGACCGGGAAATCGTCGCGGCCTGCGCTGGCAAAAGAGGTTATTGCAGTCGGACGACTGTACGGCTATGACGGGAAGGAGATGGACGCATGAGCAGCGGAATAACCATCGTCTGTCGGGAGGTGTGCCGACAGACCGGCGCTGTGACGGCGTATATCTGCAAGAAGGACGTTGAGGACCGCGACCTTCACCTTGTCAGCATTCGTGGCAGGATAAATCCGGAGTTGCAGTATTACGCCATCCGTACCTGCGTTGCGGACAACATGGAGGAGCTTGAAGACCTGTTGCGGTTTCTCAAGCGCCGCAAACTAACCGAAGCTGACGTGAGCCGCTACGGCGGGATCGTCCGGCTGTGAAAGCTACACGAAGGAGGAAAACAAGAATGAAGTACAACAGTGTTGAGGAATGGAAGGCGGAGGCGACACGTCGATTTGGTCCGGATATGCTTAAGTGGCGTTTCCGCTGCCCTATGTGCGGTCACGTCGCGTCCGTGCAGGACTTCAAGGACGCCGGGGCAAAATCTCCGAGCTGTGCCTATCAGGAGTGTCTGGGCCGGTACACCGGCAAGGGCACGCCGAAGAAGGGCGACAGCAGCGGCTGTAACTGGGCGGCCTACGGACTGTTCGGTATTCCCGCTGAGCACGACATCGTTGTCGTGGCCCCCGACGACCAAGTGGACGTGTACCCGTTCGCAGACGGAGAACAGGAGGCTAACAATGGCTGAACTTATCGAACGACAGGCGGCAGTTAAAGCCGCCGAACACGCATATAACGAGTGGAATCTTGCAATGGCGGCAGCTGACGGACAGAGGCAGATCAACCGCGTTTTCAAGATGCAGGAGCTGTGCAAGGCTGTGATCTCCGTTTTTGAGAACGTTCCCGCTGCTGATCTCGACTGTACCGGCTGCGTCTGGTTGAATACGCGACACCAGAAGTGTTCCTGCTGCCGGAGGAATCAGTACATCAAGGACAACTACAAGGAAGCCGGAGTATGAAACGTGAAGAATTCTACCGTGGAAAGCGCGGCGCAAAATATGGCATCTGGAACAGAGAGAAGGCAGTCTGGCAGTTTGACATCTGCGAGGACACACCGTTTCTGGCCGAAGCGAGGCTACACCAGAAGATCGGTGACGACGCGAAGAAATGGCGTTTCGAGGCTCGGCGGCTGCCGGACAGGAAAATCACTCTCGTCAAGAGAGTTAAATACGCCGGTGACGTTCACAGCGCTTTGGTGGCGCTGGGCTGGGACATAGACACTGCCGCCGCGTTTCTTGACCGTATTCCGGATGCAAAGTAAAAGGAGGCACGCCGTATGATAAGCAACAAGAAGGTCGTCGAAGCTGCGAAAACCATTGTGGACTACTGCAAGCAGCAGGACGGGTGCCAAAACTGCATCTTCCGCTCGTTTGGGTGCAATCACTGGAACTGTGCGATAGGTGCCTTTGAAATCCGGGATGTGCTGTCAAACATTGAAGCGAAAAAGAGAAATCACGGCTACTTATGAGCAACGCGCGGTGTGAGAGCTACACCGGCAAATAGAAAACTGCCGCAGAGGACAATTACCTCTGCGGCAGTTTTCTTGTCAGGCCGAACACATTCCTAAACCAAAAGAGTTCGTACCTGTGCGTTTTGGTGGAGCTGAGGGGAGTCGAACCCCTGTCCGAAAGCACTTTGACAGGACCTTCTCCGGGCGCAGGACAGTTTCAGCATTCCCTCCCTGCACAGGCACTGGCCAGACTGAGCAGTTCAGTAGAGTCATGATGCATGGGCGGGGCAACTCTTACCCGCCGCACGTCCGCCACATCAACGACGCCTTCCCCGGCCTGTGG
>ERZ827512.249-NODE-249-length-81254-cov-7.348970_pt1 | contig 81254 bp, 83 predicted proteins | sample MGYA00519916_ERZ827512 | MGnify/ENA primary metagenome ERZ827512 (study PRJEB31778, sample SAMEA3449335) | human gut metagenome | biome: human gut; feature: human-associated habitat; material: faeces | place: United Kingdom | collected 2010/2012 ... | reverse complement strand
TTTTTTATCAAATTATAAATTAGAAAATATTAACATTTATTTTTGAATGTTCCCTTAAAACTCTTTCATTTTTTTCTCTTTGACCAACACTAAATCTGTCCACTTCATCATATATAGTAAAATCCATTTAAACACTCCCTTACTACTAAAAACGCTAATACAAAACTTATAAAATAAGCCTGTACCAGCGCCTCTCATCTAAAAATAGTATAACATATATTTTCTGGATTGAATATATTTTGTAAAATACAATGACACATTTTTTTGCGAGATCTCAACCTGCATTTTTATACAATAGTGTCATTTCTTATTTATGTATTTGATCAATCACCATTATTTGCTAGTAAAACATTTTTTAATATTTTACATTTATCATTTTTTGAAATATTAATGTAATTAGTCAACAAAATTTTAGATTGCTCACCATCAAATAATGAATTTAGCATAATATTTTCACATATAGAAAAATTCAAAATGTTTAAAATTCCTTAGAAACAAAAGTATTCCCCTCTCTCGAGGGGAATTTCAGGGGGTTTCGGTAAGTATATCTACATAAAAAACAGTAGATTATACTCCATGACAAATAGCAACTAAGTACTACCTATCATGTAACTCAATGATATCTAAATTTTATTAGGATGTCAATTTTATTTTAGAAAGTTTTAGTTTCTTTACACTTAACTATGTATAATTGAATCAATTATTTTCTTTTTCAACTGCTTCTCCTCTTCGTTCTTTTTCAATAGATAATCGTATGAATCTTCTTTAGCCTCTAAAAGAAGAGAATAATCATTTTTTATATCAGCCATTTTAAATGACATATCACCACTTTGCTTGGTCCCAAATAAATTACCATGCCCTCTAAGTTTAAAATCTGCTTCGCTAATTTCAAATCCATCAGAGGTTTTTTCCATAATATGAAGTCTTTCTGTATCATGATTGCTTATTAAAATACAATGTGATTGTAAATCGTTTCTACCTACTCGTCCACGTAATTGATGAAGAGTCGAAAGTCCAAACCTATTAGCATCAAAAATGACCATCATTGTAGCATTAGGTACATCCACACCGACTTCTATTACAGTTGTACTTATCAAAATTTGACACTTGTTAAGAAGAAAATCACCCATAACCTTGTCCTTAACGGCTGTAGCCATTTTACCATGTACTAGTCCTATTTTATATTTACTACCAAAAGCAACAGTTAACCTATCTCTAAGCTCATTAACATTAGTTAAATCACTTGTTTCGCTTTCTTCAATTAAAGGCGCTATAACATATATTTGATGATCTGCCTTTAATTCTTCATACATCATTGACAAAACATCTTTCATTTCTAATTCACTTTTTAGCACAGTATGAATTTTTTTTCTACCCTTTGGCCTAGTCTTTATAGTAGATACATCCATATCTCCAAAGATAGTTAAAGCATAAGTTCTTGGAATTGGCGTAGCACTCATATATAATGTATCTGGTCTTTTACCTTTATTTTGTAAATTTGCACGTTGATTAACACCAAATCTATGTTGTTCATCCGTAATTACGATACCAAGATTAAAGTATTCAACTTCCTCCTGAATAAGTGAATGGGTTCCAATTATTACATCAACCTCATTCTTTGCAAGATTCGACAATATTCTATCCTTATCTTTTTTTGATGTAGAGCCTGTTAAAAGAGCAATACGTAAATCGGTATTTTTAAAGAGAGCTCGCATGTTATTAAAGTGTTGAATAGCAAGTATTTCTGTCGGAGCCATTAAAGCACTTTGATAGCCAGCTAAGTAATTGGCATAAATTGATAAAAAAGCAACAATTGTCTTACCACTGCCAACATCACCTTGAAGTAATCTATTCATCTTTCCCTCTGCTGTTAAGTCAGCTAATATATCATCTAAAGCTGTCTTTTGATCAGAAGTCAATTCAAATGGTAGGGTTTTAATAAATTCTTCTATTTTGCCAATATCTATATTCTTCTTAATACCAGAATTTTTCTTTTTATTTTCTAACTTCAGATAATTAATTTTAAACATAAAAGAAAATAATTCTTCATATTTAAGTCTTTTCTTTGCCTCTTCTAGTTTTTCTAATGAAGGAGGGTTATGAACTATATTTAAAGCTGTTCTTTTATTAACAAAATTATATTTTTCTTGATATTCCATTGGAATAAAATCTGTTATTTCCCTGTAATTTCCGAGTAATGCCATATTTATGTATGTAGACATGTTTTTATTAGTTAAACCACTAGTTAAATGATAAATTGGTTCAATTTTAATTTTTGCTGTTAGCGTTTCTAGTTTGATGTCTGATGCTGTTATAACATTCTTTTTCTTGTCAAATTTACCTATTACTGTAACACCTGTCCCTACAGCCAAATGACTTTTTAAAAATGCTCTATTAAATATAGAGATACCAACAACTCCAGAAGCCGTAACAAGACGAAAATTCATCTTATTAAGTCCAGCTTTAAATCTGACTAAAATTGGAATACTCTCTATTCTACCATCTATTATAATATGTTCACCATCTGCAGTATCAGTAAGAGAACCTCTTTGTAATATATCATATCTAAATGGATAATGTGTTACTAGATCATCTACTGTACTAATACCCAATTTATTAAGAAGAACCAAAGCCCTTGGTCCTATTCCCCTAACATCTTTTAATGCCACAACTACCACCTCTTCTTCTGCCTGATATTATATCATATTTTGAGGTCTTTTTGAAGAGAAAAAACATAAAATAGAATAAGGGAGGAATAATGAAATTAATAATTGATAATAATTTTAATAGCAATAACATTCTTTTGTTAACAAGCAAAATTATTGATGGTTTTAAATTTACTCTTACTATGACTAGTGACAATGTAATAATCGTGTTGAATGAAAAAAAGGATTTAAGTCTTATAGAAAATTTAACATTTATTGAAATCATAAATAAGCAGATAAGTGTACGTCCTCTCAATATTTTATTAGACCAGTTTAAAAATTTCTCTAAGGAATTGTTATTTGAACTCATAGATCAAAACAAAAATAATAAATTTTTTATAGATCTTATCATGGTAGAAATACAAAAATATAAAAATTTATCCTTTACCTTTGAAACTAATAATGAATTGATACAAACAGTTTTAAATGATACTAATTATACCTGCTATTTAGTAACTAAAGAGATTAAAAACAAAATAATAATAAAAGAAGAAGGCCCTGAATGCTATTTTGAAAAAATAACTAGTTTACCAAAACTTTATGATTTTTTTCATCGTCATTCAAATACTTCTCCTATGTATCTTATCATCACAAACAAACTTAAAAACAATATAGTTTTTAACTCATCATTGCTCCGTCTACTTGAAGAATAGTGCCAGTTATATAAGTAGCCTTATCGCTTGCAAGAAATAATACTGCATTAGCTATGTCTTCCGGTTCTCCAATTCTTCCTAATGGTATCATATTAATTAAAGGTTTTATCATCTCGTCAGGCAAGTTTTTAACCATGTCAGTATTCGTTATTCCTGGCGCAACTGCATTTACTCTTATATTTTTTCGTCCAAGTTCTCTTGCCAAACTTTTAGTAATACCATTGACTGCAAATTTACTTGTAGGATACAAGCAACCACTGGACTGACCATAAAAGCTAACCATAGAACTAACATTTATAATAGACGGATTGCTACCTGTCATATAAGGAACTACAGCTTTTGATGTATTAAAAACGCCCTTAATATTAAGATTTATAATATTGTTACATTCTTCTTCAGTATAATCAACAAGTGCTGTACTGGAAGAAACTCCAGCATTATTCACCAAAACGTCAATCTTGCCATATTTTTGAGCTAACTCACTTGCTATTTTCTCCACAGCTTGCAAATCAGACAAATTCGTTGTGTAGCCTTCTACTTTATATAAAGAATTAATATTTATCAAGGAAGTTACAGCCTTTGAAACACTTGTTTCTTTCGAACCAAAAAGAATTACCCTTGCTCCTTCTTTTAAAAATTTTTCTACTATTGCATAGCCAATACCTCTAGTACCACCAGTTACTAAGATTACTTTTTCATTAAACATATTTGTCATCACCTTTCCTTTTAATTATAACAGTTAAAAAAAATTAATAAATTACAATATTTAAAATGTGACATAATTTTACAAAAAAAACTATAATAAAATAAGAATATTTCATATTTTTATTGTTATTTACTTTCTTGATAGATATTAGCGCTACTAACTACTTCCATTTTTAGAGTTTCAAACAAATATTTGATTATCTAACACAATATCTCATAATTATATTTATATTTTTTACATAATTTTAAATCTATGTCAAACAATTTGAAATATCATCACATTGGTAATTTTAAAAATCATATACAAGTAGTATTCATCTTATACTATTCAAAAATTTTCTCAATAAACATATTTTGAACATTATGTTTACAAATATTATTTCAAAAAACATTACTTAGAAAATACTATGTATATCAAAATCAGTATTAAAAACTTTATATGTTCCATACGAAATTATCTAATTTCTTCATAAGTATTTTAAGCAGTAATTGTAATAATATATCAAAATATAGAATTATTACGTTTAATTGCAACTATTACTATATAAATATAGTATTTCTCAATAAAAATGAATATCAGCTATCCATGAAAGTGCTATATTATTGCATCTTTTTTAATAACAAGAAAAATGAAAAATAAATATTTTTCATAAGGATTCCTGACGGAATTCATTTTTTATGTCATTTAAGCTATAATATAATTGTGATGTAGCATGTTTAAAAGTAATAATATAATTGAAATAGATAAGCCTTGTATGTCCGAGCAAGAATTTATAGAATTCATATTAAATCGTGACTATAACGAGAATATGTTTAATAAAGATGGAACTCTTAATAAGAATTATAATTCTTCTAAAGTTACTGGTATTATCTCTACTATCTTAGAAGATCACTCTGATGAATTCTTTAATGAATATGGTAAACCGATAAATAAATATAGACCTAATGCTTATGATGAAATTAAAAAAGTTATTGATTGTCATAATAAAAACTTAGGTTGTTTCCTATATCAATGCCCTAGCTGTGGTGATATTGTCTTTATGGGACATACTTGTAAATCCCGTCTTTGTACCTCTTGTGGCTATAAATACAAAAATGAAAGAGTTGAAAATATCTTAGAAACTGCTTATGCCTGTAATCATAGGCAAATTGTTTTTACTATTCCCAAAAAATTGAGACCTTTTTTCTATTATCCTTATGAAGAAAAAATTGATATTTTATTTGAGGCTGTTAAAGATACTATCTACTCTATTCTTAATTTATCATATAAGAAAAATAAATCTGGTAAAACTAAAGAATATAAAAGTAAAACTAAATGGCTTCCTGGTTTTTTTGCTTTTCTCCATACTTTTGGTAGAGACTTAAAATGGAATCCTCATATCCATGTTTTAATCGCTGAACCTAAAATATCTGGTGATAAAATATCTAAATGGAATTATTTTGATTATGATGCTTTATCTAAAAGATTTCAAAAAATATTACTTGACTTACTTAGTAAAAGTTTAGATAAAAATATCTTTTCTAATGAATTAAAAAAAGAGCTTTTCTTAAATCATAAAAATAGTTTTTATGTTTATGCTGAACCTAAAAAATTTAAGCCTTTAAAAGATAGTGTTGAATATGTTACTAGATATTGTGGTAGACCTGCCATTAGTGAAAATAGAATTATTAATTATGATGGCAAAAATGTTACTTTTTGTTATAATGCTCATGAAGATGAATCATATCATGAAGTTACTATTTCTACTATAGAGTTTATTAAACTTTTAATTAGACATCTTGTCCATTTTGGGTTTAAGACTATTAGATATTATGGTTTTTATAGAAAGAAACCTAGTTGTTTTGATAAGATTAATAAACTTATTAATAAAGAAAAACCTTCTATTAGAAGAATGCTTCTTAGACATAGACTTTCTATTATGAAGTCTTTCAATAGAGATCCTTACACTTGTCCTAGATGTGGAAATATATTAAATTATATTTTAGAAATGACGGGAGGTTAATTATGTTTGATTTTGACAAATTTCCTATTAAACTTAGTGGAAAAACAGTTAATTACATCTGTCCAAAATGTAAATATAAATTTGAGGCTCCTATTGAAGCCGTTTTAGAGTTTGAACAAGAGGATGAATGGAATGGTTTACCTATTTCTACTCCCCCATATGTTATCTGTGAAAAGTGTAAGTATGATAAATGTGTACCTTTAGACTATCATTCCAAAAGAGGATACCACCACGTTTATAAAGAAGATTAATTTAACTTAAAATATATTATTGATACGAGATTACTATCTCGGTTTTTGTGATTATGTATTTTTTATGTTGAACATCTATTCGCAATACGTTTTAGGTATAGATTTCCTATTATACAAAAAAATTGTCAACAAAGCTTTACCTGTCGACAATTTGATAAGAAAACATGGGTTTCTTTTTATTTAAAGTTTAATTCTTCTATGGTGGTTCCAGGTGGAATCGAACCACCGACACAAGGATTTTCAGTCCTTTGCTCTACCGACTGAGCTATGAAACCAAATATGGCGGTTCCGACGGGGCTCGAACCCGCGATCTTCTGCGTGACAGGCAGACGTGTTAACCAGCTGCACCACGGAACCATGGTTGCGGGGAAAGGACTTGAACCTTCGACCTTCGGGTTATGAGCCCGACGAGCTACCAACTGCTCCACCCCGCGATATCAAATTTTAAATGGCGGAGGAAAAGGGATTCGAACCCCTGCGCCGCTTGCGCGACCTCCCGGTTTTCAAGACCGGTCCCTTCAACCAGACTTGGGTATTCCTCCATAATAAGTGGTGCCTAAGGCCGGACTTGAACCGGCACGAGGGGTGAACCTCCCAGGATTTTAAGTCCTGTGCGTCTACCAATTTCGCCACTCAGGCACATATAAATGGTGACCCGCATGAGATTCGAACTCATGACCCTTTGATTAAAAGTCAAATGCTCTACCGACTGAGCTAGCGGATCAGATTACTAATTAGATGGTTGCCTCGGTTAGATTCGAACTAACGCATGTCAGAGTCAAAGTCTGATGCCTTACCACTTGGCTACGAGGCAAACTTAAGTGGTGGAGAGAGATGGATTCGAACCATCGAACTCAATGAGAACAGATTTACAGTCTGTCGCGTTTAGCCTCTTCGCTACCTCTCCAAAAAAATGGTGCCGAAACCAGGACTTGAACCCGGAACCTACTGATTACAAGTCAGTTGCTCTACCAATTGAGCTATTTCGGCATTAATAAATGGTGGGCGATACAGGACTCGAACCTGTGACCCCTTGCTTGTAAGGCAAGTGCTCTAACCAACTGAGCTAATCGCCCAAATGAACCAGTTGACAGTATTAAATATACCAACTATTACTTACTTTGTCAACTAAATTTGTGAATTTTTTTATTTTTTTTCTGTTTTTATTGCATTTAGTTCATTTATTTTGTTTTCAGTCCAAATATTTAATTGTTTTTTTAAATTTGTGAATCCATGTGGACTTTCTTTTATTTTCGTTTTATCTATTTTTGAGTTTCTATATTCTATATTTTTAATACTTAATCTAACATGATGTTCTTTTTCATTTTCCTCTAAAACAATGGCTTGTATTGTTTCACCAACATTTATATAATCATGAATATTTCTTACATAGTTGTCAGTTATTTCAGATATATGAATTAAACCACTGTAGTAATCATCGAGACTTACAAATATTCCATATTTTTCTATTCCAGTTACACACCCGGTTACCTTTTCTCCTACTTGATATTTTTTCATTTGATACTCCCTCTGTATTGATTATATCATTTTTTACATTTTATAACAAGAAACTTTCTTTACTTCCAACTCTTTAAATAGTATAATGTTCTTGGTGAATAATATGAATAATGATATAGAATTACGTATTAAAGCAATTATTGATAAGGTTAGACCGTTTTTGATTAGTGATGGTGGTAACCTTGAATTCGTTAAGTATGAGGATAACATTGTATATGTAAAGTTAACAGGAGCTTGTCAAGACTGCCCGATGCTTGATGTTACTTTGAAAGATGGAATCGAAGAATTGATAATTAATGAAATACCAGAAGTAAAAGAAGTTAAAAACATAGATTGATTTATAACCAGTCTATGTTTTTTATTTCGGTGTGCTTTGATATAATTCTATAAATTTCTTTTAAGTATTCTTCATATTCTTTTGATCTTTTAACTACTTCTACAAGTTCTTTTTCATTTTCAAAATCATTAATAACTTTATCATATATATCAAAGTACATACTTGGGTATAGCATTCTTCCATATAACAACTTATATCCAGTTTCTGTACAATTATAAGATAAAATTATATTCTCTATGTTTTGACTGAGATATTTTTGATTTAGAAAGAGATATTTTAAAGTCTCACTTAGACCTCTTTCTTTGTAATCTATTACATAATTTAAGGGATTGTGATATTCTCTTTCAATTATTCGCTTGGGATACAATCCCCTTTTTTCTTGAACTTTTAAGTTACTTGGAATACTAGCTATATAACTTATGGCATTTTCTGCTAGACCTATATAGTAATTTATACTTTCATCTATTACTTTATGTTTTCCTTTTATGTGTTCATATTGATACTCATAATAGTCATTTTTTCTTGTCCATAACTCATACCAATCACTTCTATCTAAATAATACTTTTTAGTATTATCTAGCCTTATTTGATTTTTATTTTGAGATATTTTGGGATTTATATCATTTATTTTGAGCAAAACAAATAAAAAATCTTGATACATTGTAAAAATACTTCCATCTTTATTAAGAACAAATTTATAAAAGAATGGGATATCTTTTGTTATTTCGTATAGCTCTAAAGTTTCTTTTTCATTATATATACGGCATATTATATATAAATCATTATTATGTTTTATATATTTTCTTCTTTCTTGTCTAATAATACTTATATTTTCAAATCCGTAATAATACATTATTGTATTTTTCATCTTACCAACTCATTTAATATTATGCAAAAAAAAACAAATAATTATTTTTATTTGTTTTTTTATCCAATTATTGCTAACATTTCATTTATTGTTTGCTTATATTCTTCTTGCATTGATGAATATTCTTTTCCTTGTTCAAGATATTCTTGACTCTCAGCTGCATACTTTTTAGCTTCTGCTTCACTTTGTTTCTTTTCTTCTTCTAGTCTTCTATTATGTTCTTCTAGTTTTTTCATTGTTTCAACTAATTTTTCTTGAACCATTTCTGCTTCTTTCTTTTCAGCATCTGCTTTAGCTTTAGCCATTTCAGCATCTGCTTTAGCTTTCTCTGCACTCTTCTTTGCTCTTTCTAGTTCTTCTTTTAATTGATTAGCTTTTGTTAGACTATCTTTTAAGTGAGCAACTTCAACCTTTGTCTCATTTGATTGTGCTTTTTCTTCAATAGGAGTTGAAGCAACACTATTATCAATAGTTTTAGGTTCAGTTGGTATATTATGAGGTAAATTTTCAATCTTGATTTGTGGGATTGTAAATTTAAATTTTTCTCTTGGTTGTTGTTCTACTAGTATTTCACTTACTGGTTTTATTTCTTCTTTTGGCTCAATAGTATTTTCTTGTTGTTTATCTAAGTTAAGTTCATCATTATACTTATTTATTTTTGCATTTGTTGAACCATTTTTACTTACTTTTATACTTTCAACAGTAGGAGTTACTATTTCCTCATTTTTAGGCTCTGTTACTACCGGTTTAGCAACTGGCACTTCTTGAACAGGTAGTTCTACAGGTAATTCTTTTTTAGCTTCTACTTCTTGACATGCTTTTTTACTATTTTCTAGCATATTACTTTTCATTGTATCTTTAATTTTCAAAGCTCTTCTTCCAACAAACTGAGGTAATAAAGTACCAGCTATTTTCAATATATATACTTGATCTTTTAATTTTTCTTGTTGACTTTCTTTCTTTTCATAAGTTCTATTTTTAATATGAACTACTATATTTTCTGGAGCAATAGTTTGCTTTGCTGCAGTTTCTGGTAAATTTGAAAATTTAGGGGACATTTTTTCTTTTGCTTCTATGCAAAAACTATCATACTTTTCCCAAATTCTTAAGTATGATTCATGTTTAAACTTTATTTTTTTAGAATCTTCTGTTTCTTTTACTAAATTAGTGTTAAGAATTGAAAACTCTATATTACTCAATACAGACATTTTTGTTCCTCCTATTCAGTCTTTGATAGTTCTCTCAAAACATCTTTTATTTTGTTCCATTCATTTTCATTTTCAACGCCTACTAATTTAGGTTCATCACCAGAACGATCTATATTTGAAACATATACTGTTACATTTCCATTTTCATCTTTTTCATTTTTTGTATATACAACATATTCCTTATTGTTATCTTTAAATTCAAATGCTAGTATTACCTCTACATCTTCTATAGCTCCGTCATTTGAAACAATTGACATTACTTTCTTTTCATTTTGTTTGTCTACCATATCAATAGCCTCCCATCTTATTCTTATATATTCTATTTTATCATATTTTTATGCAATTACAAGCACTTTACTTAACTTTTTTTAAGAGAAATGTATTGGCACCGTAACTGCAATAGTTTTTTTTGTATGAATCTAAATCTTTAATATTGTTGATTTTATTTACTTTTTTGTTGTCTGCATCATTGAAGCCTTTTAATCTTACCTTTTCATAAGAGATATCTCCAAATATGTAATCATAGTTGTCAAAATAATCTGTAATCCTATCACGAATATCATCAATATTTAAACAGTTTCCTACGTTTTCTATGACTTCATATTCTTGACCGTTTATTTCTATCTTTTTCATATTGCACCTCTATATTATTATAGCATGGATAAATAATACAGGCAAATTACTCTTTATTGTTTAAAGATTTTTATTCTATTGGAACTGTATTTATATTTGAATTTTTTTCGATCGTTCCAAAATAATAGTTTGGTATTTCTCCTTGAATAATTTTTAAAGTTAGGGGTGCTGTAAGATTAAGAGTTTCTTTTTTCGACATAGCAGGCATTATAATTTGTTCTTCCACTACTACATTAACGTTTATTTCAACTACTAAATAATTAATTCCATACTCTCTTACTTTAGTATTTAGACTTGATTCTACTTGACCAATAAAAGCCATTTTTATAGGGATTGATGGACCAACATTTACGAAAAGAGCGTTTTTTCGAAGAGAACCCATTGGTACTTTACAGACTATGCCGTTTTTGGTAAAGCTTTCCATTTTGAAACCAGATGATATTGGCATATTTGCAATTTGACCATCTTCTAAATTTAATAACTTTTCTTGAATTTTTCGATTAATACTAGAAAGAATACTATTTACTTTTTTAGTATCATAATCTAACATTTCTATTTTGCCATCAGCATTTTTATTAAGGTTAAATAAATCGTCTGTTATGCCCTCCTCTACTATATCGTTTACTGAGGTATTTACTATATTACTGGCAAAGCGTTTGGCCTCAACATTTACATATCTAGCTAGAATGGGACTTAACCTTTTTCCTAGAATAGACAATAAAAAAACAGAAATGATTGTTGTAGATACTAATATTATGAATAAGAGTCTTGTTTTACTCATGATAACTTATTTTCACTAAAATTACATCTTCCCCTATTTTAGTTATATCTTTCCAATTTATTTCTGTATCATTTTCTCTATTTAGTGAGAAAAAAGTTTTATTAGCTTCAATTACTAATGATTCAATAGTTCCATCTGTTGTTACATTAGCATCAATAATATTGCCTATGTTTTTTCCATCGTTTACACTAACAATACTTTTGGTTTGTAAATCTGATAAGCGCATAACGATCACCTGCTCACTTAATTATATTAGTTTTTTATTATTAATATGAGTTACTTTAGTACTTTTTTTAATTGTTTTATGGCTCTTTTTTCTAATCTTGATACTTGAGCTTGACTTATTCCTATTTCATCGGCTATTTCCATTTGTGTTTTACCAATAATGAACCTTTTATCTAGGATTTGTTTTTCACGTTCTTCTAAGGTGTTCATGGCCTCTTCTATCGCTATATGATTAGAGAAGTCTTTACTTGAGGTACTTTTATCTTCTATTTGGTCACATAAATATATTGTATCTCCACCATCGTTATATACTGGTTCAAACATACTTACTGGTTCTTTTAGGGAGTCTAGGGCATTTACTATTTCACATTCACTTAGATCTAACTCTTTAGCAATATATTCAATGCTTGCCTCTTCTCCATTTTCTTGAAGATATTTTTCTTTAAGTCTTAGAGTTTTATAGGCAATATCTTTCAGGGAACGACTTACTCGTATTGAATTGTTATCTCTTATATATCTACGTACTTCACCTAAAATCATTGGTACGGCGTAGGTTGAAAATTTTACTTCGTGTGATAGATCAAAATTATCAATTGCTTTTAATAAACCTATACAACCAATTTGAAATAAATCGTCTAAGTTGTCGTAGCGATTATTAAATTTTTTTAGTATTGAGAGAACTAATTTTAAATTTCCTTGAACAAGTAAATTTCTCGCATATTCATCGTTTTCTTTTACTCTTTCAAATAATTTTCTCATCTCTTCATTTGTTAAAACTTCTAATTCATTAGTATTAATTCCTGTTATTTCTACTTTATATCTTGACATTAAAAAGCTCCTTTCTATTTAATTGTGATAGAAAAGAGCTTTTTTTATTCAAATATTAATAATGTTCTAGGAAACTTTCTTTTTTATTATCTTTTTTTATTGCTAGTACGGTATCGACGTTGACGTTTTCAGCTGATTTAAAGATATTATAAGGAATGTTTTTGTTTTTGGACTCTAAATCTTTTATTAAGTGTTTTATTTCAAGACGTTTTGAGTCTTTCTTTGTTTCTTTAGCAGTAAATTTACAGGCACAATTAATAAACTGTAAATCATTGTATTTTGCCCAACTAATTATATCTTCTTCTCTTACTAGATATAAGGGTCTTATTAATTCCATATTTTCAAAGTTGGTACTTTTTAGTTTAGGCATCATTCCTTTGTACTCTCCGCCATATAAAATTGATAGCATTATGGTTTCAATGACATCATCAAAGTGATGACCTAAAGCTATTTTATTACAACCTAATTCTTGGGCTCTAGAATATAAGAATCCACGGCGCATTCTAGCACAAAGATAGCAAGGTGAATCACTAGCTAGTTTGTCTGTTACGTCAAAAATATTGGAGTCATATATTGAAATTGGAATACCAAGTGTATTAGCATTTTCAATTATTTTCTCTCTATTTTCCTTGTTGTAACCAGGATCCATTACAATATATTCGACAGAAAATTTAACTTTACCATGTTTTTGAAGTTCTTCTAAGCATTTAGCAAGTAGATTGGAGTCTTTACCTCCTGATATGCATACTGCAACTTTGTCATTTTCTTGGATGAGTTCATAATCACGGATGGCTTTCATAAAGGGACGCCAAATCTGTTTTCGATACTTAGTTATAATACTTCTTTCTATTTCTTCTTTTTGTTTCATATGTTTCACCATCTACTCTATTTATCTTTCTAGATAATCGGCACCTTTATGTGGTTCTTCTCTTAATAAATCATTGTAGTCTTGTTGACGTAGAGCTTCATAGATTACAATTGCGACGCTGTTTGAGACATTTAGTGCTCTTACTTTGTCAGTCATTGGAATACGCATACAATGATCTAAGTCCTCTTTTAATATTTCAACAGGGATACCAGTTGATTCTTTACCAAAAATAAAATATAAATTATCATTGTTTTTATTACTGTAGTCAAAACTTGTATGAGGCTTTCTTCCATATCTAGTGAAATAATAATATGTTCCAGGATTTTTACTTTTAAAGTCTTCGAAGTTTTCATAGACTTCATACTCTAATTTATCAATGTAATTAACTCCAGATCTTTTTAAATGGGCATCATCTAATACAAATCCTAGTGGTTTTATTAGGTGTAATTTTGTATTTGTTGCGACACAAGTTCGCATGATATTACCAGTGTTTTGTGGAATTTCTGGTTCAAATAGTACTATGTTATTCATAATTTTCTCCTAGCTAAAAGGAGATTACTCTCCTATTTTATTTATTTCTATAAATTGTTTTGTTTTTGATATTGTTAATTCTTCATCAGTAGTTCCTTGTAATATACTAACTATTTTTCCATCTTCAAAGATGACTATAGCTGGATAGTTAGTAGTTAAGGCTATTTTGAAATTGTATTTAGTATTGAAGTTGTTTACAAAAGTATCTTGATCAACATTACTTAGATTTAAATATACAATTTCATCTTGTAGATTTTTTCTTTTGATTAATTTAATAAAGTCCTTTTCAAAATTACGACAAGTTTGGTTGCTGGCAGTACACATGTATACTTTAGCAGATTGATTTTCTAAAATATAATGTTCAAAGTCTTCACTTGTTATTTCTGATAATGTTCCTCTTATGACAGGTATTTCTTTTTTGCCTTCATTATAAACACTGTAGCAATTACATAAGTATATAGTTAGACCTATTGTTGCTAAAAATATTAGTGCAATTATTAAATAATTTTTTAAGGGTATAGTTTTTTCTTTCATTAAATCACTCCTAATATTATTTTATCATATTTAAATTTTTTTTTATAGATTTTTTTAGCTTGTTTTTTGTACAATAATTTTCATTATTTAGTACTTAGAATTTTTGATATTTCTTTAGATGTTTCTTTATAAAAGTCATAACGTATAGTTACTTTATCTTTTAGAAGTTTATTATTAATAGATTCTTTTAGTTTGTAATTTAAAATATGGGTGTTCTCTTCATCATAATAAACTGGAAAATGTCTATTTTTTATATCGTATAATTCATAATTATAATCGTCTTCTTTAATGTTTAGGACGTTATCTTTTATAATCATATTTTCTATTAAACCATAATTTAGGATTTCGATGTTTGGATAAGTATTAAACTTTTCTTTATAACTATTTATAAACTCAAGCATTTCATTTTCAGTTAATTCTACAGATAGAGTTATGCTAGTAAGACCTAGGCTATATAGAAAATAAGCTGTATATATATTGTAAACATTAAGACCATAGTCCCCTATTATACTGTGATATTTGTTGAACGCAAAATAGTCTGATACGATGTTTTTAGCTTCTAGATTTTTTGATATGTTTCTAGTACATCTTGGTGGTTTATAATATAGTTCTATATCATTTTTATAAGTTTCATATAATTTTTTATTTGAAGTGTAAATACGAGATATTTTATTATTTTTGCAAGCAAGTAATTGTTCTTCAGTAAAGACTGTTGCTGTTTTTCCAAGTGATGGATTTATATTTATTTCTTGGAAATTAATACTGTTTTTTATAAATTTTACTTTATGATTTTCTCTTTTTTCTTGTAATTTATCTAGGGCATTACGTCTTAATTCATTTAATTCTTTTATTGGAATAAAAATAGATGGAGATGAATTAATTGTTATATTTTCACAGTAAAAAGGAGTTTGACCAGTCTTTTGAAGTTGTTCTTTGATTCTTTCATTTGTAAGTGGTTGGTTTTTTGATCTTTCAATAGTATTTCCAGTTACAGAAACTACATTTATTGTATCAGATACTTCTATTTCAAGAGGAGTTCCAACTATAGCTTTTACAGAGATGGTGATAGGAACTTTTCTTGTTGGAAGAATTTTTAAATCTTGATTTATTTTATAGTCTATTGTTTTACATACTGTGTCATTTTTTTGTAAATCGATCTTATTATCTACGTAACAAATATCATTTGCTGAATTAGTTAGTTTCATATTTTTATCATATAAATAATTTACTATTAAACCTTTATTGGACTCTAGGAAACGAATACCATCTTCTTGATTTAAGGGACTAGTTAGTTTTATTTTTATTTTATTATTTTTTATTTCTATTACTTTACCAATTTCTAATCCTATGTGATTAGGACTATCATTATTCATTAGTTCTTTTGGTGTACAATTGAATAAATGTCCGGTTGTAAAACCTCTATTGAATAATGTCTTTAACTTTTTATTTTCCTCTTTTAGATCGATATTATCGTAGTTATCAATTAGGTTTCTATAAAATCTTGTTATAAAGCCTACATATTCTGGACTTTTCATACGACCTTCTATTTTGAAACAATTAATATTGCTAGCTAGAAGATCTTTAAAGTTATACGAGGTGTTTAGTTCTTTTGTACTTAGTAAATACTTGTTACTTATTATGGTTTTTCCATTATGTTCTAGGCTATAAGGAAGGCGACAACTACCAGCACATTCTCCTCTATTGCCTGAACGATTACCAATTTGACTACTCATTAGACAACAGCCAGAATAGCAGATACAAAGGGCACCATGAACAAATACTTCAGTTTCGATTGGAACATCAATTGAATTTATTTCATCAAGAGACATTTCTCTAGAGAAGACAACTCTTTTTACACCTAATGAATAGAAAAACTCGGCAGTATCTTTTGAAGAAGTATTGGCTTGAGTAGAAGCATGAACTTCTAGATTGGGATACATTTTTCTTACTAGGCAAAGCATTCCAAAATCTTGAATTAGAACAGCATCTATGCCATTTTTATGAAGAAATTCTATTTGAGTTAGAAAGTCTTCTACTTCATTATCCTTTACAAGAGTATTCATAGTAGCATAAAGTTTTACCCCATAAAGATGACATAGTTTAATAGCTTCTATTACTTCATCGTTAGTAAAGTTACTAGCAAATTTTCTAGCTCCAAAATTTTTACAACCTATATATATTGCGTCTGCTCCATTAAAAACTGCTTGTTTTAGACATTCCATATTACCAGCTGGAGCAAGTAATTCATGTTTTATCATAGTTACACCTCAATTTACTAGTAAATTATATCACATTTTATAAGATATTGAATTAATTATTTTTAGACTATTTTTATTGATATATTGATTTAAGTATTTATCATATATTTAAATATGAATAATGACAAAATTAAAGAGTTGACATTTGAAAATTATATTTGGGTAATTTATATTGTTGTTGCTATTGTTAATATATATGGTGATGAATTAATAAAAAAATCTATAATAGAAAAAGATTTTCAGGCTAATAAAGAAGCTATGAAAATATTTAAGAGTATTTTAATTATTAATATTATTATATATTTTTACTTTTTATGGAGAAATTATAGAGATTTTAAAAAGTATGAGAATGATAAAAAGTATTTAATTAGATTCATTGGAAGTGTTTTGGTTTTGGTGGGAACTTTTTGCTTTTTTTATTTTCAAGAAAATATTAGCATAGAGAGTGAGTCAATATCAAATATTTGATTTTAAATTATTCAATTCTTTTTCGATGGCATTGACCATTTTTTGAAGCATTTCTATTTCTGTTTTTTTATTGTTTTCTCCACTGGTTTCACGTTCTTGTTGAACTTGTTTATAAAAAGCATTTGTACATAGTACTTGGGCAGTTAACATGAGCCAGTTACCTAAGGCATTTTGTTCGTTGGCAGTTAAATCATCTATTAATAAATATCCTACTATGATAGCACTAGCTGTAAAAGTTTTGGGTGAAACATTTGGTATTAAATTCATTCTACCACCTACAAAATTATATTATTATTAGTATTAGAATATATTTTAATATGGAAAATAAAAGTGAAATATTAAAAGAAATTGAAATAGAAAATTATATTTGGATAGTATATTTAGGACTTATTATTTTTTCTTTTTGGTCTAATAATGAGGAGAGAAAATATATTATTTTTGGTGATATAAGTGCTAAAGAAAATTACCGAAAGTCTTTAGTTTTAGTTTTTTCTATTGCGAGTATTATATACTTTTATTTTTTTTATTCTAGTTATCGTTCATATAAAAATTTGGATAAGAATGATACTGAGAGTAAAAAGTACTTTACAGTTATTAATTTAATTGCTACGACATTAGTTTTAATAGCTGGTATTTTATTTTTATTTATTGCGATTGAAGATGAAGAGTTAGAAACAGAAATTTCATTTTAAAAAAGAAAAAAGTCCGGTTTGGACTTATTCGTAATTATCAGCTTTTACTTCCATGAAGCTTTGTGGATGAGCACATACTGGACAAGTTGCTAGAGCTTCTGTTCCTTCATAAACATAACCACAGTTTCTACATACCCAGATTTTAGTTCCTTCTTTTTTAAATACTCTATCATCTTCAATATTTTGTAGTAATTTTAAATATCTTTTTTCATGTTCTTTTTCGATCTCGCCTACTTTTTCAAATAAGAACGCAAGTCTTGTAAAGCCTTCTTCTTTAGCAGTTTCAGCAAATTCTTTATACATTTCTGTCCATTCATAGTTTTCACCATTAGCGGCATCTTTTAGGTTTTCTTCAGTTGATGGGATTGCTCCACCATGTAATTCTTTAAACCATAATTTGGCATGTTCTTTTTCGTTATTAGCAGTTTCTTCAAAAATAGCAGCAAGTTGTTCATAGCCATCTTTTTTAGCTTTACTTGCATAATATGTGTATTTGTTTCTAGCTTGACTTTCTCCAGCAAATGCTGTCATTAAATTCTTTTCAGTTTTACTTCCTTTTAGTTCCATTATTTTTACCTCACTTTTTTTTATTTTGATAATAATTTTTTACATTCCTTACATAGACCTTCAAGAGTTATGTTGGCACTTTCAACAAGAATAGAATTATCAGTAGATACTTTAGAAATAAATTCATCTTCGTTAGTATCAAAAATATCAATAATCTTATTACAATTTTTACAAATTAAATGAATATGTTTTTTAGGATTGCCATCATAATGAAAGTTTCCAGCAGTATCAACAATCTTTTCAATTGTATTAGACTGGGCTAAGTCATTAACATTTCTGTATACTGTAGCTTGGCCTATTTTAGGATACTTTTGTGATACTTTTTCATAAAGTTCGGACATAGTTGGATGAGTTCGATCATTACGCAGAGTATCTAAAATTATTTGTTTTTGTATTGTATTTCTCTTTTTCATATAAAATCCTTATTGATAATTATTATCAATTATAATTATAGCATTATAAAAACTTTTGTCAATAGTAAATGATATTTGCACTATTTATTTTTTGTATCATAAATTACTATAGGTGAAAAGTATGAAAAATAAACATCCTTTCTTTTGTAATTGTTATTCGTGCAAACAAAAAAGAAAAAGTAATATCTTGTACTTGGTTGGTGTTATAGTTGTTTTTATAATACTTTTTTATCAGATGTTACTTTTACTTTTTATTACAACAAGACTTAATGTTGTTATTTTACTGTTTGAATTTTTACTACTCTGTTTCTTGATTTTCTTTGTTTTCTTTTGATACTAGTTTACTACCCTTTTCAATATATTCGATTAGATCGGTTACAATTATGGTGTTATTGTAATGATTATTTGTAAAAGTTATTTTCCAAGGTTTAGCTATTAATGAGAAAAATAATAGTTCTTCATCATAGGTATATTTGTACTTTTTTTGATAAAGATTATAGAGACTTTTAAATTCTAAATCTTGATATTCATTCTTAAAAAAAGTAATTAAGTCATAGATGGGATAACCTCGTTTAGCTTTATTCCAGTTTATAAGATAAGCATTATCTTTGGATAATAGGAAATGTTCAGTTGAGATGTTGTTATGTAATAAGACTTGTCGTTCCCTGGTTTGTTTAAGTTTTTCATTGTACCATTTTTCTAGTGCTTCTCTAGAAAATGAAATAGCGTTATATATATTAGTTATATTTCTGATTAATAAATACTCTTCTGGGGACATATAAACTTTATTTTCGATATAGTCTTGGAGATCGTGATAATAATAATCTAAGTATTCTAACTCTTTTAAATTGGACTCATATATTTCTTTAATAGAGTCAAGATTAGTATTTTCATAAACTGTAGTTTTTGTGTGTAAAATACTTAGAATATAGATTAAGTTTAGAGCTTTATCTTCTTTAGACATTTCTGATTCTTCAATATATTCATATATTTCGTATGGATCTTTTGGAGAATTTATTGGTGGAAGATAATTTTCAAAATTCCTATTTTCTAAATAAGTATATATTTTATTATTGTTACTGGTTTTTATTTTTAAAGTATATGTTCCTTTATCAGTATCTATTATTTTTACTTTTTTTAGATATTTAATTTTTTTAGGATTTAATTTATATTTATTTAGTATTTTTTCATCATTAGTCATTTGTAGTGTTTGGAATAATTATTTTACTTCCAATTGTTAAGTTTGATAAATCATTATAGTTTTCTAGTTCTTCTTTGGTAACATGGTATTTTTCTATTAGAGACTGAATAGTTTCTTCTTGACGAAGTATATATACTGAATATGTTGAAAATGTTTCTTCACTACTATCAAGGGATGAGAATAGAGAGCCAACATTCTTAGTTGTTTCTTCTTTTTCTGATACTTGAGTAATTTCTACTGTTTGCTCTTGAGTTTTAGAATTTAGAGTTTTATCTATTTTTGGTGTTGGCATTTCAGGGATTTCTTTTTCCTCGTTACTTAAGTTGGCATCACACTCTCTTGTTTCTTTTAAATTAGACATTTTATCATCTTCCTTATTAGGTTTTTCCTCTGTTTTAATAGGTTCAATACTTGGTTGTTCTTGTTCTTCTTTAACTTCTATTATTTCAACGCCTTCTATTTTTAATTCAATGTTACAAACCATAGTATCATCATTTTCTATTTCATAGTAAAAATCAGATATTGATATTTTTGTTGTTGATAAGTCTAGTTTTTCTGTTAGAGCTATTTCAACAGGAATTGTGTAGTCAAACTTTTCTTCTAGACGAGATGCCTCTGTTAATTTGTAGTTTCCCGTTACTTTAAATTCACCAGCAATATTACTTTCATCTTGGAACTTTAGATTATGATCTAGAGAGATAGCAGTTATTTCACCAATCATGGAAGGAAACTCTAAGTTTTTCTTTAAAGATATTGTTTTTTTCATATTAACCTCCTAAATCATACTATGAAAAAAGAAGAATTAATATTCTTCTTTAGGTTGTACTATTTAAAAAGTTTCTTATATATTTCTATATAATTACTTACAAAGTTAAAAGTAATATCTTTTTTTATATCTTCAGGAATTTCTTCTAAGTCCTTTTCATTTTCTTTTGGTAAGAAAACTGTTTTTATACCAGCTCTATGAGCACCTATTATTTTTTCTTTTAGGCCACCAATTGGTAAGATACGACCACGTAGGGTTATTTCACCAGTCATGGAAATATTGTAGTTTACAGTTTGCTTTTTAAAGATACTAATTAAGGCACTTGTTATAGCGATACCAGCTGATGGGCCATCTTTTGAAACAGCACCTTCAGGGAAATGAATATGAATATTATTTTCTTCTAATAATTTGTAATCAATATTAAACTCTTCGGTGTTGGCTTTAATATAACTTAGAGCTATTTGACAAGATTCTTGCATAACCTCACCTAATGAACCGGTTAAAATTAAATCACCTTTACCTTTAAAAATATTGGCTTCTATTGGTAGGATATCACCACCGAAAATAGTATAGGCCATACCATTTACTACGCCAATTTCATTTTTATTACTATTTTCAGTATAAAAATACTTTTTCTTTCCTAAATAGTTTTCAATATTTTCAGGAGTAATTTTATAAAAAACTGTATTTTTTTCTAATAATATTTCTTTGACAATTTTTCTAAATAATGTAGCAATAATTCGTTCTAGTTCACGTACTCCGGCTTCTTTTGTATAATTTCTAATCATTATCATTATAGCTTCGTCAGTTACTTGAAGTTGTAATGGAGTTAGACCATGTTCTTCTAATTCTTTAGGTATTAGATGACGTTTGGCAATATCTAGTTTTTCATATTCAGTATAACTAGATAAGTTTATTATTTCTAACCTATCACGTAATTCATATGGAATTTGTTCGATGTAGTTAGCTGTTGCGATAAAGAATACTTTTGAAAGATCAAATTCTTCTTCAATATAGTGATCAGAGAACTTTTTATTTTGTTCTGGATCTAGGACTTCTAAGAGACTACTTGCTGGGTCTCCTTTTATGTCTTTAGTCATTTTATCTATTTCATCAATTATAAAGACTGGGTTTGAAGTTCCAGCTCTTCTTATACCTTGAATTATACGACCAGGATTGGCACCAATATAGGTTCTTCTATGACCGATAATTTCAGCTTCATCATTGATACCACCAACGCTAATCTTAGCAACTTTACGATTTAGACTGTTAGCAATACTTATCGCAAGAGAAGTCTTACCTACTCCTGGTGGACCAACTAAACAGATGATTGGACTACGTAAATTATTAGTATTTTGTTTGACTGCTAAATATTCTAAAATTCTTGTTTTTACTTCGTCCAGGGCATAATGAGAACTATCTAGGATAGCTTTTACTTTAGTTAGATCTTCATTATCTTTAGTAGTATTATTCCAAGGAAGATTTAACATCCAATCTAAGTAATCTCTTATCATACCAAGTTCTGGAGAATTACTATTTATAGCTTCGTAACGGGCAAGTTCACGATTTATCTTTTCTTTTACTTTGGCATTACATTTTAACTTGGCGATTTTTTTCTTTAGACGAACTACTTCATCATCTTTACTGTTTGCTTCACCTAGTTCTTTTTGCATAGCTTTTATTTTAGCACGTAAGAAATATTCTTTTTGAGTTTCACTTAACTCTTTTTCTACTTCAGCTTCGATTTTTTGTTCTAATTTGACAAGTTGTAAATCTTCATTAATGTCTTCTATTAATAATTTGCATCTATCAATAGGATTTACTGTTGTTACATATTTCTTTTTCTTTTTATAGTCGATGTTTAGGAAACTTGCTATTAAATCACAAAGTTCATCTAGACCAGAGACATTATTAATTTGGCTCATTATGGCGTTACCTATATATGGAACTTTATCAATATAATGTTCAAGATGTTTTATTAAAATATTAATATAATTATCTTCATCTGGATTTGTCATTATAGGTATATCATTATAGTTTGCTTCATAATTTTTATTATCAAAAACGTAGTTAGTTATTTCTACTCTTTTTAGTCCTTCTAAAACAACACGAGTCTTTCCATTTGGAACATTTAATTTTAATTTTATACGTCCTAGGACACCATAATTAGGTAGTGACATAATATCAACATTGGACTCATCAATAGGATTTACAATTAAAATAAGTTCATCATCATAGTCGAATGTTTCACTCATTTGTTTATCAAAATTCTTGTCATACTCAATTCTTACTTCGTTATTTGGAAAGATGACCATATCATTAATAATTAAAACTCTTAACTTTTCCTTTTCCAAGGGATATTCACCTCCAAATTTTTAATACTGCTTTTTATTATATATTAATTTTTAATTTTTTCAAAGAAAATTACGATTATTTTGTAAATTTTTGTAGAAAAGAAAAAAAGTGATTATAATCACCTTTTTACTTGTTTAATTCTTTTAGTAAATCTAGAGTTTTACGCATCTCTAAATCATATTGAATCATATCAATTCCACCAAATTGAGCTAAGAATTGATCTTTTTCCATTTGGTACTTTTTAGCTAATTCTTCTGCTTCTTTTTCAGCTTCTTCAGCAGTTACTTCAATCTTTTCTAGATTCATGATTTCTTCTAACATTAAACGATATAATACGTTTGCGTATGCTTCTTTTTCCATTTGACTCTTTAAATCTTTTTCAGTTGTATTAGTAAATTTATAATATAAGTCAAGTGAAATACCTTGCATCTTCATTTGTTCTTCAAATCTATGTAGTAATCTATCAACTTCTTCGTCAACCATTTCTTCTGGAATGTCAACTTCTACATTTTTAGATACTTCTTCAAGTATTTTATCAATATATTTATTTTCTACGTCAACTTCTTTTTGAGCTGCGATTGATTTTTTAATTTCTTCTTTTAAAGTTTCTTCAGAAGTAACACCTTCCATACCCAAATCTTCAAAGAATTCTTCATCTAATTCTCTTTTTTCTTTAGTTTTGATTTCGTTTACTTTTACTTTGAATACTACTTTTTGTCCTGCTAAATCTTTAGCACCATAGTCTTCTGGGAAAGTTAATTCAATATCTTTTTCTTCTCCAGTTTTCATACCAGCAACTTGTTCTTCAAAACCAGGAATAAATGTATGTGAACCGATTTCTAGAGAATAGTTTTCACCTTTTCCACCATCGAATGCAACACCATCTTTAAATCCTTCAAAATCGATTACAGCAATGTCACCATTTTCAACTTCTCCGTCTTCCTTTGTTACTAATTCAGTATATCTTTCTAATAAATGACCAAGTTCATGCTCGATTTCTTCATCAGTTACTTCTACTTTTTCAGGTTTGATATTTAAACCTTTATATTTTTTTACTTTAACTTCAGGTTTAGTAATGATTTTAAATTCAAATTCAACACCATTTTCATCAATTCCTTTTAAGTCAACAGTTGGTTGTACAACTGGTACTAACTTTGAATCCTCCATTGCTTTTAGATAAGCTTCTTGTAATAATAAATCAGCAGCATCTAAAAATAATGATTCTTTACCAAAATGTTTTTCATAAATATCTCTTGGTACTTTTCCAGTACGGAAACCATCAACTTTAGCAGTCTTTTGTTTCTTTGAAAAAGCTTTATCTAAGGCATTTTTCCATTGTTCACCTTCTATTTTTACAGGTACTGCATGAACATTTTTCTTTGTTTCTTCTTTTTTTGTTTCTTTAGCTTTTACTTCTTTTGCCATATATATCCCTCCAACTTCTAATATTATAACTTATAATTATTTTTTAGACAACTATTTTTTACTAGGAAAAGTGTTATTAGGGGTGCAATTTGACTTTGATATAATTATGTGATAGAATTATTTTAGTTATTAAAACTGTGAGTTAGATTAGTAAATATTTTAGATGTGTTTAGAGAGCAACTAGTTGGTGGAAAGTTGTCACTATAGAATATCGAATGGACTAACGAGTGTCTTTTGGAAATAATAGTATAAAAGACCGGGTATTCTTCCCGTTATAAGTAGAACGTATATGTTAGTATATGAACTATGTTAGGTGGCACAAGACTCTTGTCCTATATTAGGATCTAGAGTCTTTTTTTTAGGAGTTGATTAGATGTTTAAGTATGTAAAACGATGGTGCTTTAATAATTAATTAAGTATAAAATATTAAATATAAATAAGAAATGAGGTATATATATGAAAACTATTTTAACAGGTCTTAGACCTACTGGTAATTTACATTTAGGACATTATTTTGGGGCTGGACAAAATTATGTTAAATTACAAAATGATTATGACTTTTATTTAGAGATTGCTGATGTACAAGCTTTAACTGATAACTTTAATAATCCAGAAAAAGTTAGAAAGAATGTTTATGAGATTACAAAAGATTTATTAGCAATTGGAATGGATCCTGATAAAGCACATATTTTTATTCAATCTAAGATTCCAGAGATTGCTGAACTTACTGTTTACTACTCTAATTTAGTTACGGTTGCTAGACTTGAGAGAAATCCTACAGTTAAGACAGAGATTGCTCAGAAAAAAGAATTGTTTGGTAATGATGGAGAGTCTATTACTTATGGGTTCTTAGGATATCCAGTTTCACAAGCAGCTGATATTACGGCTTTTGATGGAGAAAAGATTCCTGTTGGAGATGATCAGTTACCATTAATTGAACAATGTCGTGAAATAGTACGTAAGTTTAATTCAATTTATGGAGAAACTTTAAAAGAGCCTGAACAAGTATTAAGTAATGTAACAAGAGTTAAGGGACTTGATGGTAATGATAAGATGGGAAAAAGTTTAGGAAATGCCATTTATTTAGTTGATGATGAAGAGACTATTTCTAAAAAAGTTATGGGTGCTGTTACTGATCCTAATAAGATAAAAAAAGATGATCCAGCAGATCCAGATGTATGTATGGTTTACTACTATCATAAATTAGTTAATAATGAAGATAATGTTAAAAAGATATGTAGTGAATGCAAGAATGGTTCTAGAGGATGTGTTCAATGTAAAAGAGAACTTATAGCGGCCATGAATGAGTTTTTAACACCGATTAAAGAAAAGAGAAAATATTATGATGAACATCCAGAAGTAGTTGATAAAATACTTAAAGAAGGAACAGAAGCTGCTAAAGCTAAAGCTGAAGAACAAATGAAAAAAGTTAGAAAAGCCATGAAAATTGATTATTAAAAAAGATCTCATATTTTGAGATCTTTTATGTTGGAATAATTATTTTTTTATATATGTAAGTCTAATAATTTCAAATAAGTCATTGAATTTAGAACTATAATTATCTTTTATAGCAGTAGTTAGTTTATCTACCCTTTCCTCAAAAGATAATTTGTCACTTGAGTAGATTTCTTCATATAAATAATTAAATTTATCATAGTCTTTTTTACTCTTTATGAAGTCTAATTCATTTAATAAATAATTTCTTTTAAATAATTCATCTCTAGTTAAAAATAAATTATTAGGATACTTTTCTACTACTTCATACTCTACTTTTTCTTCATCTAAAAGAGTGGTCTCATCAATAACATCTTCCTCCTCATCTAATAGTAAAGTACTTTTACTTAGAGATAGACCTTTTCCATTAAATTCTATAGCTAGGACTTTATTTAAATCACAAAATAAGCAACCATACTTTATATCTTTTTTATTTTTATAAGAAATGGTATTTCCCTTTATAGAGTCTAGAAAGGTAGATGATACTTTTATTTTACTAGTTAGAAAATCATACATTGTTTCTTTAGATATTCTTACTAAGGGTATTTTTTTTATATGTTCAAAAATATCGTCTTCTTTCCATTCATAGAATTCAAAATAGTTTTCTGAGTCATTAAAATTTAATAATATGTCATAGATATAATTCATTTTTTCTTTCCTTTCCAAGTATAAATAACTATTATTTCTGTTAGTAGACCTATTATATAAAGTAGGCATTCTGGTTGAGTTAAAATATAATATAAATATTCTTTTATAGTATAACCAAATGTAAAAAGATTAATGTATATAATTATATAAGTTAGACCAAATACCATAAAAATAGCGGCAATAAGCATTATAATTATTCTTGTTATCATATTAAAACTTATGATTAGTTAGTAATTTTTAAGACAGAAAAAAAGCACTAATTGTGCTTTAATTATAAAATATAGAATTAATAATACTTTCGTTATACTTTTCACAATATGTTGAGTCAGCATTCTTTTCTTCTCTAAATTCATACATATATACACGTTTATTTCTAGTTGTTAGATAAATATTAAATTTATCATTATCTTCATAAGAAATATAATACCAAGTTATACTGTTTATTTGGAGTTCTTTTGGTTTTTTTGTTTTATAATATTTAGACATTTGATTAGCTAAGTCTTTAGCGTCTATGTAGTCTTTTAAGATATTAAATTTATAATTACAACTACTTTTACTATCTAGAGGATTAGTTTTAATATTACCAGTAATATTAGTATTTGAATTAGAAGTTATTATTTCTTCTGGCATTACTATTTGGTAATATTTATTAATATCAATATTTTCTTCGTACTTAATTTTGCCATCAAATTTTTGATTTTTACTAAGAATAGTAAATATATTAAAGTTTGCTAATGGTCCTGTTGTTATATCTATAGCTCCTACTATTATTAGAGTTGATACTATAGCAAGAAGATATAAGATAAAGGCAACTACAGCAGATGATTGTTTAGTACCACCAGAGGCAATTACTTTTTCTCTTAAAGCAGTATATGGTAGAGAACTATTATGTTTTTCAATATTATTAATTTTCTTTTTAGCATGATATAGATATATTTTATTAAATAAAAGTGCTAATAATATGTTTATAGTAAATGAGACGTATGGATTTACATAGACAAATAATAATGTTCTACTTATTAACATGAATAGTCCAAGTAAGGTCATACGACGATAAAATAAGTAAAATTCGGCAAAGACTAAGGCTGCTATATTTAGAGTTTGAGTACAGAATTTTTCATATTTAAAGCCTACGTAGGCCATCATAAGATCTTTTCTTTGGAAATCATTTAAGTACATATGCTGTTTAGGACTGGCAAAATTATTAGGCACTTGATTTTGATTTGAAATATTATTGGCGTTTTGCCAATTATCTTGATCAATATTATCTTTGTTATTAGTAAGAGGAACAATATTTATACTATTACTAAAAGTGTCTTTTTCTGGTTCATCATCCATTATAATGTCAAAGGGGTTGTTTGTTGTTTGTTTAGGTGTGTTGTTAGTATTATTGTAAAGAGAATTAAATCCGTTATTTTGATCATTATTCATATTGTCCTCCTTCTAGAATATTATTCTAATTTATTATTATTGTAGTCTAGGCTTGCTACTTCGACTTTATTTATTGTTTCAAATTTCTTAGTTATTTTATCTGTTGTGATAGAGACATTTTCAACATCTTTATTTACAGTTTGAATACTTCTTGCTAGTTTATCCCAACGTTCTTTGTATCTAGCAAATTCAAGTCCTAGTTTATTTAATTCTTCATGAATTATAGATGTATATTTATCTCGTTCAATATTTTTAATTATCATTTCTACGACAGTTAATGTTGATATTAGAGTCGTTGGAGATGTTATCCATACTTTCTTTTTATAGGCATAATCAATGATGTCTTGGTGATAAGCATTTATTTCAGCAAAGATAGCTTCAGCTGGTAAAAATAGAATGGCTTGATTTGCTGTTTCACCAGGAATTATGTATTTACTACTTATGGCATCAATATGTTTTTTCATGTCTTGTTTAAAGAGTCTTTCATAGTTTTCTCTTAAATCTGGAGTTAGTTTTTTATCAACCATTAGTTGGTAATGTTCTAGTGGAAACTTTGAATCTATAGCGATTGTTCCTAGTGGTTCTGGAGCAAAGACTACAGAGTCAGCTATTACTCCAGTACTTAGAGTGTATTGAAGACGGAAAATATTGTCATTTCTTTCACCAAAGACACTTGTTAAAATGTGTTTTAAGTTTACTTCACCAAAGATTCCCCTAGTCTTTTTATCAGTTAAAATACTTTGAAGACTAACTATATCAGTTGATAATGTTTCTATTTTCTTTTGGGCTTCATCTATTTTTGATAGTCGTTCAATGACATTCATAAATGTTTTATTAGTCTTTTCAAAATTTTGATCTAGTCTTTCATTTACTCTTTCATTTATAGCGATTAGGCGCCTTTCTAGTTGTTCATTTAAAGCTGTAAAATCTTTGTTTAAGTTACGACTTATATCTGATTTAAAGTCACCAAGTTCCTTCATCATACTTACTTCTAGTTTACCTAGACGCTCAGTAATATTACTTTCATTTATATTTTTAAATAGTGATATTACTCCTAAAATTAGATTTATAATTAATAAAATAATAATTATATATTCCATTTCTATTCTCCTACTTCTTTTTATTTTTAATCTATGTTAGCTTTTTTACCTACAGCTTTTGATAATACGTAAGCAATTATTATCATGATAGACATAATTATAATTGTTGTTATATCAGTCATACTTTCTACTAGACTCTTACCAATATAACCCCAGAAACTTATCATAAATACTTTACCTATTAGGATTGCTACTAAAAACTTTTTACGAGACATTCCTGATACTCCAGATAAAATATTTATTAGAAAAGCGGGAGTAAATGGTAATGTTATTATGACTGTTAAATTTGATAGAGATATATTTTTAAACTTATCTATGGCTTTATCTACTTTTTTCATAGTCTTTTTACTTAGATGTTTATATATTACGTTATTAGATACATAATAAAAGATAGAATATGAAATAAAGCATCCTATACAAGTTGATATCCAAGACATTAATATTCCTGGTAAGAGACCAAAAGTATGAGTATTTAAAGCTACAAATACGCTTAGTGGTAATACAGGAATAAATGACTCAATAGCAATTAGAAACATTCCTAGGAGTACTCCACCATTTGATATAACATTGGTACTGTATTCAATAAATGTATTAATTATATCCAATTTACTCACCTTCTTCTTTTATTATAATACAAAAAAAATAGCTGGTCTATACAATCAGTTTCTGCTTTACATATTAAAAGAGTACTATTGTCTAGTACTCTTTGTTGTATTTTAGATTTTTTTCATATTTAGTTTGTAATTGTTGTAGCCTCCATTTATACTGATTGTATTATAACCTTTGGCATTTAGTCTTTTAGAAACTTCTTTACTAGTATATCCTGCTTGACAACATAAATAATATTTCTCATTAGGATTTAGATATTTTTCTGGGGTTAGAAGTAAGTATTCATATGGGATGTTGATACTTTTACTTATATGACTTAGTTCATATATATATTTACTACGTATGTCAATGATGTTTATATTTTGACTTTTATAGATATTTAGAAAGTCTTTCATATCTATTGTCATATATTCACCTCTACAATATTAGATGAAAAAAAAGAATCTATAGTAATTATAGATTCCTATTATTTTATTATGTATGGATCTTTTTCTGTACCAGTACCACCAGTTATCATTGTACGACTACTTAATTTAATTACTGGTCTTACATAGTTGTAGCTACTACAAACAGATTTTTTAATTGTTCCATCACTTGTAATTGAATATGCTTGTGATGTTGTATTAGCAACTGGTGTTGATGTCCACCATTTATAACTTGTTACTAAGTAATTGTAGTTTTGACAAGAGATACTTGCTCCTGTTGTACAGTTTGGATCAACACTTGCATTGATAAAGTCTGATAATGTTAAGATTCCTAATATTTGGTTCTTTTCAGTAGTTTGACATTCTATACTGTTGTTATTTACTTTACTATTAGCATCTTTTTTACCAGTACATACGTCAAATCTTGATAATTTTGCTTTATCAGATTCTGTAAAGATTCTTTCATCTTTCTTTGTTTCTTCATAAATCTTATCTAAGAAATCTTTAACTCTACTTGTTGAGTAGTTATTAATACCAGTTTTGTAACTAGCTTCAGCGTTATATCTATCATCCCAAGAACTACTATATCCAGCATATCCTTCAGTTACTAGATAAGCATTTCTATTTGTATCTAATTTAACTACTCTCCAGATTGTTTCTCCTAATTGAACATAGTTATCAACGTTTTCACCACGGAATACATAGTAATCATCCATTTTATATAGACCATATCCTGATGTTGTTACTGGTGAGTCGTCCATGATTGCGTTTGCTAAAGTTTTACTTCTGTAACTTTCTCCACAGTTTAAATCTGGTGTATATGTATAATCATTACCAGTTTTAGCAACACTAACTTTTCCAGTACATACAACACCTTTTTTGGTATATTCAGTTAAGTCTTTCATCTTACCTGCTTGAACTAGTGTTGGAGTTTCAACTTCAACAATTTGTGATTCAGTCTTTGGTAGACTTTCTGGATAATCAGCAAAATAAGATTTTGCTGCATTAGTCATAATTTTCTCTATCTTTTCATAACTATAACGTTTTCCACCTGATGCTATACTTAGTACTACAAATAGTAGAACTATGATACCTACTATAATGAAAGCAAGTTTCATTAGGAATAGTTTAAAATCACTACTACCTGATTCTTTCGTTGATGAAGACTTTTTATCTTCTTCTTCATCTTCATCGTCATCATCATCGTCGTTATCATCCGAATCATCAACAATATTCTTTTTTGTTGCTACATAATCAGTAGATGAATCATCGTCATCGTCTAAATCGTCGAATTCATCTAATTCATCTGCTTCAATATCATTTACTTTGCCATCCTTTTTACCTAAATCAAACTTAATACTCATAATTTAAGCTCCTTCCTTATATTAATTATCAAAAAAGTCATCAAAGAAGTCATCATCTGAATCATCGTCTGATAACTCTAGATTATTAACAGGTTTATTTTCAACTACAGGAGTTGTCTTTAATTCTGTAACTTCAGGAATTGGTGTTGGTACAGGTTCTTGGGTTGGCACTGGAGTTTTTGGAACTGATACTTCTGGAATTGGAGATATCTTTTGTTCTTCTTTTCCTTTGTTTTTCTTTTCTTCTTCCTCAAGTTCTGCTATTTTTGCATCAATCTTTTTTACTAATTCGTCAACGTCAAAGTTGAAATCACTATCATTATTAGCTTGAGATTTTGAGTTTTCTTGTATTGGACTAAACTTGGTATCTGCAAATGAGTTTATTGGATTTTCCTTTGGTCTTTCATCTGGTACAAATACAGGTTCAAAAGGCTTCTTTTCTGGTTCTTTCTTTCTATCTAAGAATGAAGATGTAAAGTCTTGTGGTGCACTTGAAGATGGACCTCTACCCATAGCTGCAGGTTTCTTTTCTCCAAAGCTAAATTCATTAAACTTCTCAGCTGGTTTATCTGTTGTTCCAGTACTTTCTGCTTCAGCTGCATTCATCATTTCTAGTAACTTCTTTTTCTTTTGATTTTTAACGAATTCTTTTATATCAAAAGTATGAACTTCTCTTTTTGGTCTAGTTGGATACTTTGCTAAAGGATATTTTCTACCCCAATCTATTTGCCAATCTGGAGTTAATTTAGTTTTAAATGGTTGTTTACGCATACGTAGGATTACTGTTTCATATTGTTTCATTCTTTGTAAGTCTGAGACAGTTACTAATGGAGTTGAAGCAGTCTTTTCATCTTTTTTAGATTTTACTTCACCACACATCTTAGATATTTCTTCTAGGGCTTTTAATTCTGTTGTAATTAAGTAAATAATATTACCACAGTTACCTCTAATTGTTTCAGCATCATCTTTACCGTAAACAGCATCTAATTGAGCAAAGTTTTGAATAATCATTGTAAATCTAATACGTCTTGAACGTGCTGCGGTAATCATTGTTGTTACGTCTTTTAGTGGTGGCATGTTGGCAAACTCGTCTAGAATGAAATTTGTTCTTACTGGTAACTTTCCACCATGTTTTTGTGCTGTTGAAATTAATGTTTCATATATTTGTTTTAATAGAATTGTAACTAATGAGTGATATGTTTTCTTTTCATCTTGAATAACGATAAATACAGCAGTTGGTCTTTCACCTATACTCTCTAGGTCTACACTACTATAAGATAACATTTCACTTAGATTATCACGAGATGCAAATAGTTTAACTTTTTGTTTAAATACAGATAATATACTACCTTTAGTTTCTGTTGGTGCCATTATTGTACTTGAAGCATTGATAGCGGCAGCACTAGCTGGGTCTTTAGCAGCGAAGTATTCTTTGATGTATGTTGAACCACCAAATTTTTCTTCACCTGTTGTAGTTGCTAAAGAGATACTATTGATATTTATTTCATCTGGTTTAGCATCTTCAAATAATCCTAGAGCTACTCCTGAGAAGTAGTCAGCTGATGTTTTTTCCCAGAATGGATCAGCATTTTTATTACTGTCATCATAAAGAATATTTAAAGCTAAGTCATCAAGTAACTCGATTGCTTTATCATGATTTCCTTGTTTATATAATTTATATGGTAAAGTCATTGGATTCCAAGCACTACCATTTTGTGGGTCACGGAAGTTTAATAGTAAAATTTGATAACCCATTTCTTTTAGCATAACGCTTGATTTTTCATAAATTTCACCTTTAGGGTCGGTTATAATCATTGATTCTCTAGCTTTTGCCAAACTATGTACTTGTGGAAAAACAACACCTTGTGTTTTACCTGAACCAGTAGCACCAATGATTAAGGAATGATATTCACCATTATCTACCCATAACTCTTCTTTTGTAACAATTAGTGGAATACCGGCAGCTTTAGCTCTTTTGGCTTGGACTGGTACACACTCTAATTCTTCTTTGATTTCTTTATCTTTAGCCCAACGAGAATATCCTTTATCTTTCTTCTCTGTTGTTAGGCCTAGACCTTTTTCTCTATCAAAAAAGTAAGAACTTACACTTATAAATAAAGCTCCAAGTGCTAATATGAAAAGCATTAAAGTTGTTAGAATATATCTTGGTTCAAATGCTGGGAATGGATTAAAACCTGATAATGTCCCTTCTGTTGCAAATGAAGCTAGGTTTGATACAACAATTGCAACTACGTATAGTAAGAATCCAGCAAATATTCCGAACACTAGTAAATCATGTGAATCTGCTCTAAACTTTAATTTCATATTACTACTCCCTTTCGCTTATATTATAACATCTACTTTTGAAAACGTCATTATATTTTATTGATTACTAACAATTATTTTAAATTCATTATCTTTAAATTGGTATAGCATATCAATTGGTGTTTCTACACTATATCTACTACAAGATAGAATAAATTCATACCTGTTGTCTTCATTGACGTCTATTATAGCACTTATATATGGCTTACAGCCATTAAAACTTCTATTTTCTTCAATTGATTTATATATTTGGTATATTTTATTATCTTTTTCAGCAAAGACAATACTAAATATAGTACTTGGATTAGTATCTATTGGAAAGGCATTACTTATAAAGTATAGTCTTTCATCTACTCCATCATTATCATAATCTACATCTATATAATTACTAACAGTAAATTCTTGATTAGTACTTAGATTATTTTCTTCAAGTACTTTATTTACTGTTGTAAAGTCTGTTATTTCTTGTTTAGTAAAATCCTTTACTTTCATTGTATAGTTTGCTTGATAAGCTATTAAATTACCGGTATAGTTGTATGGCTTTCTATTTTTATCAAATAGATACCATTGTTCATCATAGACAATGGCATATTTACCAACATTTTTATTGTCTATAATGATATTAAATTCTTCCCAATTTAAGGCATTTTTCTCAGAGGTAGAATTTGTTATATTAGTCCAACTATTCTCTTCTAATTGCCAAATTGAACTATCATTTACTATAATTGTTGTTTTTAATTTACTTTGTTTATAATTTTCTCTTCCATATAATAAAAAGAAAACTGCAAAGTAAACTACTATAATAATTAGAATCACAATATACCTTTTTTTCATTCTTTTCTCCTATCCAGCTTTGAAATAACTAAAGCAACTTGTATTGGCCCAATTGTATCTTGCCCACATATTAGTTGAGCTACTTCCTGGGTCCATCATTACTATTTGGTTATTAGATATGTTATCTATTGCTACCCAGTGTTGTCCAGTATCACCTTTTACTTCAGCAACTACATAGTAACCTTGGTTTAGTAACTCTTGTAGTTTACTTAGTTTTTGTGATTGACTCATCCAATGAACATTTATTTTGTTTACGTATTTAAATTGTGGCGCTACTCTTTGAACAGCTCCCCATACTAGGTTACCACCATTTACGAAACCACCATTTCTATTCATGGCTTCTACGAAACTACCAGGGTTAAAATCTCCTTGGACATTTGTTGGAACACCTGATTTAGCTATTAACATGGAAATTGAAGTTGCTAGACAACCGATTTGGTTTATTGTTTTACCTGAATTACCTAAGGTTATATTTACCCATGAACCTTCATATTGTTTCCAGTTTGCGTATGGGCCTGAAGCTCCTACGGCACATGATGATGTTCCATTTATATTACAAGTATTTTCGACAATGCTTGATACTAAAGAATAATCTGATATTATTACTTGTTTATAATCCATACCAGATGAGACCATTTGTTTCCATCTATTTTGAATAGTACTTTGATAACCAATATTGGCAATGTAACCATTACTATCTACAGCAACTTGTCCCATTACAGAACTTACTGCTGAACGTAATGGTGAGTCTTGGGCAAGAGCTCTTTTTATTGTTACTGGTTTTGTTGTTGCTCCTGAATAGATTGTTGCTCCTGTTCTATCGGCATCTACGGCACTAACAGTAGTTGAACAACCTTGATCTGGATCACAGTAAACTTGGTCTTCTGTACAGTTTCTTATTTGTAATATTGTTTGGCCATTTTCACTTATTAGTTTTGTTCCACCAGAGTTATTCATGGCAGTTGGTCTACTCAAGGCGAATGAACGAGCTACAACAGCTTGGACTTTGTATACTTCTGTATTTTGTCCTTCACCCATTTCTCCGTAGACAACACCTAATATATATTTTTCTAAATCAATTAGTTGTTCACCTGCTATTGGTGTACCCCATCCTTGATTTTTACAATTCATTAATCGTACTTTTATATTACCTGCATTTAAGTTTTTAGCTACTGATGTATTACCTGTATTTATACCTTTGATAGTGTAGCTACAAGTTCCTTGTGCTGCGCAGGTAGTAGTGTTACCGTTACCAATGAGGTCTTGATAGCTTTCAATATAGTTTATTGTTTCTTCTCCCATACTTTTCAATTTTTCATCAGTATAGTCTGGAAAATACTCTTTAAATACTGAATTAGCTAGATTAGTTGCAAAGGTATCAGTATCGGCATCATAGCTTTCTGCTATATCTTCACCAATGGCTTTTAATTTTGCTTTGGTCATACTTTGATAGTCTATACTAGGATCTTCCAATGATAAAACATTATATACGGCAACTATTTGAAGAGCTGTAACGTTTTTACCAGCTTCTTGTAATTCTGTTTTTGCAGAGTTTATTCTTTCGTAAAAAGCTTTGGCATCCGGGTCATCCGTTGTATATGTTATATCACCAGTAGATTCTCCTGCAGATCCACTTGCTCCAAATGCTAGTTCGAAGCCACCAAATATTAGTGAATTAATCATTACTATTATTATAATTATTGTTATAAATCCTAGAGCAATAGGTAAAACAATTGGAAGTATTTTTTTTAAATTTATTTTCCCTATTCCTTCACCTGAAAGTTCTTGCTTTTCTTTATTCTTAGATTTATTTCCTATATTTGATAACCCACTTGTTGAATTGGATAATTCCCCTGGAGCTTCACCACCACTGTTTCCATCAGCACCCCCAGCACCATTTTTCATGGCAGCGGCTTTACCTATGGCATCACTTGCACCAGATTCACTAAGTTTATTTGAGGCATTTTGCATTGCTTTACCATTAGGCATTTTATTCATTACTTTGGTTGCAGCTTTACCTAATCCTTCACTAGCTTTTCCACCAGTTATTTTGTCTGCTGTCTTTACAGCACCTCCAATAGCAGCAGCTACTGGATGCCCACTGGCAATAGCTACGTCAGCGGCATTTCTAACGTTTTGGGCATTATTTTTATCAGCTCTTTCTTTTTCAGAAAGATTGCTACTATCACCATTTCTATTGGCTTTATACGCTGACATGCTATCACCACCTAACTACTTACTATAGTCCTCCTCCAGTACCGAAAGAGTCTAATTCTTCTTTTGTTACAGTTATATTTATTCTCATACGTCTGTTTCCACATACAAATAATGCTTCACCTTGAGAATAGCGTTTTATACTTTCTTTTTCACTATCATTTAAATCAATTAGTAATGATAAATCTTCTACAGCTTGTTTTTTCAAGCCCATTACTAAATAATATGATGAGTTATCAAAAATTGCTTTACCCTGTGTTATAACGGCAGGATCTGAGAAATCGCTTGGTTGTTGTGTTATGATAATTGTTCCTGTGTTATATTTACGGGCACGACGTTGTACCTGAGCTAAGAAGTCAGCACCTAGTGTATTTTTGTCGCCTAATAGGACGTGTGCTTCATCTACCATTAGTACTGTATCAACGTCATAGTCTAAGCATAAGCCCCATGCATATTTTAAAACGTTAAAGAATAAAGCATTTTTAACTGTTGAATCACTATTCATTAATTCTTTTATATTAAATACCATGAAGTCACTATCTCTACTTATGGTTGTATGACCATCAAAATAGAACTTTAACTCTTTTGTGATTGGTCTAACTTTTAATTCAAGACGTTCCATTATTTCTCGTTCTTGAGTTTGTTCAGTCATTGACATTAGTCTACCTTTTATTGTTGCATATACATCACTAAAAGTTGGATAATCAGCACTTGTAAAGTGTGAGAAATCAGTATTAAAGTCAATTCCAAAACGTTTATATGTATCTTGTACTACTTCACTAAACATTGTTAGGACATCTTCTTGAATTGATGGATCATAGTATTTCATAAAGGCTTTTAAGAATTGAAGTGTTCTTGTTAGGACTGTGTAACCTAGGCCTTGTTTTATTTCTTCTTCATCGGCATCGATTACTACTTCTAGTGGGTTAATTAAACCAAATTCTCCACCTTTACCAATATCTACTGTATCTCCACCAAAAGCTTGTGTAATATCTCTAAATTCATCTTCTGGATCGATTATAACAATTTGACAACCATTACGGATGTGACCTCTTAGAAGAAGTTTAGCTGCAGTTGATTTACCTGAACCAGATGTACCTAAAACAATCATGTTAGCGTTGTTACGGTTATTTTCTTTTCTTATTTTATATAAGAATTGGTTAAATAAAATTACTCCTCCAGAGAAATCTACACCTAGTAGTGTTGATAGTCCTGGATCTTTTATACTATCAAAGATAAATGGATACATTGCTGCTATTGTAACTGATGGAATTGGAGTACCAATTCTTTGTTCTACATCTTGAGCTGGGAAAATAGGTAAAATTGATTTTAATACTTTTTCTTGTTCAAAACGTAGTGATACTGCTCTTAAATCCATGGCATCAAGATAGTTCTTTACATTTACTTTTTTCAACTCTAATTCTTCTCTTGTTGGGGCGGTTATCATGATGTGCATTTGAAAGTCGAAAATACGTGCTTGGCTAGCGGCTAACATGGAAACGAAATATTCCAAACTTTCAGCATCTTGACGATATCTTTCTTGTACAGTTAAGTCTCTTTCATTACGATATTTTTCTTTTAAATCGGCTACTTGTTTGTTTAACATTTTTGCCATTTGTTGAAATGGTACAGGAATGTGTTTTATAACAACCTTTATACCTGGCATGTTTGTTAGTGATGATAAATATCCTGGTTGAATATATTTTGGGTATGAAATTACTGTTAGTATTGTAGCGTAATTGTCACTTATAACAAAATCACTAGGATTAAAATGTAATCCTTTTGGTGCCAACTGGCTTCTTATTCCAATACTCATTATGACATCACCGTCCCAAACTCAGTATTCGTTCCCCCATTTAAGAAGTTTTCTAGAATAATACGTAAATCTGCATTGTTAACTTGAGCCGCATTAAGTCCGCAACTAGCTAAACCATTTATCATATTTCTTATACGTTTTTGTAATAAATCAGTATTTTTATCCTTAAATAAAAGATAATATTCTGTATCAACAATATTGTTATTCATAAACATATTACCCTTTTTTATATCCTGTAAAATCAACTTTCTTATAGCAGGATTTGGTGCCTCATTATAAAGTAATTGTAATTGAGCCATGTAAACAGAAATATCTACTGGTCTATCTGCAACTACTAACCAGAACTCGAAGTCTATCATATTATAAAAATTCTTTAAACTAATCAAAATATTTTCTTGAGCTTGTGGATCAAGAATAAATATATTTCTTGGAGTAATTTTTACTCCTGTTACTTTTTGATTATTTGTGGTTATTATAAAACCATTTTGTATTCCTTTTACTGGTAACCAGTCTTCAGTATAACCGGATGTTATTTTTTTAGCCATTCTTTATAGCACCAACCTTTCCATCTATAAGTTTGCCTAGATGTTAAATATTCATATACTTCAATGATTATATTTAAGACATTATGATAATATGGCACAGGTGCTACTAGCATTGCACATAAAATGCCAGGGGATAATGCTAGTATTGTACCAAGTGTCGAAGTTATTGGAATTAAGGCTAATATTAGTACTGTTGTTAGAACTCCTGATATTAAAATCACTAAGTCACTTGTTCTAAATATACCTAATATTAGTTGACCTTTTTTTGTATTTGCCGGTATTAAATAATCATTCATCTATATCACACTCCTTTTCTTCTAATCTTTATTTGTTTTATTGTTGTCCTTGATCGTTATTTGAACCTGTTGTTCCACCTGCTGGTGGTAAGCCAGGAGGTGTTCCTTGTTGTGGTTGTTGAGAATTGAGTTCTTCCCTTCTCCACTTGTATCCAGCACCTGTGTCTCTTCCTGTTGCATCATGTGTACCATCATATCCTAATCCATTATGTGCGTTAGCATATTCGGCTTGTAATGCTTTTCTTTGGTCATCACTGAAATTAGCATTAGGATCGTGTAGTGCTTCATACACTTGTTCTTGTCTTTCTACATCGATTGCTGGTCCTGATGGTGGTGTACCAAATGTACCTGCTGTAGTAGGTTGTGGATAAGCATCCGTTCTAGTATGGAATTCTGATCCTCCTCTTGTTGTAATTCCACGGCCTGTGGATCTTTCATGGGTTTGCCAGTTGGCTTGATATCGTTTTTGGTTTTGATCAAGTGCATATTGTGCTCTTTGGGCTTTTACTAGCTTTTTGCTGCCAAGAATTGGTATGAGTGCCCTTTTTGGCTTTATGAATCCCTTTTCATCTTGCCCATCCATATCTAGTTGTCGTTTCCAAGTTTCTTCTTCCAGAGCCTCTCGATATTTTGCTTGTGCTCCTTTAATTTGATTATCTCTATGAGTGAATAAGGCATTTTTGCCTGGGTCTTTGCCACCATTTTGAGTAGTTCTTGATGCAGTCATCATATTTTCATACATATCTTTTGCATCTCCACCACCAAGATAAGTTCCAAGACCAGCTGCTGCCATTGTAAGTCCTATTCCTCCAGCTGATGATTGCATTCCTAAAGCTGATTGAATGAATCTTGGTGCTTGTCTTGCAAATAAGAAGAACCCTATTACTATAAAGACAAACGCTAATGCTCCAGTAATTCCTGTACCAGTATCTAGCACTATTCCTTCAGTAATCATGTTTTGAATTAAGAATATTACAAAATGTAAAATTGCTAATCTAATGAATAACTCTAAGTATGTTGTAGTCATTGTACTTATCCATGTACTAAATGAATCTGCACCTTTTGATTCTTTCTTTGAAATACTCATATGACTAATTATAGGAATTGGTGCAATCAATCTCAATATTGCTAATTTTATCGCACGTATTGCGACATCTATAGTATATAGAATTAGTATTACAACTATTATATAGGCACAAATTCCGCCGATAGGACTATATGCAAAAATATATTTGCCACCGCCGCAATCCTCATTAACTAGACTAATCATACCTTGTGTTGTTTGTTTCTGAAATTTTTCTATGATTTGTTTGGATTTTGTGTCATTACATGCCCAATTTTTTTCATCAGTTTCATCAACAGGTGACTCTGCATCCTCTCTAATATTTATTCTAAGAAATCCACTTAGTATTTGTTTTGAAAATTGTTCTGCTTTTGTTGTTGTTGCTGTATTAAGGTCATTCTGCGTTGATGTATCATTTAAAATTATTCTTCCAATTGTATTGTTGGATAATATCCTGTCTTGTAATGAGTATAATGCTCCAAAAATAATACCATTATTTTTTAATTGTTTTTCCCAACTATTATTTGGATTAGGAATATTTATGGGAGTAATAAGTGCTAGAAGCACTAATGAGACGATAATACGACTTATAATTTTATTAGCACCATTTTTCTTATCGGTTACTCTATTAGGATCTACAATACCTTCTAGAATTGTTACTGCAAATTTAAAGAGCATAAAAATGCCAATTATTAGTTGAAGATTTCTAAATATTTTCAACATTGTATCTGCACTAATCATTTCCATAGTCGTTACATTAAAAAACACTTGATATACAAAGTTTAGTAATAGAAATGCTGGTCTTTCAAGCAAAGTTGTTAATATTGATCTTAATATATCTGAGACAGTATTTGCTTTCATGTAATCTGTCATATTTTATCACCTCACATAAATATGCTTATTTCGCCAGATGTTATTCCAAAAACATTTAAAATTACGCTTATTAATGTTGGTAAAACAAATAGCGCTGATGCTAAAATTAATCTTGTTATTAAATTCTTTTGTGCTTTTGCTAAGCTTTCATCATCAGATGTCATTATGGCACTTACAAATTCTATACTACTTAAAATCAAGATAAGAAATGGTCCTATAATTTTTAAATAGCCTAAAATTTCATTTAGTAACCAAGCTACAGTACATTCACAATCTACATTACCTAGTACTGAATGGTCCTCTTTAGCACAGGCAGGATTTTGTTTACACTGCTTTTCAAATTTATCATCTTCTTTATCAGCAATTTGCACATAATTACTCACTTTTATATTAGTTGTTGTTAAACTTTTTGCTGATACACTAAAAGAACTAAGCATTATTAGTCCTATTATTAGTAAGAAACAAAAAGTAGTTCCTTTTTTCATATAGATCACTCCAAATACATTATAACATAATAAATATATCATAACAAAAAAAAAATAGCAATTATTTGCTATTCATTTATTTATTTACTACATATGCATTGTTCCAGCAAGAAGCCCAACTAGTAGTATCTTCATCGCCTACACCGATTGCTACCACATTCATTATTAATGAAACTATTTGTGGTACTAAAAATACTAATACGGCATAAATAACTCTTTTAATTAATCTACTTTGAGCTGCTTTAACTTCTTTTTCATCACTAGCAATAACTGCCTTACCTAAATCAAAAACACCAAATAAAAGTAGACCAATTGGAATTAATATACATACATATTTTAAAACTCCATCTCTTATTATTTTGATTACTGGTTCTAGTCCGTCACATGCACCGCCGACTTGACCTACATTTTTCATAGTACCTAACATAATACCTCTCCTTTGCTATAAATATAATATCTTATTAACCGTTATTTGTCAATCTTATCTTCTAAATAATCCAAAAACACGTCCTGAATTACTTGAACTAGACATCGATGATATTAAACCGATTCTACCTAAGAAATCATTTATAGCTCCATTTCTTTGTCTTTCATCTAATGGTGGCATATTATAAAATACTTTTATATTTGATTCTAACTCAAAATCAGCAATATCTTTATTTGACAATAGACTTTTTGTTAAGATAACATTTTTATTTCTTATTCTATTGAAAACATTAGGTTCTCTTCTTATTGCCTTGTTAAGTTTTATTATACTTGGCTCCACTAAATAAAACACTTCTTGACATACCTCATCATGTGGGTATGCATTTAAATCTACTAATATTACTTGAGCCTGTGTATTTTGAGTAATAATATCTTTTAAATCTTCTTTAGTAGTTGAAATCATATTCTTCTCATTGAAAAATACAAAGTCTCTTTTACCTACTTCAATAGCTAAAACTGTGGCATTCATTGCTGATTCTAATTCTTTTTTTAACATATAAATTAATGTTGTAGAACCAGCACAATCAGTTATACTTCTAAATCCAATTACTTTTGATACAGTATTTGGTGCCATATTACTATTTTCAGACACCACCACAGGTCTTGCCATATGTTGAAGATTTTCTACATCGGCGTATGTATTTGGCCTTTGTATTAAATACTTAATACCATCAATATTAGTAGTAAAATTATATATTCCAAATGAAATTATCTTTGATAAAAACATTGAAGTACATAATTGCTTATTATTTTCTGGTATAAACAAAATTATTTTATCAGGATCAAGTTGTTGAGCTAGAGCTAGATAATTATCTGCATTCTCATATCCTTTTATTGCGGTTACATCAAGTATCATTTTATTAAAGAAAAAGTCTTTGAACATATCAACTATTTCTCTAGCATCATAACTTCCTGTTATAGTTTTTATAATGTCTATATCAAGATTTGATAGTATTTGTTGCTGTTCATTAGCTATAATAACATTCATATTATCTTTTCCTTATTATGAAGTTGGTACAAATTGTTTTGTTGTACCTGATACTTGAAATATTTTTAACTGTGGCATAATTTTGTTTATTATAGGAATGTCTATTACTATAGCTGTTACTACTCTGTAATAAACTTTCTTTTCCTGATCATTTACTGATGCTGAATCTCTATTTGGTTCTATTCTTTGAATACAATATCCATTTTGACATTCATATCCATCAATTCTCATATTTGTATCAGCATTATATCCTAATTCTTTCATGTAACTTATAATTTCTTGATTACAAGCACTATTTTCATTACCACAGTTTCCTTCATATTGTTCTATTGTAGTGATTATTTTATTTTTTACACGAAAAGCTTTGGTGTAGTTAACATTAAATGCTAAATAGCCAGAAACTAATACTAAAAAGACAATAATAATTACCATATTCATAAGTCCACCAAACGCATCACGCATAGCTAATCACCTCTTTTTATTTATCTTCTTTCAAGAACAATGATACCATTGTTAGGATCATTACCACTAATATTTCCCCATTGGCTATTCATAGCAGATTTAATATTTGGCCACATAACCCAGAAGAAACCAATTACAGCTGCAATTGCGATTAATGTAATTACTGTTAAATTTAATTCACCTGTTGCTGCTTTCATTTATATGTACATCTCCTTTCCTATCTTTACAATTTAATTATAACAAAATAGTTTTTTTTTATCAATATTTTTATTACATATTAAACATCATCATCATAGAAATTAAGATAATTAACATTACTCCTACACCAGTTACTACTAACATAATCATAGTTTGACTTTCCATATGATTTAGACGTTCTTTATATTTAGTTTCACGAGCTTTATTTTGAAGATTTGATACAGTTCTTGAAAACATCATTAATCTTTCTTGTTTCTTTTCTTGTGAACCTAAACCCAATCTATATAATAGACGCATCATACGCATTGAATCACGTACTGGATAAGTATTAGCAAAATCCATATATGGATCTATTGTTGAATCTCCAGAGTTTATTTTATTTATTAATTCTCTTAGTCCAGGTTTAAATATATCTGGAGCATCATCTATTGATTTACCTAGAGCAACTGGTACTGTATAGTGTTGAATTAATATCTCTAAACTCTTTAGATAGTATGGTAACATTATATCTATTTCATGTAAGTGTGTTTTATAAAAACTTTTTAATTGCATGTATGGTAGTTTAAATCCTAATACTCCAACTACTATTGATAGTACTAGATTTAAGAAAAATTGTGGATTAAGTAAGCTACCTGATGAACTACCTGAAGTTGATGTTAGTGCTAATATTACTAAAAATATAATAATAGCATTAGTACATCTTTTCATATAAAGTTGATCGGCATCTACTTCTTCTCCATACTTGGCATATACTAAAAATGTATAATCTTCTTCTCTTAAGGCTTGTAAATATTTTTCATTATCAATCATAAATTTCTTTTTATCGATTGTATCGTTATATATTAAGATTCCTATTATGATTGCTCCTACTATTAACGCTTCCATTACTCAGCACCTACATTCTCATTATAATATTTTTCTCCTTTTAGAAGGAAATATGAATTTATTATTAATACGCCATGTAACAATAATTTTACATACCATCTTCCTAATAGAATGATATATGTTTCTCTACCAAGTAAGTATTGAACTAACATTGCCATTAAATATAACATAATACCAAATTGTAAGAATGATTTATGGAATGTTGCTCTTTCTATTCGATCTCGATATACACTTTCAACTAACATATCGATATCTAATTGCATATTATCTAGTGAATCAGCTGAGTTTCTAGCACCTTCTTTTGTTATTTGTAAGAATAATTGGTGCATGTTTTTTACGATATAGTATGGATATGTTCTACTCATATGGGCAAGTGACTCATCAATACTACCATTTTTATAAGCTAATTCAATCATGTAATCAACATCACTTTTTACTGGGTCTTCTAAGATACCTGAGTTTCTTACTCCTTCTAGAGCTTTTACAAAACTTTGAGTAGTAGCAAATTCCATAATAACGTTTGATGTATATACTTGAATTTGTTCAAAGATAAATTCACTATATATTCTTTTACATCTTAAATATGATAAGTATGGAACTATCATTATAACGGCAAATATATAGAATAAGCATATTACTAAGTTATAAAAATATAAGTATGTTACTACTCCAGCAAAGATAGACATTGTTACTACTTGTACTGTATATTGTTTGGCTGTATACTCTTGACCTAATTCTTTGGTTTTTTCTCTTACTACTTTGAATGAATATGGGGCAAATCTATCATACATTTGTTGAACTTGGACAGTAATAAATTTTCCAAAGTTTTGACCTTTATAGCTACGATATCCTACAATACCAACAGCAATAACTATTATTATTAGTAATTCTTCAATATACATTTTTATTACTCCCCTTTTTTATTTATTGTTGACTTGTTGAACCATCTAATGTTGGTAATGGTTCAATATTTGTTGGTAATGTTTGTAATTCAGGTGCTTGTTGTTGTACCTGGTTAGTTATTATTCCAGGTTGAACTTGAGGTATAACTTGTTGTTGTACTGGAATGACTGGTGCTACTACTGGTTGTGGTTGGATTACTTTTTGCATTGGAGCAGAAGGTTCTGGTACTACTGTTGGTTGTAGTGGTACAACATTACTAACTGGTATATTTTGTTGTTCTTTAAGTACTGGTTGTAATGGCACTACAGTATTATTAACTGGAACAGTTTCTTGTTGAATGGTTGGTTGTAGAGGAATTACTGGTTGTATTACTTGTTGCTTTGTTTGTGCTACTTCAGGTGTTTCTTGTACTTGAGGAGTTAATGGCTCACTACTTACATTTGCTTGAGTAGGTTGTTCTACTACGTGTTCTTGATTTTTATTTTCTACATCAATATCGGCATTAAATGGAAAGTCATCAGCCATATGACTAGCTACTGAATTAATATCTATATTTTGATTTTCTAGGTATTCAATTAAATGTTTACTTGGCTTTCTTAACATTGGTTCTTTACCAAACATTTTTTGATAAATTACTCTACTTTGAGGTTGATTATTTTCATCTACATAGAACTCTGTTACTTCGTCTACTTCACGATGAAATTGTCCTCTTTCTTTACTGTAATATGCTCTAATATGAACACCTAATTGAATATAACGATATATTGTTGATAAGAACTGATTAACATCTAGGTCTGTTTCCATCAAACTATATAGACGATATGGTATAGCAGATGCTTTATCGGCATGGATTGTTGATAAGATGTTGTGACCTGATGAAATTGAGTTTCTTACTGCGGAAACTGCTTCAGCACTACGTACTTCTGATAGTAGAATCCACTTTGGATTCTGACGCATACATGTTACTAATACATCTGTGTAACTAGCAACATTATTTGTTTTCATAGCAACGATATCTCTTTGAGGGAAAATCTTATCTAAGTGTAATTCTAGTGTATCCTCAATTGTAATTATTTTTTCGTTTGTCTTGGTGTGACTGGCTAAGTATTTAACAAACTCTGTTTTACCTGAACCAGTTTCACCAGCAACCATTATGTTGCAGTGACCTTCAACACATTTTATTAAGATATCGTGTATATCTTGAGTAAAATAATCTTCTTTTAATAACTTTTCTTTTTCCAATCTAATTTTAGCTGGAGTTTTACGAATAACCATTGCAATACCATTAGTTGCTATTGATGGATGTACGAAGTTTAAACGTAATTCAGCTGACTCTGCATCTAGGAAAGGTTTAGCATTATTAAAAGTTGTACCCATGACGTTAGAACATTGAAAAGCTAGTTTTTCAATGAACTCAGGGGTTGCTCCATTTACTTCTACTCTTACAGAACCTTGAGTTAGAGAACGAATCCATATTTGTCCATTGTTATCATAAGATATATCTGTAATGTCATCATTTTCTAATAGGGACTTTAAAGGGCCAAAATCAAGTTTATCAAAAATATTTTCGTTCATCTAACCATCCACTCTTTTCTTCTTTATTCTTTTTATTGATCTATTGTAACTGTTACTTTATTGATAAATTGTTCTAATTCTTCACTTGATAATTTAATATTACCTGGTTTATCAGCTAAGCTTTCGTTAGTTGGTACTGGTATTAATGTTGTATCATAGTTTCTTAAGAACTCTGCTTTTTTCAATAGGATATAGTATTTTTCTGGTACAGCGAACACTATCATTGCTGGTGTTCTTTGCTCATCTAAGTTAGCAAATACTGGTTGACCAGAAGCATCTTTTACTGCTAATACTTTAACGTTTTCTAATAATTTACCAAACATTATTTTATCAGCATTTTCTTTACTAGCATTTGGATTTGTTGTATCAATTTTATTTACTATTTTTAGATAAATATCAATGTAGTTTTCTGGATATATAGAGTTACCATAAGTTGATTCTGTAGTAACTGCCATGTTGTATAAAACATATCCTTTTTGATATTTCATAATGATACTATTTGGTAATTGTCCTTCTTCAACTACTGCTGTTGAATAGAAAAGACTTCCTTCTGGAATAATACTATCTGGTCTTGCATACTTATCAATTATTTGTGATTGATTTGTAAGTACATTACCTTTTAGCATTGATGGTGGTACTTGGATAGTTCCAACTTTATCTTCTGTTATTTGTGTTCCACCTTTTATTGTTTCTTTAGCATAAGGTACAGTTATTGGATTTATAGCATTTTTAACACGAATGTTATAGCCTACGTATAATACCAAAACTGCTGCTACTACACCAATTACAGTAACGGTGTTTTTGTTTTGTAGGAATTTTAATAATCCATTCTTATTCCCCATTTTACATTCTCTCCTTTTTTTTTAATATGTAGTTGTTGCCTTATCAGTAGGATCTACTTCTACTGGTTGACCTAATTCATTGTCTTTATCACCATAAGCTTGTGTTAGATAGACATCGTGTTTTTTAGTCGATTCAACTATGGCGTCAAAATTTGTTGATAGAATTAGGTTTTGACTATCAAAACTTAGTACGGTTGCTGAATCAACTTTTACACTTACTTTTGGTGGGACTTCATTTATATCATATATACTTATACGATAGTTTCTTGTGTTATCTACACTATCTGCAAATCTTCTTAAGAAGCTTTCTACGAACTTTTCTTTGTCCATACGAATTGCTCCATTATCACGATAATATTTTACATCTACTGCATCTTCAATTGAAGCTTCTACTGTTTCTTTTACTAAGTAATAGTCTAATTCACTACCTGTTGAGTAATTAGAAATTACATTTATTAGTAGTAAGCCCATAAGAGCTAATATAATTATTCCTACTGTTAACATTCCTTTATTCATATATTAACCTCCTATTGCTTGAGCATAGTTATCACACTGTGTACTATTAGCTTGATTATTACATCCTAGTAGACCAAGCTTTTTGATATATTTAGAATCTATTTCACTACCAGTTCCTCTAAATAAGTTACTCTTATATACTGAGACACCATTTATTACTTCAAATGTTCCATTAAATGTTGTATATTTACCATTTGCTTTTGTCTTTGTATAATTTCTAATTTTATTTAAAGTAGCTTTATCTAGGTAGAATCTATAGTCTAATTCATTTGAACTATCTGTATCATTTGCATATATTTTATCTTGTTTATCTTGAATTTGTTCTCTTAAAATAGATGGAGCAATAATATAATCTTTATTCTTTGTATTTGTTGCTTCTGCTGTCCAGTTAAATCCTGGTGTTCTACCAGTATCTGTTGAACTTGTTGTAGCATTACCTTCTGTTGATGGGAATAAATCTTTATTATCTACTGTTCTTATTTTATAAGACATTGTTGATGTTGTTTTTGGTGTTTTACAAACATCGTTATTTTTATAACATTCTGGGTCTGCACAATCACAACCTGGATCTGGGTCATAACGTTTATTACTTGTTTCATTTAGTGCATAGAAACAACTTATATCTACGTTCCAACTATAATGTCCAAAGTTTTTAGCTGTTGCTTTTATGTTATATTCTAGTTTTTGTAATTCAGCTGTTGATGGATAGTATTTTTCGTCTCCGGTCATACCATAATACCACCAACTAGTATTTACATCTTTTGATTTTAAGTTAGTACAGAAATAATTTTTCTTTTTATGCCATGTCTTATCACTGATTGGTTTATAACTTATTTCACCAGTTTTATTATTAATCCATGTACCTGGGAAACTCCATTCAGTTAAGTATGAGTTTTCAGCATTACCATCTCCGTAGCAACCTGATCTATCTAGAATTATGTTTGATGCATCTTGAATATTTTTATTTGTAATTGTTGCGGTATCAAAGTTAATCCAATTATCTTTATTTGGTTCATCAGTTGTTTTATTATTTACTTTGATTGTAAATTCAGCTGTTTTTGTTGAACATGATGCTTGAGCATTACAACTACTTACAAAATCTTGATATGTATTTAAATCTTCTCTATATTTACTGTCTGCTTCTTCTTCTGTTAGAAGATCATCTTTTGTACATCCTTCGTAACGACAATTATCATTACATCCTTTTGAGTTATGTTTAAATCCTTTACTATCTGGATAATATGCTCCACGGTTATGGTCATAAGCTGTTCTTGCTCCTTCATATTTGAAGTAGTATGGTGAATAAGCTGTACAACCTGCGCCACCATTCCAAACTAGCTCATTTCCTTCCCAAGCATAATGTCCACCACTATTTGTATAATCACAAGTTGATGAGATTTTACTTGCTAATTTAAGTACTGAACTTGCATAGAAGGTATTACTTAAATTAGTACTTGTTGTGTTTTTATAGACTTCGTCATAACACTTATTAATACAGTTTTGAGTATATTTTCCGCTATCACAAGTTTGAATACAACTATCAAATTCATCACTTGGACCAGCTTGGTGTTCACGACCAGTTAATTCATTACATACTGGAATTGGTTCACATACTGGGTATTCTGTAGGTGTTGGTGGTTCTCCTGTTACAGTTGAATCACATTTTACTTCACTTACTACTCTAACTTTATATTCAAAACATAGTCCGGCTTTACTTGCTACTGGAGGTCCGTATTCTACTGTTAAGGTTTCAGAACAAGCTTTTTGGCAAGTTATTTGTTTTCCTGAACTAAGTGTTTCTGAAGTAGTTGATTCATTATGAGCATAATATACATGTTTATTTACATATTCAAATTTTCCAATTGTTCCTAAGTTTTTACTATCACAAGTTAATTTTAAACCTTGATTAAATCTTGATGAGTCAGCATTTGTTGAAGAACTTAAATCAAATTGATTTTCTTTAGGAATATCACTTGGAGCACTTGGTACATTAATTGAAGTTTTTAAACTATTTTTATAAGCTTTAATAGCATTACCTATTAACATAGCAACTGTATCTTCACTATAATTATTTAAAACTCTTGCTGAGTAACAATAAGTTGCTAGTGAGTTTGCATAAGTTGATGCTGAATTAGTTACAGCTGGATTATACTTTTCAAATAATTCTCTTGAAACATAATTTTTTAATTTGTCACTCCATACACCATTTCTTAGATTAGCACATAGTCCATTATAATGAGTATTATCTTTATATTGAGATGATGTTTTACCAGGTATTGTAAACTTCATTTCATATTGTAGACCATTATCTGGAGTACATAGTGAATCATTTGTATCTGTAAATACTAAAGTTATTTTAATTATTTGTCTTTGTGTTTTATCATATTTATAATTTAAAACTTTATTTATAGCACCATTTTTAGAATTAGCATTTAAAGTTGTTCTTTCTTCTTTTAATACTTTTTCATCAGGCTGTCCATCACTTGGTACATAAGTAGGATCTAGAGTTGTAATAATTACATCAAAGGCACCATTATCAATGGAAACTTTTATAGTACTATTTGCTGTATCATTTTCTCTTTTTACATTGTATCTTTGATCAGCACTAGTTCTATCACATTGTTTTCCGGCTGCATATACATTAGTATTTAATAATAGTGTTACTAGTAGTACTTCTATAATACCTATTATATATTTAGATTGTCTTTTCATTCTCATCACCGGCTTCCATTGCTTTTTCTATTTGTTTATAATTATTATTTTCTTTTACTGAGTAATTTTTTACTTTTTCATTATCTCTTACCATTCTAGCATCTATTTTATAAGTATAATTCTTAGCTGGTCCAAAGAATCTTGTACAAGTTGCTAGTGTTATGATGTAATCATTTTCATTTACATCTACATCGTAATCATAAAAGCTTTCTTTTAAGGACTTATCAATATATTCTTTTAATTCTTTATTAGTAAAATCTTTTGTAGTATGAGATAAGTCATTATTATCAACTATCGATACGGAAAAGATTTTATATAAGTAATCTTTTCCATCGATTGTATATTGTATATATTTATTTTTCTTAGCGAAGTCTAGATAAGTAAATGAAGGTAGTTGTTCAAACTTAGTATGTTCTTTATCAGTTATTAGTGGTTTACTTGAAACATTTCTAATGTTATGACCTAGAATAAATACTCTATTGGTAAGTGTTTTTACTTCATTTTCTGTCCAAGTAAAGTCTACTGTTATATCATCAAAGTCTAGGTCATTACTTCCATATATAACTGGATAGTCTATGTTTGTACCTTGTACTTTTAACCAACCTAGTGTCGATAGTTCTTTATGCTTTTCAGTAAAATTATTTAGTTCTTCTACTCTTTCTTCTACTTTATAGTATGGAGTATTGTTTTTTGTAAATACTTTTACTAAAGCAACTATTAGTAATATTGTTATTACACATAGAGCTATCGTTGTACATAGTGTTGTTAAAAGTAATGTTTTCTTTCTATCTTCATTTTTCTTTTTCTTCATATTATCCCTACTTCGTTATTTTATATGGATTGTCTTTAGTACCTTGGCCTTGTACTATTTGACAATTCTTATCTAAATAGCCAACTATTCTTGTTCCTGCATCTGTTGGTGTACCTTCCTTTTCATAGAAGACTACGCCTATTTCTGATACTATGTATCTTCTGTATTCTTCATTTGATGAGTTCATTAACCAATAACTTCTTTGAGTATTGGCATTTCTAGCTGTATGCATTTCATACATATTAGGTGCATGAAATTTTACGTTATATTTCTTTGTTGAACTAGTTCCTTTATAGGTTGCTAATGTTTTATAGATTGGTACTTCTATTTCAGTTTTAACAAAGTACTTCTCATCTATTGCATCACTGGCTTTTTGATTTATGATATAGCCAATATTACCTTTTTTATTTGGATTATAAATATTTTTTGTTCCTCCAGTTGGATATGATATATCTCTTAGAGAATCAACTGTCATGGTATTATAAGAAATTACTTTAGTTAGAGAAGAATCTGTTGTTTCTATAATTTGCCATAACATATTAGAATACTCAATGAATTCACCTGATAATCTAGTATTTACTTTATCACCAGATGTTCCAATGTCATAATCATCAATCATATATGGTTTTTCACTTGTACCATCTCCAGATGTTATTAAGGCATCTCCTTTAATAGTTAGGACTGGTCTTATTCCAAAGTTATAGTCTTTAGAAAACTCCATATATTTTAATGTACTATCACTAAAGTATTCTCTAGTAGTCCAACTTTCTTTATTTGTTTTAGCATTTGCTACCCAATCAATTGTTTCTGGATATAAATAACTATTTCCCGCATCATCAGTTGCATTATTTATATCTTGAACTGATAAGATGTAGACATATTTTTCATCTGTATATTTACTACATTCTTTAGTAGATGTATCAGTTAGTGTATCGTTACAATATTTTGTTTTTACTACATAGTCTTTAGAATCTTTATTGATATGTTCATAATAGTATTTTAACCATTCATCTAAGTCTGAATAGTTTACGTTTGCTATATCTTCAGCTGATGCTATTTTGACATTACCATCTACTACACCAACAATACGGAAGTTCATTCCTGAGAATTTAATGTAGTTATTAGTTACTTTTCCAACGTATAGACCTGTTTTAGTAGCTTTTTCAACAGTATTTTTTAATTGTTGAACTACTTTTACTGTTCTTTTCTTAACTGTTTCATTTTTAAAACTATCCATTACTGAGTAAGTTATGGTATAAGTTCCAACTTTAGAAGTATTTACCTCTCCTGTTATTTCTACTTCTTTAACATCTATTTTTCCATCAGTATTATCAACTACTTTTTTTACTCCTGGTTCTTTATACGTATCACCTTTATTTATAGTTATTTCACTAGAACCATTTAAAGTAATTACAGGTCCTGTATGATCAGTTGTTGATTTTAAGACTCCACATTGTAAATACGTATAGTATTTATAACCAGAATCAGTATGTTTTACTTTAACCCAACTCTTAGTTATAGAACATGGTTTCTTACTGAATGGTACATAGAAGTCTTCTTTAATATAAGACTCTCTAGATAGAGTTTGTAAGGTAACAGTAGACATTCTTGTACCTGTTGGTAATTTATCTGAGTTTAATTCATAATACCTTTTAGCAGCTTCTAGCATAGTACGTTCATTCTTTTTAAAAGTTATATATGGTGATAATACTAGAAACCAAATAAATAAACCGATAATAATTAAAGTAACTACTAAACGTATTTGTTTCATTTTTTTCATAAATATTTATCTCCTTACTTTAACTTATATATATATTGATTATTTCTTGCTGTTATAATTAGTTTTATTTCGTTTGCTTCAGCAAGATTATCTGGTACTTTTAGATAGACATATTTACCATAATAATTAAGTGTATCAAGAGCATTTTGAATTTTAAGCCCTTTTTTAGTCTTACTATTATCTATATAACTAATTTTACCATAATCACTTAAAAAGTCAATCATATCTTTGCCACTGAAGTCATTTGAAGAGAACTCTAATTTCAATACTTTATAACCTTTTACTGGAGATGTTTGATATTCTTTTACTTGACAGATTTCATTGTTACAGACATTTCTACCATAGCTTACGGTATCTGTTATAGTCATTTCATCTAGAATGAATTCTTCATCCATAGTTGGAGTATCAATAGTCATTACATCTCCTAAATCTATTTCAGATTGTTTTGTTATTTTTGATAAGTCATTTAATTTTAATTTAATCTTACGTAAATGTTTATTATTACCATTTAATTCTTGATAGTATAAGACGAATCTATTTATTTCTTCTTTTTCAGATACTTTGTAGATTAATAGTAATTTTCTCTCTTCTCCAGATGATAGAGTTAAGTCTTCTATTGTAGTTCCTAAATCTTTAAAAGATGTTTCATAAGTTTTATTGGTTGGGGAATGATTATTAGTTCTATTCATTATATGGAATCTATTGAAGTTAACTTTTCGTTTTTGAGCATTATTTTTTATAGTTACATCTAAAATGACAAAGCTATTATTATTTTCTATAGTGTCTCCTTTATAATCTTTATCTGTATAGTAACTATTATTTATTTTTAAAGTATAACCATTAGTATTAATTATATCTCCTTGTTTATATGATTTATTGGTTATAAAGATAAAGACATAACTTCTATAAGCTATAAATGCAACTAAAAGAAGGATAACAGTATTTACTGCTAGACGATGTTCTTTATAAAAATAGCCAAGATTTCTTTTTAGTTTTCGATATGAACGTTTTAGACTATCTTTGTCTAAGTCGATACTTATTTCTACTTCTTCACGATCACTATCTGATAATTCTAAGTATTCAGCATCAGACTTGAAATCAAATTTGTTTAAGTCGACTCCTAAGATTCTTATACCTAAAACAATAAAGACAGCATACTGTGGTATTGTTAGGATAAAGACAATATCGCGTAGAGCTCTTATACCAGTAGTTTCAAGGCTTCCAGAATAGGAATTAAAATAACTAGCAGTAAATGCAAAAGCTATTAGTAAAGCAGTGTACTCAGCTGCTAGTATTAAGTATGTTTTCCAGGGTTTATTTTTGTGCTTTAAAAGTATTATTAGAGCAACACTAGATGCTATTAATAGAAGTAAGCAAACAACAGGAAAAAAGCCAGTATATTTTGATATTGGTTCATTGTAAGAGTCATAACTGAATAAATCCATAAATTCTCTTATGAAAGAACTTAGGGATATTGTTTTGTAATAAATATAAGCACATAGTATAAACATGAAGATATGAATCTTTTTGAAGTTTTTAATTAAAAATGCATATGGTTTTCTTACTATCACTAATATCAACTCCCATTACCCTATCTTTAATAAGTATAACCCAATTACTAAAAAAAAGATAGTCATTATTTTGACTATCATTATTTTAATATGTAGTTGTTGCCTTATCAGTAGGATCTACTTCTACTGGTTGACCTAATTCATTGTCTTTATCACCATAAGCTTGTGTTAGATAGACATCGTGTTTTTTAGTCGATTCAACTATGGCGTCAAAATTTGTTGATAGAATTAGGTTTTGACTATCAAAACTTAGTACGGTTGCTGAATCAACTTTTACACTTACTTTTGGTGGGACTTCATTTATATCATATATACTTATACGATAGTTTCTTGTGTTATCTACACTATCTGCAAATCTTCTTAAGAAGCTTTCTACGAACTTTTCTTTGTCCATACGAATTGCTCCATTATCACGATAATATTTTACATCTACTGCATCTTCAATTGAAGCTTCTACTGTTTCTTTTACTAAGTAATAGTCTAATTCACTACCTGTTGAGTAATTAGAAATTACATTTATTAGTAGTAAGCCCATAAGAGCTAATATAATTATTCCTACTGTTAACATTCCTTTATTCATATATTAACCTCCTATTATTGCAGAATAGTTTTCACACTTATCACTATTTGCTTGGTTATTACATCCTAGTAGACCAAGCTTTTTAATGTATCTTGAATCTAGACGATAACTAGATGAACCAGCATTTCTAAATAGGGCACTCTTATATACAGAAACACCATTTCTTATTTCAAAGACTCCACTAAAGTTTGTATATTTACCATTAGATTCATTTTTAGAATAGTTTCTAATAGTATTTATAGCAGTTCTATCTAGATAGAATCTATAATCCAAGTCTTTTGATGAGTCTGATTCATCATTATATATAGTTCCGGCTTTTTGTTGGATGTCTGTTGTTAGTAAATCTGGGACAATTACATAATCTTTATTTTTAGTATTTGTTGCATCTCCTGTCCAATTAAAGCCTGGTGCTCTACCAGTTTCGGCATAACCATCATTTGTTTTTCCATCAACTGATGGGAATAAATCTTTTGTATTGACACTTCTAATACGATATGAAAGATTTTTCTTTTTTATCTTTGTTGGATCCTTTCCTGGTTCTTTACATTTAGGATCTGTACAGCTTGGGTCCGAACAATCACATTTACAGTTATCACAAGTATTATCTCTTAGGGCATAGAAACAACTTATATCTATATTCCATGCATAGTGACCAAAGCTTCTGGTACTTGCTAGAATGTTATATTCTAGATTATTTAGAACTGTTGTTGATGGTATGTATGCTTCATCTTTTGTCATACCATAGTACCACCAATCTCTATTAACATCTGCCGAATTTAGATTTGTACAGAAGTAAGACTCTTTTTTATGCCATTCTTTTCCACTTACTGGAGTATATCTAATTTCACCAGTTTTATTATTAATCCATGTACCTGGAAAACTCCATTCTGTTTGATATCTATTTTGACTTTGAATTAGTCCGTAGCAATAATTTCTATCTAAAACTACTTCTGATGGGTCGTTTAGATTTCCATTTCTAATTGTTGCTTCATCATAATTTATCCAGTTATCTTTAGTTGGATTATCTGTTGTTTTATTATTTACTTTAATTGTAAATTCAGCTGTTCTTGTAGAACAAGATGATTGTGCTACACAACTTTCTTTAAAGGCTTCATAAGCTTCAATATCTTCTTCATAATCGGTTTCTGCCTCATCTGCATTTAAGTATTCGTTTTCATCGTCACAACCTTCATAACGACAGTTATCAGTACATCTGAATTGTACTGCTGTTTTGAAACCATCACTATCAGCTGTATAAGTTAGTTTATAACCTCTTCGCCAGTCACCTACTCCACCACTATCGTTATCGTGTTCACATGTTCTAGCAAGGTTATCTCCATAGAAATACCATCTGGCATATTTACTCCAATATCCAGAACCTGCTGCCCATGATATTTCTCCATTAGATTTACGATAATAATAACCATTAATCTCATCAGCTGATGTTGGACAAGCGGGATTATTTACTTTTACAACTTTAGGTTCTAAGAATGGTGATGATAGTTTATTACTCTTGGTATTTTTATAAACTTTGTTGTAACATTTATTAATACATTTTTGACTATATTTACCGCCATCACAATCTGAGATACATTTATCAAAATCTTCAGTTGGACCAGCTTGGTTACCTACATAACCTTCGTGCTGTGAACAGATTGGTACTGGGTCACATTCTAGATATCCTGATCTTGTTGGTAGTTTTCCATTAAATATAGCATTACAAGTAACTTTACTTTCTACTTTAACTTTGTATTCAAAACATAGTCCACCTCTTGTTGCGACTGGAGGTCCATATGATACGGTTATTTCTTCGGCACACTCTTTGTCACAAGTTATAGTTTGTTCGCTGTTTGGAAGATACTCTTCACTACTGCTAGAATTGTGGGCATAAAATTTATGATTATTAACATAGTGATTATCCTTTGTTCCTAGCTTTAGAGGGTCACAAGTTAGTTTTTCAATATCACTAGATGAAAAACGTGGATATTCACTCCAAGATGATAAGTCATAGTTTTTCTCTATACCAGTAGGAACTGTTATATCACGATATTCGCCAGATGGTAAATGATTGGCTCTATAACTTCTAATAGCATTCTTAATCATTCTAGCGACTGTTTCATCACTATAATTTGTTTCAACTGTTTGCATGTAACAATAATTTATATAACCTCTATATTCAACTTCTGAGTTAGTTACTGCTGGATTGTACTTTAGAAAGTCACTTTGTTTTAGACGGCCATTTGTTAGAGTAGATAGTTTATCGTTCCAAGTACCTTCACGAAGATTTTTACATAAAGCATCATAATTTTTATTTCTAACGGGAGCTTTAACTACTGTTCCTGCAATATCATGAGTATGAACTGAAATAAAACTCTTGGCATCAACTTGGTATAAATTTATTACTTTATCACTGTTTTTAATAGCATTTTTAGTACTTTGACCATTTGGATAACATAAGTCATCATTTTGATCAATAAAGACAAATACAATACTAATTGTTTGTGTTATAGAAGTGTCATAATATACATTAACAGCTTTATTAATATCACCATTAGCAGTATTAGCATTTAGGACATATTCTTCATTTCCCAGACTATTTCCTAAGCTATCCATTCTATAAACTTTTACTAGGAATTGACCCTTTTCAATACTTGCTGCTATATATCCTTCTTTATATTTTATTGTAGTTGCTGGTCTATAAGTATTTGTGGCAGCATCAAGAGTACAACTTTTACCTTTTTCTACTTTAGCAGCATTTACATTAGCACAAGTTATACATATTAAAAATAATATAAGTAATATTTTTAATGTTTTTTTATAAGTCGTTGACATTTTCCATTTCTCCTTTCTTTGCTTCATTCATTTTATCTTTTATTACTTTATAATTTTTATTTTCTTTTAAAGAGTAATTAGTAATTTTTTCATTATCTCTAACCATTCTAGCATCTACTTTGTATGTGTATTTTGATGTTGCTCCAAAGAATCTAGTACAAGTTGCTAAAGTTATTATTTTATCGTTTTCATCTACATCAATGTCATAATCATAAAAGCTATCTGATAATGATTGATTTATGTATTTTTTTAAATCTTCTTTACTATACTCTACACTTTCATGGTATAAGTTGTAGTCTTCTACTATGGATACAGAGAATATTTTATATAAATAGTCTTTTCCATCTACGGTGTACTGAATGTATTTATTTTCTTTAGCAAAGTCTGTATACATAAATGATGGTAATTGTTCAAATCGATGATGATTTTTATCGGCTATGATGGGATTTGATGAAATATTTAAAATATTATGACCAAATATATATACTCTATTAACTAGTTTAGTAGCATTTGTTATTGACCAGGTAAAGTCTTCTGTCATTTCAGAAAATACATCTGTTGTTTGAGAATAGACTATTGGATAATCTATATTAGTACCTTGTACTCTTATCCAACCTATAGCTGGCATATTTTTATTATTTTCTGAATATTTTTCCATATTTTTTACTCTTGGAGATATTTTATAGTAAGTAGTCTTTGAAATAATAAAATTAATTAAACTAGCTGTAAGTACTATAACCATTAATATTAAGATACTTGTTGTAAAGATAAGAAGTGTCTTTTTCTTTTCTTGCATATTGTCCTCACTACTTTTTATTTGATATTTTCGACCCTCTCTGTCGGATTATTATCTATATTGATTTTATCATATCTTCGTCAAATGTCAATGAAGCTAAAAAAAATGATAGTCATTTTCTTGACTATCACTATTTAATTTCTACTATTTCTATTTCGTAAGAACCATTTGGACTTTCTACAGTTACAACGTCTCCTACTTTATGTTCTAATAGAGCTTTAGCAATTGGACTTTCATTTGAAATTTTACTTTCAAATGGATCTGCTTCTTGACTTCCTACTATTTTGTATTCGTCTTCTTCATCATCATCGTCTACATATTTAATAACAACTGTACTACCAATTCCTACTTTGTCTTTTGAAGTTTCAGAAATTATTGAAACGTTTTCTAACATTTTTTCTAGTTGTTTAATTCTTGCTTCTATTTGAGCTTGTTCATTACGAGCTGCATCATACTCAGCATTTTCTGATAAGTCTCCTAATGATCTAGCTTCTTTTATAGCTTGGATGTTTTCTGGTCTTCTTACATTAATTAAATTATCTAATTCAGCTTTTAATTCATCTAAGCCTTCTTGGGTTAAATATACTGTGTTTTTATTTCCCATTTTTATCACCTCATTGAATGTTTATTACAAAATACAAGTTAAATCTCTTAGACTTAACTTGCGTTAGTATAACATATTTTTTTTGCTTTAGCAATAACTATTTTTTAATTTTGCCAACGCTTTATTGGAGCTTTTTGAAAGACTTTATCTCTTTCAATATTTTTTTCAATCTTTTCTAAATCTTTCTCTGTATATTCTTCTGAATTGATTGCTGCGAAAGGATTTGGAGTGGATTTTACTAAACTTACAATTCTACCTCTTAGACCAATTAAGGCATGAGGATATATCTCTAGGTTTGCTAGATCTTCAGACATTTCATTTCTTTTTTGAAATTTTTTTATTTCTTTTACTTTACGATTATTAATATTAGCTCTTATAGCAGTTCCTAACGCTATAATTCCACCAGTTATAATAGTACCTATTTTTACTTCTTCTGGGGCACTTTCTAAAATATTAGTTCCAGCTACTGTTGCTACTGTGGCGGTTGCTGATATTAGAGAGGCAGCTATGTCAACTCCTAATAGACTTTTGAATGTTCCAATGTTTTTGATACCTTCTTCAACTTGTTTTTCCATAACATCATTAAATAATTCTTCATTGGCTTCAGAATTTTCATAATCATCATACGCTGTTCCATCAGCAAATTTTACATGTAGAGTATCTCCATCAGTGACTCTAACAATATAATTAGGTTTATCTTTTTTGTTTCTTGTTAAAACTTCCATTTTTTCACCAACATTTCCTAAAAAATTAGCCATACTATAACATTATTATGTTAATTTTTCAAGCTTTTATTTAGTTTTTATAAATGTTTTAGTATCTTTCTATTTCTTTATGAAATAAATCATCAGTCATACCAGCAATAAAATCTATTACTTGACGTTTTATTGGTGTTTCTTCTTTATACTTAGCTGATTGGGTATTTAAGAAAAGTTTATAAATAATACTTTCTTTATTACTATTAGTTATATCAGATAAATACCTGTTATATATTTTATTCATACCTTGACGATAACATTCAATTTCTTCTTTAGTTAGACTTTTACTGTAGATATTTTCACTATTAAATTTTTTTAATTCTCCAATAGCAGTAAATACTTCTTCACTCATTGTTATATATGGTTTATTATAACTATTGTCAATTATATCTTTAACTATTGTATTTATAATATCTTTATTATCATTACCTAAGACTTTAGTAATTTCTTCCGGAAGGTCATTTCTATTAAATAGTCCTAAGTTTATAGAATCTTCTATATCTCTACCTATGTAGCCTACTATATCACTTATACGAACTACACAACCTTCTATAGTCATAGGATGATTTTTATTTGATGTTTTTAAATCTTTATAAGCAGACTTATATTGCTCTAGAAACTCTTCTTTAGTCTTTTTTACTGGTTCATATTTATTATTTAGTATTTCACCATTATGACACATTATACCGTCTAGAACTTGTACTGTTAAGTTTAGACCATTACCATTATTTTCTACATACATATAGTGTCTTACGCTTTGAATGTTATGAGCAAAGTACTCGTTTAATTCTCTTAGAGATATTTCATTTAGAATTTTTTCACCAGTATGACCTAGTGGTGTATGACCAATATCATGTCCTAGAGCAATAGCTTCTATTAAGTCAGTATTTAAACCTAGTCCACGTCCTATTGTTCTGGCTACTTTACTTACTAGTTGAACATGAGTCATTCTTTTAGAAATATGGTCATTATTTTTATAGGAATATACTTGTGTCTTATCAGCATATCTTGTGTAACTATAAGCATGAATAATACGATCTACATCTCTAAAAAAGGGAGTTCTTATATCATTATCATTTATTTCTGTAAAACGAATAGCTTCACTACTTTTTGTTGCGTATTTAGAATATGTTTGTTCTTGAGCTAAAAAGTTATTTTTGATTGCTTCTAGATTTTTCATAAAACACCTTCTTTTATTAGTCTCTTATTTTAGATTTTATTTTTCTTTCTGTTTCATAGATGTTGCAGACAACTTCTCTTATTGGTCTTTCTCCAAAAGTAGTTACATATTCACGTACTTGGTCTGGAGTTACAAGGTTTGCTTTTTTCATATCTTCTCTTCTTACAAAAAGATAGTAACCTCTATTTTGCATATCATTTTCAATTACTTCTTTTTTAGCATATTCTGGAGATGATCCTGTCCTATATTCATCAATATATAATTCGGAAACAATTTCACGAGTTACTCCAAGCCAGCCTCTTTCAATTATTACATCATCTATCTTAGATATTTCATTATTACGATATTCGTATAATGGTACTTTATAAAATTTACTCATTATTATTCTCCTTTTATTAATCTTATCATTGAATACTCTTTTAGTTTATGAGGAAATTTTAGTTTTAGAACTTGTTCTGGATGTCTAGCTAGTTCTAATTCTTGCATATTTTCATCATATATTTTATCTATTTTATATTTATATACTTCTCCATCAGGGGTAAATATTTCTGTCATATCACCTGGTTTGAAGTAGTTTCTTTCTACTAGAATGATACAGTTATTTTCCTCATCATATCCTGTAATTAATCCTAAGTAATCTTGGTTAGACAATTCTTGTCTTCCTGAATAGTATTGATCAGTATAGTCTGCTTCTTTTAAGAAGAATTGGGTTGATACTTCTCTATTGGCAACTCTACTTAGTCGATATTCTAAGACTTTCATTATATCTTCTGTTAGAGTGTTATTATAATATCTATCTATTATTTCACGATATGTTCCAATTACTGTTGCTAGATAATATAGAGAACGCATTCTTCCTTCTACTTTTAGACTTTTTACACCTATTTCTATTAGGTCTTTGATGTATTCTGCCATATTTAGATCTTTTGTTGCCATAGTAAAATCTTTATCTTCTGTAGTTTTAAAGGCAAAACGACATACTTGAGCACAGCCTCCACGATTAGCATCTCTATTAGTTACGTAGTTTGATAGAGCACAACGTCCTGAGTAACAAGTACACATAGCACCATGAATAAAGACTTCAATATCCATACCAGTCTTTTCAATTATTTCTTTCATACCGTCTTTACCTACTTCTCTAGCAAGAACTACTCTATCTACGCCTTCGTTTTTAAAATATTCAACAGCTTTATAATTACTTGTTGAGTTTTGAGTAGATAGATGTACTTCTACATTTTTATGTTTATTTTTAATGTAGGAAATAATAAATGGGTCACTAACAATAAATGCATCTATTCCACAAGCTACAACATTATCTATATAACTTTCTACATCTTGCATATCTTCATTATGAAAAACAATATTTAAAGTAAGATATACTTTTTTATTTAGTTTATGGGCAAAAGTACACCCTTCTTTTATTTCTTCTAGTGAGAAATTTGTAGCATTAGCCCTTAGACTATAAGCTTGTCCACCAATGTAGACTGCATCTGCTCCATATAGTAAAGTTACTTTTAATCTTTCTAAATCACCTGCTGGTGATAATAATTCTACTCTAGTCATTTTTCTTCACCCTATATATTGTCTTTTTAAAGAAGAAGTTAGTGAAGTCTCCTAGACTCTTATATTTTTCGATATATTCTTCATCTTGACAATTTCCTTCTATATATTTTTTGGTATCAGACAAAATATTAATAAATAGTTCTTCTTCTATTCCATATTCTCTTAGTATTATGTATGGACATGATGCTTGATATAGGCTTTTTATAATACTGCTGGCATTAGTTATTTTATTTAAATAGAAGTTAGTACCTAAATTATCTTCTTCTACTAAGTAATCTGTCTCGGTAGCTTTTTCAGTAATAATTAAGTCTTTTTTAGGAGATTTATTTAGGTCTTTATAATAGTTTGTTAAAAGACTTCTCTTAGAAAAGGCAACGCTTGGAATACTAAATGTTTCAACTAGAGGAGTTATTTTACTTTTTTCAATTATTTCTAGTATTTCTTCTAAAGTAATTTCTTTACTTAGGGCAGCATACTTTACACCTTTACTGTAGTAATAATCACATGTTTTATAATTATTAACCATATATGTTTGATTCCATACTAAGTCTGTTTTTAAGTTTAATTCTTTTTTTAATTCTAAGACTGCTAGATCATAGAAAAAGATTCCTGTTAGGTTTAATTTATCTAGTTCTAGAAGAGTTTTCTTTAGTTCTTCTATATCGTTATTAAAAAAGTTTTTATTTACATTAACAAATATTTCTAGAGAAGAATTATTTTCTGTTACAGATTTTATTTCTTCCAAGGTATAAGTTTTAGAGCTTTGTACTGAATAGTCTTTTAGGGATAAAATTAGACCATCAGTATTTTTTAATAGTTCTTTATTTTCAATATTTCCTTCTACTAATATTTTCATATTTACCTCATTTCTTGTTACATATTTATTGCTTATATCATAACATAATTTGTCGATTATGGTGAAAAAAAGAAGAAAGATTAACTTTCTTGTTCGGAACCTGTTATTTGAAATGCAAATGTTTCTTCTTTGTAAAATTCTTCTTCACTAAATATTGATTTAGTTGCGAAGGCACGATAGGCAACTAAGTTTTTATTACTTATATAGTATTCTACATTATCTAAGTAGTTTGAAACTTCTCGATACTTTAGAAAACAGTCATAGTTACATTCTTTGGATGTTAAGTAGCCTTCTTTTACTTCTTCATTATAATAATTTCTAAATTTACTCTCAATAGTTTTTTCTACGTCAGTTTTTCTTAGATTATATAAAGCTAGAATCTCATCGTCGTTAAGTAGACTTATAGTTTTTAGGTTTATATTATAAGTTTTAAATTCTACAACTGGTACTAACTTAGTATTATCAATTGTTTTTAAAACGAGAGATAATATTTCTCCATTTGTTTCATACTCATATATTATTACACTATTCTTTTTATTTGCTAGAGTCTGACAGTTGGCTAATATTTCTGAGTTTATTTTTTCAACTGTATCTGACTTTATATTTATATAGGGAACATCTATTGGATAGTTAGAATTATCATTACTAAATCTAGTAAGTACTAGAGGAGAATTCTTATCTATTTTTATATTCTTGTAGTTTTTGATATTGTTTTGATATATATAGAAATATATTATTCCAAAGATGGTTAAAACAGCTAATCCTAGTTGAAGATATTGTACAGGATGAAGATCTTTCATAGTTTTTTTAGTCTGTTTTTTCTTCTTTGTAGTAGGTTCTTTTTTATCATAAATTATCATAGTATCCTCCTAATTACCAGTTCCTTATTATTCTTTAATTAACACCATTTATGCGCATTATTCCTAAAAGACTTTTGGCATTATAGTTATAATCTGAAGTTATTTTTACACCATCTCTAGAGTTTGATGCATGTACTATTTCGTTACCATTTCCGGTTGCGATTGCGACATGGCTTTCATACATGACAATGTCTCCGGCTCTTATGTCTGATGGTGATACTAAGGTATAACTACTCCTATCATTCCACTGAGTTGAGGTTGTTCTATTTAAGCTAATTTCAAAGTGACGGAAAACGCCTTGAACAAAACCAGAGCAATCTGTTGGGGTATATGGTAATTCACCATTCCAAGTTCCACCATAAACATATCTTTGTCCAACGAATTTTTTAGCATAATTTGCGATTTGTTGACCTGTTGCACTACCTTTTGTAGTACTACTACTTGATTGGGGAGTTGAAGAATAATAACTTGTTACGTATGGAGTTACAGGAGTACTTGCTATTTCTTCTTCTATTTCTGCAGCACTTTTCCAACAAGCACCTACTTCTACACCTTGTGGCATAATATTGAAGAATAGATTTATGATAGTTGGCATTATAAAACACATTACTGCTGCTATTATCCTATTAAATAAGGGCTTAGTACCTTTTTTATCGTCAGGATTCATCATTAATTTAATTAATCCAATTATAAAAGAGATTAATAATAGAATTGGAGCTACTAATTGTATTAAATTTAGAGCTCGATGCAATATGGATAATATTTGAGCTAATCCATAGTCACTACAACAATTTTGTAATTCTTCGCTGCATGCTAATAATTGAACTAATTTCATAGTACTTCACCTGTTCCTATTTGGTTTCTATCTTTTTACTTACGGATATCCCGTCTCCTATACTTAAAAATTCTGTTTCATAGCGATCGTTTGCTTTTAAGAAGTTAATATATTCTTTTACTTTGCGAACTAGGGCACGTAAATTTCTACTTTCAATTTCTTCTTCTTTTTTCTTTACTAATCCATGAAATTCGAGATTATCTGTTACGATAACTCCTCCTGGATTTAAGTTTCTTTCAAACTTTTCGAAGAACTTAATACTTTGAGCTTTAGCAGCATCTATAAATATTAAGTCATATTTACCTTCGATATTAACGTCTAGGGCATCATTAAAAATTAATGTTATTCTATTTTCAAGATTTAATTTTTTGATATTTTTTAGAGCTTCTAAATATCTTTTTTCATCACGTTCTATTGTTGTTACTGTTAGGTTGGGATTAGCTAGTGCCATCATTATAGCAGAATAGCCTATAGCTGTTCCAATTTCTAAAACAGTATTTATTTTATTTTCTACTATGTATTTTGTCAAGAACTCAATACCATCATCTAACATAATTGGAACATTATTTTCTTTAGCATAGGTACGAATTTCTTTTACTATTTCATATGCATTATTCACTTATAGTCACCTTTATCTTTTCCATTTACCAGTCTTTATTAACTCTTCTTTTTTCTTGGTATGTTCTGCTGCTGTTGCAAAGAAGTATGTGTTTCCTTCATTATCTGAAATAAAGAATAAGTTGTTTGTTTTATTAGGATTTATAGCTGCATCAATAGCATTTAAACCTGGCATAGAAATTGGTCCGACTGGTAGTCCTGATACAACATAAGTATTGTAAGGATTTTTGTTAGCCATCATTTCAGCTGTTGCTATTCCTACGTCACTAAATTCTAAGCCCATTCCATAATATGAAGTAGCACAACTTTGTAATTGCATACCTATTTGAATACGATTATAGAAAACTGAAGATATATCTTTAAAGTCTTTTATCTTACCCTCTTTTTCTATTACTGAAGCTAGTGTTAGTATTTCGTGAATTGATAAGTTACTAGCCTCAAGACTTGTTTTGTATGTTGTTAGTTTCTTATCCATTTCATTTAACATTGTTTCTATTATTGTTGTTACTTCTACATCTTTATTAGCAAAGTAATATGTGTCTGGGAATAGGTATCCTTCTAATGGATAATAAATACTTGGATTTAGTATATCATCTGTTAAAAACCAATACTTTGTAATTAAACTATTTAGATATGTTTTATCTTTAAAAATACTTTCTGTTTCTTCTTGAGTATTATTAGTATTATTTACAATTACACCTATATAGTCTGTTACTCTTTTTCCTTCTTTAAAGGTAAGTTTTATAGAATCTGGATTATAATTATTTCCTTCAACTAAGACTTTTACTATTTTATCTAGTGACATACTCTTTTTCAAAGTATACGTACTGGCCTTCATATTCGAAGTGTTGTTTATTTTAACATATATTTTGAAAAAAGTCGTGTTTTTTATTAAGTTTTTTTCTTTTAAAATTTTTGCTATTGTTGATACTCCAGAACCTTGAGGAATAGTAACTGTTATTTCTTCAGTACTTTTTCTATCTACTGGGGCTTTAAGTATGTTCCAAGTACATAGTGCTAAAATTGATACGATGATAAGTATACCTAGTACTACTATTACATAGAACAATGGTTTTGCTTTTCTCTTCACTGCCAAAATCTCCTTCTTAAAAAATAAAGAGCTATTGCTCATTATTTTGTTGTTCTACTTTTTTCTTAACTTCTTCTTGTAGTGTATCTAAAATTGTTTCAATTACTTTCCATTCTTTTTCTGTTTCGATTGGTTCTAGTTTTGTATTTTCATCTTCCGGATTATAAACTGATGCAAAAACTTGAACGTTTCCAGTCTCATCTAATGAATTATCTGTATAGACAATATAATTTTTATTTGTTTCTTCACTTTCAAAAGTAAATAATACGTCATATTCCTTTTCTTGTCCTTTTTCATCTAATAACACAAATTTATTTTCTTTCATTTTTTTCTTCCTTCCCTATCTAAATAAGATTGTAATATTATTGTTGCTGCTAAACTATCAACAACTGTTTTTCTTTTCTTTCGTGATACGTTTCCCATAATTAATGTATCTGTTGCACTTTTTGTAGTTAGTCTTTCATCTTGTAGGTAAATTGGTATGGTTAGAACCTTTTCGAGATTTTCTTTAAATGCTAGACTAAGCTCACCTTTTGGACCAATTGTATTATTCATGTTCTTAGGAAAGCCTAAAACTATGGCCTCTATCTTTAACTCTGATACTAGTTTTTTTACTTCTTCAATTAATCTATCATACTCTTCGTTATGACGAATAACTGTGTAACTGCTAGCAATTAAACCGGTACTATCGCTTTGGGCAACACCTAGTGTTCTACTTCCTAAGTCTAATCCTAAATATTTCATTTGTTTTCTTTTTGAAATTCCTCTAATAAAATCTCAACGATTTTAGCACGATCAATTTCTTGGATTTTATTTCTAGCATCTTTATAACTAGATATATAGCCCGGATCTCCAGAAATTAAGTATCCAACAATTTGATTCGTAGGATTATATCCTCTTTCTTTTAATGCAACATAAACTTCATTTAAGATGTCTCTAGTTATCTTTGTATCAATACTTTTTAACTCAAATAAACTAGTCTTGTCTTGTGACACATTATCACCTCATTTTATCTCTATTATGTATTTATTTTATCATTATTTTTTAGGCTTTACAATATTTTCTATGCAGAATAGACAAATGCCATATAAATTACAAAGGCTAAGAATAAAATTGTAACAATTAAGCCATTTATTTTTTCAAAGTTACTACTTTTATTCTTTACACCTAGGGCAACTGTTATTAGAGCACCACCTAAAAGACCACCGATGTGTGCTGAATTATCTATTCCTGGTACTAGGAAACCAATTCCTAAGTTCATTAGAATTAAAGGAATAATTTGACTTTTTACAACGTTTCCTAAATATACACGATAGTGATATCCAAAATATACTAATGATCCCATTAGACCAAAGATTGCTCCTGATGCTCCTATTGAGTAATAATTACCAGCAAATGTTACGGAAAATAATGAACCTATTAGCGCTGAAAATAAGTATACTATTAGATATTTTGGTTTTCCTAAAAAGCTTTCTAGTTGACTACCAAGAATTGCTAGTGCATAACAGTTAAAGAATAAGTGGAAGATATTAGCATGAATAAATGTTCCAGTTATTAAACGATAGTATTGCCCAGCTCTTACAGCAGGGCCATAGATACTATACTTATCAAGTAAGGCATTATATGTGCCAAATAAAATTGGTATTATATACATAAGGATGTTAATAATAACTAGTGAATAAGTAATAATTGGCTTTTTCATTTTAAAAACATTCTCTACTCTTTTAGCATCAGCTTGATTGTGTTTTTCAATGTCATTAGTTATTTTCATGAATAGTTCCATTCCCTTCTCTGTAAATGATAGTTTCTTCGTTAAATCTGGAAAAGCTTTAGTTAAAATTTCATTTTTATCAATATCCTCTTCTTCTGTTAATTTTATACAAAGAGCATCTGGATTCTCTGATAAATTTTCAGTTACATTATCTCCTAAATTTAAGAATATACTTATAACATTCATCTTTAGAGAAAGAGTCTTTTTGCGTATTTTCTTTAAAATTCTCTTAGTTTTAAATTTATCAAAATCAAATTGTTCATCATTATGGATATAGCCAGAAACAATTCTAACTACTTTGTAATCTTCATTTAGATTTTCAAGCCAAATTTCATTTTCTACACCTTGAAGAATAATTGGATTATAATTTTTTTCAGTTATGAAGTAATGTAATAGTTTCATTACAATTACGTTTTTATTGTCTTGCATTATTTCTGATTCCATTTTTTCCTCCTAAAATATAATATTATTATATACTAAAACATAAAATAAAGAAAGAGGTGTTTATTTTGTTAAAAAAAATATTTATTTTTACATTATGTTTATTGCCATGGTTCTTATCTTCTATTATTCCAGTAGATTATAGTTATTTTGATACTTTAAAGTTACCATTCTTTTGTCCACCTAAAGCTTTTTATGGTATTGCTTGGTCTTTAATTTATATTTTGCTTGCTACTAGTATTTATGGAATAGTTACTAATTATAAGTTTAGGGATATACCTAAGTCTTATAAGACTAGCTTAGCTATTAATTATGTTTTGAATCAGGCTTATACTTTGATTTTCTTTGGACTTAAGAATAACTTTTTAGCGTTTGCTGATTGTGTTGCTGTTTTTATATCATGTTTATTTTTGTATCATGAGACTAATAGTTTAAGAGAAAAAAGTAGTAAGTTTTTAGACCCTTACGTACTTTTATCTTTGTTTGCTTCTATTTTATCTTTAACTATTTATGTTATGAATACAGTCTTATAGCAATTCAAATCTTATTCCAACAACAGAATATTGCTGTTGTTTTTCTTTGGAATAGAATTTTTCTAGTTCTTTTAAAAGTGAATCTTTAGAATAAGTTTTATCGGCAACCATTGAAATATCAAAGTCATTTAATAAGCTTTCAAAGTCCTTGTAATTTAGAAGACCAGTTACTACTACGTCTGTGTATTCTACATTTTCTGGTTCTTTTGTTATTCTAATTGTATCATTTAAGTGTATTTGTTGTCTTTTTTCATCTAATAGTCTTAGTTCAATTCTTTTTGTACTAGTTTTTATATAGTCATAAAATAATGGTTGAACTTTTAGTGTGTGCATATTACTCCTCACTTTCTAGTTCTTGTAACTTTTCTTTAAACTCTTGAGGTGGTTCTACTTCGAAGTATAGTTCTTTTTTTGTTCTTGGATGATGAAATTTTATACTTTTTGAATGAAGCATTTGACCGAACTCAGTAGTTTTTCCTTTATTATATGTTGGATCATTTACGATTGGGTAACCGATATAGGCAAGATGAACTCTTATTTGATGAGTTCTTCCTGTTTCTAGGATACATTCAATCAAAGTATTTTTCTTGAAACGTTTTAGAACTTTAAAATGTGTTACAGCTTCTTTAGCATTAACATCTGTTACTTGCATCTTCTGACGATTATTTTGATCTCTTCCAATTGGAGCATCAATAGTTCCTGAATCTTCTTTAATTACACCATCGGTAATTGCTAGATAATGACGTTCTACTTCTTTTGTTGCTATCATTTTAGCAAGTTTATCGTGTGTTTCTTCGTTTTTCGCAACTAGCATTAAACCTGATGTATCTTTGTCTAATCTATGAACTATTCCAGGACGCATTTTATCTTTTGATTCTATATTAAAATGATATAGTAAAGCGTTAACTAATGTTTTTGTGTAATGACCTGGAGCTGGATGAACTACCATACCTGATTTCTTATTTATTACTAATAAGTCATCATCTTCATAAACTATGTCTATAGGTATGTTTTCAGGTTCTATATTTATTTCATAATTTAATTCGTCATTTACTTCTATTTCGTCATTTAACTTTATTTGATAATTAGCACTTACTTTTTTACCATTAACTAGTACTTTATCTTCTTTGATTAGTTTTTGAACTTTGCTTCTTGAGATTGATAGTTTTTCAGCTAAATATAAATCTATTCTTGTTGATATTTCTTCTTCTACTTTAATCATGATGTATACCTCCTCTTTTTGCATTAGATATTTTAACATATTTATTATTATTTTTAAAGGACATGGACTAAAAATTAATATTTGGTAATTTTATAGTGTTTTTTGTTAGTTGTTTTTATTATGTTAGAAGCCGGAAATTTAGGACTTTTAATTATTTGATGATTGTTCTTCTTTGAGACAAGAGACAATTAATAATAGTGCTCCAACAGTTATTCCTACGTCTGCTATATTAAATACTGGAAAGTTGTAAGTAAAAAATGTAAATGATAGATAGTCTATTACCTTCTTATAGATAATTCTATCCAGAAGATTACCGATAATTCCGCCTAATATCAGTCCTAGGGAAATACTAGAAAGTTTGGTAAATGTCTTTTCTTTTTGAATGTAGTAGACCATTATGCCTAGACAGATGATTGCTACTATTACTAGTAAGTAGGTTTTGTTTTGAAGAATAGAAAAAGCAGCTCCGTCATTTTGAAGATAATGTAAAGAGAAAAAATTTGGAATAAGTTCTAGTTCTTCATGAAGTTTAAATGTACTTTTTATTAGTAGTTTTACAAGTTGATCAACTATCAATAAAATTAAGGAAATTAGGTATATTTTAGACTTGTTATTTCTCATTTTTTTCTCCTTCTTTTGTTATTTATCTTTTTTATTTGGGGTGTGCTACTAGTTTTCTGTTTCCTTTAGATTTCTTATTTTCTCTACAACTATTTGTAATTGGTTTAATCTTTTTTCAACAGTTCCCCGTACTTTTAAGAGGTCTCCTTTTTTGATATCACTATATTCTTTATATACTTTTGGGAATAATGTATATTCCATAGTTGATGTTTCATCACTACCTGTTAAGAAAGCCATTCTATCTCCGTTTTTAGTATTAATTGTTTTTATTTTGTCAACTAAGATTAGAGTATCAATACGTTTTGAAAAGTATGCAGCTATTTCATTTAGAGGAATACAGTATGGATTGTCTTTTTTATAAAGATTAGTTGGATGTGACGAAAGGTAGAAGCCAAATACTTCTTTTTCTTTTTCTAGTAAATAGTCACTGCGATATTCATTTTGAAATTCAATATCTGGTTTCATAACTAAATCTTTATCGATATCTTTAGTTAGTTCAGCATAATTAAAGAGATTATCAAGATTATATATTAGAGTTGCTCGATTGTGACCAAACTCTTTAAAGACATTGGCATATATTAAGACTTCAAGTGTCTTTTTACCTACTCCGGCAATATATAGTCTACTGAAGCAATCATAGATATCAGTAAATTCCTTATCTGATTTTGCCTCTTCTATTTCTTTTGTTACTACCGCTCCAATTGATTTTATATTGGAAATTGGATAGATAATTTTATCATTTTTTACGATATAGCGATTTTTAGATTCATTTATTGTAGGTTTTAAAACTTCTATTTTGTTAGCTTTAGCTTCCATTATATATTCATGAGTTTTTGTTTCACTGCCAATAAAGTTTGTTAGAAGATTAGCAAAGAAAATAGTTTTGTAGTGGCATTTTAGATAAGCCATTTTATAAGCAATAATTGAGTAAGCAACCGAGTGAGAACGATTGAAACCATAGCCAGCAAAGTTTAAGATTAAATCAAATATCTTTTTAGCATTTTCTCTACTATGGCCATTTTCGATACTTTTAGAAATGAACTTTTCTTCTTCATTTTTTAATAGGTCGACTTTCTTTTTACTCATGGCTTTTCTTAGAATGTCGGCTTCTCCATATGTATAGTTTGCATAAATTCTAGCAACTTGCATTATTTGTTCTTGATAAATTAGAATTCCATAAGTATTTTTTGTGACAGACTCTAGTGAGGGGTCTAAATACTCTATTTTTTCTTCACCATGTTTTCTTCTAATATATGAATCAATATTTATAGCTGCTCCTGGTCTAAATAAAGCAATAGCTGCGAAGATGTCTTCAAAAGTATTTGGTTTTAGTCTTCGTAAGAAATTACGCATACCGGTTGACTCGAATTGGAATATTCCAGAAGTGTTTGCCGTTTCAAATATTTTTAAAGTTTCTTTATCATCTAGGGGAATTTTTGAAAAATCAATATCAGTATTTGTTAGTTCTTTTACGTCATTAATAATATTGTTGATAATTGTTAGATTTTTTAATCCTAAAAAGTCCATTTTAAGTAGGCCTAATTCTTCTAGATATTCCATAGGGAAACTAGTTAGGTACATACCGTCACCAGTTGTTAGAGGAATAACCTCATCTAGATCTACTCTACTCATTACAATTCCAGCAGCATGTGATGAGGTATGACGAGGAAAACCTTCTATTTTTAGGGCAATATTAAACATATTTTTTAAAGTTGTATCACTATCTATACGACTTTTGAAAGATGGATTTTTTTCATAAAAGTCTTTTAATTTATCCTTAGTAAAGCCAGGTATAAATTTACTTAGACTATCAACTTTATAAGTTGGAATATTTAGTACTCTTGAGGTGTCTCTTAAAACTTGTTTAGCACTTAGAGTACCAAAAGTTACTATCCCTGAAACTCGTTTTTCACCATACTTTTTAATAACATAGTCAATTACTTGTCCACGTTTATCATCAGGAAAATCAGTATCAATATCTGGCATACTTTTTCGTTCTGGATTTAGGAAACGTTCAAATAATAAATCATATTTTAGAGGATCAATATCCGTGATGCCTAGAGAATAAGCAACAAGTGAACCTGCTGCACTACCTCTTCCTGGACCTACTAGTATTTTGTTTTTCTTAGAATATTTAATAAAATCATAGACAACTAAAAAGTAGTTTGAAAATCCCATTTCATTTATAACTTTTAGTTCATATGCTAGACGCTTTTGGTAATCGATAGGAATTGTACCATTGCATCTTTTTGTTAGTCCAGCTTTGCATAATTCAAAAAGATATGTTGCTGGGTTATCACATTCATATATTGGTAATAAGTTTTCAGATGGAGGAAATTCAAAATTACATTCGTCAGCTATTTTTAGAGAGTTTATTAATCCCTTATTGTCAGTTAAGTCGAGAATGTTATCTATTTTTAGTTCGTGATTTTCTATATCGTAATCACATTCTTCACTGATAGTTTTTCCATCACGAATACGATATAGATATGGTAGAATTGAGGAATCATTTTTAGTTAGATAGAGACTTTCATGTAAAAAAACAATATTTTTAGTTATTAATTCGGCCTCTAGCTCCTCTTTTTTATTTTGGTAACCTAGATAAATATCTGAATAAATACTTTGTAACTCATTATAGTTGGTGTTGTATGAAAATGGTATTAGACAAATTACATTACTGTTAAATTTTTCTATATCATCTTTTGTTACTTGACGTTCATTTTGAATTGTTGATAACTTTATGATACTCTGGTAACCTTTATAGTCTTTTGCTAATAGGATAATATTATAATCACTTAAAATTACATTAAGACCAATTATAGGTTTTAGATTTTTTTCTTTACATTTTTTTATGAACTCCATAGTACCATACATAGTTGTATCAGTTAAAGCAATACTGGAAATGTTTGATGATGCGGCATATTCAACTATATCATCAATACGAAGTAAGCTAGATAATAGTGAATAATTACTTTTATTAAATAATGGTATATACATATTAACATCTCCTTTTCTAATTTTATTTTACCATAAATTATTGATATACGAATTAAAATAATTTAACTACATTTATATTTTACGTAGATTTTTAAATTATATCAGGATTAATTGTATTATCTTATTAGTATTTGTAGAATTGGTGATGATAAGTTAATTTTAATAATTTTAAGTAATAATATTGTGTAGAGCTTTGTTTTTTAAGTATTTTGTTTGACTTTCACTATTTTTTATGATAAAGTTATAAAGCAGATGAAGAAAACCAAAGGAGGGAAAGTATGGCAGTTAATATATCAAAAAGAGTTGGAAATGTTAAAAATCAAAGATCTCATGCTTTAAATTCTACTAAGACTAGACAAAATTTAAATTTACAAGTTTATAGACTTGCTGATGGTACAAAAACTAGAATCTCAGCAAAAGAAAAGAGAACTTTACTAAAGAATCAAAAAGCTGCTTAATGTGTGGCTTTTTTTGTGGACTTTTTCACATTATAAAACTGATAGTTGATTCTATCAGTTTTTTGTGTCTTTTTATAATTTTTAATTTATGTTTTTTATATCATGTTAGCTTAACTTATTTTTTATTTTTCACATATATAACCGTAAACACTAGCTTTTTGGTATGCTAAATCTTTTGTGTCACCATAAGCAAATTCTACTCTAGTTATTGGGTTATTATTATGTTCTGTTGTTAATTGTTGTTGATTTAGCGTTTTTAGGTCTATATTTACTTTTGTTTCAAAACCGTTGTCTAATAATTTAGTGCTAGTTTTATAACCAGTAATATTTATAGATTCTAAAGTTTTAAATATAGGATAATATGTATTTACGTTTGGTTGACCAAGTTTTTCTTTTCCTAGGGCAACAACATATTCTGTAGTCTTATTATAAGAATTTAACTTTCCATCATAGAATGATAAAGTCATATCCATTGTTAAGTCAACACCATAGGCATTACCAACATCAGTAAAATGGCAAAGCATTGTATCAGTTAAAGTTTTTGTTAGGTTAGCATCTGTTACTCTTCTACTTATAACCGGTGCTGGTGGTGTTATTTTATCTATTACAATATTCATTATTGGATTGTATGAAAAACCAGATATTATGCAAATTACTCCTAAGATTGCTAAAAAAATTGCTGGTCTTTTACTTGTTGATTTTTCGTATTTTGTAACCTCTTCAAAATCACTAAGATTTAATACTTGAGTTCTTGTTAATTCTTCTCTTGTCATTTCTTGTGCACTGCTTTTTATGTTTTCTTTCTTTCTCATGTATGTCCACCTCTATTCTTAAATTAATTATAGCAAACATTGGAAAAATTACCAAGAAAAAAATAACTATTTCTAGTTATTCTTTACACGTGCATCATATTTTTTACGTTCTTCAGTATTTAATATTCTCTTTCTAATACGAATATTGTGTGGAGTTACTTCTACTAATTCGTCTGAATTAATGTAATCAAGAGCATATTCAAGTGAAATTGGTCTTGGTCTTTTTAATACTACTGTATGATCTGAACCTGCTGCTCTAGTGTTTGTTAACTGTTTTCCTTTAACAATATTTACGGCTAGATCATTATCACGATTACATTCACCTACTACCATACCTTCATATACTTCAGTTCCTGGTTCAATAAACATAACACCACGATCTTCTAGATTACCAATTGAGTAAGCTGTTGCTGAACCATTTTCCATTGAAACTAGAACTCCTAGTTTTCTTTCACCTACTTCAATATTTTCATATGGTAAGTATTCTTTAAAAGTATGATTTATAATTCCATAACCCTTTGTTAGAGTCATAAACTCAGTTGAGAAACCAATTAATCCACGGGATGGAATTGTATAGATTAGTCTAACTTGATTTTCAAAGTTTGACATACTTTCCATTCTACCACCACGAGTACCAAGTTGTTCAATTACTGAACCAACACTTTCTTCTGGAACTTCTATTTGTAATTCTTCATATGGTTCACATTTTTGTCCATCTATTTCTTTAATAATTACGCTTGGTTTTGATACTTCAAGTTCGAAGCCTTCACGACGCATATTTTCAATTAAAATTCCTAAATGTAGTTCACCACGTCCTGCAACTAAGAATGAATCGTTTGTTGCTGGTGTAACATGTAAACTTACATCTTTTTGTGTTTCACGCATTAGACGTTCTTCTATTTTTCTGGCTGTTACTATTTTACCATCACGTCCTACAAATGGTGATGAGTTAGTTCCAAATGTCATTTGTAAAGTTGGCTCATCAATATGTAGTTGTGGTAATGGTTCAATGGCATTGTTATTACATACTGTTTCTCCTACTGAGATATCAGCAAGTCCTGCTACTGCTACTATGTCTCCAGCTTCTGCTTCATTTATTTCAATACGATTGTATCCATAGTAGCCAAATAATTTTTGAATTCTAAATTGTTTAGTTGAACCATCTAGACGACAACATGTTACTACTTCACCAGTTTTAATTTTACCATTATGAACTCTACCAATACCAATTCTACCTACAAATTCATTATAGTCTAGTAAGGCTGGTTGAAACTGTAGTGGTTTGTTAGGATCTCCAGATGGTGCTGGTATTTCTTCTAGAATTGTATCTAAAACTTCTGTAAATCCTGGAGTTTGATCAGCTAGATTTTCACTTAATGAACAAGTTCCGTTCAAAGCAGATGCATATAGCACTTTAAAATCTAATTGTGAGTCGTCGGCACCTAGTTCTATAAATAAATCTAAAACCTCATCTAATACTTGTTTGCATCTAGCACTTGGTTTATCAACTTTATTAATAATAACTATAGGTTTTACTTTTGCTGCAAAAGCCTTTTTTAAAACGAATCTAGTTTGTGGCATTGGTCCTTCATAGGCATCAACAACTAATAAAACACCATCAACCATATTCATGATACGTTCTACTTCTCCACCAAAATCAGCATGACCTGGAGTGTCTAGAATATTAATTCTTACGCCCTTATAGTCTAGTGCGGTAGTTTTGGCAAGTATTGTTATTCCTCTTTCTTTTTCTAAGGCATTTGAATCCATAGATACATTACTAACATCTTCATTATCTCTAAACATTCCAGATGTCTTTAAAATTTCATCTACTAAAGTAGTTTTTCCATGGTCAACATGCGCTATAATTGCTACGTTTCTTTTTTCCATAATGGGTACACCTCTTTTTTACAACGTTCATAATTATAGCATAAGAGTAAGAAAAAAACTAGATGTTTCTAGTATTTTTTAAGATTTTATGTTTTTTTGCAGATGTTTTTTTTCTGTACTAGGCAATTTTTATTGGAGTGTAAGGTTGCGATTGGGGTACTTTTATGTGGTTGATGAGACTTAGTTATATTTCTATTTTGGTATTTTTGTTTTAACTTTTTATATATGAAACTTATTACTAGGACTATTAGAAGTATTCTTATTGGTACTTTTAGTTTTGATACATATTCATTTAAGATTACCCAATTATTTCCTAGGGTATAGCCAACATATACAAATACAAAAGTCCAAGGAATAGAACCAATAATTGTGTATATTAAAAATTTAGAAAATGAAAGACGCATAAAGCCAATTGGTAATGATATTAGAGTTCTTATGATAGGAAAATTTCTTCCAATTAATGCAGCCATAAGGCCATATTTTTGATACCAGGAGTCTGTCTTTTCAAGGTCTTCTTCTTTCATAAAGAAATATTTTCCATATTTTTTGATAAATGGTTTACCACCGATATAGCCCATTAGATATATTATTATGGCACAAAAGACACTACCTATTAGACCAGTCATAAAGGCACCAAAAAAGGTAAAGATTTTTCTACCGGCTAAAATTCCTCCTGTTGCTAGAATGGCCTCACTTGGTATAACTATAATTACAGCTTCTAGGACCATGCCCAAAAACATGCCCAAGTAACCGTAGTTGCTTATTAGCTTTATTACGAACTCTCCTATATTCAAAAATATCACCTATAGAATAATATGACAAAAGAAAAGAATTAATTATTAATTAACTCTTCTATATATTCGTAAAAGTATTTATATTCTTTTTTTGGTAATGACGAAAGCTTTGGATGATGATTTTTCATTAGTGCTCCATTAAATTCTTGTAACATTTCATAGTCATTTATATCATCACCTATTACATACATATTATCCTTTGAAATGTTTTCTAGAGATATTAGTTCTTCCAAGGCAATTTTTTTATTGGTTGCTCGTGAGGTAACATTGATGTGTTTACTACTCACATAAGCATATGTATTGGTGGTTTTTTGCAGTTCGTCTACAACTTTGTTGGCTAAGTTTTTATCTTGATAAGTTGCTAGAACCTTAACACAATCATCTGGGTTTTCAGTAATGTTGTAACCATCTTCTAGAAAACATTCTATGTTGTTTTTCTCAAATACTTTTTTAATTTTTGCCACTTCTTGTGATGGTAGCATAGTTGATGAGATACAGTAGTCAACACTATTAAATACTTTAGCTCCATCTTCACAAATTAAATAAGTATATGGAATGTTGTACTTTTCCAACAATATCTTTATACTGGTATAGCTGCGACCAGTTATAATGCAAAACATGTTGCCCCTACTAATAAAGTCTTTTAGTGACATAATATTTTTGGTAAATTTTTCTCCATCTTTTATATAAAGAGTATTATCGAAGTCACTTGCTAAAAATTTCATTTTTTCACCTACATTTTTATACTATTATTATAAATAATAAACTTTATAAAAAAAAGTGTTGACATATTAGTAAGTTCTGGTATAATTAATGTTGTCTACTTGATTTAGTCGATTTCAGTCGTCGGAAAAGGCTGAGGTTCGATTAAAATTTAGTGCGGATGTAGTTTAATGGTAGAACCTCAGCCTTCCAAGCTGACTACGTGGGTTCGATTCCCATCATCCGCTCCAGATTGATAGGAAACTCGAACTTTTCGAGTTTAAGTAATAAATGCTAACTAGAAATAGTTAGTTTTTTTGTTATTTAAGAAAGGAAAGTGATGAGTTATGACAATAGAAACTAAAAAACTTGTAATAAGTGAAGAATTAAAAAGAAA